>Ga0209266_1000102_pt1 | contig 71989 bp, 64 predicted proteins | sample GraSoiAngelo_132_FD_185889 | JGI IMG/M metagenome (GOLD analysis project Ga0209266, IMG submission 185889) | Grasslands soil microbial communities from the Angelo Coastal Reserve, California, USA - 14_0929_02_40cm (SPAdes) (version 2) | ecosystem: Environmental > Terrestrial > Soil > Grasslands ...
TGTTGGTCACGGCCGGGGGCGTGGCCGTAATAATGGTATCGGGCGCTACAGTGTCGACGGTCCAGGTGAAGCTGGCGGGGGTCGGGTCGGTATTCCCCGCGGGGTCCGTGGCTCGGACCTGGAAGGTGTGATTGCCACTGGCCAGCGCGCTGTAGGTCTGCGGACTCGCACACGGCGCGAAGCCGCCGCCGTCGAGCGCGCACTGGAAGGTACTGCCCGCCTCGGTGGCGGCGAAGGTGAAGCTGGCGCTGGCGCTGTTGGTCACGGCCGGGGGCGTGGCCGTGAGTGTGGTATCGGGTGGCGTGGTGTCAGGGGGCGCCAGGCGAATATCCATAACGCTGGCGGAGCTCGAAGTAACGCTGACTGTCCGCACCACGGAGACGTAGCCAGCTTTCGAAAACCGGACGTCATATGTCCCTGGAGGGAGGAACATGTGGTACCGGCCGTACCGTCCCCCGCTGCTGTTCGTCTCGCCGTTCGGAAAGGTGACGTTCAGCAGCTCGATGCGGGCCTCGAGCGCAGCACCGGTCACCGCGTCGGTCACGTGTCCGGAGATCGAGATCGGGCGCTCGATCACCGAGAGGATCCCCGGCCATACCATCGCGGCTTCAGCCAGCGCGCTGTCATACGGAGGCTGGAACTGCGTATGGGTCTCGATGAGGAAGGCGTAGGCGCCCATCTGGGCGAACTCCCATTCCTGGTGCTCCCCCTCCGCGCTGGGCAGCCGCGTTGCCCCTCCGTAGCCGGAGGCCTGGGAGATCGCCGTCGCCTCCTGTAGCATCCAGCTCGTGAATGGATGACTCAGACAGTGGTATGAGTACAAGACCTCTCGCCCGGTGGAGTGGTAGTCGATGACCTTGGCAAATCGCTCGTTCTGAGACCAGGTCATCATTGTCTGGGTCTCCGCCTCCGACGCTGGCGAGGGGCCCTTGTAGGTATCCGAGCTGACCAGGGTGCTGCCGGAGCAAACCGTCGAGTTCCAGCCCTGCGGGTAATTGCGGTTTTGATCGACGCCGACGCCGTTCGCGAAGATCCTGCGATTTTTCCGCCAGAGGTTGTTGACGGTGAATACGTAGTCGTACCCGTCCGGGTTCCAGACGGGAGCGATCCAGATCGCATGACCGTTGACGGCGGAAGTGATCCGTGGGTCGCCGCTGCGATACCCAGCGATCAGCCGCTCCGCCGCGTCGAGTGCGATAACGGGCGCGCCGATCTCCCGAGCGTGATGGGTGCTCACGATCAGCACGGCCGGCTCGTCCTCGTCCGCCGCCACGTTGTTGGAGATCTTCAGGGCGAAGAGGTGGCGGCCTTGAAAGGTTGTTGGGGTGTTGTAGATGGCGGTGAGATCGACAACCTGCGAGATAGAGGGATTGGCCGACGCGATCTCGCGCATCCTGTTGATGATGCCGTTGAGGTCGCGGTAGTTTGCAGGGACAGCGGCTAATATCTGCGGCTGTAAGGCGGCCTGCTGCTGAAGGACCTCCTGCAGTGGACGGCCCTCCTCGATGACGACCGCGTTCAGCCCGCGTCGCTTCAGCCGCTGTAACTCGGCCCGCGAGACGACGACCTCCACCGGGGAGTCTGGCGGAGCCTCCACCACGTCGTATCCGGCCCTCTCGAGCTGCGCCCGGAGGGCCACTGGATCCGACGTCTCGATCCTGACGCGAAACTGGGGCTCGTGACTTTCCCCCGCTCGTACCGTCCCGGGGACCGCGGCCATTGCCGATAGAAGGAGAGCCGCCACGACGCGAATCTTCATAACTGTCTCCGCGGTGTCGAGAACCCCACGTGCCCCAGTCTCTGGCCACACGAGCCGGTGGCGCTGAATGAGACTGCACGCCGAAGCAGCGTTAGATTAGTACCCCTGTTCCCCAATGTGATCAGGAATTCTTGGAGGGCGAGCCGGAACGAATCCGGAACGAATCCGGCACACTCCGAACGGGAGGTGGACGTGCTTCGGGACACGGGAGAGCGCCTCCGCAAGCTCAGGTCGTGAGCGCGCGCGAGCACGCGCGCGCGATCTGGCAGGCCGCCCTCGCCGCCGGCGATGTGACTCCGCTCGTCCGGAGCCACCTCCACGTTGCGTCGGGTCACCGGCGCGTCGTGGTCCTTGGTTGCGGCAAGGCGAGCGGCGCGATGGCGCGGGCGGCGGAGGACGTCCTGGGCGACCGCATCGGCGACGGCTTCGTTGTCGTCAAGGACGGCTACACGGCGCCGCTTCGGCGGATCCGGCTCGCCGAAGCCGGCCACCCGGTGCCCGACGTCCGCGGCCTCGCGGCGTCCGCGCGACTGCTCGAGCTGGCCGCCCGGGCGCACGAGGACGACCTCGTGCTCTTCCTCGTCTCCGGCGGCGGCTCGGCGCTCGCGCCCGCGCCGACGCCGCCCGTCACGCTCGAGGAGAAGCAGCGGGTGACGCGCCTCCTCCTCGCGGCGGGCGCCCCGATCACCGAGCTGAACGCGGTCCGCAAACACCTCTCGCGCTTCAAGGGCGGGCGCCTCGCGCGCGCGGCGTGGCCCGCGACGGTGGTCACCCTCGCCCTCTCCGACGTCATCGGCGACCCCCTCGACGTCATCGCCTCGGGACCGACCGCGCCCGACCCGACGACGTTCGCGACCGCGATCGAGGTCCTCGAACGCCGCGGCGTGCGGGACCGGGTGCCGGCCTCGGTCCGCGCCCTCCTCGACGCGGGCGTTCGCGGCGAGATCGAGGAGACGCCGAAGCCCGGAGACCGGATCTTTGGCCGGGTGAGGAACCTGGTCATCGGGAACAACGCGCTGATCACCGACGCGGCGATGGGGACGGCGGAGCGGCTCGGCTACCGGACGCACTTCCTGGGCCGGGAGATCCAGGGCGAGGCGCGCGAGGTCGCGCAGGAGCTGGTCGCTCGGGCGCGACGGCTCGAGCCGCCTGCGTGCCTGATCGCCGGCGGCGAGACGACGGTGACCGTGAAGGGCCGGGGAGCGGGCGGGCGATGCCAGGAGTTTGCCCTGGCGGCCGCCCTCGCGATGCGGCCCGGCGATCGCGTCACGGCGCTCGCCGCGGGGACCGACGGCACCGACGGCCCGACAGAGGCCGCCGGGGCGATCGTGGACGGCGAGAGCCTGGAGCGCGGCCGCGGGGCGGGAGTCGATCCGGCGAGAGCGCTCGAAGACAACGACGCCCACCGGTTCCTCCAGACGAGCGGCGACCTGCTGGTCTCCGGGCCGACGAATACGAATCTGCTCGACCTCTACCTCCTGCTGCGCTCATAAGATATTCATGGTCGCCGACCCGGTCCTGTTCCGTGACCTCGCGTATGTGTTCGCCGCCGCGGTGCTGGGCGGGGGGCTCGCCTGGCTCGCGCGTCAGCCCCTGATCCTGGGCTACGTGGCCGGCGGGCTCCTGGTGAGCCCGCTCACCCCCGGACCTTCCATCTCCGACGTTCACACCTTCGAGCTCTTTGCCGAGATCGGTGTCGTGCTCCTGATGTTCTCGCTCGGGATCGAGTTCTCGCTGAAGGACCTCCTGCGCGTGAAGTGGGTCGCCGTCCTCGGGGGTCCGCTCGGCATCGTTCTGTCCATCGCGCTCGGGCTCGCCACCGCCGCCGCCCTCGGCTGGAGCCTGCTGGAGGGGGCGATCGTGGGGATGGTCGTGTCCGTGGCTAGCACGATGGTCCTGGCCCGGCTACTACTCGACCGCGGCGAGCTCCGCTCGCGCCACGGGCGGGTGATGATCGGGATCACGCTGGTCGAGGACCTGGCCGTCGTGGTCCTGATCGTGCTCATCCCGGTCCTCGGCGGCCTGCACGGCGGCGACATCCTTGCGGTGGGGAAGGCCCTCGCGACGGCCGCGGCGATCCTGCTGCCGTTCTTTCTGCTCGCCGGTCGCATCCTGCCGGGGCTCCTCACCCGCGTGGCCAAGACGCGCAACGACGAGCTCTTCCTGCTGGTCGCGCTCGCGATCGCCCTCGGCGCCGCGGCGCTCACCCAGGCGGCGGGGCTATCGCTCGCGCTCGGGGCGTTCCTGGCGGGCCTCCTCATCAACGAGTCGGACTACGCCCATGAGACGCTCGCGCGCCTCCTCCCGCTTCGGGACGCGTTCGTCGCGCTCTTCTTCGTCACCGTCGGCGCCCTCATCGATCTGAGAACGATCGCCACGAACTTGCCTTTGCTCGGGGCCCTGGTCGGGCTCATCATCGTCGGCAAGTTCGCGATCTGGACCACTGTGACTCTCGTCTTCGGCCAGCCGCTGTGGACCGCGGTCCTGGTGGGCGTCGGGCTCACTCAGATCGGGGAGTTCTCCTTCATCCTGGTCCAGGTGGCTCGGCAGGCGGGGCATGTCGGCGCCGACGTCTACAACGCGACGCTCGCCGCGTCGCTGGTGACGATCCTGATCAACGCCGCGCTGGTCAAGCTCGTCCCGATGTGGATTGGCCGGGCGCGTCTGGCTCACGCGCCGGCGCCGGGCTTGCGATCGTCGGGCGCGCTCGAGGGCCATGTCGTGGTCTGTGGGTTCGGGCGTGTCGGAAGCGCCATCGGCGAAGCGCTGGAGACCTTCGGCGTGGGGTACGTCGCGATCGAGACCGACCCCGACATCGTCAAAAGCCTCCGGGCGCGTGGGGTGCCGGCCGTCTTTGGTGACGCCGCCCAGCGGATCATCCTCGCGGCGGCTCAGGCCGAACGGGCCGCGCTCGTGATCCTGACGGTCCCCGAGACTGGTCGGGCCCGGCTCGCGGTGCGCCGCCTGCGCGCGCTCAACCCCGGAGTCCCGATCCTGGCGCGTGCGTACGACCTCGCAGGGCGAGACCAGCTGGCGGAGGAGGGCGTCGCCGAGGTGATCCAGCCGGAGCTCGAGGCGGCGGCCACGCTGATCCGCCACGCCCTCGAGCGCCTGTCGCTGCCTCGCGACCACGTCCTCGCGTACCTGAACCGGTATCGCGGCGCCATGGAGATTCTGGACGCCGGCGGCGAAATCCACGGCACTGGGCTGCCGCGCCTCCACGAGGTCACGCTCCGTGGCGGAGACCTCGTGGACCAGTCGCTGCGCGAAGCCAGGGTCCGCGAGCGTCACGGGGTCACCGTCGTAGCGCTGACACGCGTCAGCGGAGAAACAGTGCTTCATCCGACCGCGGGCACGGTCCTGCGCGCGGGCGACAGGTTGCGGCTCTTCGGCCTGCCCCAGCAAATCGAGGCGCTCCTGGTAGGATCCGACGTGCTCAGCGAATGAGCGAGACGCTCTAACGGGCTGATAAACCATCCGCGATTTCCCCTTACGCACCTGCTTATCCACGGGTCCGTCGCAGGCCCTGTGGAAAAAACTTTCACAGTGTTATTCTTCCAGCGATGTCATGCGAGGCGAGTCTGTGAACAATCTGGTCGGTTTCCTACCGAGCGAGCTCGAAGATTTCGCGGTCGAGCTGGGCGCGTCGCGGTACCGCGGGCGCCAGCTCGCGACGTGGATCTACCGGAAGGGCGTGTTCGACATCGACACGATGAGCGATCTTCCGAAGGACTTCCGCGCCCGGCTCGCCGAGCGGGCGGCCATCGAGGTCGCGGAGCCCGAGCGCGTCACGGCCTCGCAGGACGGCAGCCGGAAGCTCGTCTTCCGTCTGGGCGACGGGAGTCGGATCAGCTCGGTGCTCATGCCCGACGACGACCGCGTCACCCTCTGTGTCTCGACACAGGTTGGTTGCGGGTTCGAGTGCCGATTCTGCCTGACCGGCGTGATGGGGCTCGAGCGGAACCTGACCGCCGCCGAGATCCTGGGCCAGGTCCTCGCCGCCAACGGGCTCCTCGACGGTGGCCAGCGGGTGACGCACATCGTCTTCATGGGAATGGGCGAGCCCCTCGCCAATTTCGCGCCGCTCGTGAAGACGCTCCGGATTCTGACCGACGCCAAGCTCGGCCTCGGCTACTCGCCTCGGCGGATCACCGTCTCGACCGTGGGGCTCGTGCCCGGGATCGAGAAGCTCGGTCGCGAGAACCTCAAGGTGAACCTGGCGATCTCGCTCCACGCCGCGTCCGACGAGGTCCGCTCGCAGCTTATGCCGGTCAACCGCGCGTGGAACCTCGCGACGCTCATCGCGGCGGTGAAGAAATACCCGCTCGCGCCACGCCAGCGCGTCTTCTTCGAGTACGTCATGCTCGACGGGATCAACGACTCGCCCGAGGACGCCCGGCGCCTGGCACGGCTCCTGCGCGGCGTTCGGGCGAAGGTCAACCTGATTCCGTTCAACGACTGGGACGGCGCGACGTTCCGCCGGCCGCCGCTGGCGCGGATCCTCGCGTTCCAGTCGATTCTGCTCGACACCGAGCTGACGACGACGGTCCGGTGGAGCAAGGGCGAGGATATCGGTGCCGCGTGCGGCCAGCTGCGCGAGCCGGTTCCAGCATGATCTCGGCATGACCGCCCGGACCGTCTCGTTCGCGACGCTCGGCTGCCGGCTCAACCAGGTGGACACCCAGCAGCTCCAGACCGTGCTCGAGTCGCGCGGCTTCCGGACGGTGCCCTTCGGCGAGCCGGCGGACGTGGTCGTGGTGAACACCTGCGCGGTCACTGCACGTGCCGAGCTCTCCGACCGCCAGGCGATCCGGCGCGCGGCCCGGGTGAACCCACGCGCGCGGCTCGTCGTGACCGGCTGCTGGGCGCAGACGCGCCCGGACGACGTTGCCCGGTTCGGCGAGGTAGATCTGATCGTCGGCAACACGGATAAGCATCGCCTGGCCGAGCTGCTCGAGGGCCGCGTCGCCGAGCGGGTCCACGTCGGGGACGTCGCCCGCGCGCGAACGCTCGACGTCGCGCCCCTCGCGCGGGTCCATGGCCGGTCGCGGGCGTTCCTGAAGATCCAGGACGGCTGCCAGCACCGCTGCGCCTTCTGTATCGTGCCCTTCGCCCGTGGTACCAGCCGGAGCCTCGAGCCGAAGGTGGTGCTCGACCAGGCGCGCCTTCTCGTCGGGGCCGGCCATCCCGAGATCGTGCTCACCGGGGTCGACACGGGCCACTACGGCGCGGACCTCGCGCCGCGGACGACGCTGGCGGCGCTCCTCCGCCAGCTCGAAGACGTTCCGGGGCTCCGCTGGGTCCGACTGTCGTCGGTGTTGCCCGCCTACTTCACCCCCGAGTTCATCGACGTCGTGACGGACTCGCCGGTCGTCGCGCCGCACTTCCACATCCCGCTCCAGAGCGGGAGCGACCGAATTCTGAGAGCCATGCGGCGGCCGTACAACGTGGCGATGTATCGCAGGGTCGTCGAGCGCCTCGCCGCGGCGATCCCGCGCCTCGGCCTCGGCGCCGACCTGATCACGGGATTCCCCGGTGAGAGCGACGCGGACTTCCGGGAGACCGTCCGCCTGGTCCAGACGCTGCCGTTCTCCTATCTCCACGTGTTCCCGTACTCGGCCCGGAAGGGGACCGAGGCCGCGCGTTTCGCCGCGACGGCGGACGCGCGGACGGTTACCCGTCGGGCGCGCGTGCTCCGTGAGCTCGCCCGGGAGAAAAATCTCGAGTTCCGCCGCCGGATGGTTGGGCACGTCGAGGAGACGCTGGTGCTCGAGACGCGGGACCGCGCGACCGGAGGGCTCACCGGCCTCACGGGCAACTACGTCGAGGTCCGGTTCGACGGACCCGGCGGGCTGCCGGGCCGCCTCGCTCGCGTGCGGGTGACGGCCGCGGAGCGCGATCGCACGCTCGGAGAGCTCACGGCCGAATGAACGAGACACCGGCGGTCGGGATCATCGGTGGCAGCGGGCTCTATGAGCTCGAGGGACTGACGGACGTCCGCTGGCGCCGCGTACGCACACCCTTCGGCGCCCCGTCCGACGCCTACTGCGTCGGGCGGTTCGCGGGGCGGCGCGTGATCTTCTTACCGCGCCACGGCCGGGGCCACCGGATCATGCCCACAGAGCTGAACTTCCGCGCCAACATCTGGGGCCTCAAGGCGCTCGGCGCCGAGTGGGTGATCTCGATCTCGGCCGTCGGCAGCATGAAGGAGGCGATCCGCCCCCTCGACCTCGTCATTCCCGATCAGTTCTTCGACGCGACCCGCCGCCGCGTCTCGTCGTTCTTCGGCGACGGCGTCGTCGCCCACGTGGGGATGGCGGAGCCCGTCTGCCCCGACCTCGCGACGGTCCTCGAGAAGGCCGCGCGCCAGACCGGAGCGACGGTCCACCGCGGGGGCACCTATCTCTGCATCGAGGGACCGCAGTTCTCGACCAAGGCGGAGTCGCGGATCTACCGGGGTTGGGGGGTGGACGTCATCGGCATGACGAACCTGCCGGAGGCGAAGCTCGCGCGGGAGGCGGAGCTCTGCTACGCGACGCTGGCGCTCGCGACCGACTACGACGTGTGGCACGAGACGCACGAGGCGGTCTCCGTCGAAGCCGTGGTGCAAAATCTCTTGAAGAACGTCCGGACGGCGAAGGACGTCCTCCGCGGCGCGCTCCCGACGATCGCGCCGCCTCGGACGTGCGCGTGTGGGCACGCTCTCGCGAACGCCGTGATCACGAGCCCCAAGGCGTTCGCGCCGAAGACCCGGAAGCGGCTTGCGCTCCTGCTCGACCGTTACTTCCCCGCGCCAGGGCGCCGGCGTGGCTGACCTCCTCGTCGTCGGCTCGGTGGCCCTCGATAGCGTCGAGACGCCCTTCGGCAAGGTCCACGACGCCCTCGGCGGGTCGGCGACCTACTTCGCGTACGCCGCGAGCTTCTTCACCCAGGTCCGCCTCGTCGCGACCGTGGGCGAGGACTTCCCGGAGGCGCACCTCCGGCTCCTCCAGAATCGCGGCGTCGATCTCGACGGCCTCACGACGTCGAGGGGGCGGACCTTCCGGTGGGTGGGGCAGTACAGCTACGACCTGAACGAGGCGAAGACCCTCGACACGCAGCTCAACGTGTTCGCCGACTTCCGCCCCTCGCTCGGCGATGGGCTGCGGCGTGCGCCCTTCGTCTTCCTCGCCAACATCGATCCCGAGCTTCAGCTCGACGTCCTCCGCCAGATGCAGGCCCGCCCCCGTCTCGTGGCGCTCGACACCATGAACTTCTGGATCCAGGGGAAGCAGGAGGCGCTCCGGCGCGTCCTCGCCGAGGCGGACGTGGTCACGATCAACGACGGCGAGGCGCGTCAGCTCGCGAGCGAGCCCAACCTGGTCCGGGCGGCGCGGGCGATCGCCGCGCTCGGCCCGCGGACGGTCGTTGTCAAGCGCGGCGAGTACGGCGCCCTCATGATGACGGACGGCGCGTTCTTCTTCGTGCCGGCGTATCCGCTCGAGTCCGTCTACGACCCGACCGGCGCGGGCGACACGTTCGCCGGCGGGTTCATGGGCTACCTCGCGGCGCAGGAGCGGACCGACGGGGCCGCGATGCGGCGCGCGCTCGTCTATGGCTCGGTCATGGCGTCGTTCACCGTCGAGGACTTTTCGCTCAAACGACTGACGCGCCTCGGGCCGGCGGACATCGCCGAGCGCTACGCGGCGTTCCACGACCTGATAAGATTGGAGCAGTGAGCGCCTGCGGCGCCAAGTATCGACGGCTGGTCGAGCTCCTCCGCGAGATGGAGAGCGTCGTCGTCGCCTTCTCGGGGGGCGTGGATTCGACCCTCCTCGCGCGGGCGGCGAAAGACGCGCTCGGCGCGCGCGCGCTCCTCGTCACGGCGGACTCCGAGACGTATCCGGCGCGAGAACTGGAGGAGGCGAAGCGCCTCGCCGAGCTTCTGGGCGCGCGCCACCTCGTGGTGAGGACCGAGGAGCTCCAGAACCCCGAGTACGCCAAGAACCCGGCGAACCGCTGCTTCTTCTGCAAAGAGGAGCTCTTCACCAAGCTCGCGCCCCTCGCGGAGCGGGAGGGCTGCCGCACGCTCGTCTACGGCGCCAACATGGACGACCTCGGCGATCACCGGCCGGGAATGAAGGCCGCCGAGGCGCACGGCGTCCGTGCGCCGATGATCGAGGCCGAGTTGTGGAAGGCGGAGATCCGTGCGTTGAGCCGCGAGCTGGGTCTCCCCACCTGGGACAAGCCGTCGTTCGCGTGTTTGTCCTCCCGCTTCCAGTACGGCGATCGGATCACGCCCGAGAAGCTGCGCCAGGTGGATGCGGCCGAGGAGTTCATACGCTCGCTCGGCTTCCGCCAGTTCCGCGTCCGCCACCACGACCGCCTCGCGCGCCTGGAGATCGCGCGCGAGGAGATGGCGCGGGTGTGGGAGGAGGGGCGCCACGCGGCGATCGTCGAGCGCTTCCGAGCGATCGGCTATGTCTACGTGACGGTGGACCTCGCGGGATTCCGCTCGGGGAGCGCCAACCTGCTGCTACCGCTCCAGCGGAAGGCGTCGGGTGGATAGGGAGGCCGTCCGGAAGCTCCTCGCGGACCTCGCCGCGGGGCGAATCGACGTGGACACCGCGCTGAACCACCTGCGGCGCCTGCCCTACGAGGACCTCGGGTTCGCCAAGATCGACCATCACCGGGCGGTGCGGACCGGCGCCGCCGAGGCGGTGTTCTGCCCGGGGAAGACGCCGGAGCAGGTGGTCGCGATCCTCGCGCGGCTCGCCCGCGATCACCCGAACGTGATCGCCACGCGCGCGGGCGCCGACGTGGCCGCGGCGGTCACCGCGGCGGGCTTGCCGCACGCGTACCACGCCGACGCGCGGCTCGTGATCGTGCGGCCGGAGCGCGTGGAGGCGGTGGGGCTGATCGTGATCGCGGCCGCGGGGACCGCGGACCTGCCGGTCGCCGAGGAGGCGGCGCTCGTGGCCGAGGCGCTCGGCAACCGGGTGGAGCGCGTTTACGACTGCGGGGTCGCCGGGCTCCACCGTCTGCTCGGGCACTACGACCTCCTGGCCGACGCCAACGCGATCGTCGCCGTCGCCGGCATGGAGGGCGCCCTGCCGAGCGTGATCGGCGGGCTCGTCGACCGCCCGGTGATCGCGGTCCCGACGAGCGTCGGGTACGGGGCGTCCTTCGGCGGCATCGCGGCGCTCCTCGCGATGCTCAACTCCTGCGCACCCGGCGTGTCGGTCGTGAACATCGACAACGGCTACGGCGCCGCGCATCAGGCGAGCCAGATCAACCACCTCGTCGCGAAGATCCGGTGATGCGTTGTTTATCCCCGCCGCGGGCCGGGGTGGCCCTGCTCGACCACGCTAGCAACCGACCCTGGGCGGGCGTTTCGTCGGCGTTGCGCCCGGCAACGCGCAGAAGCTACGGGTCTCGCAGGGCCGCCCCAACCCGCGGCAGGATCAACCCCGCTCTCGGAAGGCCTCCCGATCCCGCGGGCCTGGCGTGGCGTTGGAGCTCTCGCGTATGAGGATCGCGTATTTTGATTGTCCGAGCGGGGCGGCGGGGGACATGGTTCTCGGCGCGCTGGTCGATGCGGGTGCGCCGCTCGACGCCCTCAGGCGTGAGCTCCAGAAGCTCCCCCTCGAGGGGTGGGAGCTCGTGGCGCGCGAGGTGCGGAAGGGAACGTTCCGCGCGACCAAGGTGGACGTGGAGATCGACCACCGCACGCACCCGCGCCACCGCACGCTCGGCGACGTTCTGGCGATCGTCGAGCGGAGCGCGCTCGGCGCCACGGTCCGAGAGACGGCGGCGCGGATCTTCACGCGACTGGCCGACGCCGAGGCGCGCGCCCACGGCGCGACGCGCGATGAGGTCCACTTCCACGACATCGGCGCCGTGGACGCGATCGTCGATGTGACGGGCGCGATCATCGGGCTCGAGTTGCTCGGGGTCCAGGCGGTCCACGCCTCTGCGCTCCCGCTCGGGGGCGGGTTCGTCGACGGGCCGCACGGAAAGATCCCCGTGCCGGCGCCCGGCACCGCGGAGCTCCTCCGCGGCTTCCCGGTGGTCGACACGGGGGTGCAGGCCGAGCTGGTGACGCCGACGGGCGCGGCGATCCTGACGACACTCGCCGCGTCGGCCGGGCGGATGCCGTCGATGACCGTGTCGGCGGTCGGCTACGGCGCGGGCACGCGCGACCTGCCGGGCGCTCCGAACGTGCTGCGCTGCTTCATCGGCGACACGGCCGAGGTCGCCCGCGGCGACGAGACGGTCCTCCAGGTCGAGACGACGATCGACGACATGTCACCGCAGCTTTACGAGCCGCTCGTCGAGCGTCTCTTCGAGGCGGGCGCGCTCGACGTGTTCCTCCAGTCCGTCGTCATGAAGCGGGGCCGCCCCGGTGTCGTCGTGACGTCGCTGTGCGCGCCGGAACGGATCGACGACCTCACGCGTGCGCTCTTCGAGGAGACGAGCACGATCGGTGTCCGGTGGTCGGAGTGGCGGCGGAGCCGACTCGCGCGTGAGATCGTCACGCTCACGACCGCGTACGGCGCGATTGCCTTCAAGGTGTCGCGCCTCGGCGACCGCGTCGTCACCGTGACGCCGGAGTTCGCCGACGTCGCGCGCATCGCGCGCGAGAAGACCCTGCCGGTGCGCGAGGTCCTGGACCAGGCGCGCGCCGACGGTCGCCGACTCCTCCACGACTGAGCGATCCCGAGTCGATCTCCCGGCTCAGTCGAAGATCGCCTTGTCCACGTTCTTCGCCGTCTCCAGACCCTTCATGGCCTCCCGCCCACGGATCGATCGAAGGATCGCCCCCTCCAGATTCGCGCCGCTCAGATCGGCGCCGAGCATGTTGGCGCCCGTGAGGTTCGCGTTCGCCAGGTTCGCGAAGGAGAGATCGCCGCGGGCGAGGTTTGCCCCGGTCAGGTTCGCCCCGGTCAGGTTGGCGCTCGTCAGAAAGACGCGCATGAGCCCCATCGGCTGGTTTCGCATGTCGGCCGCCATGTCGGCGTCGGCAAGATTCGCCCGGCTGAGGTTGGCATTGCTGAGGTTGGCGATGATCCGCGCTCCGGACAGGTTGGCTTCAACGAGGGTGGCCTTCGTGAGAAGGACGCCGAACAAGCTGGCCTGGCGGAGATCGGCGCGCGTCAGATCCGCGCTCCCGAGAAGGGTGATGTCGAGATTCGCGCGGCGCAGGTCGGCGCCGGTCAGATTGGCGCCCGTCATGTTGGCGCCGAACAGATTGGCGCCGGCCAGGTTCGCGCCCGCGAGATTGGCGCCCGCGAGGTTGGCGCGCTTGAAGTCGGCTCCGGCGAGGTCGAGCCGTGAGAGGTCCTTGCCGGAGAAGTCAGGCGGATTTTTCTCACTCGCCCCACGGAGGAGATCGACGACCGCTTCGGTCGTCATGTCCGCCGCCGCGGCGCCTTGCACGAACACGCCCAAGACCAGCAGACCAACACAGAGGCGCGACACGTCATTCCCAGGTGGCATTTCTGGGATCACCCCGGTATTTGCTGCGAACGAACGCGATGATCTTGAGGATCTCGTCGGGGGTCAGGCTGCCCAGCTTGCCCCAGGCCGCCATCCCGGCGCTGGTGCCGAAGTAGAGGGTCTGAAACATCCCCTTGTCCGTGCCGTTCTTCTGATAGCGCCAGCTCCCCGTGGTCAGGCTCGGGCCGATCAGACCCGACAGATCGCCCGCGTGACAGTGCGTACAGGCGACGGCGCGGGCAAGCTTGAACCCTGCCTCGATCGCGTGCGGCTCCTTGTTGTAGGGGTTCTTCCCCGTCTCCTTGAACTGCCTGAGGGCAGGGGTGTCGTCCTCCTTGGGCGTCAAGACCTGCCCGATCTCGTCGTCGCCCGGATCCGCCGGCCAGACAGGCTGGGACGCGAGGCCGATACCCGCCAGGATCACAAGCGTGAGGGAAAGCCGACCGACGCTGCCGCCCATCTGTTTTACGATCGCGCTACTGGTACCGCTCTCCCACGACGCCGCGCTTGACCTCGTCGGGCTTGCGCGCCAGCGGGCCCTCCACCAGCGGCACGCCATAGTCTTCGAGGATCCTCCGGATCTCGGGTTCCTTCCTGACGAGGATCTCGTCGAGCTGTGCCTGACGCTCGCGGTCCCCCCTCCGCACCCCCATCGAGATCTCGTAGCTGAAGGGGACCCCGAGACCCGGAATCTCCGAAACCGGAACCACCTCGAGAGGGACCGAGTGCTTCTTGGCGAAGTAGCCCGCGACCGGACCCCAGATGGCGGCGACGTCGATCTTGCCCGCGGCGACGTGATCGACGATCTCGCCTGGATACTCGGTCGTCAGGTCGATGGTCAGCCGGTAGGAGACGACATTCTGGATGAGGCCCTTCCGGATCATCGCGTCGGCCGGTGGCGTCGCCGCCACGACGCCGATCCTGGCCTTGCGAAGCACCGGATCGTCCCAGGAACGGACTCGAAATTCCCCGCTCCGCGCGTAGACGAAGACGTAGGTCGAGCGGTAGTACGGTCGGGTCCAGCGGACCTGGTCGTAGCCGTTGGGGACGCCCATGACGACGTCACAGAGATTGGCCCTGAGCGTGTTCCGGATGAAGCCGCGGCGGTCCGGCCACCACGTATAGGTCGGACGCGCGCCGAGTTCCTTCGCGATCAGCTCGGCGAGCTTGTTCTCAAACCCTTCCAGCTGTTCGTTCGAATACGGCAGATTGTTGGGATCGGCGCAGACGCGAAACTGATTCGCCCGCCCCTGGGCCGACGCGCCTCCTGCGAGCACGGCCCCCGACGCGGCAAGCAGCGTCAGGGCCAGGACGAGCCGGCGACTTCGTAGCCTTGCACGCGGGAACGACACCGCTTCCTCCGTGGGATGACCGACCGACGGCCAGCCGAGGATCGCGCGCGGCGCCGGCGACAAGACAGCCGGCGCCGCGCGCGAGCGTCACTCAGGGAAGAGAGAACACGGTCAACACGCCACCCAGGTTCGTGTACTCGGCGAGCTTCTTGTACGCGCCGACCGCGCCGAGCCCCTCGGTGTCGCCCTCGAGACCGGCGGCCAGCCCGATTCCAGCCCAGCCTCCGATGCCGGACAGGACGGCGACGTACTGCTTGCCGTCGGGGCCGACGTACGTCATCGGGTTGCCGATGATGCCGGACGGGGTCTTGAACTTCCACAGTTCCTTCCCCGTCCTCGCATCGACGGCTTTCAGGTAACCTTCCAACGTCCCGTAGAATGCGACGTCACTTACCGTCACGAGCGCCCCGCTCCAGGCGGAGAATTGCTCCTTGTTGCTCCACACGATCTTGCCGTTGGCGGCGTCCCAGGCGATGAAGGCGCCCATGTGGCCGCCCGGGCCCGGGAACATCCTGAGGGTCGCGCCGACGTACGGCTGGCCCGCGGTGTACTTCACTTCGAAGGGCTCGTAATCCATGCACACGTGGTTGGTCGGAACGTAGAAGAGCTTTGTCCGAGGCGAGTAGGCGGCGGGCTGCTGATCCTTGGTGCCGAGCGCAGCCGGACAGATGCCCTGGCTGTTCGTGCCGGCCTGGGTCCGCATGGCGGGCACCTCGACCGGACGACCCGTCCCCTTGTCGATGTGCGTCGCCCAGTTGACGTCCGGATCGAACTTCTCGGCGACGAGCAGGGTGCCGTTGGTTCGGTCCAGCGTATAGGCGAAGCCGTTGCGATCGAAGTGGACGACAGCCTTGACGAGTTTACCCTTGATCGTGAGATCCGCGAGGATCATCTCGTTGACGCCGTCGTAGTCCCACGCGTCCCACGGCGTCATCTGATAGGCCCACTTGGCTTTCCCCGTGTCGACGTCCCGCGCGAAGATCGTCATCGACCACTTGTTGTCGCCGGGCCGCTGCGTGGGGTTCCAGGTCGACGGATTCCCGGTGCCGTAGTACATGAGGTTCAGCGACGGATCGAACGCGTACCAACCCCACGTCGTGCCGCCGCCCGTTTTCCACTGATCGCCCTGCCAGGTCGCCACGCCCTGGTTCTGCCGGCCGAAGTGCGGGTTGGCGGCGTTGAAGTCGTCGGCGAGGAGGACCTCCTCATCCGGTCCCATGCTGTACGCGCGCCACGCCTGCTGGCCGGTCTTGATGTCATAGGCCGTCACATGACCGCGCACGCCGAACTCCCCGCCGCTCACGCCGACGATGACCTTGTCCTTCATGACGTGAGGTGCACTGGTCATGGTGGCCCCGACCTTCGGATCCGCATTCTCGACCTTCCACGCCTCGCGGCCCGTCGCGGCGTCGAGTGCGACCAGATGGCCGTCGAGCTGGCTCAGGAAGATCTTGCCGTCGGCGTAGGACAGTCCGCGATTCACGTTGTCGCAGCACGCGACGGCTTGAACACTGGGGTCCTGCTTCGGCAGGTACTTCCACTTGATGCGTCCGACGTCGGGTCCGTTCAAGTCTAGAGCGTAGACGTTGTTGGGAAACGACGTATGCACGTACATCGTCGCGCCGACGACCAGCGGCGCCCCTTCGTGGCCCCGCAACGTACCGGTCGAGAACGTCCACGCCGGCCGCAAATTCTTCACGTTGTCCTTGGTGATCTGGGTCAACGTGCTGAACCGGGAGGCCGAATAATCCTTCCCCGGCATCACCCACTGCTTGTCATCGGTTTGCAACCGAATGAGCTCGGGGTTCGCGTACGCCACCGCCGAGGTCACCACGAGAACGAAGCAAGCGATCGAGACGCTGCGCTGCATCTGTTCCGCTCCTTTCCCGAATTCGCCCCACTCCGAGCCCGGAGCCCTACCATCAGGAGATCAAGCGCAATGGTGACAGCGCGCCCTGGACGTGAAGCGGGGGCGCTTCCCATGTCATGGTGTCACCTCCTCTCGCAATATTTCCGGAAACCAGCGCGCGCATCCTAGGAGAAAAGATTCGGCGTTGTCAAGGCACACTGGGCCAAAAGCCTCCGTATTCCGGGACGTTGGGGCCGAACCCAGGACATGTCGCGACCCGACGGAAGCACCCGTTTGGCCTGCCTTTTGCTGCCTCGCCAGGGCATGGCCCTGTGGGAACTCGCGGTGTTCAGCTACCTCATGGTGGCCGCCGGGCACCCTCAGCAGACCCTCTATTACCCGACCCTCGAGGCCTGCGAGGCGGCGCGGCAGGCCGTCCTGGAGATCGGCCAGGAGGAGCGACCCAACCCGGTCGTCGGCCTGTGCAAGCGGACCGAGCGACGGTCGTTGGGTGAGCGAACGCCCACGCTGAAGCAGTAACTGGCGCGACGCCGACCTCGCGCCCCGTTGCCAAGCCTTCCCCAGTTGGCCGATTGGCCTGCCACGCCCTGCTCTGCTCGAGACGATCGGTCGTTGACAGCCTGGGGGGGAAGTCTTAGTCTCTGCACCGCGAGCCAACAAGGTCTGCGCGCAAACCGTCCGGATCCCGGAGGAACAGTCGTGAAACTGCCAGTGAAGATGACGATCAACGGCCAGAAAGTCAGTCACGAGGTGGAGCCCCGCCTCCTGCTGGTCCACTACATCCGGGAGGTGGTCGGGCTCACCGGAACGCACGTCGGTTGCGACACGAGCCAGTGTGGGGCGTGCACGATCCTCATAGACGGTCAGGCGGTGAAGGCGTGTACGCTGTTCGCCGTCCAGGCCGACGGCGCCACCATCACGACGATCGAGGGCCTCGCGAAGAACGGCGAGTTGCACCCGATCCAGCAGGGGTTCTGGGAAAAACACGGCCTCCAGTGCGGCTTCTGCACGCCCGGCATGATCCTGGCCGCCTACCAGATGCTCGAACGCTACCCGAAGCCGACGGAAGACCAGATCCGGCACCAGCTCGAGGGCAACCTGTGTCGCTGCACGGGTTACCACAACATCGTGAAGGCGATCCAGTGGGCCGCCGAACACATGGCCGGAAAGAAGTGAGGGCACGCCATGGCTACCGTCGTTCAAGAACGATTGTTCGGCAAGGCGATCAAGCGCCGTGAGGATCCGCGCTTCATCACGGGTCGCGGCCAGTACGTCGACGACGTCAAGCTCCCCGGCATGACGTACGCCGCGTTCGTGCGGAGCCCGCACGCCCACGCGCGGATCCGGAGGATCGATACGAGTGGGGCGCTGAAGCACCCGGGCGTCGTCGCGGTCTTCACCGGCAAGGACATGGCCGGCGTGAACTCGCTGCCGTGCGGATGGGACCTCCGGAAGGAGAAGAACATCCCCGGCGTCGTCCAGGACCTCGCGATGGTGCCGCACATGCCACTCACGGCGGACGTGGCGCGGCACGTCGGCGACCCGGTGGCGGTGGTGATCGCGGAGAGTCAGGCGGCGGCCGTGGACGCGGTGGACAGGGTCAAAGTGGACTGGGAGCCCTTGCCCTCGGTCACCGTGACCGACAGGGCCGCACGTTCTGGCGCTCCGCAGATCCACACGGGCGCGCCCGGCAACGTCGCCTTCAAGTGGGAGATCGGCGACCGTAGCGCGACCGACGCGGCCTTCAAGGGCGCCGCGACGACGGTGAAGAAGCGGATCCTCAATCAGCGGCTCGTCGCCAACGCGATGGAACCGCGGGCCTGCATCGCGCGCTTCGACACGGCGACCGGCGAGCTGACCCTCTGGGTGACCTCGCAGAACCCGCACGTGCACCGGCTGCTCATGTGCGCCTTCGTGCTCGGGATTCCCGAGCACAAGGTGCGCGTGATCGCTCCCGACGTGGGTGGCGGCTTCGGCTCGAAAATCTTCCTCTACAACGAGGAGGTCGTCTGCTCCTGGGTGGCCCGCCAGCTCAAGCGGCCGGTCCGGTGGACGGCGACCCGTCGCGAGGCCTACCTGACCGACGCCCACGGCCGCGACCACGTCACCGACGCCGAGCTCGCGCTCGGCAGGGACGGCAAGATCCTGGGGCTTCGTGTGAAGACGACGGCGAACCTGGGCGCCTATCTGTCGACGTTCGCGCCGGCGATTCCGACGTTCCTCTACGGAACGCTCCTCAACGGCGTCTACACGATCGGGGCCATCCACTGCGAGGTGACCGGCGTCTTCACCAATACCACGGCGGTCGACGCCTATCGCGGCGCCGGCCGCCCCGAAGCCTGCTACGTCCTCGAGCGTATCGTCGAGGCCGGGGCCCGTGCCCTCGGGATGGACGTGGCCGAGCTCCGGAAGAAGAACTTCATCCCGAAGTTCTCCGGGGCGTTCCAGACGCTGGTCGCGGTCTCCTACGACAGCGGCGACTATGCCGCGGCCTTCGACCGCCTGCTTCAGATGCTCAACTACCGGAAGTTCCGCGCCGAGCAGGAGGCCGCCCGCAAGCAGGGCCGACTGCTCGGCATCGGCTTCTCGACCTACATCGAGGCGTGCTCGATCGCGCCCTCCAAGCTGGTGGGCGCGCTCGGCGCCGGCGCCGGCCTCTACGAGTCGGCCAAGGTCCGCGTGCACCCGACCGGAGGGGTCACGGTCTACACCGGCTCCCACTCACACGGTCAGGGGCACGAGACGACGTTCGCCCAGCTCGTCGCCGACGAGCTCCAGATCCCCATCGAGCAGGTCGAGATCGTCCACGGCGACACCGGCGCAATTCCCTTCGGCATGGGGACGTACGGGAGCCGCTCCGCTTCGGTCGGTGGCACCGCCATCTTAATGTCGCTGAACAAGATCAAGGAGAAGGGCAAGAGGATCGCCGCGCACCTGCTCGAGGCGTCGGCGAACGACATCGAGTACGTCAACGGCCAGTTCCAGGTCAAGGGCGTGCCGAGCAAGGCCGTGCCGTTCGGCGCCGTCTCGCTCACCGCGTACGTTCCCCACAAGTACCCCGACAACCTCGAGCCCGGCCTCGAGGAGACGAGCTTCTACGACCCGTCGAACTTCTGTTTCCCGTTCGGGGCTCATGCCTGCGTGGTCGAGGTGGACCGGGACACGGGCGCGGTGCAGATCCAGCGCTACCTCGCCGTCGACGACGTCGGCAAGGTCATCAACCCCATGATCGTCGACGGGATGGTGCACGGCGGCATCGCCCAGGGTGTGGGGCAGGCCCTCTGCGAGGGAGCCGTGTACGACGAGGGCTCCGGCCAGCTCGTGACGGGCAGCATGATGGACTACGCGCTGCCCAAGGCTGACATGCTGCCGCTGTACGAGACCGACCGCACCGTCACACCGACGCCCGTGAATCCCATGGGCATCAAGGGGGCCGGCGAGACGGGCACCATCGCGGCGACGCCGACCGTGGTGAACGCCGTGATCGATGCGCTGGCGCCGCTCGGCGTCGACCACATCGAGGCGATGCCGCTGACGTCCGAGCGGGTGTGGAAAGCGATCCAGGCCGCCAAGGCCAAGCGATAGGAGGCGCGCATGTATCCCGCAGCGTTCGACTACCACGCGCCGAAGAACGTCAAGGAAGCGCTGGGGCTCCTCGGCAAGCTGAAGGACGACGCCAAGATCCTGGCGGGCGGCCACAGCCTGATCCCGATGATGAAGCTCCGGCTCGCCCAGCCGAAGCACCTGATCGACCTCGGGAAGGTGCCGGGGCTTTCGGGCATCAAGGCGGACGGCAAGGCGCTCGCGATCGGCGCCATGACGACCCACTGGGAGATCGAGTCGTCGTCCGCGGTGAAGTCGAAGCTCCCGGTGCTCGCGGAGGTCGCGAGCGTCATCGGTGACCCCGCGGTGCGGAACAAGGGGACGATCGGTGGCTCGCTGGCTCACGCCGACCCCGCCGCCGACTGGCCGGCGGCGATGATCGCGCTCGGCGCCGAGATGGTCTGCGAGGGGCCGAAGGGCAAGCGCAAGGTCGGGGTGGACCAATGGTTCCTCGGGCTCATGGCGACGGCGCTCAAGGAGCGAGAGCTGCTCGCCCAGGTCCGCGTGCCGCTGCTCCCGGCGGGCTCGGGCGCCGCCTACATGAAGTTTCCCCATCCCGCGTCGCGCTTCGCCGTCGTCGGCGTCTGCGCGGCGGTGACGCTCGACAAGCAGGGCGTCTGCACCAAGGCCGGGGTCGGCGTCACCGGCGCGGGCACGAAGGCGGTGCGCGCCAAGGGCGTCGAGGCCGCGTTGGTCGGCAAGCGACTCGACCCGGCGGCGATCGAGGCCGCCGCGCAGAAGGCCGCGGACGGCGTCGACGTCCAGGCGGACCTGCAAGGCTCGGTCGAGTACAAGTCGCACCTCTGCCGCGTCTTCGCGAAACGCGCGATCACGGAGGCCGTGAAGCGGGCCGGCGCGTAGTCCGCCGGGGCGGGGGCGCGCCCGGCCGGGGGGTGGCTCGACCACGCGGCATGCGCGCGCATGCCCCGTGGCGGCTGGGCTCCACCCGGGTGCGTTAGGTCCGCATGCGACGCGGCCGGAACGGGTCTCGTCCACCCCCGGCCGAACGCTCCCCCGGCCCGCCGACTCCGCCGGCGCGCTTCACCGCTTCGCGCATGATCGCGGGCATCGTGCTGGCCGCCGGATTCGCCCGCCGCATGGGGCGGCAGAAGCTCCTCCTTCAGCTCGAGGGCAAGCCGGTCGTCCGCTGGGCCGTCGAACGTCTGCTGCCACACGTCGAGGACGTTGTCGTCGTCACGGGCCAGGACGACTCCGCGGTCCGCGACGCGCTGACCGGGCTCGGGGTGCGCTTCGCCGTGAACCCGCGGCCCCAGGAGGGCCAGGGGAGCTCGATCGCCGTCGGCATCGCGGCGCTCAAGCCGTGGACGCGTGCCACGCTGATCGCGCTCGGCGATCAGCCGAAGACGCCCGACCCGGTCGTGCCGGCGCTGCTCGCCGCCTTCGGCCGCGGGGGAAAGCCGATCGTCGTGCCGGTCTTCCAGGGGACGCAGGGGACGCCCGTCGTCTTCGCGCGAGAGGTCTTCCCGGAGCTCTCCCAGCTCACCGGCGACGCCGGGGCGCGCTCCGTCGTGAACGCGCGGCCGCAGCGCGTCGAGCGCGTCGAGCGCGTCGCCTTCGACCTCCCGATGCCCCTCGACGTGGACACGCCCGAGGACTACGCGAGGCTTCATGTACAATGAATGGACATGCGTGACGAGATTCGAAAACTCCAGGAGCTGATGGAGGCGGCCGACTATGTGACGGACGCGCCCATTGCGACGTCGGTGCACCTGGCGATGCGCCTGCGCAAGCCGCTCCTGATCGAGGGGCCCGCGGGCGTCGGGAAGACCGAGGTCGCGAAGGTCGTGGCGCGGATGCTCGGGACGAACCTGATCCGGCTCCAGTGCTACGAGGGGCTCGACGCCTCGACCGCCCTCTACGAGTGGAACTATCAGAAGCAGCTCCTGCACATCAAGCTCGAGGAGGCCGGGCACAACAGCCGCCCGATGGACGAGAAGGAGCACGAGATCTTTTCCGAGCCCTTCCTGCTGCGGCGCCCGCTGCTCCAGGCGATCACGCAGGAGTCGCAGTCGCCGGTGCTGCTCGTGGACGAATGCGACCGGAGTGACGAAGAGTTCGAGGCGTTCATGCTCGAGGTGTTCTCGGACTGGCAGGTGACGATCCCCGAGATCGGCACGATCAAGGCCACGCATCCGCCCCACGTGATCCTGACCTCGAACCGGACGCGCGAGCTGTCGGACGCGCTCCGGCGGCGCTGTCTCTACCTGTGGATCGACTACCCGTCGGCGGAGAAGGAGACGCGGATCATCGCGCGCAAGGTGCCCGGGATCAACGCCCGCCTGTCGCGCGAGATCGCGAAGTTCATGGAGACGCTACGCCAGGTGCGCCTCGCGAAGGTGCCCGGGGTTGCGGAGACGCTCGACTGGGCCCAGGCGCTCGCCGCGCTCCACGCCGACCATCTCGACGAGCCCGTCCTCACCGAGACGCTCGGCTGCCTGCTCAAAGATGCCGACGACATGAAGCGGTTCCGCGCGGAGGTCGCCAAGGCCGGGCTCGGGTCCTTCATCCCCGCCCGGACCTGACGTGCGCCCGCGCGAGCTGCCGACGGCCGTCGCGCGGTTCGCGACGCTGCTCCGCCAGCACGGCCTCCCGGTCACCCTGATCCACACGACGGACGCCGTGCGTGCGCTCGATCACCTCGACATCGGCGACCGCGGCGAGCTCTACCTCGCCTTCAAGGCGATCTTCGTGGGTCGCCCCGAGGAGGTCCCGGCCTTCGACCGTTGCTTCGACGCCTTCTGGCGGGCCGAGTCGGCCGCGGAGGGGATTCCGGGACTGACCCAGGCCCCACCCGCCGACGGCCGGGAGAGTGACGCGCTCCTCGAGTCGTCGAGCCAGAAGCGCGAGGGCCTCGCGCTGGAGACGTGGGGCGAGGGGCAGGAGGCAGGGGACACGGGCGAGCCGCTCAGCGTGCCGGCGGCGTCCGACAGCGAGGCGCTCGTCGGCCAGGACTTTTCGACCTTCGGCGCCGACCAGCTCGACGAGATCCTCCGGCTTACGATCAAGATCGCGCGGAGGCTCGCGCATCGCCTCACGCGCCGTCGACGGCCCGTGAGGCGGCGCGGGCGCGTCGACCTCCGGCGGACGCTCCGGGCCAACCTCACGCGCGGGGACCTGATCGAGCTGCGCTACCGCGAGCGGAAGCGCAAGAAGGTCCGGCTCGTCCTGCTCTGCGACGTGTCCGGCTCGATGGACCTGTACAGCCGCTTCCTGCTCCAGTTTCTCTTCGCGCTCCAGAACGTCTTCGGCCGGGTCGAGACGTTCACCTTCTCGACGCGCCTCACACGTATCACCGACCATCTGCGCGGGCGCTCCTACCGGCAAGTCCTCCGTCGGCTCACCGAGGTGCGCGACTGGTCGGGCGGGACGAAAATCGGCGAGTCGCTCGCCCAGGTCAACCGGGAATGGTCGCGACTCGTGGACCGGCGCACGATCGTGATCGTCCTGTCCGACGGCTGGGACACGGGCGAGCCCGAGCTCCTGGCCGGGGAGCTCCTCCGCATCAAACGCCGCGCCGGCCGCGTCATCTGGCTCAACCCGCTCCTCGGCAACCCGTCCTACGAGCCGCTGACGCGCGGGATGGCGGCGGCGCTGCCGCTCGTCGACGTCTTCGCTCCCGGCCACAGCCTCGCCGCGCTCAGGGATCTGGCGAGCAAGCTGACCCTGTAGGCCGTTTGGCGCGCGGCGTCGGTCGGCGTATCATTGGGTTCCCATGAGCGAGCTCTTCGATCACCTCGACGAATTGCGCGGCTCCTCCCGCAAAGTGGCCGTCGCCACGCTCGTGAATACCCGTGGCACGACGCCGCGCAAGGAAGGCGCCAAGATGGTCGTGGGCGAAGGCGGAGCGATCCTGGGCTCCGTGACGATCGGTGGCTGCGTGGACGCCCAGGTTCTCCAGGAGTCCGAGGACGTCCTCGCGACGATGCGGCCCCGGCTCCTCGAGCTCAACCTGGGCGACGAGGAGGCGTGGGAGATCGGTCTCACGTGCGGCGGCACGATCGAGGTGTTCGTTGAGCCCCTCGCGCTCGACCGCGCGGACGACGCGGCCGCGCGGCTCTACGCGCGCGCGCGCCGGCACGCCGCGGCCGGTCACACCGCCGCCATCGTGACGCGGCTCGACGGCGAGGTCGGCCGGAAGCTCCTCGTGCTGGACGACGGCGCCGTCGAGGGCACGCTGGGGGACGCCTTTCTCGACGAGCGGTTCGCCCGTGAGGCGCGCGAGGCGATGGCGACGGGCGCCTCGCGGACGCTGTTTCTGGAGGGGACGCGCGCGTTCGTGGAGGTCGTGGCGCCGCCCGCGCGCCTCCTCGTCATCGGCGCGAGCCACGTGGCGATGCCGCTCGTCACCCTCGCCAAGGTGCTGGGTTACTGGACCGTGGTGCTCGACGGCCGCCCGCGGTTCGCGACGCGCGAGCGATTCCCCGACGTGGACGAGCTGCGCGTCGGCATTCCGTCGGAGCTCGTCGCCGAGTATCCGCTGATCGCGTCGACCGCGCTCGTCCTCGTCGCCCACGACTACAAGTACGACCTGCCCGTGCTGCGCCGAGCGCTCGGAACCGACGTGGGCTATATCGGGATGCTCGGGTCGTCCCGCCGGGGCGCCGCGATCCTCACGTTCCTCAGGGAGGACGGCGTGAGCGACGCCCAGCTCAAGCGGATCCGCGTTCCGATCGGCCTCGACCTGGGGGCGCGCTCGGCGCCCGAGATCGCCCTCGCGATCCTGGCCGAGATCCAGGCCGCGCGCGGCGGCGGCACGGGCCAGCCGCTCTCGGCCGGGCCCCGAACGGCATGAAGGCGATCGCGCAGCGACGGGAGACGGCGACGCCCGAGACCCTCGTCGACCGCGTGCTCTGTCACGACGTGCGCGACGGGGCCGGCAAGGTCGCCGTCGAGAAGGGCGCGCGCCTCACGGCGAAGACCGCCGCGACGCTGCTCGCGACCCCCTGGGACGAAATCCACCTCCTCGCCATGGAGCCCGGCGACCTCCACGAGGAAGAGGCCGGCCGGCGGCTCGCGGCAGCGGCCGTCGGCGATGGCGTCACGGTGAAGGGCTACGGCGGCGGGCAATGGACGCTCGCGGCGACGCGCCGCGGGCTCCTCACGATCCGTCGCGGTCCGCTGGCGGACGCGAACGCGCTCGAGGGGGTGTCGGTGTTCACCCTGTTCGATGGGCAGCCGGTGGAGTCGGGCGAGACCGTCGCCAAGTGCAAGGTGACGCCGCTCGTCATCGGCGAGAACACGATCCGCACCGTCGAGACGACGGCGCGCGGCGCGGGCGGGCTCGTCACCGTGCGCGGCTTCCGTCCGGCGACGCTCGGCGCCGTCGCCCAGGAGCGCCTCGACGCCACGCAACGTGCGCGCTTCGAGACGGCGCTCCAGCAGAAGGCCGAATGGTTCGGCAGTCGCCTCCTGCCCGTGCGGTTCGCGGGAGGCGCGCCCCGCGTGATCGCCGACGAGCTCACGGCGCTCCAACGGGCGGGCGCCGAGGTCCTGATCGTCGCTGGGGCGAGTGCGCTCGATCCACTCGACCCCGTGTTCGGCGGGCTCACGCTGCTGGGCGCTCGCATGGAGCGCCACGGCGCGCCGGCCCATCCCGGTAGCCTCCTGTGGCTGGCCATATGGGAGGGCCGGCCCGTGCTCGGGATGCCGACGTGCGGGATGTTTTCCCAGGCGACGACGTTTGACCTGGTCCTGCCCCGAGTCCTCGCCGGCGAGCACGTGGACAACCGGACGATCGCCGAGCTCGGACACGGCGGCCTGCTCTCGCGCGACGTGAGCTACCGTTTCCCGCCCTATCGGGCGAACGCGGCGCGGGGGGAGCTCCAATGACGGACGAGGTGATGGCCAGAGCCGTGAGCGGCCCTGGTTCGAGCACCAGCCGTCGAGGCCCCCTCCTCTATAGCGACGTCATCCGTGAGCGGTGGCGGCGTCCCCGCTTCCGCGGTGACCTCCCGGGTGCCTCCGCGGTCGCCGAAGACGTCAACCCGCTCTGCGGCGATCGCGTACGGTTGATGCTGGCGCTCGCGGACGATCGCGTCGCCGGGGCCCGGTTCGTGGGCGACTCGTGCGCGATCTGCACGGCGTCGGCCGACGTGGTCGCCGAGCTCGTCGTCGGACGGTCGCGCGTCGAGGCCCTGACGGTGGACGCCGCGGACGTGCTCGCGGTGCTCCAGGCCGACATCCGCCCGACGCGGATGCGCTGCGTGACCCTCCCCCTCTCGGTGCTCGCCGCGGCGTTGAAGGGCAAGCGATGAGACTCGACGAGCGGACGCGCCCGGACTTCCCGATCCTCGAGCGGGTCGTCAACGGCCACCCCCTCGTCTACCTCGACTCGGCCGCGTCGAGCCAGAGGCCGCGGACGGTGATCGAGGCGATGGGCCAGTACTACGCGCGGAGCCACGCCAACGTCCACCGCTCGATCCACACGCTCGGCGAGGAGGCCACCGAGCTCTACGAGGCTGCCCGCGACCGGGTCCAGCGGTTCATCGGCGCCGGGAGCCGCGAGGAGGTCGTCTTCACACGCGGGACGACCGACGGTCTGAGCCTCCTGGCCGAGACGCTCGGTCGCACCCTGCGGGCGGGCGACGAGGTGCTCATCACAGAGCTCGAACACCACTCGAACATCATTCCGTGGCAACTGGCGACGCGGGACCGGGGCGCCGTGCTAAAGGCCGTTCCCCTCAGGGATGACGGCACGCTCGACCTCGAGGCGTTCGAGCGCCTCCTGACCCGGCGCACGCGCGTCGTCGCGTTCGCGCACGTCTCGAACGTCCTCGGCACGATCAACCCCGTCGCGGAGATGAGCGCTCGCGCCCGACAGGTCGGGGCGTTCACGGTCGTCGATGGAGCTCAAGCCGCGCCTCATCTTCCACTCGATATATCCCTGCTCGGCTGTGACTTTTACGTGTTCTCAGCCCACAAGATGCTCGGCCCGACCGGGATCGGTGTCCTCTACGGACGCCGCGAAGTTCTCGAGTCCCTGGAGCCCGGACGCGGCGGAAGCGAGATGATCAAGGAGGTCTGGATCGACCGGGCTCAATGGAACGACCTGCCGTGGCGCTTCGAGCCCGGAACCCCGCCGATCGCCGAAGCGGTCGGACTCACCGCCGCGATCGAGTACCTCGAGAAGCTGGGGATGGAGCGCGTCCTCGAGCACGAGCGAGCGCTGACCCGACAGGCGCTCGAGGGGCTGGCGGCCGTCCCGGGGGTGAACGTCTACGGGCCGCCCGCGCGCACGGACCGGGGAGCGGTGGTTGCCTTCACGGTGGCGGGGCTCCATCCCCACGACGTGGCCGCGCTGCTCGACGCCGAGGGGATCGCGGTGCGGGCCGGCCATCACTGCGCGATGCCGCTCATGCGACGGCTCGGGGTCGTCGGGACCTCGCGCGCGAGCTTCTCGGTCTTCAACTCGCCCGACGAGGTCGGGCGCCTCCTCGCCGTCGTCGCCGAGTTGCGGACGGCGCTCTAGGCGGAGGTCGAAGGGCGTGAGTCACCCGGAGCCGCGCGATGCCTTCGTGTCTCCCCGGTTTGGTCAAGTGGCGACGTTCATGCTCCTGCCCGCCGTGGCCACCGCCGAGCGGCTCGACGTCGCGCTCGTCGGGATCCCGTACGACGGCGGCGTGTCGTACCGGACGGGCGCGCGGTTCGGCCCGCGCGCTGTGCGCGAGCAGTCGTCGCTCATCCGGCCGTGGCACCCCGTGTTGAAGGTCCATCCGTTCGAGCGGCTGCGGGTCGCCGACTGCGGCGATGTCGACGTGGTGCCGATCTCGATCGAGCGCACGTACGCGGCGATCGAGCGGCGCGTGGACGAGATTCTCGCCCACGGCGCGGTGCCCGTGATGGTTGGCGGCGACCACTCCATCACGCTGCCGATCCTGCGAGCGCTCGCGCGCCGGCACGGGCCCGTCGGTCTCGTCCACTTCGACGCGCATCCGGACACCTGGGACGAGTACTTCGGCTCCAAGTTCTTCCACGGGACGCCGTTCCGTCGGGCCGTCGAGGAGCGGCTCGTGGACCCGCGCCGCATGATCCAGGTGGGCATCCGCGGCCCCCTCTACGGCGCCGACGACTTCGCGTTCCACGAGCGGCACGGGATCGAGGTGGTCCGCATCGAGGTGGTGAAGGAGCAGGGGGTCGCCTGGGTGGGCGAGCGGTTCGGCCGGCTCCGGGGCGGACCGGTCTACTGCTCCTTCGACATCGACGCGGTAGACCCCGCCTACGCACCCGCCACCGGCACGCCCGAGGTCGGCGGGCTCACCTCGTACGAGGCGCTCACGCTCGTGCGCGCGCTCGCCGGGCAGGCCCTCGTCGGGGCCGACATCGTGGAGGTCTCGCCGCTCTACGACGGCCCCGGCCAGATCACGTCCCTGCTCGCGGCGAATCTCATGTTCGAGGTCGTGAGCCTCCTGGCGCTGGGCAAATGAGGGCCGGGCTCCCGCTCTTGGCGCTCGCGGCGCTGCTCGGGCCCGGGGCGGCCGGCGCTGCGCCAGCGCCCGTGGCGAAGATCGACATCGAGGGCGTGATCAGCCCCGTCACGCTGCGCCTGGTCGGACTCGCGATCGACCGCGCGCAGAGCGAGCGCGCCCAGGCGCTCATCATCCAGCTCGACACCCCGGGCGGGCTCGAGCGGTCCATGCGGGCGATCGTCCAGCGGATGTTGAACGCCGAGGTGCCCGTGATCATCTTCGTCGCGCCCACCGGCGCCCGGGCCGCCTCCGCCGGTGTCTTCATCACGCTGGCCGCCCACATCGCCGCGATGGCGCCGGCGACCAACATCGGCGCGGCGTCCCCGGTCATGCTCGGTGGGGGGAATACCGACAAGACGATGCTGAAGAAGATCGAGAACGACGCCGCGGCGTTCATCCGGACCGTCGCGCTCGAGCGCGGGCGCAACGCCGACTGGGCCGAGAAGGCGGTCCGCCAGGCGGTCTCGATCACCGAGCGCGAGGCGGTGCGCCTCCGGGTCGTCGATCTCATCGCCGACTCGACGACGGATCTCCTGGAGAAGGTCGACGGACGCACGGTCAAGACCACGCGAGGGACCGTGACGCTCCAGACGCGGGGCGCTCCGGTGACGCCGATCGAGATCGGCTTCCGCGACCGGGTCCTCAACGTCATCACCGACCCGAACGTCGCGTACGTGCTGATGATGCTCGGGATGCTCGGCCTCTTCTTCGAGCTCTCCAACCCGGGCGCGATCCTGCCCGGGGTCATCGGCGGGATCTCGCTGATCCTCGCGTTCTTCGCCTTCCAGAGCCTGCCGATCAACTACGCGGGGCTCCTCCTGATCCTGTTCGGGATCGTGCTGCTGGTCGCCGAGATCAAGATCGTGAGCCACGGGATCCTCGCGATCGGCGGCATCGTCTCCATGGCGCTCGGCTCGCTGATGCTGTTCGACGCTCCCGAGATCGGGCTGCGGGTGTCGTGGTGGGCGATCGTGCCCATGGTGGGCGCGACGGCCGGGCTCTTTCTCTTCGTCATCGCCGCCGGGGTGCGGGCCCTCGCGCGCCGCCAGCTCCTGGGGCCGAGCGGCCTCGTGGGGCAGCTGGCGACGGTCAAGGAGCGCCTGGCGCCGGAGGGGCAGGTGCTGGTCTCCGGAGAGATCTGGCGCGCGGTGGCCGAGGGGGAGCCGGTCGACGCCGGCGCACGCGTGCGGGTGGTCGCGGTGGACGGGCTCACGCTGAGAGTCGCCAAGGCCGACACGAAGGGAGGAGCCCCATGATCTCGGTCGATTCGCTGCTGATCCTCGTGGTGGTCTTTGCGGTCATCTTCTTCATCGGCTCGTTCGCGAAGATCCTCCGCGAGTACGAGCGGGCCGTCATCTTCCGGCTCGGGCGCAGCACGCGGGCGATCCTCAACCCCGGCGGGCAGGGGAACGGCCCGGGACTCGTCCTGCTCGTGCCGCTCATCGACCGGATGGTCAAAGTGAGCCTCCAGACCGTCGCCCTCGACGTCGCGCCCCAGGACGTGATCACACGCGACAACGTCTCGCTCAAGGTCAGCGCGGTCATCTACTTCCGCGTCGTGGACCCGGAGCGGGCGGTGATCGCGGTGCAGGACTATCTCTACGCGACCTCGCAGATCGCGCAGACGACGCTCCGGAGCGTCCTCGGCCAGGTCGAGCTCGACGACCTCCTCTCGGCGCGTGACAAGATCAACCAGCAGCTCCAGCGGATCATCGACGAGCACACCGAGCCCTGGGGCATCAAGGTCGCGACCGTGGAGGTCAAGCAGATCGATCTGCCGCAAGACATGCAGCGCGCGATGGCGAAGCAGGCGGAGGCCGAGCGCGAGCGGCGGGCCAAGGTCATCAACGCGGACGGCGAGTTCCAGGCGGCGGCGAAGCTCTCCGAGGCGGCCGAGGTCCTCACGCGGCATCCGATCGCCGTCCAGCTCCGGTATCTGCAGACCATGCGGGAGATCGCGTCCGAGCGGTCCACGACGACATTCTTCCCGCTGCCGCTGGATCTCTTCGGCCCGCTGCTCCAGGCCTTCAACAAGGGGGGAGACGCGCCGAGGGCGTAAGGTAGAATACGCTCGGTTTGTGACGTTGGGGGGTTAGCTCAGTTGGGAGAGCGCGGCGTTCGCAACGCCGAGGTCGAGGGTTCGAATCCCTTACCCTCCACCATTAAATCTGGCTAGGCGCCAGCGACTTTCACGCTTTTGGCCGCCTGTTCGATCAGCGCGGCGACCGGTCCGGGCTGTGAGACATAGATGGCGTGGCTACCTTTGACTTCGACGATCGTTGCATTCGCCCGCTTGGCCATCGCACGCTGGGCGGCCGCGGGAATCATCTGGTCCTCGGTGACCACCAGATACCAGCTCGGCTTGGTCCTCCACGCCGGTTCGCTGATCGCTCCGCTGAGAGCGGCCAGCCCCCACGGCACCTGAGAGTCGGCCATGAATGCGGCGGTCTCCGGGTCCACGTCAGCCGCGAACGAGGAACGGAACTTCGCCTTGTCGAGGAACAGATAACCATCCTGCGGCGGCAGAATCGGCGGCACGGGAGCGCGCGGCGCCGGATCTTTGATGAGCGTCGCCACGGACTCGCCTCTGTCGGGGACAAAGGCGGTGATATACACCAACGCCGCCACCTTCGGATTGGTGCCGGCTTCGGTGATCACGGCTCCGCCATAGGAATGGCCAACGAGAATCGCGGGCCCGTCCTGCGTGGCCAGAATGCGCTGGGTCGCCGCAGCGTCGTCCTGCAGTGAGATCGTCGGATTCTGGACGATGCTGACTTGATATCCGCCCTTTCTCAGGATCTTGTAGACACCTCCCCAGCCAGCACCGTCCACAAAGCCGCCGTGCACGAGAACAACGTTCTTCAAGCCTGCCATCTTGCTCTCCTTCCCGTGTCAGCCTTCCGCGTTGGTGGTCAAGGCCGCGAAAGCACTCCGAGAGTATCCCACTAATCTCAGTTCAGAGCCGTGCGACCGGGGGCACTTTAGCGTCTACTTCCTCTGGAATTGGCCGAGCGTGCGACCATGCAGCACGCGTGCGCGGCTGATGGGTAGCGCGAAACGCCGCAGCCGAGCGAGAGAGAGAACCTGGATCAACCGACCACGACGCGGCACCCACCCGGGAGTCTCGTGCTCACCGATCCCGCCTGCTTTTGCGGCAGCGTCTCGCCTTTTTCATGTCCGACGCAACCTCCGGGGTCGAACGTGACTCTTAAGGCGCATGGACTCGACGTCAAGCCTTTCGTCGCCCGGCGGCCCGGAGGCTGGCACCAACCTCAGGCTCTCGTGGACGCCGCGCACCAGGTGTGCCCATACTCCCATGCCACACGGGGCAACATCGACGTCACGATCAACGTGGTCTGAGCTAAGGAGAGGAGAATGGCGGTGAGGAGCAAAAGGATCCCGGCGGTTGTGATCGTTGTGGTCTCGCTCGCTGTCTCGGTGCTCGCCGTCTTGGGCGGCGCGGCCATCTACGCGCAGGACACTGGCCAGGCCAAGTACACCGTGCGAGTGCCGAATGGGCTCGCGTTCTCTGAGTTCAGAGAATACGAAGGCTGGCAGACTGTCTCCATCAGTCACAACGAAAAGGTGATGGCTGTGATCCTCGGCAATCCCGTGATGATCAAGGCCTATCAGTCCGGCATTCCCGGCAACGGCAAGCCATTCCCCGACGGCTCCAAGATGGCGAAGGTCCATTGGAACCCGAAAAAGCTCGAGACGCTCCCCACTGCGACGGTGCCGGCAAGCCTGCATGACGTCGATTTCATGGTGAAGGATAGCAAGAGGTTCGCGGACAGCGGCGGCTGGGGATGGGGCGCGTTCAAGTATGACGCCGCGTCGGATACGTTCACGCCCGCCACGACGGCTGACCAGCCGCCGCAGGGGAACGACGCCAAGTGCGGGCTCGCGTGCCACACGATCGTGAAGACCAGAGATTACGTCTTCACGGACTACGGGAAGCGATGAACGGGAAGAAAGAGTAACATCTGCCTGACCGTTCACGCTAAAGCAGAGGCCACATGATCGACGTGCGCGAAGCGCTCGCGGCTTTACTGCTCGGGATGGTGACCGTTGCCTCGGCCGGCTGTGGCGACGCCTCTCGCGCGACCGCGACGCCGCCGCCGGCCGTCGTGAAGGTCGAGCCGGTGGTGGAGCGCGACGTGCCGATCTCCGTCGAGTACGTCGGGACGCTGGTCGGCTACATCAATGCGCAAATCCGGGCTCGTGTCGCCGGGCACCTCGTGAGCCAGAACTACACGGAAGGCTCACCGGTCAAGGCGGGCGACCTCCTGTTCCAGGTCGACCCCCGACCGTTCCAGACTGCCGCGGATCAGGCCGACGCCAAGCTCAACCTCGCGGAATCACAGTTGAGCCAGTCCAAGGCGCAGGTCGGCGCGAGTCAGGCACAGGTGGAACAGGCGATCGCGAAGGTGGCCCAGGACGAGGCCCAGGTGAAGCGGGCGGAGGCGACCCAGCGGCAGACGGAGCTCGACGTGAACCGCTACACGCCGCTGGCCCAGCGCGGGTCGGTCAGCCAGCAAGAGCTCGACAACGCGGTCCAGAGCAATCTGGCCAACCTGGCGGCGGTGGCGGCCGCGCGCGCGGCGGTTCTGAGCTCGCAGGCCAGCGTGTCGCAGTCGCGCGCCGCGCTCGAAAAGGCGCTCGCGGACGTCAAGACGCAAGAGGCCAACATCGCCGCCGCACGCGCGGCGCTCGCGGACGCCAGGCTCAACCTCGGCTACACCAGGGTGCTGTCGCCGATCGCCGGCGTCGCCGGCTTCCGTGGGGCGAACATCGGCGACTACGTCGGCCCGAGTGGCAGCACGCCGCTCACGACGGTTTCGCAGGTCGATCCAATCTACGCGGAATTCCCCGTCAGCGAGCAACGGGCTCTCACCGTGTTACGCCGGTGGGCGGCGGACCCGAGCGAGCCCCGGAGGCTCGAGCTGCAGCTGATTTTGGCCGACGGCACCGTCTATTCCCACCCGGGACGCGCAGCGGCTCTCGACCGACAGGTGGACGTTACCAGCGGCACCGTGCTCGCGCGAGGGGTGTTTCCGAACCCGGGCAATCTGCTGCGGCCCGGCCAGTACGCCAAGGTCCGCGCCGTCGTCGAGGTGAAGAAGGCCGCGCTCTTGATCCCGCAGCGTGCCGTCCAGGACGTGCAGGGCATTCATCAGGTCGCCGTGGTCCGCGCCGACGACACGGTCGACATCCGCAAGATCAAGGTCGACGTGCGAGTTGGCTCGTTGTGGATGGTGACCGAGGGGCTGAAGCCCGGCGAGCGGGTCGTCGTCGAGGGAGGCGACCGGGTACGCGCCGGCCAGAAAGTCCGGCTGGCGGCGAACGCGCCCGCGGAGTCGAGCGCGGCGGCGAAGTAGACCGACGATGGCCAGGGTCTTCATCAACCGGCCCATCGTCGCCATGGTCATCTCCATCCTCATGGTGATCCTCGGCGTCGTCGCGATGGTGCAACTCCCCATCGCGCTCTATCCCAACATCGCGCCGCCGGAGATTCTGCTGACCGCGCGGTATCCGGGCGCCGATGCCGTCACGCTCGAGCAATCGGTGGCCACGCCGATCGAGCAGCAGATGAGCGGCGTCGACAAGATGCTGTACATGTACTCGCTCAACCAGAGCGCCGGCAGCCAGATGCAGCTGCGGGTCGATTTCGACGTCACCACCGACCCGAGCGTCGACCAGGTCCTCACCAACCTGAGATACTCGCAGGCCGCCTCCCAGCTCCCGCCCGACGTCGTGAACCAGGGCGTGAGCGTCACGAAATCCGTGACGAGTCCGCTGGGTCTGTTCGTGCTGTACTCGCCGAAGAGCACGTACGACCCGTTGTTCCTCGCCAACTATGCCTACGTCAACATCAACGACCCGATGACGCGCGTGCCCGGCATCGGCCAGGTGCAGATTTTCGGCGCGTCTCAGTACGCGATCCGGCTCTGGGTCAATCCCGACACGCTCGCGAAGCTCGACATCACCGTCAACGAGATCGCCAGTGCGCTGCAGGCGCAGAACACCGTCAATCCGGCCGGCCAGCTGGGTGGCGATCCGATCCCGCGCGGGCAGGAGTTCACGTACACGGTGCTAGCGCAGGGGCGCTTGAAGAGCCTCGCGGAGTTCGAGAACGTCGTCGTGCGGGCGAAGCCGGACGGTGCCTTGGTGCGAATCAAGGACGTCGCCCGCGTGGAGCTCGGCGCGCAGAACTACATCCGGCGCGGCCGCCTGAATGGTCAGCCGGCCGCGCTGATCGCCGTCTACCAGCTTCCCGGCTCGAACGCCATCGAGACCATGAAGGGGGCGACGAAGCTGATGGAGGAGATCAAGGCCAGGTTCCCCGCCGACCTGGACTACGTCACGTCGCTCGACACGACCTTGGCGGTCAGCGCGGGGATTCGCGAGATCGCGAAGACGCTCGTCGAGGCGCTCGTCCTGGTCGTCCTCGTCGTCTTCATCTTCTTGCAGGGCTTCCGCGCGACGCTCATCCCGCTGCTGGCGGTGCCGGTCGCGCTCGTCGGCGCGTTCATGGTCTTTCCTCTGCTGGGATTCTCGATCAACACGCTGTCGCTCTTCGGCCTCGTGCTGGCCATCGGCCTCGTGGTGGACGACGCCATCGTGGTCGTCGAGGCCGTCGAGCAACACATCGAGCAGGGCCTCTCCCCGCGCGACGCGGCGCTGAAGGCGATGGACGAGGTGTCGGGACCGGTCGTGGCCATCGCCCTCGTCATGGCCGCGGTGTTCATCCCGACGGCGTTCATCCCGGGCATCACCGGCCGGATGTATCAACAGTTCGCGGTCACCATCGCGGTGTCCGTGCTCATCTCGGCCTTCAACGCCCTTACGCTGAGCCCGGCGCTCTCGGCCCTGTTCCTGCGGCCGAGGCGCGAGATGCGCGGCCCGCTCGGGTGGTTCTTCCGTGGGTTCAACCGCGTCTTCGAGCGGGTGATGGGCGGGTATCTTAACGGGAGTCGCTTCCTGATCCGCAAGGCCGCCTTCGCGATACTCCTGCTGCTCGCCGCGGCGGCCGTGTCGGGCCTCCTCGGCATCCGGCTGCCAGGTGGTTTCGTCCCGGAGGAGGACCAGGGCTACATCTTCGTCAACGTCCAGCTTCCCATGGCCGCCTCGCTCGACCGCACCGCGGCGGTCAACGACAAGCTCGACGCGATCTTCAAGACGCAACCAGGCATCAAGTACTACACGGGCGTGGCGGGCTTCAGCCTGCTGAGCCTGGTCACGACGACCTACAACTCGTTCTACTTCATCACGCTGGAAGACTGGGACGCCCGCCACAAGCACGGGCTCACGGCCGACGTGATCATCCGACAGCTGAACCAGAAGCTGGCCGGGGTGGCCGAGGCTCAGGTCTTCGCGTTCTCGCCGCCTGCGATTCCTGGTATCGGCACATCCGGCGGCGTGACCTTCATCCTCGAGGATCGCTCCGGCAAGGATCCCGCGTTCCTCGCCGAGAACACGGACAAGTTTCTCGCCGCCGCCCGGAAGCGACCTGAGTTCGCGCGGCTCTTCACGACCCTGCTGCCGAGTGTGCCGCAGTTCTTCGCCGAGGTGGATCGCGACAAGGTTCTGAAGCAAGGCATCTCCCTGACCTCGGTGTACCAGGCCCTCCAGGCTTTCCTGGGAGGGGCCTTCGTGAACTACTTCAACCAGTACGGACGAGTGTGGCAGGTGTACGTCCAGGCCGAGGGCGAGTTCCGGACCCACGCCGACAACGTCGGCCGGTTCTATGTGCGCAACGCCGCGGGCCAGCCGGTGCCGCTGTCGACGCTGGTCCGGATGAGAGAGGTCAACGGTCCGGAGTTCACGACCCGGTTCAACGAGTATCGCGCGGCGCAGATCAACGGGCTTCTCGCACCCGGGTCCACCACCCGGCAGGGGATGCAGGCACTCGAAGAGGTATTCGCACAAACCATGTCGCGCGACATGGGCTTCGACTACTCGGGGATGTCGTTCCAGGAGCAGGTAGCTTCCCAGGGGGTGCCGGCGAGCGCGGTGATCGCCTTCTCGGTGCTGGTGGTGTTCTTGCTCATGGCCGCCCTGTACGAGAGCTGGACGCTTCCGTTCGCCGTTCTTCTCGCCACGCCCATCGCCATGTTCGGCGCCCTCGGAGCGCTCTGGCTCCGCCGCCTCGAGCTCGACGTCTTCTCGCAGATCGGCCTGCTCATGGTGATCGGCCTCGCGGCCAAGAACGCGATCCTCATCGTCGAGTTTGCCAAGGTCGCCTACGAGGGGGGTATGTCGCTCGTCGACGCCGCGCTCGAAGGCGTCCGTGTGCGTCGGCGCGCCCTCTTCATGACCTCGTTCGCGTTCATCCTGGGCTGCGTGCCGTTGTGGACCGCCTCCGGCGCCGGCGCGGTTGGACGCCGGATCCTCGGCACCGTCGTGATCGGCGGGATGCTGACCGACACGCTCATCGCCAGTCTCTTCATCTCGGTGAGCTTCTATGTCAGTGAGCGCTCCCGTCGGACGTCGCCGCACGCCGCCGCGCCGCCGATCTCCGCTCCGGCCGCGATTTCCGGCGGGGCCGGCGACGAGCCTTCGGCGGGTGGATCGCGCCCGTGAGATCCCGGGCTTCCGACTGGATGGTCGTCGCGACAGCAGTGCTCGCCGGTGCGCTCATCGCCGGCTGCGCGATCGGTCCCGATTACAAGCGTCCCGCTGTCGCCGAGCCGCCCACGTTCCGCGGCCAGGAGACGCCGGAGGCGGTGTCGTTCGCGGATGCGCCGTGGTGGGAGGTGTTCCAGGATCCGATCTTGAAGACGCTGATCCAGGAGGCTCTGCGTAACAACTACGACGCCGCCATCGCCGCGGCGCGTGTGCAGGAGGCACGCGCGAATGTCGGCGTGGCGCGCTCCGACTACTTCCCGTCACTCAACTCTAACGTCGGCGCCTCGAGGACCAAGGTGGGCCCCGGCGTCCTGGGAGGAGCCGGCGGCCCGGTGCCCAATGCGACCAACTTCTACTCCGCCTCGACGATCATGTCGTGGGAGCTCGACGTCTGGGGCCGCATCCGTCGCTTGAACGAGGCAGCCCGCGCCGCCCTGCTGGCCACCGAGGACGCGCGCCGGGCTGTCTGGCTGACTCTGGTCAGCGACCTGGCCCAGGCGTACTTCGAGCTGCTCGCTCTCGACGTGCGCCTGCAGATCGCGCGCGACAGCACGGCGGCCTATCAGCGCACGTACGATCTGTTCCTCGATCGCCTCAACCTCGGCGTGGCGTCGAAGCTCGAGACGTCGCGCGCGCTCGGTGCGCTCAGTGACGCGCAGGCCAATATTCCGCAGCTCGAGAGCGATATCGTCGCGAAGGAAAACCAGATCAGCACCCTGCTCGGCAAAGCGCCCGGCCCGATTGCGCGGGGCAAGCCAATGTACGACCAGGTCGTCGTGCCGTCGGTGCCGGCGGGCTTGCCGTCGACCTTGCTCGAGCGCCGTCCCGATCTGCGCCAGGCGGAGCAGGCGCTCGTGAGCGCCAACGCGCGGATCGGCGTCGCCAAGGCCGAGTTCTTTCCCAAGCTCAGCCTGACCGCGCTCCTCGGCACCGCCAGCCCCGAGGTCTCCGCACTCACGGGCGGAAGCGCGACGATCTGGGCGGTCTCGGGCCTCGTGAGCGGGCCGCTCCTCAACGCCGGGCGCACGCTGGGAACCTATCGCGCGTCCGTCGCACAGTGGGACCAAGCACGGCTGCAGTTCGAGCAAACTGTCCTCCTCGCACTGCGCGAGGTCTCGGATGCACTCACCAGGCTGACTCGGCTGAGCTCGGCCGAGACGGCGCAGGACATGGCGGTGAAGGCGCTCGGGGAGGCCGTCGAGCATGCGATGGATCGCTATCGGCAGGGCCTGGCAAACTATTTCGAGGTGCTCGAGGCCCAGCAGCAGCTCTACCCCGCCCAGAACGCACTCGCCCAGATTCGGCAGAACCGCCTGCTTGCCTACGCCCAGCTCTACCGGGCGCTCGGCGGCGGCTGGGCGCTGACGGACGCGCAGTGGCAGGGCGAGGCCGCGACGAAGTGAGAAGGAGGAGGAGCAACTACATGCGATGCGCGCTCATGACCACGCTCGGCATCGGAAGCTGCCCCCGCCACCGCAGCGCAAATCCCTGCTCCCCGGAGGTCGCCCATCGGCAGTAGAGGGGAGTAGGGCACGCGGGGTGCGGCTCAGTGAATTCACTGAATTCCGGGTGAGGGATTTACCGATACAGAAAGTCCTGGAGCAGGGACAGGCGAGCGGGGTACGGTCGGAGTGTGGAGATTCGCCAGCGTCGCGAAGGAGAGCACGCTTGCCTCCTCTACGACAGGCCGGCCGAGTTGCTCGAGTCGGTCGTACCCTCGGTCCGCGAGGCCCTCGCCAGCGGGGAACAGTGCATCTATCTGGGCGACGAGACCACCGCGGCGCACGTGGCGGGCGCCCTCGCCGCCACGGTGGATGTGTCCGAAGCCCGCGACCGCCGCGCCTTGCGCCTGGTGACCGAGCGCGACGGATATTCCCCGTCAGGGGAGTTCAGAACCGGAGACATGGCGGCCTTCTTGGAGCGGAGCATCACGGCCGGGCTGGCCGACGGCTTTTCTGGCGTCGTGGTCACAGGAGATGTGACTTGGGCGCTCGGGCCCAAGGCAGGAACCGAAGAAGTGGCGGCGTACGAGGAGCTCGTGACGTCTCTCGTGCCCGGCCGCCCCGCCGCCGCCATCTGTCAATACAACGCCCAGCATGTCTCGTCGAGCGTCGAGCGCAAGGCGCTTGGCCTGCACTGCATCGTCCGAATACCGCTGACGGACGGGACTGACGTCGGAGCCGTGCGCTGGCGGGGCTGGGCCATGGCGGAACCGCTGGGATTCGATCCCGGCGACCTCACGCTCATGTGGACGGTGGTCTCTGAGCTGGCGCGGAACGCTGTGGAGCGCGGCCTGCACGGCGAGCTGATCCTGCGGCGCCTCGAGCGCGGCCACCGGCTCGGGCTGCGCGTGACGGTGCGCGTGGAGCAGACGGAGCTCACGCCCACCGACCTTCTGCCGGCCCTGCCCGAGGTCGGGCCCCTCATGGACGAGTTCGAGGTGCTCTCCGGCGAGGGTCGCGGAGCGATGATGAGCATCACGAAGTGGGTCCGCGACCATCCTTCCGCCAGCGAAGCGCGCCTGGTGTTGCCCTCATGGAAGCGGGAGACCAATTTTCCGAGGGGTCAAGATGTGAGGCTTCTCTCATCGCGTGCTGACAAGTTGGTCGGTGAAATCCCCGCCCCCTATGTCGACGCGTGGAGTCGACAGCTGCAGCGGGAGTTGATCGACTTCTTTGAGAATGCCCCGGTTGCGTTGCACTGGGTCGCAGAGGATGGCCGAATCCTCTGGGCCAACCGGGCTGAACTCGAGCTCCTGGGATACCCCAGCGAGGAGTACATCGGTCGCAATATTGCGGAATTCCACGCGGACGCTGACGTGATCCCTGACATCCTCCGCCGCCTCTCTCGTCGCGAGGCGCTGCATAACTATGAGGCGCGCCTGCGGCGCAAAGACGGGTCAATCAGGTACGTGCTGATCACCTCCAACGTGTTCTGGGAGAACGGGAAGTTCGTGCATACCCGTTGCTTTACGCGTGACATCACGGAGCGCAAGGCAGCCGAGGAAGCGCGGCGTCACGATGAGCATGTCGGCCTCCTCGTCGAGAGCGTCAGGGGCTATGCCATTTTCATGATGGACCCCGACGGCCACGTGATCACGTGGAATACCGGCGCCAGGCTGTTGAAGGGGTATACCGATGACGAGATCCTGGGACAGCATTTTTCGTGCTTTTACACCGCAGAGGATCGCGAAGCCGGCAAGCCGGAGAAAGTGCTGCAACTGGCTCGGGAGCAGGGTCGAGTAGAGGACGAAGGCTGGCGCCTGCGCAAGGATGGCACGCGGTTCTGGGCGGACGTCGTGGTGACCGCGCTGCCGGATGAAAGCGGGCAGGTTCGCGGGTTCGCGAAAATCACGCGCGACCTCACGGAGCGCATGCGGGCCGAGGAGGCGCTGCGCAGGGCCAACGAAGCCCTGGAATCTCGCGTCGCGGAGCGAACGCAACAGCTCCAAGCCGCGCTCGAGGAGAAGGAACACCTCGTGGCGGAGCTGCAGAATCTGGCCCTGAGCGATCCGCTGACGGGCCTGTACAACCGTCGCGGTTTTCTCGCACTCGCCGCACAGCACCTGAAGTCCGCTCGTCGTACCAAGCGAGGGTGCTGGCTCATCGTCGTCGACTTGGACGACTTTAAACAGATCAACGATACCTTCGGTCACCCTGAGGGTGATCGCGCGCTGAAGAAGACGGCGGAGATTCTCACGCGGAGCTTTCGGGAGTCGGACATCATTGCGCGCCTTGGCGGGGACGAGTTCACCGTGCTGGCGGTCCACGCTGACGATGATAGTGCATCGACGATCACGAAGCGTTTGGCCGAAACGCTAAGCCAGTGCAACGCCCAGACGGACCGTGGCTATGCCTTGGCCTTCAGCGTTGGCGTGGTCCGTTTCGACCCGACGAGCCCCTGCTCGATCGAGGAATTGTTGGCGCGAGCCGACGAGGCGCTGTACGCGCATAAGCGGCGCAAGGAGAAGTCGTAGCGGGAGATTCCTGCGCGTCGCAAGCCCTGGGCACAGGCGGGCGCCCGTCTCTGGAGGGCGCAACGAAGATCCAGTAGATTCCCCTGAAGCCCGAGGACTGGCGTGATGGTTCACAAGCAGCTCGAGCTCCTCGAGTCAGCGACTGTAGGCCATCGGCGACTGTCGCTGCGGGTGATGAAGCGGGGTCCGCCACCGTCGAACAGCGCGACGACACCACGCTGACCGATCCTGATGCGGCCGAGGAAGGTGTCGATCCCCGCGAGGCTGAAATCGACGGTCGAAACTCCCTGCACCCGTCCGCCCGCGTCCTGCACGGCCATCGCGGCCGTGATTCCTTTCCTGCTGAGTGATGCGGTGCGCCTGGCGGCGGTCGAAGGCGAGCGCGATGACATGTGCCGTAGGACGGCGCGGTTCTCGATCAGGACGTCCGGGATCTGGTTGTCGCGAAGCTCCAGGGCCCGGTACAGAGCCTCGACCGGATCGGGCTTTCGCGCCGTCCGAGTGGGGCTGGAACCGACAGCGGCAGGCCGGCCGCGAGCCCGATCATTCGGGGAGCCCGTTGATCAAGTACATCGCCGCGATGATCGGGCCGGCCGTCGACATGTCTGCGAACCACTTCTCGAAGATCGGCACGATCTCGCGTGATCGATAGAGCTGCGCCAGCGTCCGATTCACCGACAGCCGGAAGCCCGCGTCGTCTCGGCGCAGCATGAGGCCGTACGGTTCGTAGGAGAAGAACTCGCCGAGCAGCGATAGTTTCTCCGGATGCTTCGCCGTGCGGCCAATGCCCGTGAGAATGACGCGATCAGAGGCATACGCGTCCGCCGTGCCCTCGTCCAGCGCCGCCACGCCCGCCGCGTGGTCCTGTACCATCACGATGGTCGCCGTGACGTTGCGCTTGCGAAGCGCCGCGGTCAGCTGCGTCTCGGTCGTCGTGCCGCGAATGAGGGCGACGCGTTTGCCTTCCAGATTCGAGACGCCCTGGATGCCGGAGACGTCCGTGACGAGCAGGCTGGCGCCGTCGATGAAGGTCAGGAGGCTGAAATCCACCAGCTCGTAACGCGAGAGCGCGGTGGTCGTGGTGCTGCACTCGAGGTCGATTGTGCCCCTGGCGACCGCCTGAACCCGGTTTTCTACCGAGACCTTCACCCATTTCAGCTGGAGCTCCGGCAGGCCGAGCTGCTTTCCGACGCCGGCGGCGACGAGCGCGCACAGGTCGACCGAATAGCCCGCGGGCTTGCCCTCGGCGTTCGCGAAGGAAAACGGGCGGGCGGACTCCTGGTACCCGAGCGTGATCGTCTTGGTGCGCTTGATCTTCTTCAGCGTGCCGTCGAGGTCGGCGGCAAGGGCGGGTGCACTCAGCAGCGCGGTGAGCAACAGCAGCAGCGTCAGCCATCGGATCACAGGGGACTCCTTTTCCGGCGAGTGCATTCGGCTCGCGACCATGAAAGCGATCGGCTCATGGCGGGAATGCTCTCAGCCTCACGCCGGGCGGGCCATGGGACCTTGGTCCGATGGTAGGGGCTGCTCTCACGCCTCAGGATGGCGGGAGATCATGGGAACGCGCGCCGCCCCCCTTGTCGTCCTCGTCCTGCGTGGAGGCTGCGCTTCGTCCGGGGGCACGTGGACGAAGTCCGGCGTGACGCAGCAGGAGCTGGGACGCGAGCAACAAGATCATCCAGAAGCTCGTCGCCAAGCTCTCGCAGCAGAGCGGCGAGTAACCCGAACCCCGGGCGGCGGCCCGGGTGTCTGAAAGGCCATGACTCGAGGCTACTCGGCGGTCGTCCTCGCGGGCGGCGACGGGACGCGGCTCCGCTCCCTAACTCGGCAGCTCGCGGGAGACGACAGGCCTAAGCAATTTTGCCACCTCCTCGGCGCCGAGACCCTTCTCGGCGCGACGCGCCGCCGCGCCCGCCGCCTCATCGCGCCCGAGCGTCTCTTCACCGTGGTGACGCGCAGGCACGAGAGCTTCTACCGGCCGGAGCTCGCCGACACCGCTCCGAACACCGTCGTCGTCCAACCCGAGAGCCGCGGCACGGCGCCGGCGATCCTCTACGCGTTGCACCGGGTCGCGCTCGTTGCGCCCGAGCGCCCTGTCGTCCTCCTTCCGAGCGACCATTACGTCTCCGACGACGACGCCTTCATGGCGTGGGTCGAGAGTGCGCTCGAGGCCGCGCAGACGCGACCCGACAAGGTGATCCTTCTCGGGGTCGCCCCCGATCGCGCGGAGACCGAGTACGGCTGGATTGAGCCCTCGGAGCTGCTCCTCGGGCCGTCGCCCTCGCCCCTCTACGCGGTGCGGCGCTTCTGGGAGAAGCCGTCGGCGCCGGTGGTCGAGCGGCTCGTGCAGGCCGGGTGTCTCTGGAACAGCTTTGTGGTCGTCGCCAACCCCGGAATGCTCGCGCGCCTCATCCGCGGCGCCGTGCCCGAGCTCGTGGAAGCGCTCGCACCGCTCGTGTCACGGCTCGGCACCCCGTGGGAGGAGGAGACGGCACGCGCCGTGTACGTGCGGCTGCCCACCACCGACTTCTCGAAGCAGGTCCTCCAGGCGAGACCGGCCGATCTCGCCGTGCTGCCGATCACCGGTGTCGAGTGGAACGATCTCGGCGATCCGGCACGCGTCCTGGCGACGCGGAAGCGGACCCGCTGGCGGCTCGCCTCCGCGTGAGCGGCGCGCTCGTCGTGCCGCGCGAGCAACTTACCCGTCAGTCAGAACCGCGGCCACGACTTGTCAAGCGGCAATCGAGAAGCTGGCCGAGTATCTCGACAGCGAGCTGACTCCGGAGGTCACAAGCCCGCGCACAACCGTTCGCCGATGGCTTCTCCAATGAAACGATGGCCCGAATCGTTGTAATGTCCGGGCTCATAACGCTCGAAGGCGAGAGGCTCGTGGTGGCGCGCGGCATACTCGGCGACGCGGGGAGCCAGGACGATGGCCGGGATGTCGTGGCGCCGGGCAAACTCTTCGAGCCGCCGGTCGGGATAGAAGAGGTCCTTGATCTGTCTTTGCCTCACCTCATCCTCCCGCAGGGCCGGCGGACGGTCTTGCGGGCTTTGCCATAGGGTCACGATCCGGAATCGCACGCCATGGCTTCTCGCTTCGTTGTTCAGGGCCAGAAGCAACGCCTCGGTCACGCGCCAGGCCTCCTTCATCTCTGGAACCTCTGGCGGTCCGTAGATAAGGTCGTCCACGTGGGCTCCAAAGCGATTTGTCCGCTCGATCATCTCCGGACGCTGGGCCAGGGTAAAGAGCATGCGCCGGATCACAAGCTCTGCCATCAGCTGCGTCACCCGGCTTCGGTTCACCACGTTCGCAAAGGCTTTGCGCAAGCGGACATACATCTGACGCCCCTGGGTCTCTCGAAACGAGTTGTCCAGCACGAGCTCGTCGCCTCTGAGCAAGAAGTAGGGGCTCTTGGACGCGTCCACCGGATTGAGAGCGCGATGATTATTGTGAACGTCGTTTAGCGTGTAGAAGGCGAGAATAACTGCATCGGGCTGATAGCGGAGGACCCGGTGACGGAAGGTGAGAAGCTCCTGCGCGGTTCCAAAGCCCGGCACTCCGAAGTTCATGACCTCGACCCGCTTGCCTCCGTACGCGTCGCAACCGGCCAGCTTCCGTTCCAACACGCGACAGAAGTTCTGTTCGACGTCGACCTGAAACGCCGCGGTCGTCGAATCGCCGAGGACCGCGATCCGCACAGTATCGCGAGGCTTCTCGACGGGGTATTCGCGATCGTGCATGCCGGCGCTGTTGATCCGCACGTACGCGTGGCCTTCGCTGACCCACCATCCCTCAGCGTTCGGTCGTAACCGCCAGCCGGTGATGGGATCGTCGTCGAAGAGTGACGCGTCAAACGCAACGCCGAGTATCCGAAGGGCCGCCTCGGCGAGCACCAGGGAGAGGGCGAGGCCGAAGGCCACGAGCAGGAGAGACTTCATTCCCAGTTTGAGTCCTCGATGTACCCCGTATCAAGGCCAGATGAAAGGGCGATGAGGGTCAGATGAGAACTTTCTCAGCGGCCGGGGATTTGGAGACGCGACGAACGGATCGAGCCGTCCCCTTCGGGGCGAGCCTCAGCCCCGTCGGGACGAGGATCACCGGCGCATCCGGTAGGTGGCCTTGATGGCGTTCGAGTCGATGCTCTCCGGCAGCATGATCGTGCGCTCGAAGCTGCCGTAGTCGATGCCTCGGACCCAGTAGTCGTCGGCGGGAATCTATCGGCCGGATCGACGCCAGGCACATCGCACCGGATGACGAGCTTGCCGTCTCGGGCGGCGCGTCAGAAGAGCTCTCAGAGTGTCTTGCGCGCAACCCGAGACTCGGTTAGGTTGAAGAACCAGTATGTCCCTTCAGTTTCTCAAGCTGGCATTGATTGGGGTTCTGGTCTGCCTCCGAACACTCGCCTACGCGGACCTTCCCGACCCGACCTGGATCGGAGGATTCTGGGAAGACGACGACTATGACGACATGGTCTTCCAGACCACGTCGTTCGGCACAACCGAGACCGCTCCCCTTGGCGCCCTACGGCCGCACTGGACGTCGGTGTGGATCGTTCCTCTGGACAACGAGTCGCTCGTTCCCGGTCCGGTCATTCCGCCGCACCCTCCTCGAGGTCCCCCGCTCGCCTGAGCCTCTCCCGTAGCATGGCCGCCCGCCGCTGGCGGGCGTTCTGACCGGTTCCGAACTCGTCGCGTTCGAGCGGCAGACGCACGTCTGCGATCAGGCTGGTCGTTGCAGCGATCGCGTATGCCCCGACAACGCTCGGTCGGGTAGGGGGGAGCAGCAATGCGCCGAAGCATGGCGCCCGGAAAAACGCAGGACACACGCGTCCTCGAGTCGTGGACCGCATGATCACCCGGATCGTGGCCTTCGCGCTCCACCAGCGCTTCGAGTGGCTGCGACGCAGGCCGCAATGGCGTGGAAGAATTACACGTTACGCTGGCCCCTCGACGCTTTTGGCCGTCAGTGTTCTCCTTCTCTTCTTCGATTTCGGCGTCCGCGTCCTGGCGACGAACGATGAGACCAGGTTCCCAATGCTTGCGCGCGACATCTTGGCCCGCGGCGATTGGCTCCTCCCGCGTCTTGGCGGTCTCCCGCACCTCAACAAGCCCCCACTCTATGCTTGGCTGGTCGCGTTGGCCGCGTGGCCCGGCGGCGCGGTCACGCAATCGAGCGCGCTCTGGCCGTCCCTCGTCGCCGCAGTCGGTGTCATGATCGCGACGTCGTGGATCGGCTGGCGACTTTGGAACAGGGGGATCGGGCTGACCGCCGGGTTCATCGTGTTGACGACGCATGGCGTCCTCACGCTGGCCCGAGCGCCGATGCCTGACATGATGCTGTGCTTCGTCATCACCGCGGCGATGGCGGCCTTCGTCGCCGCGGAATTCAGCGGCCGCCGTCTCATGCTGGCCGTCTTCTACGTTCTTCTTGGCGTTGGCTTCTGGACGAAGGGCCTTGCTGCACTCCTGGGTCTGGCGACCGTCGTCGTCTTCACCCTCCGCCCAGTCAGGGGGTGGCCAGGACGGCGGCTGGCCTTGCCCGCCGGCCTCCTCCTTGTCGCGCTGATGATCGCCCCGTGGTTCGTACTCAGCGCCACTTCCGGCCGCGGGCGATTCCTGCGGGAGATCGTGATGACCGACTGGTTGCTATGGTACCTGCCGATCGGCCAATGGAGGTGGCACGTGATCACGGAGCCGATCGCGCAGACGCTATCAATCCTGCTCCCGTGGTCACCGCTGCTCCCGTTCGCCGTCGTCTCGGCTGTCGGGATGGAGGCCAAGACGCGGGCGAGGAACGCCGCCCTGCTCCTGGTCTGGCTTGGTGTCGTCTTTGTCCTCGTCGGAGCCTCCACGCAGCAGCGGATGCGGTATTACCTCCCCCTGTGTCCCCCGGCCGCCCTGCTCGTCGCGCTGTGGTACCACCAGCTGACGTTGCGGCACCGCAAGGTGCTGGGTATGGCGACCGCCGCCCTGGTCGTCGCTGGCCTCATGGTGTGGCAGACTGCCGACGACGCTCGCCACAACGCCCTCACCAACCTTCGCGCTCTCGATCCGAGCACCGTGAAGGTCGACACGCCGATCTACGCGGTCGACGTGCCGGAGCTCGTGCTCGCCTTCTATCTGGACCGGCCCGTGGTGGCGCTTCGAACCTACGCGGCGTCCGCCTCCGACGGCCCGATCCCTCCGACCGGCTATTTTGCCGTGGCCGATCGGGTGCTGCCTCAGTGGCTCGGCCACCGCCTCGTCGTGACGATCGCGACCGGGGTGGTGAATGGTCAGGGGTTCTCCGTTTTGGCGCCGGAGTCGCCGTCGCGTATGCAGCGCTGAGGATCCAGCCATCTGCGGGCTCGCAGGGTTTCTTCAGAACGGGCTCCACGACGGTCGCCGTCACACGGCGCGGCGAATGGCCGAGACGCTGCGCCATCGCGGCCCCGACAGTGAGGGTCTCTACGTTGACGCCTTCTTCGCGCTGGGCGTCCGACGCCTCAGCATCATCGACCCTGAGACCGGTGATCAGCCGATCTCCAACGAGGCCGGGACGGTCTGGGGCGCCTTGAACGGCGAGATCTATAACTTCCAGCCGCTCCGCGCCCATCTGCAGCGTCTGGGGCACCGCTTTCGCACGCGGTCCGATACCGAGGTCCTCGTGCACGCATACGAGACGTGGGGCGAGGACTGCGTGCACCATTTCGACGGCATGTTCGCCCTCGCTGTCTGGGACGTCGGTCAGCGTACGTTGTTGCTGGCACGCGACCGGATGGGCGAGAAGCCGCTCCATTACTACGCGGGATCCGACGCCTTCGTGTTTGGTTCAGAGCTGCGAGCGCTCCTCGAGCATCCGGCAGTGCCGCGTGAGCTGAACCTCGAGAGCTTGGCCCGGTACCTCACCTTCGAGCACGTTCCCGCACCCCACTCGATCCTCGCCGGGATCGAAAAGCTCCCTCCAGGCCATCTGCTGACAGTGAGCCCGGGGAGCAAGCCCCGAGTCATTCCGTACTGGGACCTGGCATTCGCCCCGGAGGACTCTACGAGCGTGGACGAGTGGGCGCGGGCGCTCAGGCAACAGCTGGAGCGATCGATCCGCCACCAGCTCGTCAGTGATGTGCCGCTCGGACTGTTCCTGAGTGGAGGGATCGATTCCAGTGCCATCACTGCGTTCGCCACCCAGGTGTGCGGTAGGAGCTCGATCAAGACGTTCAGTCTCGGCTTTGCCGAAGCCAGTTACGATGAGCGGCCGTTCGCCCGCACGGTGGCCCGCCACTGCGGCACGGACCATACCGAAGTCGAGTTCTCCTCGAAGGACGTCGCCGTGCTCCTGGAGAACGTGGGCGACCTGCTCGATGAGCCTCTCGTCGACAGCTCGTTCCTGCCGCTCTACCGGCTCTCGCAAGCGGCCCGACGGAGCGTGACCGTCGTGCTCAGCGGGGACGGGGGCGACGAGCTCTTCTGCGGATACCCAACGTTCCTCGCGGATCGCGGGGCGCGATGGGTGCAGGGGCTACCACTGTGGGTGCAGAGCGCCGCGGCTCGCGCGGTGAGCCGGCTGGCACCCTCGCCGCGGTACGGCAGCGTCGAGTTTCTCCTGAAGCAGTTCTTCCGAGGTCTTCCGTTCTCTCCAGAGGTCCGCACCCAGCTCCTGCTGGGGGGGCTCACTCCTTCGGAGCGGGCGACCCTCCTCTCGGAGGGCGCGCGCGCGGCGTGCGTCGAGTGTGAGCCCTTCGAGGAGCTGGCAACGGCCGTCGGCGCGGCGCCGAGATCGGCCCCGATTGACCGCCTGATCTATCAGCACTGCAAGTTCTATCTCGCCGGCCAGAACTTGGTGACGGTGGACCGTGCCAGCATGGCTTGTGGTCTCGAAGTCCGGGCGCCGTTCCTCGATCGGGCCCTTGTCGAGATGGCGGGTCGCATCCCACCCCAGCTCAAGTTGGCTGGGTGGCAGACCAAGTACATCCTGAAGCGCGCCCTTCGCGACCTCCTTCCAAAAGCGATCCTCGCCCGCCGGAAGCAGGGGTTTGGCGTCCCGATTGGTCTGTGGTTGCGCGGTCCGCTGCGGTGCGCGCTGCAGGAGCGCCTGGCACCAGCGCGAGTGGACCGCCTCGGTCTCTTCAATCCCGAGGCCACAACGCGGCTGATGACTGAACATCTCGATGGGGTGCGAGATCACACGAAGGTTCTCTGGGCGCTCCTCATGTTCGATGCCTGGCGCGAGCGATACCTGCCAGGCGCTCAGTGGGGTTGAGAGTGAAACTCGTCCTGATCCGCCATGGTGATGCCGGCGATCCCGACCCGGGGCGCTACCCAGACGACCGGCTGCGGCCTCTCACGCCCAAGGGCGAACACGAGCATCGCGTCGTCGGGCAGATTCTGGCCGGAATGGGTCTTGGCTTCACACATCTTCTTACGAGCCCACTCCGGCGAGCACACCAGACGGCTGAGATCACCGCGCGTACGCTGGGTTGGACCGAAGCCATCGAGTCCGTCGACGCGCTCGGAGAGAACTTTTCGGTGTCAGCGCTTCTCGAGAAGCTTGGCGATTTTCCGGACCGCGCGGTCGTCGCCTGCGTCGGGCACGAGCCCCATCTCTCACGATTTGCCGCCGCACTCCTCCACCCTGATGGCACGGTGAGGATCGCTCTCTCCAAAAGTGGGGTGATCGCTCTGGACTGCGCAGGTAAACCCGCCCGTGGCACTGCCCGGCTTCTCTTCCTGCTTCCGCCAGACGCGTTACTACAGTTGATGGCGTCGCACGACCCATCGAGGGCGCGGACAGGCCCAACAAGCTGAATCTCTGGCGCGCAACGTCTGGTTTGATCCTGAGAAGAGCGACCTCAACGCTTGCCCGCCGCTCTGTGCTACACTCCCACGATCGGTCGCGGTCGGATGCTCCAGAAACTTCTGGAATTCCGGATACCCGGCGCGCGACGTGCCCGAGGCGGGAAGGGGACGGAATGGAACACGAGAAGACCGCGCAGGCCGACGTCCTCACCCGCGCCATGCCCGAGAGCTCCCTTTCCGATGTCGACTTCCTCATTGTCGTCGCGTCCACGGAGACGGACCTGTACGAGCACCTCACGAAGATCTTCGCCGACGTCAGAGGGATCAAGGTGATCCTGGAGCGTCGGCAAGGCGACCGCCGCCGACAGAGCCAGGATATGGCCGTCGAGCGCCGCCAGCGCGAGCGGCGCCTGCAGCGCGGGAAGGTGTCCGCCCTGGGCTACACCGCGGTCAACTTCCACCCGCAGACCCACCGCCCGTAAGCGATTCCATCGAGCACGCCGCGTCACTGCGCCAGCGCCTTCAAGTAGGCGGCGGCGTCCATCACGGTGACGTACATCCCCATGCCGCGCAGCGACGCCAGGTGGAGCTCCTCGTCGAAGGCAGCGACGCAGTCCTCGAGGATGACGACCGAGAAGTCGCGAATCATCGCGTCGCGCGCGGTGCCTTCGACCCCGCCGTGGGTGACGATCCCCGTGAGGACGACGGTGTCGATCTCGAGCGAGCGCAGGAGCACCTCGAGCGGCGTACCGTGGAACGCTGAGAAGCGGGGCTTGTCGAGCTCGTAGTCCGCCCGGCCCACCTCGGGGATCAACTCACGGCCTGGATCGCCCAGACGGAAGCCCGTGGTCCGGAGGAAGGGGCGCGCCTTGACGATGTGGTCGAGGCCGAGCGGCGCACCGCCGGGCGACGTGTAGACCGTGAACTTGGACGCGAAGATCGGCACGTGGGCCGTCCGGCTGGCCGCCGTGACGCGGGCGATCACCGGGATGATCCCGCGCAGCCGGTGCACCGGCAGGCCGTGGCGCGCGTAGACGCCGTCCGGGTCCAAGAAATCGCGCTGGAGGTCGAGCAGGAGGAGGGCGGTGGAGCCTCGGCTGATCGTCATGATGGTATAGTCTGCCCCATGCCGCGCTACGACACGGTCGTGCTCAACGGCACGGTCATCATGCCTTACGTCGATCCCGTCCGCTGCGATATCGGTGTCCGCGACGGCCGCGTCGTCGCGCTCGCCGACGCGCTCGCGCCGGGGGACGCGGCCGACGTCGTGGACGCCCGCGGCCGCCTCGTCCTCCCCGGGGCGGTCGACTCGCACTTCCACATCGGAATCTACCGCGACCTCGCCACCGACGCGACGAGCGAGACCGCCTCCGCGCTCGCGGGCGGCGTCACGACGGTGCTGAGCTACTTCAGGACGGGCCAGCACTATCTCAACAAGAGCGGCCCGTACCGTACGATCTTTCCCGAGGTCGTCGCCGCCACCGAAGGCCACGCGTACACGGACTTCGGGTACCACCTCGGCATCATGACGTCGGAGCAGCTCGACGAAGTCGACTGGCTCGTCGGCGAGCAGGGGGTCGGCTCGTTCAAGTACTACATGTTCTACAAGGGGCTGAATCTGACGTCGGACTCGACGCGCGGCAGCGCCTATACCATGTCCGACGCGTACGACCTGGGTCATCTCTACCTCCTCATGCGTCAGGTCGCATCGGCGTCGGCCGTCCACGGCGCGCGCGGGCGTGTCTCGCTCAGCCTCCACTGCGAGCAGGCCGAGCTCATTCGCGTCTTCATCGACGAGGTGAAGCGTTCGGGGCCGGGCGGCCTCGAGGGCTACCATCGCGCCCGTCCACCGCTGACCGAGCGGTTGTCGATCGCCGAGGCGCTCGTGCTGGCCGACGAGACGCGCTGCCCCGTCAACTTACTCCACCTCTCGAGCGGGGAGGCTCTGCGGGCGGCGGCGCAGGGACGACGCGAGTTCCCCCACCTGGACATCCGGCTCGAGACGACGCTCCATCACCTGGCGCTCACGCACGCCACGGCGCACGGGATCCTCGGCAAGGTCAACCCGCCGATCCGGACGGAGGCCGACCGCGACGCGCTCTGGGACGCGGTGGTGCGGGGGTCCATCGACACGGTGGTGAGCGACCACGCGTGCTGCGCGGAGGCGGACAAGGGCGAGGACCTCTGGAAGGCGCTCCCGGGCTTCGGCGGCACCGCGCTCCTCTACCCCTACCTCGTCTCGGAGGGTCACGGCAAGCGCGGCCTCGGGCTCACGCGCGTCGCCGAGCTGGCGAGCGCCAACCCCGCGCGCGCCTTCGGCCTCTATCCGAAGAAGGGGACGATCGCCGTCGGCAGCGACGCCGACCTCGTCGTCCTCGACCCCGACCGCGAGCGGGTCGTCACCCCGGACGTCCTGCACTCGGCGCAGGACTTCACGCCGTTCGCAGGCATGCGCGTCCGCGGCTGGCCCACCCACACGATCCTCCGCGGCCGTGTCGTGTTCCAGGACGGGCGCGTGCAGGGCCGGCCCGCGGGCGAGTATGTGAAGCGTCCGGTCTCGCGTCCGTAGCGGGGAGGAGGCGGCCGACCGATGACGCTGGGGTTCAGCGACGTCCTGTGGATCTTCCTCATGATCACGGCGCTCCAGCCGATTCTCAAGCAGCGGCTCCTGGAGATGCGACGGCTGCGGCTTCTCGTCCACCTCGAGAAGCGGCGCGGGCGACTGTGCGCGAGCTCCTGGCCGCCCGGATGGAGCCCGCGGCGGCAGACGCCCTCGCCGACAAGCTCTCACGCGGGGGCTGGACCCACGACTATCCGATCACCGCGGAGGAGGCGAAGGTGCTCGGGCTTCCCGTGAGCACGGAGGTGCCCGAGGAGATCTACGAGTTCATGAGCCTCTTTCCCCAGCCGACGCGCACGCGGCCCTCGGTGGAGTACGTCCCGATCCCCTACCGGGGTCGACAGGGCCGGGAGGGCGGCGGTTAGCGTTTCGCGGAGTCTTCGCGAACCGGAGCCGTCGCTAGGCCCGGCGAGGCGGAACGACCGGGACACACCTTGTGGTACCACGTCGACCCGAGCTTCACGTGGTTGCCGTTCTTTCGGATCTTGCGCTTGCACTTCGGACACGTTCCCATCGGGCGCTCCTTCGCGCGTCGTCTCTGGGCGACAGGCGGGTATTATAACAGGGCGTCGAGGAGGCGCCGTGACGGACTGCGTTTTTTGCCGCATCATCGCACGCGAGAGCCCCGCGGACATCGAGTACGAGGACGACGCGGTCGTCGCGTTCCGCGACATCTATCCGAAGGCGCCGGTGCACCTCCTGATCGTTCCGCGGCGCCACATCCCGTCGGTCATGGCGATGGAGGTGACCGACGCCGAGGTGCTGGGCCGCTGCTTCCTCGCCGCGCAGGCGCTGGGCGAAGCGACGGGCTTCGCCGAGCGCGGCTACCGGCTCCGAGTGCACTGCGGCCCGGAGGGCGGGCAGGTCGTCCACCACGTCCACATGCACTTCCTCGCCGGCGGCCGGGGCGGCGGTGGCTAGCCACTTCATCGACTACCAGCTCTTCGGCGACCAGTTCTCGACGCCCGAGATGCGGGCAGTGTTCGACGAGCGCACGATGCTCCAGCGCTGGCTCGACGTCGAGGCCGCGCTCGCCGCCGCGCAGGAGGAGCTCGGGCTGATCCCGACGGGGTCCGCCGCGGCGATCGCCCGCGTGGCGAAGGTCGAGGCGCTCGACCTCGACGCGGTCCGGCGCGACGTGGCTGTCACGGCCCACCCGATCGTGCCGCTCGTCCGTGAGCTCGCACGGCTCGCCGGGGACGCGGGGAGGTGGGTGCACTGGGGAGCGACCACGCAGGACATCATGGACACGGGCATGGTGCTCCAGCTCCGTGCGGCGCACACGATCCTCCGCCGCGACCTCGTCGCCCTCGTGCTCGCGCTCGCCGACCTCGCCGAGAGCCATCGCGACACGGTCATGGCGGGACGCACCCACGCTCAGCAGGCGCTGCCGATCACCTTCGGCTTCAAGGTGGCCACGTGGACGGCCGAGTGCGTCCGGCAGGTCGAGCGACTCGATGATGGGGCGCCGCGCCTCTTCGTCGGTGAGCTGGGCGGCGCGGTCGGCACGCTCGCCGGCTTCGGCCCGCAGGGCGAAGCCGTCCAGCGCAGGGCGCTGGAGCGTCTCGGGCTCGGCGTGCCGCCCATCGCGTGGCACGCCTCGCGCGACACGATCGCGGAGTTCGTGACGTTGCTGGCGCTGATCGGCGGGACGCTCGCGCGCATCGCGAACGAGGTCGTCCAGCTCCAGCGCTCCGAGATCATGGAGCTCGAGGAGCCGTTCGCGCACGGCAAGGTGGGCAGCTCCACGATGCCCCACAAGCGCAACCCCACTCACGCCGAGCGGATCGTCGCGATCGGGCGGCTCCTCCGCGGGCTTGCGGCGACGGCGCTAGAGACGATGGTCGCGGCGCACGAGCGCGACATGAGCGTGGGACGCGCCGAGTGGGTGCTGGTCCCGGAGGCCGCGTGTCTGGCGGCGGCGACCGAGCACTGGTCGCTCGTCGTTGCGCGCGGGCTCCGCGTCAACGTCGGACGCATGAAGGAGAACCTCGGACGCCTCGGCGGGCTCCTGCTCTCCGAGCCGGTGATGCTCAAGCTGGGCGAGACGCTCGGCCGGAACGCGGCCCATGATCTCGTCTACGACGCCGCCATGGCCGCGTTCGACGGCAAGGGGAGCTTCCGCGAGCGTCTGCTCGCGGATCCGCGGGTCGCGGCGGCGCTCCCGGGAGACGAGCTCGACCAGCTCCTCGATCCGGCGGCGTACACGGGCCTCGCGGGGCCCTTCGTGGATCGCGTCGTGCGGGAGGCGCGCCGCTTGAACCGTTAGGCGGGCGCCGCGGAAGGCGAGGTCTTCGGCTCGAGCGGCAGGCCGGCGTTGGCCCAGCTCCCGAGGCCGCCCTTGAGGATCCTCACGTCCTTGTAGCCGAGCTGCCTGAGCTTGTGCGCCACCCGGGCGCTGGTCGCCTCGTCGGGTCAGGTGCAATAGGCGACGACCACGCGGGTCGGCTCGATCTCGAGGCGGGTGACGCCGGTCTCGAGCTCCTGCGGGGTGATGTGCCGCGAGTCGGGGATGCGGACCGGGCTCTTCGCGTACGTCGCTCCATCGCGCACGTCGAGGATGATCGGCCGCTCCCTCGACGTCTCGAGCAGGCGCATCACCTCCGACGGGCGGATGCGGTAGCGGTTTCGTCGCCAGGAGAGCCCCCACATTCCGGCATAGGCGCCGAGGCTCGCGACCGTCACGACCACCGCAACGGTGGCCCACGGGAACGGCTTTGGCGGCGGATTCTTGGCCTCGGCCGTCACGCGGCGGACGTCGGGAAGCTTGGGGATGAGCCGATCGGCCTCGGCGAAGTGCTCTGAGGCGCGCGTGTAATCGCCCGAGAAGTAGGCGCCCAGACCGGCGTACCAGGCCGCGTTGAACCGGCTCGGTTCGTCGAGAGGGACGTCGGTGCCCTTGAGGAACTCGCGCACCGCCGCTGACGGGATCACGAAGTTGAAGCCCTGGACGATGCCGCCCTCGTCGCCGCCGGCGACCGAAACGAACGTGACGACACCGAGAACCTCGCCGCGCGAGCTCACCGCAGGGCCGCCGCTGTTGCCCCACGCCGCCGGCGCGTCGGTCTGGATGACCGGCTGGTTCGTCACGTCCTCCTTGAACCCCGAGATCGCGCCGGTCGTCACCGACGCCTCGACCTTGGCCGACGCGTTGAGGAGTTCGTGGCTCAGCACCACGCCCGGAAAACCCAGGATGTGGAGCTTGTCGCCGATCTGTGTGTTCGAGGAATCGGCGAGCCGGAGCGTGGGCATGTCGGCGGCGTCGAGCTTGAGCAGAGCAAGGTCGCGGCCCGACATGCTCTCGGCCGCGACGGGTAGGCTGTACTTGGTCACGGCTGGGGCCAAGCGAACGCCGTTCGAGAGGATCACGGCGAGCGACGGATCGAGCTTGACCCTGGCCCGCGTGGCGGTCGCCGCCAGCGTCTCGGGCGGGAGCTCGCCGCACGCCTCGCGCACCGCGCGGCGCGCCTGCTGGTCGGCGACCCACGTGGGCGGCCGGTGGGCGGGGGACACGACATGGGCGTTCGTGAGCATCCACCCGCTCGGGCTGACGAACCAACCGGTGCCCGTTTCACGGAACGGAGCCGGGCGGACGAGCTTCTCGCCGCGACCCGGACAGGTCACGATGACTTCCGAGCCGACCTCCGCGACGACGAGCGCAACGGCCGGCTTCGCGCGGAGCAGGGCTTCCTGCACCGAAATCTCCGCGGCCGCCGCGGTCGCGGGAAGAAGGAGGAGGAGCGCACCCGTGAACCAAAGGCGCATCTGACGAATCTTATACTCTCGTCGCGATGAAAAAAGAAGGCTCCAGGGATGCCCCCCTGGAGCCTTCGGTGACACGGCCTCCGCCTACTTTAGAATTCTGAGAGCGGCTTCGGCCTTCGCCTTCGCCTCCGCCATGTTGCCGGCCTTGCACGCGGCCTCGGCCTCGTGGATCAGCTTCGCGGCGTCGCTGCCGCGCGGAGCCTGAACAGCCTGACCGGCACCCTGATCGCTACGTGGCGCCTGAACATCCTGCTTACCGCGCGGAGCCTGGACATCCTGCTTGCCACGCGGGGACTGGACATCTTCCTTGCCACGCGGGGCCTGAACATCCTGCTTGCCACGTGGGGACTGGACATCTTCTTTACCGCGCGGAGCCTGAACATCCTGCTTGCCACGCGGGGACTGGACATCTTCCTTACCGCGCGGGGACTGGACGTCTTCTTTACCGCGCGGGGACTGGACATCCTGCTTGCCGCGCGGGGACTGGACATCTTCTTTACCGCGCGGAGATTGGACATCTTCTTTACCGCGCGGAGACTGAACATCCTGCTTGCCACGCGGGGACTGGACATCTTCCTTGCCACGCGGGGACTGGACATCTTCCTTGCCGCGCGGGGACTGAACATCCTGCTTGCCACGCGGGGACTGGACATCTTCCTTGCCGCGCGGGGACTGAACATCCTGCTTGCCACGCGGGGACTGGACATCTTCCTTGCCACGCGGGGACTGAACATCAATCTGAGTGCGAGCGCCAGCGAGTGACCGCGGCGCCTGCACATCCTCCTTACCGCGTGGAGACTGAACCTGCGTATCCTGGCGAGCGCCGGCCAGCGTGCGCGGCGCCTGAACTTCCGGAGCCTTGGCGACCTTGGCGAACATTTCCTTCGCCTGCTGGACCTCGGACGGGCAGGACGACTGAGCGTCCACCGTGGGCGCCAGGGCGCCGAGCACTGCCACGCTCACGATCGCTGCGAAAAATCTTTTCATCTCTCTCCCGTTCCTTCTAGGTTGTTGAGGTGTGGTGCGTTCTCACCGCGCTTACTGTGGGCCGCTTCACCCCCCTTTCGTCCTGAGAGTTTGTCGGCTTGCTCCAAGCTCGATGGGTTCATGATCAGCAAGGCCACTGCCAAGCTCGGCTGGCCCAAAGATTCCACGCAATATCAAAATGTTACGGTCACCGGCGGCCCAAGGTCCCGGCGTTGTGCCCGACGTTCCCCCGAGCGCTGGCCCGGCATTCTGCCCGTCGCGGCGTGACCCCTGTGGTACCCTCGCTGCCACATATGTCCCCCCCGGCGCGCCTCGCGCCCGTGCTACTCGCCGTACTGCTCGGGAGCGCGTGCAGCGCTGTCACCTCAGTTAGGACGCCCGATGCTGGGCGCTCGATGCCGACGCGGCGCGTGCTGGCGAACGGCACCCGGGTCGTCGTCCAGGAGTTCCATGCCAGCGACGTCGTCGCCATCCAGCTCTGGGTTGACGCGGGCGGACGCGACGAGACGTCGTCAGAGCTCGGCCTCGCCCACTACCTCGAGCACATGCTGTTCAAAGGCACGGTGACCCGCGCCCCGGGATTCGTGGAGCGCGAGGTCGAAGGTCTCGGAGGGCGGATCAACGCGGGGACGTCGCTCGATTACACCTACTATCACGCCCTGCTTCCCCCGCCGCGCACGGTCGCCACCATCGAGATGCTCAGCGACATCAGCGTGAACTCGACGCTGAGCCAGGAGACCCTCGAGCTTGAGAAGCGCATCGTCCTCGAGGAGATGCGGCTCGGCGAGGACAACCCGCGTCGCCACCTCGCCCTTCGGCTCTACGAGGTCCTCTTCGACGGCCACCCCTACGGTCGGCCGGTGATCGGCACCCGGGAGCTCATCCAGGCGCTCTCGCGGGAAACGCTCGTCGCTTTCTACCGCAGGCACTACGTTCCCGAGTCCTTCGTGCTGGTTGTCGTGGGACCCGTCGTGCCGTCGGCGGTGCTGGCGGCGGCCGAGCGCACGCTCGGCCAGCTGCCGCGCTCCGGGCTCAAGCGGCTTCCGCTGCCGGCGCCCGCCGCCGTGCGCACGAAGATGCTCGAGGTCGAGCGGCCTGGGACGCAGGCCTATCTGGGCATGGCGTGGCTCGGCCCGAAGCTCGATCACGCTGACACGCCGGTGGTGGACTTGCTCGTGTCGATCCTCGGCCAGTCGCGATCGTCTCGGCTGCCGCAAGCACTGCGCGAGAGGCTCGGCCTCGTCAGCTCCGTGAGCGCGGGCTACTCGCCCCTCGAGGCCGCCGGCGCCGTCACCATCACGGCGCAGCTGGAGCCGGCAAACCTGGCACGCGCCGAGGCCGCGATCCTGACGGAGCTCCAGCGCGTGCGCGAGCACGGCGTGACCGACGCGGAGCTCAGGCGGGCCGTGACTGCGGCCGAGGCGCGTGACGCCTTCTCGACCGAGACCGCGGAGGGCCGTGCCTACGCGTTCGGGCGCGCGGAGACGGTCTGGCGCCTCGAGGAGGAGCTCGCCTACGTCGATCGCCTGCGCTCGGTCACGCCGGACCAGATCCGCTCGGCGGCTCGTCGCTACCTCGATCCCGAGCGCTACAATCGAGTGGCGTTCGTGCCGCCCGCGCGATGACGTCCAGAGTGAGCCTCGCCCGGCTCGGCCTCGCCCTGGCCCTCGTCGGCATCCCCAGCGCCGCGGCGGCGCAGCCGCCGGGCATCACGCGGCACCTCCTGCCCAACGGGATGACGGTCATCGTTCGCGAGAACCCGGCGGCGCCGGTCGTCACGGCGTCACTCCAGGTGCGGGCGGGCTCGCGGTTCGAGACGCCCGAGATGGCCGGGATCACCAACTTCCTGCTCCGGACGATGATCCGCGGCACTTCGCGGCGCTCGGCCACGGAGCTCGCCGAGGCGGCGGAGGAGATCGGCGGAAACCTGGACGCGTCGGGGGAGGTGGAGTCCGCGGAGATCCGCGGCGAAGCGCTCGCGCGTCACTGGGAGGGGCTGCTCGGGCTCATCGCCGAGGTCGCCCTCGAGCCCTCGTTCCCGGGCGAGGAGATCGAGCGCGAGCGGCGGCTCATCCTGAGCCAGATCAAGACACGTGCCGAGACGCCGTTCACGCTGAGCCTCGACGCGCTGCTGCGGGAGCTCTACGGAAGCCATCCGTACGCATGGCCCGGCGTCGGCCTCGCGTCGGCGGTCGGGCGACTCGGGCGCGGCGAGCTCGTCGCGCGTTACCGCGCGGTGTTCCGGGCGGAGCGGATGGTGCTCGCGGTGAGCGGCCAGGTGTCGCACGAGCGCGTCGTGCGGATCTCCGAGCGGCTCTTCGCGAAGCTCCCGCGCCCGGGCACGGGCGAGGTCGGCGCCGCCGCGCCCACCACGCCTGTCGGCGCACGGCGCGTTCTCGAGCGGCCGGCCCAACAGGCGCAGGTCCTCGTCGGCTACCTCGGGCCCGGGCTCAGCGACCCGGCGTATCCCGCCGTCCGCGTGCTGGGCGCCGTGCTCGGCGGCGGGATGGCGGGCCGACTCTTCGTCGAGCTCAGGGAAAAGCGCGGGCTCGCGTATGCGCTCGGGGTCCTGATACCGTTCCGGACCGGACCCAGCTTCTTCGTCACGCACCTCGGCACGGCGCCCGAGAACTCCGCCGCGGCCGAGGCGGGTCTCCTCGCCGAGCTCGAGCGGATTCGCCAGGCGTCGGTCGGCCGCGAGGAGCTCGCGCGGGCGAAAGCCTACCTCCTCGGGAACTTTGCGCTCGATCGGCGGACGAACGCGCGACAGGCCTGGTACCTCGCGTTCTTCGAGGTCATCGGCGCGGGCTGGGATTTTCCTGAGCGTTACGCGCAGGCACTCGACGCGGTCACGGCGGCGGATGTCGAGGCCGCCGCGCGGCGCTTCCTGATCCACCCGACAATCGTCGTCCTTCTGCCTCCGGCGCGATGATCCCGATCAGCGACGATGTTCCGAGCCGCACGGTCCCGCTCGTCACGATCGGGCTGATCGTGGCGAACGTCCTCGTGTTTCTCTACCAGGCTTCCCTCGGCATGAGCGCCGAGCCGGAGGCGGCCGGCGTCGTCGAGGCGTTCGTCGCCGAGTTCGGGACGATCCCGTGCCGGCTCAGCGGGAGCTGCTCGGCGGCCGACGAGTTCCCAGCCCCCTTCGTCACGATCTTCACCGCGATGTTTCTCCACGGCGGCCTGTTCCACGTCGGCGGGAACATGCTCTACCTCTGGATCTTCGGCAACAACGTCGAGGACACGCTCGGCCACGGACGGTTCCTCCTTTTCTATCTTGTGTCGGGCGTCATGGCAGCCTACGCCCAGACGCTGGTGAACCCCCACTCGACGGTGCCGATGATCGGCGCGAGTGGCGCCGTGTCCGGGATCCTCGGCGCCTACCTGTTGCTGTTCCCGTACGCGCGCGTCCTCGTGTTGCTGATCTTCGGTTTCTTCGTCCGACCCGTGTACGTTCCGGCACTCGTCGTGCTCGGCTTCTGGATCGTGGTCCAGTTTGTCAACGGCCTGATCACCGTCAGGGCGTCAGCGCTCGGCGGCGGCGAGACAGGAGGGACGGCGTGGTTCGCGCATATCGGCGGGTTTCTCGCGGGGATCGTGCTGCTGTTTCTGCTGCGGCCGCGGCGGGACGGTCGCCTATAATGAAAGGCGTGGCCAAGCCCGCGGCGCGCGTGCGAATCGACCGCCTGCTCGTCGAGCGCGGGCTCGTCGAGAGCCGGGAGCAGGCCGCTCGCCTTCTCCTGGCGGGCGAGGTCCTCGTGGACGGCAAGCGCGTGAGCAAGGCTGGTGCCCTGGTTGCCAGAGACGCGGGCGTTGAGCTCCAGGGGCGGTCACCGTTCGTGAGCCGGGGCGGCGAGAAGCTCGCCCACGCGCTCGACGCCTTCCAGCTGAAAGTCGCTGGCCGCGTCTGCCTCGACGTGGGCGCCTCGACCGGTGGTTTCACCGACTGCCTGCTCCAGCGCGGCGCCGCACGCGTGTACGCTGTGGACGTCGGCGTGGGCCAGCTCGACGCCAAGCTGCGCAAGGACCCCCGCGTGGTGGTCATGGAAAAGACCAATGCGCGGGCGCTCGACCCGCGGATCTTCGGCGAGCAGCCGACGCTCGCGGTCATCGACGTCGCATTTATTTCGCTGGAGAAGATCCTGCCCTCGGTGTTCGGCGTGCTCGCGCCGCGCGGCGAGGTCATCGCGCTGGTGAAGCCGCAGTTCGAGGTGGGGCGCGAGGCCGTGGGCAAGGGCGGAGTCGTCCGGGACCCGGCGCTCCACCGCCAAGCGGTCGCCCGCCTCGCCCGATACGCGGTGCTGCGCAGCTGGCACGTGCTCGGCGTCACCGCCTCGCCGCTCCGGGGTCCGAAGGGTAACCGCGAGTTCTTCCTCCACTGCTCGAGCCACGGGCGCACGGCGAGCGACCTCGAGTCCATGATCGACCGGAGTGTCGAGGCGCTTGCGTGAAGCGCGTTGGCGTTGTGGCGAAGCCCGGCGCCCTGGAGGCGCGGGCCCCGGTCCAAGGGCTCCTCGAGTGGCTCCGGGCGCGGGGACTTTCCGCGGTGCTCGAGAAGGAGACCGCCGGGCTCGTCCCGGCGGCGAGCGTCCCCTCCGTGACCAAGGCGGAGCTGCCCGCGCACGCGGACCTGCTCGTCGTCCTCGGCGGCGACGGGACCCTCCTGTCCATGGCGCGGGCGGTCGGCGACCTTGGCGTGCCCCTGCTGGGCGTGAACCTCGGCGGGCTCGGCTTCCTCACCGCGACGACGCTCGAGGAGATGTTCCCAGCCCTCGAGGCGTTGCTCGCAGGCCGGATGGCGGTGGACGAGCGCATGATGCTGACCGTCCGCGTCGTGCGGAACGGCCAGCGGCTCGGGGAGTACGCCGCCCTCAACGACATCGTCATCACCAAGTCCGCGATGAGTCGCATCATCGATCTCACGGTGTCGGTCGAGGGACAGCACGCCACCGCCTACCGGGCCGACGGGCTCATCATCTCGACGCCCACCGGCTCGACCGCTTACAACCTCTCGGCGGGCGGGCCGATCCTGTTCCCGACGATGGACGCGATCGTGCTCACGCCGATCTGTTCCCACACCCTGACGAACCGACCGATCGTCCTGCCCGGGACGCACCGGGTCGAGGTCACGCTGATGGCGGACCAGGATGTCATGGTGACCGTGGACGGTCAGATCGGCGTGGGCCTGAGAGAGCACGACACCGTGGAGGTGGTGAAGGCCGCCGCGCGGATCCGCCTCGTGCGCTTCCCGCAGAAGGAGTTCTTCTCCGTCCTCCGGACAAAACTGAAGTGGGGGGAGCGCTAAGGCGTCATCCCCCGGATACGACTTGAGCGGCCGCGGCGACTGACCTAGCATCGTCGTCGATGCTCCGCGAGCTTCGGATCCGGAACTTCGCCGTCATCGAGAGCGTCGCCGTGGAGTTTCGCCCGGGCCTCAACGTCCTGACCGGCGAGACCGGCGCCGGGAAGTCGATGCTCATCGACGCCATTCTGTTAGTTCTCGGCGCGCGCGCCCAGACGGATGTGATCCGGAGCGATGCCGACGCCGCGACGGTCGAGGCGGTCTTCGACGTCGAGCCGCGCGGCCCCGTGGCCGTGACGCTCGAGGAAGCGGGGCTCGCGCTCGACGACGGCGTGCTGGTGGCGCGGCGCGAGCTCAGTCGCTCGGGTCGCCACCGTGCCTTCGTCAACGACGCGGCCGTCACCGTCGCCCTCCTCGAGCGCCTGGGTGACCACCTCGTGGAGGTTCACGGCCAGCACGAGCACCAGCGCCTGCTCGAGCCCGCCCGCCAGCTCGAGCTCTTGGATCGCTTCGCGGATGCGGAGGAACTCCGGGAGCGCGTGGCTGGCCTCGTCGCGAAGTTCCGTGCGGCGCGCGCCGAGGCGGAGCGGACGCGGGCCGCCGAGCGCGATCGCGCCCAGCGCGAGGATCTCCTGCGTTTTCAGCTCTCCGAACTCGACGGCGCGCGCCTGCGCCCGGGCGAGGAGGAGGAGCTCCGGCAGGAGCGGCGACGACTCCAGCACGCCGACAAACTCACCGCGGGCTTCGCCGAGGTCGCGGCGCTCCTGGACGACGATCGCGACTCGGCGACGGCCCGGCTCCACCGCGCGACGCGCATCCTTGGCGACCTGGCGCGTCTCGACCCCGCGGTGGCGGCGCCCGTCGAGCCGCTCGACGCGGCCCAGGCGCAGCTCGAGGAGGTCCTCGCCGCGGTCCGGGTGCTCCGCGAGTCGGTGCTGGCCGAGCCCGGCCGGCTCGAGGCGATCGACGAGCGTCTCGACGTGCTCACGCGCCTCAAGCGGAAGTACGGCGATACCGAGGAGGCGATGCTCAAGTTCCGCGACGAGGTCGCAGCCGAGTTCGACCGCTTCGCGCGACACGAGGAGATCCTCGCCGCCGAGGAACGGCGGCTCGGCGAGCTCCAGGCCGAACTCGGCCAGGCGGCCGCGGAGCTCTCCGAGCGGCGGCGGGCCGCGACGGAGAGTCTGGGTCCCGCCGTGGAGCGGGAGCTACGCGCGCTCGGCATGGAGCGCTCCCGGTTCCGGATCGAGCTGGAACGAGCGGAGCGCGAGGACGTGTCGCCCCGGGGGCTCGAGCGGGTCGAGTTCCGCCTCTCGACCAATCCCGGTGAGGAGGTGCGGCCGCTCGCACGCGTGGCGTCCGGAGGTGAGCTCTCGCGGACGATGCTCGGGCTGACGACCGTCCTGGCGAAGGCGGACCGCGTGCCCACGATGGTCTTCGACGAGGTGGACGCGGGCATCGGCGGACGCGTTGCGGCGGTCGTCGCGCAGAAGCTCGCGGCGGTCGCGGCGGGTCGCCAGGTGCTCTGCGTGACCCACCTGGCGCCGATCGCCGCGCGTGCCGACCACCACGTGCGCGTGAGCAAGAGTCTCCGCGCGGGTCGTTCGCGGGTCGCCGTCGAGGGGCTTGCCGGCGACGCCCGCGTCGAGGAGATCGCGCGCATGCTCGCGGGCGAGCGCGTCACCGACACCGCGCGCGGTCACGCGAGGGAGCTGCTCGGCGCTTCCGGGTCGCGCGAAAGGCGGGCATGAGTCGCTCGATGTGCCATAATCGATTGTGATGATCGACGCGATCCTTCGGAAGATCTTCGGCACCAAGCACGAGCGCGACGTCAAGCGCATGATGCCCGCGGTCGAGGCGACGAACGCACTCGAGCCGTCGGTCCAGGCGCTCGGCGACGCCGAGCTGCGGGCGAAGACCGACGAGCTCAGGAAGCGCCTCGACGCGGGCGCGTCGGTCGACGAGCTGCTCCCGGAGGCGTTCGCCGTCGCTCGCGAGGCGGCGCGGCGCACCGTCGGCATGCGACCCTTCGACGTCCAGCTGATCGGTGGCATGGTCCTCCACGAAGGCAAGATCGCCGAGATGGCAACGGGCGAGGGTAAGACGCTCGTCGCGACGCTCCCCGCATACCTCAACGGCCTGACGGGCCGCGGGGTCCACATCGTCACGGTCAACGACTACCTCGCCAAGCGCGACGCCCAGTGGATGGGCCCCATCTTCCACGCGCTCGGCCTGCGCGTGGGGGTCATCCAGCACGAGGCCTCGTTCCTCTACGACCCGGCCTACGTCACCTCGGACATCCGGATGACGGCCCTCCGGCCGTGCACGCGCCAGGACGCGTACCGCGCGGACGTCACCTACGGCACGAACAACGAGTTCGGCTTCGACTACCTCCGCGACAACATGCGCTTCACGCTCGACGAGCTCGTCCAGCGTGAGCTCCACTACGCCATCGTGGACGAGGTGGACTCGATCCTGATCGACGAAGCCCGTACGCCGCTGATCATCTCCGGGCCGGCGGACGAATCGACCGAGCTGTACTACAAGCTCGACCGAATCATTCCCAAGCTCCGGCGGGCGGCGACGATCGTCGAGGGCAAGCTCTCCGAGGTCGAGGAGCAGAAGGAGGGTGACTACATCGTCGACGAGAAGGCGCGCGCCGTGGCGCTCACGGAGCAGGGGATCGCCACTTGCGAGCGGCTGCTCTCGATCGACAACCTCTACGACCCGCAGCACATCACGGTCCTCCACCACATCCAGCAGGGGCTGCGGGCGCACGCGCTCTTCAAGCGCGACGTCGACTACGTCGTCAAGGACGGCCAGGTCATCATCGTGGACGAGTTCACGGGCCGGCTCATGCCCGGCCGCAGGTGGTCGGACGGCCTCCATCAGGCCGTCGAGGCGAAGGAGGGCGTACGGATCGAGCGCGAGAACCAGACGCTCGCGACGATCACGTTCCAGAACTACTTCCGGATGTACGCGAAGCTCGCCGGCATGACCGGCACGGCCGAGACCGAGGCCGAAGAGTTTGCGAAGATCTACAAGCTCGACGTCACCGTCGTCCCCACGAACCGTCCGCTGGTCCGGGTCAACAACCCGGACGTCGTCTACAAGACGGAGCGCGAGAAGTTCAACGCGGTGGTCGAGGACATCATCGAACGCAACACACGGGGTCAGCCCGTGCTCGTCGGCACGGTCTCGATCGAGAAGTCCGAGCAGCTCTCGAAACTCCTCAAGAAGCGCGGGATCCGCCACGAGGTTCTGAACGCCAAGTACCACGAGCGTGAGGCCGAGATCGTCGCCCAGGCCGGCCGTGAAGGGGCCGTCACGATCGCGACCAACATGGCCGGCCGCGGCACCGACATCCTGCTCGGCGGCAACCCGGACTTCCTCTCCAAGGAGATGCTGCGGAAGAAGGGGCTCGACCCGGCGACCGCCGCGACGGCGGAGCGCGCGGGCGCGCTTGCGGAGGCGCGCCGGGTCACCGAGCCGGAGCACGCGCGCGTGGTCGCGCTCGGCGGGCTTCACATCGTGGGCACGGAGCGTCACGAGGCGCGCCGGGTGGACAACCAGCTCCGCGGCCGCAGCGGGCGCCAGGGCGACCCCGGCTCCTCGCGCTTCTACCTGTCGCTCGAGGACGACCTGCTCCGGATCTTCGGCTCACAACGCATCCAGAAGATCATGGAGCGCCTCGGGATGGAGGAGGGCGAGCCGATCGAGCACAAGCTCGTGACGCGCGCGATCGCGACGGCGCAGAAGCGCGTGGAGACGCACAACTACGAGATCCGCAAGCATCTCCTCGAGTACGACGACGTGATGAACAAGCAGCGCGAGATCATCTACGGCATGCGTCGTCAGATCCTCGAGGGGGAAAGCCAGGCGGAGACGATCGCGGAGTGGACCGAGGACTTCGTCGCGGGGACGCTCGACGGCTACGCGCCCGAGGACGCTCACCCGGAGGACTGGGATCTCGGCGGGCTCGGCGAGGCGCTCTTCCGCGCGTTCGACGTGCGGATTCCGCCCGCGCGCTTCGGGGAGGCGGTCTCGCGAGAGGGGCTCGCGGAGCTGGTCGGCGCGGCGGTCCGCGAGCGATACGCGGAGCGCGAGCGCGAGCTCGGCGCGGACCTCATGCGCGCCCTCGAGCGCCACGAGATGCTGGTGGTCATGGACACGCAGTGGAAGGACCATCTCCTGTCCATCGACCACCTGAAGGAGGGGATCGGGCTCCGGGGCTACGGCCAGCGGGACCCGCTCACCGAGTACAAGAAGGAAGCGTTCGACCTCTTCCAGGACATGGTCGAGCGCGTGAAGGCGGCCGTCGTCGAGCGGCTGTTCAAGGTCCAGGTCGTCCGGGACGCGCCGATGGAGCTGCCGGCGATGACCGCATGGGCGGACGCGCGCGAGTCCCGGGGTGAGCTGCCCATGGCGCCCGAGGGCGCACCGGCGCCGGCCGCCCCGCGCCCGGTGCCGCGGACGGCGAGCGGGGAGAAGGTGGGCCGTAACGACCCGTGCCCCTGCGGCTCCGGCAAGAAATACAAGAAGTGCTGCTATCTGAAGCAAAATAATTGATATATTAAATACTTACAGATCAGCGCTTGGGTCGTGGTGACGCCTTGGTGACGCTTGCTGACGCGGGACGAGGGAGAACGGAATGGCTCAGTGCGGGCTGTGCGGCAGAGATCGCGATCCATTGGATTGACCGAGACAGGCTCGCAAACGGACTAGATAGAGAAGCATGCAACACGAGAACGATCCGGCAAGGTGGCCGACATGTACAAGCTCGATTCCACGCCGTACGCCGACCTGGTGAAACGGGCCGGCAAGGCAGCGGACCAGGCGTTGAAGCGCTACGGCAAGCCCGCCATTCCGCTCGCCGAACTGCGCGCGACACTTGACCGCGAGCTTAGCGGCATCTCATTAACCGGGTTGATACTGAAGGAACGGGAAGCAGGATGGTAGATGCTCGGTCTTCTACCTGGATACTTCTGCGCTCGTGAAGCGCTACCGCTCCGAGCCTGGAACCGAGGTCGTTGAACAGCTCCTCAAGGATCCGCGGCCGGAAGACCGCTTCTTCCTCTCGATCCTCGAGCTGACCTCCGGCATCCTCAGGCTCGCCAAGGCCGGCCGGCTCCGCGACGCGACAGCAACCCGGATTCTGGCCCAGTTCCGCAGCGACGTTCGCGAGTTCTACAAAGTCTGGCCCCTGAGCGAAGAGGTTGCCGTCAGCGCTGTTGCCGTGATCGAGCAACACAAGCTCCGTTCAGCTGACATCTTGCCGCAGCGCAAACGATAGCGGGCCTCGCCCCAGGCGTCCTGTCAGTGATGGTGACAAGCGATCGCGAATTGCTGACAGCTGCGGAAACCGTTCGACTCGGTGTTCTCGACCCTCAGGCGTCAGGTGCGGCGGAGAAGGTGAAGGAACTAAGAAAGAAATAATCCATCATACAAGGCGTCCGCCGGTCTTGAAGAGCCGCTGATGGCGAGCGGCAGGAGGAGCCGGCGCAGGCGATTACCCAGGTTGTAGGCGGTAACCCCCAGGAGCAGGCGCACCTCGTTGGCCTGGAAGCGGTAACAGGCGCGTCCAGTGGGTGGCGCAACTGAAGGGGGTTGAGTCGCCTTTGCAACCGTCTCTATCCAATCCACAAGGGAGGAGCATCACCGGCGAAATACCACGAGCGCCGAGGGAGGCTCGACGCCCGTGGTGTCGCCCGAGTCCGCGCTACTTCCCTGGTGGCCGGTAACTCACGCTCCTCTTCGTCGCCTGATCCATTTCCTCCGGGGTCATAAGAACCGTTGTCTTGGCGTGCACGGCACCGCTGGCGGTCACCGCTAATGAAACGGCGGCTGCACTCATGTTGTCTGGGGCGTCAGCGATCGCGAAGACATCCGTGTCGCCGAAGGCGAAGTAGAAGACTTCTAGCCTGCCTCCGAGACCCTTGATCGCCTGCTCAGCCGCGGCCTTCCGCTTTGAGCCGCCGTCCTTCAGGAGTCCTTGCACACCTTCCGCCGTGTATGAAGCCTGGATTAGATACTTGGGCATGGCGAACCTCCTGGTGTTTAAGACTTGTATCAACACGCCCGCCTCGCGGTCGTCGTCTGGCTGCTTCGGCTTCAACCTGGCGACGGCCTCCACGACGCGCTCGAGCCGCGGCTCCTCGGGGCGTGCGCCGCGCTAGTCGTCGAGCGCTCTCGAGGGGCGCACAAGTAGCCCTAGGGTCGAACCGGCGGAAGAGCAGCCGAGTTCCCCGTGTTCAAGCACCTCGGATGGCCGAACCCGCTCGCGCTGTTGCCGGTGCCCCCGTTGGGGTTCGGGGTGATGTCGAAGATGATGTTGTCGGGATGCGCGGCATCACCCGCAAAGAGGCTCGCGGGGCCCGGCACTGCCGGCAACGATCCCGACGCAGCCAGGTGATCCAAGCCGAGGAGATTCCGTGTCCGCCAAGCGACGTTGTGATCGGCGCATGAAGTGTCACCGCTCACCCCGAGCCCCCCCGTGATCACATGTCCCGTCGCATAGAGAGCGAGACCGCCCCCGAAGACGTTGACTCCGCCGATCCGCTTGCCGACCATCGGATCCTCGTCGGCTCCGTAGAGCTCAGGATCGCCAGCATACGCGACTGCGGGGTTCACGGGATTGCTATGCTGGAGCCCATACAGGCTCCCGCCAGGGTTGACCGCGGAATACAGATTCGCCGTCGACAGCGCGAGGCCCGCAGATTGTCCCGAGCCGTTGCTGAACGATGAGCTGTCGAGGCTGAACGCGTTCGCCGTGTTGGCCTTCTGGGCGGAGATCACGCGACTGCCAGGCCACTGCGCCCCACGGTTGGCCCCTGAGAATGCCACGGCGCATACAATGCCGTCGCGGTTAACGATCGCGGCCCACATGTTGTTGTTAAGCCCGCTAGCTTCTGCCGCGGTCGCAGTCGCTAGAGCGCCTCGCAGCGCCGCGTGGCTCGGCAGCCCTTCACATGCGTCATCGGCCGCGGCCATGGTCGAGAGGGGCAAGAGACCGCCGATGAGAGATATCGTCAAGATCTCAGCAACCCGCTTCATCCTTGTGCCCTCCCTTGTGAGCTGGGATTTCCGATATGGACCCACGTCTCCCCTCCCTCGTGGCGTTGAACGGGCGGATCGCCCCGTCGCTCAGCTCGTTCATCCTTTCCGGCAGGTTGAGGGAAGTCATGCTCGCAACGTATGGACCGTCCGCGGCCTCGCGCTTGGGAGTTTGGTCAATCCGACGGCCCTGTTCAGAGACACCTCCACTGCTTCGAACCCCCGCTCCTCGTTGCCTCCGCTCCCGGGTGGGGCTCTCGATCACGTCGGATGCCATGCGAGCTGCTCGATGCGCCGGATGATCTGCGCAAACAGGCGCTGAGTCAACTCGCGATCGGCTCTAAGCGTCAAGCGGGCCTGCTCCGCATGCAGCAGGCCGGCGTGATTCTCTCCGACTACGCTACGCTGATGGTCGAGATCCTCAAGGACAACGCCTGTCCGCTGGCCGGCCCCGTTTACGGCGCTCTCGACATGCCGTGGGCTACGCTCGTCGGCCAGATCGCGGAGGCCTACGTCAAGTAAGCGCGATCGTCGCCGATCGGCACGTGCCGACCGGCGAGCCTCTCCGGCGACCTAGCTCTTGACGGTGACGCTGATCTTCGTGCTCTCGTCGCTTGTATCGACTAAAGGGCAATGGTCAACAAAGTAGTTCTGATCGGCAATCTCGGACGCGATCCCGAACTTTTCCAGACGCAGGGGGGCGAGCCGTCGCACGCCTCTCGCTCGCTACCAACGAAGTATGGACGAAGGTCGGAGTCGGATGATTGAACCGGCTTCATCGGTAGCCTGCAGCACGGCCGTGCCACCGTCGAGGACATACCGGGAGCTGTGGACCGTCAGCCGCGCTGGCAGTTCCATCCGGAGTTCACCTCCGCATAGCCCAACTTTGTTCCCCTGAAGCATCGACCACCGCCGGTGCGTGCGCCCCATCGAACGGCCCGATCGCCGCGCGTTTGTTCTTAGTCTCTGTCGGCCGCCTCAATCAGACGGACTGCCGAATCTCAGGCAGCCCTTCGACCGACGAGCGGGACTCGCCCGGCGCATCAACGTATGAGTGCCGCATAGGTGTCGAGTCTTGGAAGCAGCTGGGTGATCTCACCGGCGCCTACCCTGAACACGACGCGATCAGCGCCCGCCTCCGCGAGTGCTTCAATGTGGCCACGGGCGGGATCCCCCGTGAAGATTGTGACGGAGAGTGCTCGCGGATCGCGACCGGCGGCCACAGCGCGGGCGCGCAATCTCGCGATCTTCGTTGCGAACACCGGGGGGGAGTACGAGCGATCGGAGATCCAGCCGTCACAGAAGTCGATCACGTGCCGGAACGCCTCGGAACCGTCGCCGTCAAGGAGAATCGGAGGATAGGGCTGCTGGATGGGCTTGGGGTATGACCGGATAGGACCGAACGTGACGAAATCGCCGTGGAACTCGGCATTCTCGTTCGTCCAGATCTGCCTCATGGCGAGGAGACGCTCCCGGAGCGCCGCCCAGTGCTTCTGTGTACCCGGTGCGTGACTGTGCACGGCGAGAAGCAATCGACCGCCCGAGATCCGGTCGACGGTTGCGATCACCTTGGCGGTGACCACTGGATCACGTTCCGCGATTTGGGCGATTGTGGCGATCTGCAGCCGACTCGTGACGACCGCTGCCGCCGTGAGTGCGATAAAGGGATCGTCAGCGTGCCAGTAGCCCTTCTTTCTCAAGAGCCGCTCGTCGCGATCCGGAAACGCTGCGTGCCACTCGGCGGCGTCTGGAGACGCCGTCGCATCGATCTGAATGATGTCCGGGAGCCACAACGATTCGAATCCCCGCTCCTCGACCGCCTGCGCAAGCGTCACCGGATTCACGTCGTCCTGCGTAGCAAACACGCCGACGCCAAACCGCATGAAAACTAGCCTAACCCAGCTTGGACGAGCCCAACGTCACGCCTGCTCACCGCCGGAACTCTCCGGACAAGTCTCGCGCGAGCACGCGAGCCACAATGTCATTCGCTAATTTCAGGGTCACGCTATCAAACCCTTCCCGCAGCGGCTGGGCGTCATTTTCCGCCCACTCGACGAACTTGCGCTTCGTACTCTCGGACTCGAAGGTCCCCTCGTGAATGAGAGTTCCGTCGGCAACACGGATAAACCGCGTGCGGAGGCCGAGAACCAGCCTGAACGGTGGGTTGATCGTCCCATCTCCTCTCAATCTGCTTTGTTATTAAAGCCCTTTATCGCGATGAATTTTCTAGATCCCAAATATCTCGCTCATCTTCTTGGGGATTGGGTCCCGTGGCCCTGGGAGCTCTGGGACGCCTTTAAGAGCTGATTCTCGATCTTCATGAGTGTCG
>Ga0209266_1000104_pt1 | contig 71860 bp, 65 predicted proteins | sample GraSoiAngelo_132_FD_185889 | JGI IMG/M metagenome (GOLD analysis project Ga0209266, IMG submission 185889) | Grasslands soil microbial communities from the Angelo Coastal Reserve, California, USA - 14_0929_02_40cm (SPAdes) (version 2) | ecosystem: Environmental > Terrestrial > Soil > Grasslands ...
CCGCTCGCCGAGCCGGGCTCTACGTCGCACCGCGCCATCGTCTCGATATCGGGTCGGGGAGTGAAATTCTTTTCGGCTTGCGTGCTGCGGTGCCCGCGGGTAAGGTCGGCGCCTATGACGTTCCTTCGAGCCGGCTTGCTCGGCGCGGCTGTCGTGATGCTCGCCACCGGCCTCGCGACCTCGCGCGCGGCGTCGGGCGTGACCATCAAGGGCACCGTCGTCCTGAAGGGGACGGCGCCCGAGCCCGCAAAACTCGCGGTGACGATCGACCAGTACGTGTGCGGCAAGGAGAAGAATGCCGAGGACCTCATCCTGTCGCCGCAGCGTGGGATCCGTAACGCCGTCGTCTGGCTCGAGAACCCGCCGCCGGGGCCGACGGCCGAGGCGCCACCACCCGCCACCGCCGTGGACCAGCGGGAGTGTATGTTCACTCCGCGCGTCGTCGTCGTGGCGGCGGGGGGACGGATCGACTTCCTGAACAGTGACCGCCTTCTCCACAACCTCCATAGCACCCCGAGCGCGAACCCGCCCTTCAATCGCACGCAGCCCAAGGGACGGACGATCGCGATCACGTTCCCGCATCCCGAGATCGTGCGTGTGAGCTGCGATCTCCATTCCTGGATGCGCGGCTGGGTCGTGGTGGCCGATCATCCCTTCTATGCGGTCACGGACGCCGACGGGCAGTTCGCCCTGAAGGGGCTTCCGCCCGGGCGCTATACGGTGCGGGTCTGGCAGGAGAGGCTCGGCACGATGTCGCGCGAGATCACCGTCGGCGACCAGGACCCGACCCTCGTCACGCTGGAGATGACCGCCCGCTAGCCTCGCGGGAGGGTCGCCATGGACCGCGCGTCGGCCCTCGAGCGAATACCGCCGCTGGTGACGGCGCTGCTTGCCTCGCCGATCGGCGCGCTCGTGCGGGCCGTAGCGCGGGTGCGCGCGTCTGTCCACGTCAAGCTCCTCGCGGCCTTCCTCCTCATCACCCTCCTCTTCATCGCGATGGGCGTCGTGAGCCTCCAGACCGTCGCCAGCGCGGCGCGCCAGACACGTCTCCTCGATCAGGCCCACGAGCGCGTGGGGTGGTCGCGGCAGATCGAGCACGCGCTCGCGATGCAGATGCACTTCACGGCCATGGCCCTCCTCGCCCGAGACGACGACACCGTGGGTCGAATCCTGCGCGAGAACAACCGCTTCAACGACACGCTCGCCCGCCTCGAGACGGCGGCGCCCGCCGAGGAGCGCGCGCTCATCCAGGACATCCGGGTGGCGCAGGACGACGCGATGGCGGTCGTCGCCGACATCGCCAACGCCGTCCGCGACGGGCGTATGGCGGACGCGCTGACGGCCCTCCGGACACGCGAGGAGCCGATCTACCGGAGGATCGACGGGCTCGTGGGCCAGCTCGTCGCCGCCGAGGAGACGCGCATGGCCAGCCTCCGGGCCGGCATCGAGGCCGCCAACCGTCACTCGCTGCGGCTGATGGCCGGCTTCGCCGCCGTCTCGATCGTGTTGGCGCTGCTCGGTGGCTTCGTGATCTCATGGTCGTTCATCTTGCCGGTGCGGGCGGCGCACGGCTTCCTGAGCGAGGTGGCCGAGGGACGGTTCGGGGGGACGATTGTCGTGCCGAACCGCGACGACTTCGGCGCGCTCGCCGAGCATATGAACTGGATGAGCCGTGAGCTACGCCGACTCGACGACGAGCAGCGAGTGGCGGCGGAGGCGCTCCGCGGCCTCAACGATCGCCTGTCGCAGGCGAGTCGAGCCAAGTCGGAATTCCTCGCGAACATGAGCCACGAGCTGCGCACGCCCCTCAACGCGATCCTCGGGTTCACCGAGCTCATACTCGACGAGCTGTACGGCGAGGTGCCGGCCGCCCTTCGCGAGCCGCTCACCGATATCCAGACGAATGGCCGCCACCTGCTGCGTCTCATCAACGACGTGCTCGACCTGTCGAAGATCGAGGCGGGGCGACTCGAGCTCGCCGGCGGCGAGTACTCGGTCCAGGAGATCGTCGTCGTCGTCCACGCCTCTCTGCGCTCGCTCGCCCGCGAGAAGGGGCTGGCGTTTACCGCGACCGTGTCGCCCGACATCCCGCTGGCCCAGGGCGACGGCACGCGAATCACCCAGTGCCTGATGAACCTCGCCGGCAACGCGCTCAAGTTCACCCGCCGCGGCCGGGTGGACATGGACGTGCGGCTCGACGGCGAGTGGCTGGTGTACCGCGTGGCCGATACCGGGATCGGGATCCCCAAGGACGAGGTGGAAAACGTCTTCGCCGAGTTCCGCCAGGTCGACGCCGCGATCACCCGCGAATACGGCGGGACCGGACTCGGGCTCAGCATCACGAAGCGACTCGTCGAGATGCACGGCGGGCGGATCTGGGTCGAGAGTGAGCTCGGCAAGGGGTCGACCTTCTTCTTCACGGTGCCCCTGCACGCGGACGGAGGGCGCGCATGAGCGACCGGAGGGTGCTCTACGTCGAGGACAACGAGTACAACCGGAAGATCGTGAGGCAGCTGCTGAGCCGGACGTCGTACCGGCTCCTGGAGGCGATGGACGGCGAGGAGGGGGTCGCCATGGCGCAGCGCGAGCTGCCCGATCTCATCCTCATGGACGTCCAGCTCCCGAAGCTGTCGGGGCTCGACGCGACGCGCCGGCTACGCGCCGATCCGCGCACGGCGCACATTCCGCTCGTGGTGGTGACGTCGTTTGCGCTGAGCGGTGACGGCCAGCGCGCTATGGACGCGGGCGCCTCGGCCTACCTGGCCAAGCCGTACAGCCCGCGCGACTTGCTGGCGCTGATCCGCCAGCTTCTTCCGGAGAACTGACGGCGGAGGGATACGCGATGAGACACGGGAGCACATCGGGCGTCGTGGCCGTCCTGGCCGTCCTCACCCTCACGGCTGGCACCACCCGGGTGGGCGCGCAGGTGCAGGCCGATCAGTTCACGCCGGAGTACCGTGAGGTGCGCAGATCGTACGACGAGAAGCACACGCCCAAGATCGAGGCGCCGGACTCTGTGAAGCGAGGACAGTGGTTCGACGTCACGGTGACGGTGGGCGCGGGCTCCGTGCACCCCTCGCTGCAAGAGCACTTCGTCCGATACATCGCGCTCTACAAGGACGGCACGGAGATCGCGCGCGTCTACCTGCACCCGGTGTTCTCCTACCCGAAGGCCACCTTCACCATCGCGCTCGACGAGGGCGGCACGCTGCGCGCGCTGGCCGAGCCCACGCACTCGGCCGCCTGGGAGAGCTCCAAAAAGATCACCGTCACCCGCTAGGCATCTGGGTGAGGACTCCGCCGCGCGTCCTGGTCGTCGACGACAACCCGAGCAACGTCCGGGTCGTTCGCGCGCGCCTCGCGGGCGAGGGCTACGACGTCGTCACCGCCGGTGACGGTGAGGAGGCCCTCACAGTCGCGCGCGCGACGGGGCCCGACCTGATCCTCCTCGATGTCATGATGCCGAAGCTCGACGGCATCGAGGTGTGCCGGCGGTTGAAGGCGATGCGGGATCTTCCCTTCACGCCGATCATCCTCGTGACCGTGATGACCGACGCGAAGGACGTCGTCACGGGGCTCGAGGCCGGTGCCGACGAGTACCTCACCAAGCCGGTGGACCACGCCGCCCTCTGCGCCCGGGTCCGCTCGATGCTCCGGATCAAGGCCCTCCACGACACGGTCGCGGCTCAGGCCGAGGAGATCGCCCGCTGGAATGCGACGCTCGAGCGGCGGGTGGCCGAGCAGGTGACCGAGCTGGCGCGGGTGAGCCGGCTGAAGCGCTTCTTCTCACCACAGCTGGCGGACGCCATCCTCGCCGGTGGCGCCGCGGATCCGCTTCGACCGCACCGACGCGAGATTAGCGTCGTCTTCCTCGATCTGCGGGGCTTCACCGCCTTTGCGGAGACGGCCGAGCCCGAAGAGGTCTCGGACGTGCTCCGCGCCTACCATGCCGAGATAGGGCGCCTCGTCCTGGAGCACGAGGGCACGCTCGAGCGCTTCGCCGGCGATGGCATGATGGTCTTCTTCAACGACCCGGTGCCCGTCTCGAACCCGGACGAGCGCTCGGTGCGCATGGCGGAGGCGATGCGCGCCCGGGTGCGGGCGCTCAGCGCCGAATGGCGTCGGCAGGGCCACGAGCTCGACTTCAGCGTCGGGATCGCGAAGGGATATGCGACGATCGGCGCGATCGGCTTCGAGGGACGGTCGGACTACGCCGCCATCGGGAGCGTGACCAACCTCGCCGCGCGCCTGTGCACCGAGGCGTCCCCCAATCAGATCCTCGTCAGTCAGCGAGTCTACGCCGCAGTGGCCGACCTGGTGCGGGCCAGAGAGGTCGGTCCGCTTCAGCTCAAGGGGTTCCACCGCCCGGTCGTCGCCTACGAGGTCGTCGGCCTCGCGCCGGAGACGGCCGGCGCCTGAGCGAGCACCGCCGCGGCCGCCTTCTCGACGACCGTGCCACGGAAGAACCCGGGATTGCCCGTGCCCCACAGCCGCACGGCGTTGGCGAAGGTGAAGTCGCGGAAGTCCTCGAGCGTGACGAGCCCGTGCTCGACGAGCTCGTAGGCCTCGGGGAGGACGTCCGTCATGTCGGGCACGTCGAAGTGGCCGATGTCAGAGCCGAAGAGCGCGTTGAGCCGTGCGCCGCACGGATTGACGCGGCGGTCGAACGCCCAGGCGTTGATCGGGTCGTCAGCCTCGCAGCCGAAGTAGAAGCGCGGCACGAAGAGGTCGCGCAGGTCCTCCCGGCGCTCGATCCGGCACGCGGCGTAGTCGTCGAGGTCGTCGAGGCCGCCGGTCGCGTGGACGGCCTCGGGGTCGGGCCAGCCGTCCCGCTGGCGAAGCGCCGCCGCAACCTCCTCGTTCCCGTACGTCCTCACGAGCCCCATGAGCACGTCGCGATCGAGCGAGCGGGGATCGGTGTGCTCGAGCGCCCGGCGGTTGCGCTTCTCCCAGTGGCCGATGAGATCGGCGTACAGCATGCAGCCCCAGCCCACGCCGCCCTCGAGGAAGGCGAACCGTAGGGCGGGGAAGCGTCGCGTCACCCCGCCGAGGAACAGCGCCTTACAGACCGCGTGGCCGGCGGCGGCGAAGTGGCCGATGTGGTTGTAGGTGAAGTTCGTCGGTGACAGGCGGAGCCCCTGCCGGCGCGCGCCCGTGTGGAAGGTCGGCGCGACGCCGAGCTCCGCGCACCTCGCCCAGAGCGGGTCGTAATCGTACTCGCTGTCGAGGCCGAGCGTGTCGTACCACGCGACGAAGCGGGCGGCCTCGGCGTCGGCGATGGCGATCGCGTCCACCGGGCGCGCGACCAGGCTGCCGAACATCGCGACCTTGAAGCCGAGCTGACGCGTGCAGTGCTCGAGCTCCGCGATGGCTTCCTCGGGCGTGTGCACGGGGATGCAGGCGGCGGGCGTGATCCGGTCGGCGAAGTCATGGAAGGCGTCGGCGGTGAGGACGTTGAACGCGCGACAGGTGGCCCGGCGCGTCTCGTCATCGGCGATACGCGGGACGCGGAGGCCGGCGGTGGGATAGAGCACCGCGAAGTCCAGGCCGAGCTCGTCCAGGCGCTCGTAGAGGAGCCGCGGCAGCAGGCCCGTCGCCCGGTCGCGCGTGTTCTTCTCGGGCGACGACCAGAACGCCTCCTGCTGGAGTCGGCGCCGTCTCCGCTCGGCGACCGAGGTCGAGAGCGCCGCGCGCACCTGCTTGCCGATCGACCGGAAGCCCTCGGCGGCGCGGTCGCCGCCGATGCGCCGGAGCTGCTCGGTGACGACGGGCCCGTACTCGAGCCAGTGGCCGTCGGCGTCGATGATGGGATGGCTCAGACGGGCGCGGAGCTCGGCCGGGCTCGAATGACCGTTGCCGCTCACGGGGCACCTCCTGGTCAGCGCGACGTGCGCGTCGCCTGAACGCTAGTTCGCCTCGGGGCCGGAGTCAAGGCCGACCCGACTTGCGCCGGCTCCGACGCTCGAGTAAGGTCGCGCTGCGAGGCCGTATGACCCCGGTGCGCGTGGCCGTGGTGGGCGTGGGGTGGTGGGGCCGCGTGCTCGCCGACGCGGCAGGGCGGGGGACCGGTCTCGGGATCGCCGCCTGCACCGGCCGCTCTCCGGAGAACCGCGCCACCTTCGCGAAGACCTACGGCTGCCGCGACCTCGCGAGCTACGAGGCGGTCCTGGCCGACCCCGCGGTGGAGGGCGTGCTGATCACGACGCCCCACTCGCTGCACGCCGAGCAGGTCGTGGCCGCGGCCCGACACGGTAAAGACGTGTTCGTGGACAAGCCGTTCAGCCTGACGACCGCGGACGGGCGACGCGCGACGGAGGCGTGCCGACGGGCGGGGGTCGTCCTCGCCGTCGGTCACCAGCGGCGCAGGCAGGCGGCGAGCCGGGCCCTCAAGCGGCTCGTCGACGAGGGGGCCCTGGGTCGGGTCGCCCAGATCGAGGGCAACTTCTCGGCGGACATCGGCTTCAACCTCAAGCCGGGCATGTGGCGCACCGATAGCGCGGAGACGCCTGGTGGCGCCATGACCAACCTGGGGATTCACCATGTGGACACGTTCCAATACCTTCTGGGCCCGATCGTCCGCGTGATGGCCCTTTCGCGCCGCGTGGCCCTCACCGACGTCCAGATCGACGACGCGACCTCGATCCTCTTCGAGTTCGCGTCGGGCGGCCTCGGCTACCTCGGCACCTCGTGGGTTCACGCGAACCGGACCGCGGTCATCGCGCTCTACGGCACCGAGGCGCAGGCGTGGAGCGAGGCGGATGGCGCGCGTCTCTTCCTCGCCCGCCGGGGCGCGTCGGAGCGGACCGAGGTGTCGCTCACGCCCGTGGACGCGGTCGTCGAAGAGCTCGCGGAATTCGCGCGCTGCGTGCGGGAGAGGGGGCAGCCGGAGGTGGGCGGCGAGGTGGCGACGGCCAACGTCGCCGTGCTGGAGGCGATCGTCGAGTCGATCGAAACCGGTCGCGCGGCTCGCGTGGGGAGCTGAGATCGCGGACAGGTCGCGGAGGCTCTGCCGGGCTAGCGGAGCACCGCCCGTAGACCGGTGATCGAGATCAGGTCCGGGTAGCGGTGCTTGAAGTGGCCCCAGAACCGGCGCATGTCCTTGTAGTCCTGGAGCCCATCGAAGAGCAGGAGGTCGATCGCGGCGCTGTCGATCCAGGCGACGTCCTGCCGGTAGCCGAGGATCATCGACACCTGGGTCGCGGCGATGAATCGTGAGAGCCTGGCGTGCTCGATCTTGATCGTCGAGCAACTCCCGAAGTGGATCACCCAGTTCGTGAACCCGTCGCCCATGAAGCCGGCGAGCTTCTCGATGTCGACCGATGATTCGTCGAGGACCAGCTCCCCGGGCTTTCCGTGGCATGCGAGGTAGAGGATGCCGTAGCCGCGCTTGTTCTTGAGCTTGTCGAGGTTGTGCTCGAGCTCGTCTTCGGTATTGCAGGTCAGGTAGCTGAACCGGATCTCGTCGACCCTCGACGCGAGCTCGAGGAGGGGGACGACGCTCAGGCGGCTCTCGATGTTGCCGTCCCAGAGCGATTCCAGGCAGGCGATGTTCTTCTTGTGGCTCTTCGTCCGGCCCATCTCTTCAACGTCGGGGGGAGCGGCGCCGCTCCCCCCCGACACCCCCCACCGGTCATCCGCGGCGGCCTGACCCGCGAACCGGTGCGCCGGCACAGCCGGCGCTCGAACCGCGGTTCGTCCGACGCGTTCTCTAGCTATTCTCGGACGACACCCCCGATTCCACCAAGCTCGACGCGTGTGGCACAATCGCGCCCGCCGGCCGACCGCCCGGGGGGCAGGACCGCGGGGGGGCGAGGCGCTCGGGCCGGCAGGGCCGAGCGCCGGACCCGGCGAAGGAGCGGACATGGGCGATCCGACGAGCGAGGTGCGCGACGGGATGCGTATCGACTGGGACGTTCCCATCCCCGTGGACGATGGCCTCGTCCTGCGCGCCGACGTCTACCGGCCGGTCCCGGACGGCAAGCGTCCGGTCATCCTGACCTACGGCCCGTACGGCAAGTGGCTGCACTTCGAGGACTTGTACACCGATCAGTGGCGCCGGATGGTCGCGCAGCACCCCGACGTCGCGGCGGCCTCCACCAACAAGTACGCGAACTGGGAGGTGGTCGACCCCGAGAAGTGGGTGCCGGATGGCTACGCCTGCGTGCGCGTGGACTCCCGTGGCGCCGGCCGCTCCCCCGGCGTCCTCGACCTCTGGTCGGCCCGCGAGACGAAAGACCTCTACGACTGCATCGAGTGGGCGGCCGGGCAGCCCTGGAGCAACGGCAAGGTCGGCCTCTCGGGCATCTCCTACTATGCGATGAACCAGTGGCAGGTGGCGGCCCAGGAGCCGCCGCATCTCGCCGCGATCTGCGTCTGGGAGGGCGCCGCCGACTACTACCGCGACCTGAGCCACCACGGCGGCATCCTCTGCACCTTCGGAAGGGCGTGGTTTCCCTCGCAGGTCATCCGCGTGCAGCACGGCCGCGGGACGCGGGGCTACCGGAGCCGGATGACCGGCGACTGGGTGTCCGGACCCGTGACGCTCAGCGAGGAGGAGCTCGGCGCCAATCGCCGCGACTTCTACGAGGACTGCTGGACGCACCCGCTCGCGAGCGCCGATTACTGGCGCTCGCGCCTGCCCGACTGGTCGAAGGTCACGGTCCCCCTGTTGTCGTCAGCGAACTGGGGAGGGCAGGGCCTCCACCCCCGCGGCAACTTCGAAGGGTTCGTGCGCGCGGCCTCGCCCGAGAAGTGGCTCGAGGTGCACGGCATCGAGCACTGGACGCACTTCTACACGGACTATGGGGTCCGCCTGCAGAAGCGGTTCTTTGGCCACTTCCTCAAGGGCGAGGACACCGGATGGACGCGGCAGCCGCCGGTCGTGCTCCAGGTGCGCCATCCGGGAGAGCGCTTTGTCGAGCGGCCCGAGCGCGAGTGGCCGCTCGGCCGCACGCGCTGGACGAAGCTCTACCTGAGCCCGGCCGAGGGGAGCCTCGTCACGGAGCCGGTCGCCGGCGACGCGAGCGTGAGCTACGCGGGCTTCGGCAACGGGGTCACGTTGCTGACGCCGCCGCTCGACGTCGAGACGGAGATCACCGGGCCCCTCGCGGCCAAGCTCTGGGTCGCCTCCGAGACCACGGACGCCGACATCTTCCTGGTGATCCGCGTGTTCACACCGGATCTGAGGGAGGTCACCTTCCAGGGGGCCCTCGATCCCCACACGCCGATCGCGCAGGGCTGGCTCCGCGCCTCGCACAGGAAGCTCGACCCCAAGCTGACGCTGCCCTACCGCCCGTATCACACCCACGACGAGAGGCAGCCGCTCACGCCGGGGCAGGTGTACGAGCTCGACGTCGAGGTCTGGCCGACCTCCATCGTGGTGCCGGCGGGCTACCGGATCGGGCTCACCGTGCGCGGGCGCGATTACGAGTATCCCGGCGGTCCCGGGGCGGGGCTCGGGACGCTCGGCGCGGTCTTCACCGGCGTCGGCCCCTTCCTGCACGACGACCCTCGGGACCGGCCGCCGGAGGTCTTCGGGAAGACCGTCACGCTTCACTGCGGCCCCCGGCGGCCGGCACACGTCCTGCTGCCCGTCGTCCCGCCCGAGCGGTAGCGCGCGACGGGCCGAGCCGAAACGGCGAGGAGGCGGCCCCGGCGCTCCGGTCACTCGGGCTCGGTGTGCGTGACGTGCGCCGCCATGCCGGGAACCGACATCACGAGATGGAGGTAGCCGCCGAGCGCGTTGATCCGCTCCATGTCCCGCGCGCGAAACGCCGCGCGCTCGCCGTCCGTGAGGTCGAGTCCCGCGAGCGCACCGTCGGGGTCGGCGTTGAAGCGCGCCCGGAACACCCGGTCCTTCTTCAGGCGGTACAGGAGACTGTTGACCTCGTATCGACTCATGCCACCCTCCACTCGACCGCGGCGAGGTTGATCCGCCCGAGCTCGCCGAAGTAGCGGACGTCCGCCCGCGCGGGCGTGACGGCTCCGATCAGCGTCATCCAGTTCAGGAACTCGTGCTCGCCCGCCTTGTCCAACTCGGCGGGCGTCAGCGAGCGCAGGGGTTCGTGCTCACCCTCCGCCAGCCAGCCCAGCAGCTTCTGGTCGAAGACCACGTCGGATTCGCCGACGCGCGGCAGCCGCAGCTCTGGGAAGTGGGAGAGCCCTCCGGTGGCGATGAGGCCGACGTTCCAGGGGCTCGTCGCGACCACCCGGGCGATGTGCCGGCCGAAGGCGAAACAGCGCGCGGGCGTGGGCTGGGGCGCGACGAAGCAATTGATCCAGATCGGGACGAGCGGAGTCACGGGCCGCGCGCCGTGCATGGTCATGACCGGGCTGAGAAAGGCGTGGTCGATCGGCGCCTCCCACGAGAGCGCCAGGTCGAAGCCGGCGCCGAGCCCGTCTTCGAGGATCCGGTTCGCCAGCTCCTCGTGCAGCGTGTAGCGCTCCGGCATCCCGTCGAGGACCTTGTCGAACGCCTCCGCGTCGTCTTGAATCATCCGGTTGACGTAGCGGCCGATCCGGACGCAGATTGCCGGCACCGCGTTGAAGGAGAACGCGTTGAGGTGGTCGTCGGCGACGACGATCAGCGCGTCGGGGCGCCGCGCCAGGAAGGTCTCGCCGAGCTTCTCGATCTCGGCCATGCACGCCTCAACCTTCCGTCGACCGGTGAGGCCGCACGCCGCCTGGTAGTAGTCGGGATCGAGCACGTGCGACATCGCGGCGGCGAACACGATCTTGCCCATCGGCCTCTCCTTCCGCCTTCCGCCGTTCGCTCCGCTCACCGTGGAGGCTCGGCCGGTCCAGCCATCCGACGGGGTGGTGGCAGCGACAGCAGGCGTCCCAGCAGCCCCCGCGGGAAGATCACGACCGAAGCGATGAATAGCACGCCGAGCCCGAGGAGCCAATAGTACCCCAGCGCCTCGGAGAGGAGGCTTTCGACCGAGCGCACGACGAGCGCGCCGAGGAACGCGGCGAGCAGGACCTCGCGGCCGCCCAGCGCGGTCCAGATCAGCACTTCGGTGGAGAGCGGCACACCGATCAGCGCCGGCGAGACGAACCCGAACTGGGTCGCGAAGAGCCCGCCCGCGAACCCCGCCATGGCGCCGCTCAGCGCGAAGCTGAAGGTCTTGTACACAGATACCTCGAACCCGAAGTACGCGGTGCGCGGCTCGTTGTCCCGCACCGCCCGGAGCGTCGTGCCCAGGGGGGAGCGCTCCAGCCACAGCAGAAGCCCGTACGCCAGACCCGCCGCGCCGAGCATGACATAGTACACGGGCATCGGAGCGAGCAGCTCGACACGGCTCGCGTCCCCGCCGTAGCGCAACGGGGGCACGTCGAGCAGACCGTTGAACCCGCCGATGAAGCGGGAATGGCTGGCCGCCCGCTCGGCGATCACCGCCGCCGCCAGGGTGACGATGGCGAAGTACGCACCCGACAGGCCGCGGCCGCGAAACACGAGCAGCCCCGCCGCCAGGGCGACCAGGGCGGCCAGCAGGGTGGCCGCCAGCAGCCCGATCACGGTGGAGTCACCGACTCCAGTCACCATCCCCTTGGTGATCAGCGCCATCACATAGGCGCCGACGCCAAAGAAGATCGCTTGCCCGAAGCACAAGAGCCCGGTTTGCCCCCAGAGGAACGCGAGGCTCATCGCAAAGATCCCATAGCTCGTGATTTGCGCGAGCTGGGAGAGCCGCCACTCGCTGAGCAGGAGGGGGCAGGCGGCGAGCAGAAGCCACACGACGACGGTCAGGTGGATCCCGACGCGTGGTGGTCTCATCTCACCTGCGGGCCCCAGTGATGCCCTGTGGGAAGAGACGGATCACCACGATGGCGAGCGCGAAGACCACGATCTGTGCGGTGATCTGGGTCCAGACGCTGGCCACGACCGTGCCGGCGCCCGCGATGAGCGTGGTGCCGAGGAGCGTTCCGAGCAGGGTACCGGTCCCGCCGACCAGGATGGAGAGGAAGGCCGGGATCAAGAACCCCACGCCCATCTGCGGATCCACGCTCATGAGCGGGGCCATGACCGCGCCGGCGAGACCGGCGAGCGCCGCCCCGAAGGCAAAGGTCATCCGGTCCATGCGGCGCGTATTGAGGCCCAGGCTGCTGGCCATCGGCCGGTTGGCGATCACGGCCCGCGCCACCAGACCCAGACTGGTTCGATAGAAAAGCAGGAACGTCCCCGCCGCGGCGAGCACCGCCACCGCCATGATGAACAGACGGTAGACGGGATACAGCGTCCCCAGGATGACGACCGTCTGCGGCAGCGGGTTCTCCACCTGCTGGGCGGTGGGGCCGAAGGCGATGATCACCGCCTGCTTGAGGCTGATGGAGAGGCCCCAGGTGGCGAGGATCGTGTCGATGAAGCGGTGATACACGTGCCGGATCACCACCTCCTCGATCAGCAGGCCGATCACCGCCAGCGCGAGCGGCGCGAGCACCAGCGCCAGCCAGAACCCGCCGCCCTGCCGCTCGACGAGCACGACCGCGTAGGCGCCCAGCAGGAACATCTCGCCATGGGCCATGTTGATCACGTTCATCAGCCCGAAGAGGATGACGAGGCCCAGCGTCACCAGCAGCAACGCCAGCATGAAGTTGGCGGCGTCGAGGGCGACGATCAGCACCGCGGCCATCGGCAGGGGTCCTACACGGTCAGGTAGCGATCGAGGAGCCCGCGCTCGTCGCGCAGCCGAGCGCTCTCGGTCGCGTCGACGATCCTGCCGTTGTCGATGAACAGACAGCGCGTGGTCAACGCCAGCACCAGGTCGAGGTTCTGCTCGACCAGCAGCACGCTCGTCCCGTCCTCCCTGGAAATGGCGGACACGGTGGTGGCGATGGATTCCACGAGCGACGGCTGGATGCCCTCGCTGGGCTCGTCCAGCAGGAGGAGGCGCGGACGGCCGACGACGGCGCGCGCGATGGCGAGCTGCTGCTGCTCGCCGCCGGACATCGTTTCGGCGCGCTGCCATCGGCGTTCGGCCAGGATCGGGAAGCGGGCGTAGATCGCGTCGGGCACGCGCGCCGCCATGCCGTGCTTGCCCAACAGCCCGAGACGGAGGTTTTCCTCCACGGTGAAATCCCTGAAGATCTCGCGGCCCTGGGGCACGTAGGCGATGCCGCCGTTGCTGATCTCGAAGGGCGGCCGCCCGGTGAGCGCCACCCCGTCGAGGACGACCTCGCCTGCGGTCGGTCGCAGGAGGCCCATGATGGCGCGTAACAGCGTCGTCTTGCCCATGCCGTTGCGCCCCATCAACGCGACCGACTCGCCCGCGGCGACCTCGAGGTCGATGCCCTCCAGGACGCTGCCGGCGTCCTCGTAGCCGGCGACGAGGCCCCGGATGCGCAGCATTCCGCCGTCAGTGTCCGAGCGTCATCCGCGCGCCGCGCGCCCCAGATACGCCTCGCGCACCTCGGGGTGCGCCTGGACCTCGGCGTAGCCGGCCTCGAAGAGCACCGCCCCGTGCAGCATCACGACCACGGGGCAGGCGAGTCGTCGCACGAAGTTCATATCGTGCTCGATCACCAGCGCCGCGATGCCGTGCTCCTGCTGCAGCTGCCGGATGAGCTCCACGGTCGCCGACGTCTCGGTCGCGGACATGCCGGCGGTCGGCTCGTCGAGCAGCAGGATCTGCGCGTCGCTGGCGATCAGCATGGCGATCTCAAGCCACTGCTTCTGGCCGTGTGCCAGGGCACCGGCCGCCCCCACCGCCCGGGCGCGCAGTTTGAAGCGCGCCAGGAGCCCGTGGAGCCGCTCGGCGGTGCGTGCCTCGGCGCGCAGCATGGACCAGGGCCGGGCGGTGCCGTGTCGGCTCAGGAGCGGGATCTCCACGTTCTCCGCCACGGCCAGGGTGGGATAGATGCCGGGGACCTGAAACTTTCGGGCGATCCCGAGCCGACTGATCACGTGGGGCGGACGACCGGTGATGTCCTCGCCGCGGAAGCGGACCGTTCCGGCGTTGGCGGGAAAGGCGCCGGTGATGATGTTGAACAGCGTGGTCTTGCCGCAACCGTTGGGGCCGATGATGCAGCGTAGCTCCCCGGCGCCGACGGACAGGTTCACCCCCCGCAAGACGTGGAGCCCGCCGAACCGCTTGGTGATCCCGCAGACCTCGAGGAGCGGGGGGGTCACGGAACGAGGCCGGCCACCATCACCCCTTGCACTGGCTCTGCGCCTTGACCAGGCCCAGATCCTTGAGGAGCACCTGTCGCTGGTTCTTCGTCTCGGCGATGACGACGTTGAGGTCGGCGTGGCGGTCTTCCGGGCGCAACCGCACCATTCCGTTGCCGGACTCGAGCTGGAAGCCGGTCACGGCGTCGATGATCTTCTCCTTGTCCACCGCGCCGGCCCGCTTCACGCCCTCGATGAAGAAGCGGGTCAGCATGTAGTGGGCGTCCACCGTATTGCTCACGATGGCGGTCTCGCCAAAGCGCTTCTTGACCTTGGCCACGAACGCCTTGGCCTCGGGTTTGTCCAGCGTGCTGATGAAGTTGGCCACCGTGACGATGCCCTCGGACTCGTCCCGCGTCAGGCCGGGGATGTAGTTTTCGCTGTAGCCGAGCCACGCGAGCTTGGTCTTGGCCTGGCCGCCGGCCGCCACGAACTGCTTGACGAAGGTGATCGCGTCCGCCCCCACGACGTCGAGCACCAGCACCTTGGCACCCGACTGCTCGATCTTGCGTACGGTGCTGGTGAAGTCCTTCACGCCGAACGGCGTGTACTCCTCGCCCACGATCCGGCCGCCGGCCTGCTCCGCCGCCCTGCGCACCGCCTCGTTCATCTTGCGTGGCCACACGTAGTCGCTGCCGAACATATAGAAGGTGTCGCCGTAGGTCTGCTTGAGGAACGGAACAAACGGGCTCACCCACTGCTCCGGGAGCCCGCTGTAGCAGACGATGTAGCGGCTGCACACGCCGCCCTCGTAGTCGGTCGCGTAGAACAGCGGCGTCTTGAAGCGCTCGATGGTGGGTCGGATGGCGTCGCGGTTGGCGCTCGTGACGGGGCCGAAGATCGCCACGACCTTGTCACGCTGGACCAGCTCGCGGGTGCGCTCGACCGCGGTCTTGGGATCGGTCTTGTCGTCGGCGATGACCAGCTCGAACCGTCGTCCGCGCACGCCGCCGGCCTCGTTGGCTTCCTCGATCGCGAGCCGCGTGCCCTGCACGCCCTGCTGGCCGAGGTTCTCGAGGCCGCCCGAGAGCGGCTGCAGCACGCCGACCTTGATCGCGTCGGCCGCGCGCGCGAGGGAGGGCACGACGAGTCCCAGCGCCGCCGTGGAGGCCGCGCCCTGCAACAGGCGGCGGCGAGACGTGGAACACGGGCTGTCCGTGGCACGGGCGCTTCGCATAGGCGGTCCCCTTTCAGGCTGCGACGCGATTCTCGAGCGGCGCGCGGAGCAGCAGCGCCGCCGTGACGTGCTCACTGTCTGCAACGATGCCGAAGTGCGTGCCGATGTCGTAGAGCGAAGACTCCTGCTCGCGCGGCCCGGTCGCGGCCACGCAGTCCTCGGGGACGATCACCTGGTAGCCGAGGAAGAAGGCGTCGTGCACCGTCGAGCGGACACAGATGTTGGTGACCACGCCGAAGATCACCAGGGTGTTCACCTGGAGGTCGCGCAGCGTGAGATCCAGATCGGTGTTGAAGAAGGCCGAGTAGCGCCGTTTGACGATGTAGATGTCGTCGGGTCGCGGATCCAGATCCCCGATGACCTGGGCGCCCCAGCTCCCTTCGAGGCAGTGCGAGGTGCGCTTGAGGAATTCGCGGTCCTGGCGCACGTTCGGGCGGTGAGTGTCGGCGACGAACAGGACGGGGCAGCCGGCCTGCCGGCCGGCGTCGATGACGTTCTTCTGCGGCGGAACCAGGCGCTCGTACCCAGGCAGCACCATGGCCCCGCCGGGCTTGCAGAACTCGTTGAGCATGTCGATCACGACGATGCCGGTGGACTTGGGGTCGACGTGGACCTGACGCTCCAGTCGCTTCGCGGAGAAGACGTCGACGGTCATGGCGGCCTCCTCAGAGCGCGATTCCGCCCGATTATTGCCAGCGCGCCCCATGGTGTCAAACGTCGGACGCGAGCCTGGCGCCGGGGCGCCGTCCGCGTCAGCGTCGGGCCGCCTTGCGGTAGACGAGGTCGGCGGTGACGACGTCTTCCACCGCGACACCGACCGACTTGAAGAGCGTGACCTCGTCCGGGGACTGCCGACCGGGCGCGGCGCCGGCCACGACCTCACCGATCTCGAGCGGCGCTCGGCCCGCCGCGATGATATCCCCCGACTCGCGCATCGCCGCCTCCCTCGACTCGACGTAGATCCGCGCCCGGCGAAGCGTCTCGTCGTCCAGCTCGCGCCACGTCGGCCGCGGCGCGCCGACCGCGTTGACGTGGGTCCCCGGCTCCAGCCACTCGCCGAGCAAGACGGGAGTCTCGGAGGTCGTCGCGACCACGACGATGTCCGCCCCGCGCACCGCCTGCTCGGCGGATGGTGCGGCCGTGAGACCGAAGCGCTCCGCGAATGTCTTGGCGTTTCGCGGGCTCCAGACCCTGACCTCGCGGAACGGGCGGACGTGTCGCAGCGCTTCCAGGTGGCTTCGGGCCTGGACTCCGGCGCCGAGGATCGCCAGCACCGACGCGTCCGGGCGGGCGAGGAGCCGCGTCGCGACCGCCGACACGGCGCCGGTCCGCATCTCGGTGATCAATCGGCCATCCATGATGACGAGCGGCTCGCCGGTCTCGGGCTTGAAGAGCAGGATCATGGCGTGGTGGGTGGGGACGCCCTGGTTGTTCGGGTAGAGCGTCACGAGCTTCGCGCCGAGCGCCCCGGCGTAGGCCGGCATGAGGCCGAAGAAGCCCCCGTGCTCCGCGACCGGTAGCATCACGCGCACCGGCTGCACCACGTGTCCGCGCGACAGAGCGGCCAGCGCACCTTCCATCGCCGGAATGAGATCTTCCATACGCAGCAGGCCACGGACGGCCTCCTCGGAGAGGATCAAGAGGCCCACGATGCCGGCATCATAGTCGGCGGTCACGCGTGTCTGCAAGGTGTCGCGCTCTCCGGGGCGACGTGCTAGGTTAGGCGCCGCGAAGCCGCGGCTTGCGCCCCTCTGTCGGGGGGCATAAGATTCGCGCCGACCTTTTGGGGGGAGGTGGGACACCGATTTGCGTCGCGCCCCGAAACCCGTTCCGCATCGAGATGGAGGCGCACATGAGAAAGTCGTACCTCGCGGTCCTCGTCCTGACGGCGGCGCTGGCTGGCGCGCTGCTCGTTCCTCCGGCCACCAGCGCCCAGAACACGGGCTGGCCGTTCTACGGAGGTGACCCGGGTAACACGCACTGGAGCGCGCTCAGTCAGATCAGCACGTCGAATGTCCACAAGCTCAAGGCCGCCTGGGTGCTCCAGCTCGGCACACTCAGGTCACAAGAATCGACGCCGCTCGTGGTGGGGGACACTCTGTATGTCACCTCGTCGTTCGGCCCCAAGCACGTCTTCGCGGTCGACGCGCGGACGGGGGAGCTGCGCTGGCGGCACGACCGCGAGATCGCGGCCGACGTGGATCCCTACGGCTGCTGCGACGTCAACAACCGCGGCGCCGCGTACGCGAACGGCAAGCTGTTCGTCGGCCTGCTCGACGGCCGCCTGACGGCGCTCGACGCGAGGACCGGCAAGGAGCTGTGGACCACGACGGTCGTGGACTACAAGGAAGGCGCGGTCATCACGTCGCCCCCCGTGGTCGCGAAGAAGAACGTCATCATCGGCTTCGGCGGGGGCGAGTACGGGGTTCGCGGCGCCCTGCAGGCGTATGACGCGGACAGCGGGGCGCTGGTATGGCGGACCTACCTCGTCCCGGGACCCGGGGAGCCCGGCAACGACACCTGGAAGGGTGACTCGTGGAAGACGGGCGGCGGGGCCGCCTGGGCGCTTGGATCGTACGATCCGCAGCAGAACCTCGTCTTTTACGGCACGAGCAATCCGGGCCCCTGGAATGCCGCCGTGCGCGGGCCCGACAAGAGCGACTACGGGGACTTCACGAACCTGTACACGTCGTCGTCCGTCGCCCTCGACGCCGACACGGGCAAGATCGTGTGGCACTACCAGTCGACGCCGCACGATGCGTGGGACTACGACGGGGTCAACGAGCTCCTCGTCGCCGACCTGACGCTCCAAGGCCAGAAGACTCCCGTCGTCCTCAAGGGCGATCGGAACGGCTTCTTCTACGTCATCAACCGGCAGACCGGCAAACTCATCTCGGCGAAGGCGTTCCAGTACATCACCTGGGCCAGCGGGGTCGACATGACCACGGGGCGCCCGATCGAGAACGAGTCGATGCGACCCCGGCAGGGCTACCGCGCGAAGGGGGTCTGCCCCGCGGCGATCGGCGCGAAGAACTGGATGCCGATGGCCCTCAATCCGAAGACGGGCATCGTCTTTCTGCCGACCTTCAACCTCTGCATGGACATGGAGTTCGTCTCCCAGGAGTACAAGCGCGGCGCGTTCTACCTCGGCGCCGATTTCGAGATCGGCAAGCCCGGGCCGGGCGGGTTCATGGGCGAGGCGATCGCCTGGGACCCCGTCAAGCAGCAGGCGCTCTGGCGCAACAAGGAGGCGCTCCCCTACGTCGGTGGGATGCTGGCGACCGATGGTGGGCTCGTGTTCCACGGCAACACGGAGGGCTGGTTCAAGGCGCTCGACCAGAAGACGGGCCGCCTTCTGTGGAAGTTCTACACGGGGTCCGGCATCCACGCCGGTCCGATGACCTACACGATCGACGGCAAGCAGTACATCGCGGTGGTCTCCGGGCGGACCCACTCCATCCCGCCGTTCTTCGGTGAGACCGGCCGCAAGATGATCGAGGCAAGCGCGGAAGGCGGTGCGCTGTTCGTGTTCTCGCTGTCAGACTAACGGTGACCCGGCGGCGGAGACGAGCCCTGCGGCTCGTCTCCGCCGCGCTCGGCTTCGCCATCATCGGCCTCGTCGCGGGCGACGGGGAGGCCGCGCCCCTGCGCGTGTGCGCCGATCCCGACAACGCTCCCTTCACCAGCGCAGACTCCCGCGAGAAGGGGATGTACCTCGAGCTGGCCGAGCTCATCGCCGATCGGATGGGGACGCGGGTCGAGCCCTTCTTCTTCCGGACGGACGTCGGCCGGCGCGCCCTGCGGCCCACCCTCGTGGCCGGCCGCTGCGACATGTTCATCGGGCTCCCCCACGCGACCGACCGGGGCCCGGGGGCGACGATCGCCCTCACCCGTCCCTTCCTCGAAGTCGGCTATGCGGTCGTCGCGCCGCCGACGTTCATCCTTCGCAGCCTCGACGATCTCGACGGGATGTCGGTCGGCGTGCTCTTCGCGTCCACGCCTCAGACGCTCCTGTCGGTCCGTGACCGCGTCCGGCTCACGACGTTCAGATCGACCGAGGCGGCGCTCGACGCGCTCGCCGAGCGGCAGATCGAGGCGGCATTTCTCTGGGGCCCCGAGGCGGGATACCGAGCGGCGCAACGCGGCGTCCTCGGGAACTTCAGGATCATCTCGGTGACCGGGCTCAATCTGCGGTGGCGTGCGGCCATCGGGGTGAGAGCGGCCGATCGATCCCTGCGCGACCACCTGGATCGCGTTCTGGCCGAGCTGGAGCCCGCCATCCCTCAGCTGGCTGCCAAGTATCACTTCCCACTCGACACGCCGGTCGATCTCGCACCTGCCGGCAAGACCAACCCGTTCAGGGGCGACGCCTCGGCGGTGGCGGCGGGTCGGACGCTCTTCAACACGCACTGCTCGCACTGCCATTCGCCGAACGCGGCGAATCCGGAGGCGCGCACCGACCTCCGGCGGCTCAGCACCCGCTACGGCGCGCACGCGGACCAGGTGTTTTACACCACCGTCACCCAGGGTCGGCCCACCAAGGGCATGCCGCCGTGGGGCCCGGCCCTGGATGAGGACACGATCTGGAAGATCAAGACGTTCCTCGAATCCGTCCAGCGGAGCGACGCCAACTAGTGTCCCGTCTGAAAGGTCATGTGGGCTCCACCTGGGCACGCGGGGTCCGGTGCCCGCGAGCAGGAACGGGTCCCGTCGACCCCTGCCGCGCGTGCCCGTCGGCCCCGACGCCGTGCGCTGGCGGGCGCGTCACATGACGTCGAGGGCGGGACACTGCCGTGGCGCCTCGGACCGAGGGAGGGACCGATGACGACGCGCGCCGCGGTCACGCCCGCGCTGCTCGAGGAGTATTGCGCCAGGTTTCGGAACTGGGGACGCTGGGGCCCCGACGACGAGATCGGGACCCTCAACTTCATCACCCCCGACGTCATCACGCGCGCCGCCCGCCTCGTGCGACAGGGCAAGGTCATCTCGTGCGCGCTCAACTTCGACACGAGCGGCCCCCAGACCGGCGCCTTCGGGCGTGTGAACCCCATCCACAGCATGGTGGCCACCGGCACGGACCACGCGACGGGCCGACAGACGCTGGCGGGCTTCGAGAAGCTTCCGTACGGCTGGGGCTTCGCCGACGACCAGGTCACCATGTTCCTCCAGTGCGGGACGCAGTGGGACGGGCTCGGCCACATCTTCCACAACGGCAAGATGTACGGCGGCCGCGACGCGAGCCTGGTCTCGTCCACGGGCGCCGCCCGGAACGGCATCGAGCATTACAAGGACAAGATCGTCAGCCGAGGCGTCCTCCTCGACCTGGCGCGCCACAAGGGCGTCGACGCGCTCCGCCCCGGCGAGGCGATTTCCATCGAGGACCTCGACGGCTGCGCCGCCAGGGAGCGCGTGAGCGTCGAGCCCGGGGACATCGTCCTCGTGCGGACGGGGGACGTGGGACGACGGGTCCGGGAGCGAAGCTGGGGGACCTTCTCGGCCGGAGACGCGCCGGGGCTCTCCTTCCTCACCGCTCCGTGGCTCTACGAGAAGCGGATCGCCGGGCTCGCCACCGATACCTGGGGGGCGGAGGTCCGGCCCAACGAGCTTCCAGGGGCGTTCCAGCCGCTCCACCTCGTCATGGTCGTCAACATGGGGCTTCTCGTCGGCGAGATCTTCGACCTCGAGGCGTTGGGGGACGACTGCGCGAAGGACGGCATCCATGAGTTCATGTTCGTCGCGCCGCCGCTGCCGATCACACGCGCGGTGGGCTCGCCCATCAACCCCCAGGCGATCAAGTGACGGTGCGGGCCGCGGACGGATCCGTGTCTGAGCGACGCGGCCCAGAAGGGAGGGGAGACCCGAGACGACGGCACTCCTGAGAGACCGGTGAGTTCGCTTCACGGTACGCGCCCCGAGGGGCCACGCAAGGAGACACGCATGGGCATTTTTCTGAGCGAACGTGAGCTCGCTGAAGTCGAGCCAGCGGAACACGCGTTTCCGTCGCCTGTTCCGACCCAGATCGTCTCGAACGGAGAGTTCAACCCGCTGCCGCAAACCGCGCAGCAGAAGCAAGTCGAAGCGCGCATCAAGGAGTTGGCGGACCGACACGGCGCCAGGCAGGGTTTGGATCGGCGCCGGTTTCTTCGCACGAGCTGCGGCATGGCCGCGGCCTTCCTGGCGATGAACCAGGTGTTCGGCGACCTGTTCGACGTCTCGGAGGCTGAGGCCGCCGATCCTGGCCGCGCCGCCGACCGCGCCGACGCCATGAAGGGGCAGTTCATCTTCGACGTACAGACGCACTTCGTCCACGACAAATACTCGCAACCGGGCATTCTGGGACTCGCCGCCTTCGCCTCCCAGCACTGGAACCCCACGCTCACCAAGGCGGAGCAGACGGATCTCTACTACTACAAGTTCGAGAACTACGTGCGGCAGATCTTCCTCAACAGTGACACCTCGGTGGCGCTTCTGAGCGGCGCGCCCTTCGACGACAGGTCGTGGGAGTTCCTCCCCAATACGCAGATCCGCGAGGCGGTGGACATGGTCAACCGGGTGGGGGGTGGCACCCGGCGGATGCTGGGCCATGCCGTCATCACTCCGGGGCAGCCAGGCTGGATGGACGGGGTCGACCTCGCCATCGACAAGCTGAATCCCGACAGCTGGAAGCTCTACACGATCGGTGACCCGCTGTCGGCAAAGACCAAGTACCCCTGGCGGCTCGACGACCAGAAGCTCGTGTACCCGTTCTACGAGAAGGCCGTCAAGGTGGGCATCAAGACCCTGTGTATCCACAAGGGGCTGATGCCGGTCGACTACGAGCAGAGCTGGGCGGGCGTGTGGCAGTACAACACGCCCTGGGACATTGCCAAGGCCGCCAAGGACTGGCCGCAGTTGAACTTCGTCATTTACCACGGCGGCCTGCGCGCCTTCCAGGAGCTGCCCGACCGGGCCCTCGCCGAGTTCGATCAGACCGGCGAGATCAAATGGGCGAGCGACCTCGCCCGCATCCCGGCCGAGCACGGTGTCACGAACGTCTATGCGGAGATGGGGACGAGCTTCGCCAACTCGTGCACAGCCAACCCGCGCTTCGCGGCGGCTCTCCTGGGCACCTGGATCAAGGGCATGGGCGTCGATCACGTCGTGTGGGGCACCGACTCGGTGCTGTACGGGTCGCCGCAGTGGCAGATCGAAGCGCTGCGCCGGCTCGAAATCCCCGAGGACATGCAGAAGAAGCACAAGTTCGCCCCGCTTGGTCCTGCGACGGGCGGTGTGAAGAGCCAGATCTTCGGCCTGAACTCGGCTCGGCTCTACAACCTCAACTTGAGAGCCGAGTATCCGCGGCTGCCCCTGGACAAGTACGCCCAGATCAAGGAGGAGTACCGCATCGCCGGTAAGCTCGACGAGCTACGCGACAATCACGCGCACGGCTTCATCGCCAAGCGCTCGGCCTAGCTCGGCCGAGAGCCCGCTCACCTAGCACGCCGATGGCCGGGGACTCCCGAGTCTCCGGCCATCGTTCTCGTTCGGGACGGCCGCGCCGTCACGACTTCTCGTCCTCCGGCGTGATTATACGGCCGGGTTGCGTTTGCCCACTCGGCCCACTATGATCGCCGCGCGATCGTCCGAACCTCGGGGAGGGATGTGAGATGCGGAACGTGCGCACGCCCCAGCCGTCGACGACACTGACCCCGGGCGCGATCAAGGCCGGCGCCGGGCGATACACCTTCGACCTCGCTGCGCTCCACACGATCGACGCGGGTCCCGGCTACTCGACGGCCCACGGGTCCGTCATCGAGGGCGAGCGCATCCAGATCGGGCTGATGCGCGTGCCGAGGGGAACCGGCGGTCGACCCCACAGCCACCCGAACGAGCAGTGGATCTACGTCCTGCGGGGCACCCTCGAGAGCGAGGTGGACGGCGTGAAGTCGCGCGTGCCGGCGGGCTCGCTGATCTATATCCCGTCCAATGTCGTGCATTCGGCGCTGGCCACCCCGGATGAGGATGTCGTCTTCCTGACGGCGAAGGACATGTCCCACGGCATCGCCGGAATTCCCGTCGAGAAGTCATAGAGGAGAGGGGAGACCGGAGAAGAGCATGGCGAACTTCGGCACCGTGGGAGTGGACTGGCAGCAGCGGGTCAACTGGGACCGCCTCCGGAAGTACCGGCTCGAGCGGGCGCGCGAGCGCATGAAGGCGCACAACCTCGGCGCCCTCCTCCTGATGTACGACGAGAACGTCCGCTACGTGACGAGCACCCTGACGCCGGGCTGGAACCGGCTGAAGCCCGGGCTCCGTTACGCGCTCCTCTGCGGCGACGGCCCGCCGGTGCTCTTCGAGCAAGGGGACATCGGGTTCCAGATCCAGCGCCACGCCCCCTGGATTCCCGAGGAGAATATCCGCTGGTCGTACGCCTGGATCAAGGGCGCCGCCGGCCCCGCGTCCAAGCAGCAGGTGAAGAAGTTCACCGACGCGGTCGTGAAGGAGATGCGACGCTACGACGTCGCCGACCAGACGCTCGGGGTGGACTTCATCGACATCAACATGCTGAACCAGTTCGGCGAGGCGAAGCTCAAGTGGGCCGACGGGATGACGCCCATGATGGAGGCGCGGGCCATCAAGAACGTGGACGAGCAGGAATGCCTGCGCGTCGTGGGGGCGATCGGGGACGCGGCCCACTGGGAGACGATGCGCTTCTTGAAGCCCGGCCTCACGGAGAACCAGGTGACCGCCCACATCATGGAGTTCCTCTACGCGATCCCCGGCATGGAAGACGTGGAGGACGTCATCGTCTCCTCGGGCCCCAACACCTGGCCCAACTGGCGGAACTTCTCCGACCGCATCATCAGGCCGGGCGAGATCGTGTTCATGGACCTCGCGGCGCTCACGTGGAACGGCTACAAGTCGTGCTACTACCGGACCTACTGCGTGGGCAAGAAGCCGACGCAGGAGATGAAGGACTACTACGCCACCGCGCTCAAGTGGCTCTACGATTCCATCCACGCGGTGCGTCCCGGCGCGACGACCCGCGACATCGCGCTCAAGTGGCCTTCGGCGCGGGAAGCGTGGGGCTACGCCGAGGAGGACCAGGCCGCCGCGAACCTCTGGGGTCACGGCCTCGGCCTCGCCCAGTACGACCAGCCGGTGATCTCGCGCATCTGGTCGCTCGACCACCCGCTCGAGATCAGGCCGGGCATGGTCTTCGCGCTGGAGACCCAGCACGGCAAACGATACGAGTGGGGGGTGCGGATCGAGGAGATGCTGATTGTCCACCCGGATCGGACGGAGATCATCAGTAACTTCCCGGTGGAAGAAATCACGGTCGTCGCCTGACGGCCCGTCGGGGGAGCTCCCCCCGAGCGACATGATGCGAACCGCCGTTCTCCAGGCGCCTCGCCGCTTCGAGGTGGCCGAACGGCCCACGCCGCGGCCCGGTCGGGGCGCGGCGCTCGTTCGCGTCGCCGCCACTGCCGTCTGCCACACGGACCTCTCCATCTACACCGGGCAGCATCCCGGCGTGCGCTACCCGGTGGTGCTCGGCCACGAGGCCACGGGCGTCGTGGAGGCGGTTGGTCCCGATGTGCGCATCTCGGTGGGCGCGCGGGTCGTGATCAACCCGATCATCGCGTGCGGCGCGTGCGACTGCTGCCTGCGGGGCGACGAGAACCTCTGTCGCCGGGCGGGGCTGCTCGGCCGCGAGCTCGACGGCTCGCTGGCCGAGCAGGTGGTTCTCGCCGAGCGGTACCTCCACCCCCTGCCCCCCGAGATCGGCCTCGAGGCCGCCACGCTCATCGAGACCCTGGCCACCGTGCACCACGCGCAGCGGCGGGTACGCATCGATCCCGGCGACTCCGTGGTGGTGCTCGGCCAGGGCGCCACGGGACTCCTCCACACGCGGGTCGCGAAGCTCGCGGGTGCGAGCCCGATCGTCGCCGTCTCGCGGAGCGCCTGGAAGCGCGATCTGGCGCGACGGATGCGAGCCGACGCAACCGTCGATCCGACGGGGCGCGACGTCGTCGCCGAGGTGCTGGCGTTGACGGCTGGGCACGGGGCTGATCTCGTGATCGACACCACCGGCGATCCGCGCCTCGTGGGTTCGGCCATGGAGATGCTCCGCCCCGGCGGCGTGCTCTTGCTCTACGCGATCAGCCACGAGCCGGTGCAGGACTTCACGACCTTCCCGATGTACGTGAAGGAGCTGACGCTCGTGGGCTCGCGCGCGCTCGTCCCGGCGGATTTCGAGCCCGCCGTCCGGCTCGTGGCTACCGGCGCCGTGGAGTTGGACGGCCTCATCACCGGCTCCTATCCGCTTCACCGGGCGGCGGCGGCGTTCGGCGACTACGAGCGCGATCCCGATCGCGTGCTGCGGATCCTCATTGTTCCCTGACCTCGCCGTCCGACTCCTCGATGCCGACGCGGCCACGGCCGCGCGGGTCGGGCCCAAAGCGGCCACGCTCGCTCGACTCCAGCGCGCGGGGTTACCGGTGCCCGACGGCGTCTGCCTCACCGCTGACGCCTATCGGCGCCAGGTCGCGCTCGCGAGTGTCGCCCGGACGGCACGAGAGGTCGCCGGCGCCGGGGGCCCCGAGGCGAGGCGGCTGGCGCTCTCGATCAGGCTCGCCCTTGCTCGCGCCCCGCTCGACCCCGCGGTCGGCGCCGCGCTCGACGCGGCCTGGAGAGGGGTGACGAGCGGAGCCGGCGGCCAGCTCGCCGTTCGCTCGTCCGCGCTCTGCGAGGATACGGCGCTGGCATCCTTCGCCGGTCAGTTCGAGACGTTTCTCGGCATCGCCGAGCGAGCGGATCTGGGCACGGCGGTGCGCGCCTGCTGGGCGTCGCTCTGGTCGACGCGCGCGCTCCGGTATATGCGCGCCTCTCAGGTCGATCCGGCGGCGTCGGCGATGCCGGTGCTGATCCAGGGGATGGTGGAGGCCGAGGCCGCCGGCGGCGCGTTCAGTCTGACTCCGAACGACCACATCGTGCTGACGGGTGCGTGGGGGCTCGGCTCAGCGGTCGCCCAGGGCGAGGTCGTGCCCGATCGCTACCTCGTGCGGCGCGACGCCTCGGTCGAGGCGGTGGAGCCGGGACGCAAGGAGCATCTGATCGTCTCGACGGGTGATGGCCCGCGCTGGCGCGCCGTGGAACCCGAGCGGGTCGAGGTGCCGTGTTTGACCAACGCTGAGGCCTCCACGCTCGCGCGCCTCGTGCTCGAGGCGGAGTCCGAGCTCGGTTCTGCCGTCGAGCTCGAGTGGGCGAAGGACCGGCAGGGGTTCTGGATCCTCCAATCCCGACCGCTGCGCGTCGAGCCGCGCGGCGCGACGGACGAGGTCTGGAGTCGCCACCCGGCGCTGACCGGTCAACCGGCGGGGAGCGGGTGGGGGACGGGGCCGGCGTGCCTGATCCTGGACGAGCGGGACCTCGACCGCGTCGCGACCGGCAGCATCGTCGTCACGCAGGTGGGGGGCCCGGCGCTCGCCGTCGTGCTGGGGCGCGCGGCGGGAGTCGTGGCCGAGCTCGGCGGCAGCACCTCGCACCTTGCCGCGCTGGCGCGGGAGCGCGGCATTCCAGCGGTGCTCGGCGCACGGGGCGCGACGCGGCGGATCCCCGAGGGAGCCACGGTCGCCGTCGACGGCATCACGGGCGTCGTTCGGTGGTCCACTGACGCCTTTGGTCCTGACGCCTTTGGTCCTTGACCAGCCAGGAGCCGGCGGCTAGGCTCGGCGCACCCTTCGCTGCAGTGAACCGCTCGCCCGCCCGCCCAGAGGAGGTCCGTATGTCGCCCAAGGGGAAATACGCGCTGATCACCGGAAGCTCGCGTGGCATCGGCAGGGGAATCGCCGTGAAGCTCGCGGAGCAGGGCGTCAACGTCGCCGTCCACTACTACCAGAATGACGCCGCGGCGAAGGACACGCTCGAGCGCATCCGGAAGCACGGGTCGGACGGGTTCGTCGTCCAGGCGGATGTCTCGCGCGCCGACGACGTTCGCCGCATGTTCGGTCGCGTCAAGAGCGAGTTCGGCGCGTTGGATATCTTCGTGAGCAACGCGCGGCCCGAGCTGTCGGCGTTCTATCAGGCGCCGATGGACATCACCCTCGACAAGTGGGACATGGCCCTCGACTCCCAGGCCAAAGCGTTCCTGGTCGGCGTCCACGAGTCAACGCGCCTCATGGGCAAGGGAGGCAGGATCCTGGCTATTACCTACGCGCCGAGCGCGCGCACGGGCAGCTGGCAGCCCTGGGTCGCGATGGGGTCGGCCAAGGCCGCGATGGAGTCGTTGGTCCGCTACTTCGCGGTGGCGCTGGCCAAGCGGGGGATTACGGTGAACGCTCTCAGCCCGGGGCTCACCGAAGACAGCGTCCTGAACAGCCTGCCCACCCCGGTGCAGGAGATGAGCCGCGCCTGGCACGAGGGCGGATGGACGCCCGCGGGACGGCTGACGACGCCTGCGGACATCGGCAATGCTGTGACGCTCCTCGCCGCCGAGGAAGCGGGCTGGATTACGGGCCAGGTCATCGCGGTGGACGGCGGTGCGTCGCTGATGGACACCGTCTTCCCGCTCGAGATCCAGCGGGGGTAGGGGAGGGGCGCGGGGCGGCGGCTCTCCTGCGCCGCCGCCCCCGAGCCAAACGGTCCGGACCTACAGGGACCGGAGGAAGTTCAGGACGTCCTGCTTCTGCGCCTCGCTCAACGAGTTGTACAAACCGATCACGGTGTTGGCTTCCGACGACTGGTACTTGAGATTCCCGAAGCTCCTGTGCGCCTGGAGAGCCTGCCGCAGATCCGTCGTGCGCCCGTCGTGCAGGAAGAAGATGCGCTGGCCGAGGCCCCAGAGCGGCGCGGTTCTGAACTCGTCGCCTCCGGCTTGGCCCTGGAGGATGTCGTCGGCCAGGCCCGGCCCCATATTGTGGACCAGCAGGTCGGAGAAGAGGTTCACCGGCTTGGAGTCGAGCGCCGCGACTGTCGAATGGCCGGTTCGGAGCGCTGGCGTATGGCACAGCGCGCATCCGACCGCCGCGAAGAAGTAGCGGCCCCGGCCGATCGAGTCAGCCCCGCCCGGGGTGTCGGGCGAGGGGGTCGGCGGAGCCAGGAACCGCATGAAGAACGCAAACTTCTCGATGGCGCTCAGCCCCTCGGGCAGGGTCGTCCCGTCCGTCGCCGTCACGTTGTTGGGCGTGGTCACGAGCTGGCAGATCGGCGCCTCGTCGCGCTCGGTCTGGAACAGCTCGTTGGTGATCCCCATCTCGACGTTGTAGGCCTCACCCGAGAACAGCAGGAGCGACTTGTTCTGCGCCTTCCAGCCGAACCGCGCGATCGTTCCGTCGTTACCGTTTTGGTTCGGGTGGCCGGAGATACCGAGCGACGCCTTGACGAGCGCGTTCGCGTTGCGGTTGGCGAGAATGGCCCAGTCCGGAATCTGCTCGATCAGCCCGCTGCCGAACGTCGGCGTCGGGATCCGGAAGCTCACGTTGCCAGCCGCGAGCTGGGCCGCGAAGTTCTCTTGCTGAATGTTGCAGCCACTGGCGTCGGCCGTCCCGTCGTTCCGGCCGCTGATGACGAACAGCCCGTGGACGCCACCGTCACGGGTGCCGTTTGGCGTGTACTTGAAGCGGGCTTCCCGCACCGGCCCGTTGAGGGTGATGAACGAGGGCACCGTGTTGAGCGCGCCGAAGGCCGTGGCGACCGCGACCTGAGGATTCACTTCGGGGCTCGTCCCGCCGGTGGCCGGTTGGGAGTGGCAGCCGACGCAGCTGTCGAGGTTGAAGCGTGGGCCGAGCCCTTCCGCGAGCCCGTCGGCCTCTTCGAATTCCTCCAGCCCGGTGGTGAAGAAGCCCTGTTGGAGCCCCGTCAGGCCCTCCAGCATCCCACCGGCGCCCGCGGGCCCAACGCGCACCCCTGGGTCTCTTGCGAAGAACTGGGCCCGGGCCCCGGCTGCCGCAACCAGCACGACGGCGGCAATGGTCATGAGCATCTTGAGTTTTTTCATAGGAGTGCTCCACGACGGTGAGTCCGCTCCCAGATGAGCGAAGCCAGTGACCGCCCTCTGGGGATGAGTGGAGCAACGCGTGTGCCACAGGAGAGGCACCCTGGCAAAGCAAAAGAATCCGCGCGCTTGATTTCGATGTGACGAGACAGGATGTCAGCGAAGCCACTGACGGTCTTTCGGCTAGCTGACATTCACGGAGACTTACCATTGGCCGAAAATTATCACGCACTTTGACAGTGACGCCCGACTAGGGCATTGTCCGGGGGAACCATGCACTTCGGGATCTTCCTCGAGGAGAGACGCCGTGGGGCGGGCGAGGCTCAGGCGTTCCGCGAGACGCTCGAGCTGGCGGACGCGGCAGAGGCCTGGGGACTCGACGGCGTGTGGCTCGGCGAGATCCACTTCAATCCGGCTCGTTCCGTGCAGTCGGCGCCGCTCGCGCTGGCGAGCTTCATCGCCGCTCGTACGCGGCGCGTCCGAGTGGGGACGGCCGTGCAGGTCCTTCCGCTGGGCAACCCACTGCGGATCGCCGAAGAGGTCGCGACGGTGGATCACCTCAGCGAGGGGCGCTTCGACTTCGGCGTCGGTCGGAGCGGCTCCCCGCGCGCCTACGACGCCCTCGGTATTCCCTATGGCGAGAGCCAGGCGCGCTTTCAGGAAGCGCTGGAGGTGATCCTCGAAGCGTGGAAGGGCGCGCCGTTCGGCTACCAGGGGAAGTTCTATCGATTCGAGAACGCGACGGTGTCACCACGCCCGTACCAGGATCCCCATCCGCCGATCCGAATGGCCGCCAACTCGCTGGAGACGTTCCCCTTCGTCGGCCAGCAGGGACTCCCGCTGTTCGTCGGGCTCCGCGACCTGGATATCCCGGAGCTCGGGGCCCATCTGCAGGCGTACCGCGCCGCCTGGCGTGACGCGGGTCACGCCGGGCACGGCGACGTCTGCCTCCGCATCCCCGTCTACGCCGGCGCCACGGAACGGGAGGCCATCGACGAGCCCTGCGAAAACATCACCTACTTCTTCCGCCGTCACGCCGAGCTGGCGCGGTCGGGGCTCGGGCGCGCCGACACCGGGCCCGGCGAGCGGCGGCGCGCCCGGGTCGAAAAGCTGGAGCACCTGGCGTACGAGGAGATTCTAGAGACGCGCGTCGCGTTCGGCACCGCCGCCGGTCTGATCGATCGCCTCGCCCGGTTGCGGGACGAGCTCGGCTTGACCGGTATCGTCGCCGAGCTCAACCCCGGCGGGCTCCTCCCGATGGACCGGATGCAGCGGACCCTGCGCATCCTCACTCACGAGGTGATTCCCGCCCTCCGGTGACGGGCCTCGAAGCTCCTAGCCGCCCCAGACGGCGCGCGCGGTGGCGGCGACGACCTGGAGCTTCTTCTGCTGGGTCTCGGGCGAGATGCGGTTACCCTCCAGTGTGGAGGCGAAACCGCACTGCGGTGAGAGCGCCAGGCGCTCCCGCGGGACGATCTTGGCGGCGGCCTCGATCCGCTCCCTGAGCTCCTCCACCGTCTCGAGACGGGACTTCTTGGTCGTCACCAGGCCGAGCACCACGATCCGGTCGTCGGGCACGGCACGGAGCGGCTCGAAGCTCCCGGAACGCTCGTCGTCGTACTCGAGGAGAAAGCGCTGGAAGCGCGTACGCCGGAACACCCGCTCGGCGATGGGCTCGTAGCCCCCGCTCGCGTAGAACATCGACTGATTGTTACCGCGGCAGATGTGCAGGCCGAAGGTGACGCCGGGATAGTCGCCGATCACGGCGTTGTCCATCTCGATGCACGTGTCGATGAGCCGCTCGGGATCGCTGCCGCGCTGGCGGTAGCCCTCCCGGATCGACGGGTCGAGCAGCGCCGCGTACTGGGGCGCGTCGATCTGCACGTAGGTGCAGCCCAGACGCACCAGCTCCGCCACCTCGCGCCGGGTGAAGTCCACCACGTCGGCGAGGTAGGCGTCACGGGTCGGGTAGGCCGCGCGCGACTTGTCCGGGTCGTAGTACGCGGCCGCCTGCTGGGCGCTGATGAGCGTGGTCTTGCCCGGGCGCCGGGCGTGCCCGCGCAGATAGACCCACTCCTCGGCGCACATACTCCGGCGCCAGCGGAGCCGCTCGACCACCACGGGGCGCTTGAACACGAGCTCGGCCCCCTGCTCGTCGCGGAAGGGAATCGCCCAGCCCCCGAGCTTGTCGAAGCCGTCGAGCGCCTCGATCAGATGGCCGAAGAAGGCGTAGCGCCGCATCTCACCGTCGGTGACGACCGCGAGCCCGGCGGTTTCCTGGAGCTCGATGGCCTCGTCGACGGCCCGGTCCTCGAGCCCCTTGAACGCAGCTGGCGTGAGGCGTCCGCCCTCGACGTCCCGCCGCGCCGCGACGAGGTACGCCGGGCGCAGGAGGCTTCCTACGACGTCGCTACGATAGGTCGGCATCCTCCCGCGCGTCCGATGCCCATGATACCAGGGTCAATTACAGTCCATCGAGGGGTTGTCGACGGACGCGGTCGTGACGCCGTTCGCGTTCACGGTGACGTGGATCAGCTCGCGCATATTGAAGTTCGGCGTCGATCCCTGCGCGACGACGCGGGTGTTCACGGTCAGGGTCATCGTCGTCGCCGAGCCAAAGTACGCGCTGCTGTCGAGCGTGGTCGGTATCTGATACCGGCTTCCCGTGTCCACGCCGATCCCGCTGACGTCCTGATTGTTGATGTGAATGCGAAGATGACTCCCGCCGTTGCCATCGATCGTCGCGCCGATGGTCACGTGGACATTTCCGCTCACGTTCACGTCCTCGCCATTACAGGGATTCGTGATCGTGGGAGTCGGGAACGGCATCACCGTGCTGGTGGTCGCGGCGTAGGCCAGTGGCGAAACGATCATCGTCGCGACGGTCAAGAACGTAAGGAATGAGCCGCGCAGGTTCATCGCCGCCTCCTGCGGATCATGATCAGTTACACACCAACTGCAACGGGCGAACGTTCGCGCTGACTCCGCCAGCGGTACTGATCGTGACAGCCAGCGGGAGCCGCCCCGTGAAGTTGTCGGTTCTTCCGACGACGCGGAAGTCATTCGACTGGGTCACCGTCACGGGCGGGAGTCCGAGGGACATGATCTGGCGGGAGTCAGACGGGATCTGGTACGTGGCGCCGGTCATGAGACCGGTCCCCGTGACCCCCTGGAAATTGCTGTGTAGCGTGAGCTCGAGCGCCCCGGTCCCGTCGATGAACTGGCCGATGAGAACGTGCACGTCCCCGGTGAACGCGATCAGCTCCCCGGTGCAGGGATTGGGGAACGTACCGACGAGCGGGAACGTGGTGTGGAGGATCAGCGCGGAGGCCGGTGGGGCGCCCACCATCGCAACGAAACTCGCCAGGATTACGACTGCCGCGACGGTTCTCATAGAGTTCCCTCCTCACGAGGTACTGGCCAAAACCCTATGAGCGAAAACCCTAAGAGCGAATCGGGTAAATCCCCCGAATCAGGCCCGGAGGATCCCTGAGGAGCTCCGATCGACAGGCGGGTTTTTGACAGTGCGACGGGGACTTCCTGGCAAGGAGCTCGACGCGCTTCCTAGCGGATGAGCCCGTAGAACCGGCCGGCGTTCTCGCAGGTGATCTTGCCTTTGACGTCTGACGGCAGGTGGCCGAGCTGCTCCTCGATGTACTTCGACGACTCGGGCCAGACCCCGTCGGGGTGCGGGTAGTCGGAACCCCACATGAGCGTCTCCACGCCGATGTCGTCGATGAGCTTCGTGCCGATCCGGTCGAACTGGAAGGTCGCCTTGCACTGCCGACGCCAGTAGTCGCTCGGCTTCATGGTGAGACCGAGGTCGCGGAAGCGGTCTTCCCACTCGAAGTCCATGCGGTCGAGCGCGTAGGGCAGCCAGCCGATCCCGCTCTCGCCGAAGGAGATCCGCATCCTGGGGTAGCGCTCGAGGACCGCGGCGCCGATGACGGCGGAGAGGATGTTGATGAGGTTCATCTGGAAGCTCGAGACGGCGGTGAAGAACGCGGCCCGGCGGGTGAGGCCCTTCTGCTGGTCGAGCTTGCCCGGCGGCAAGGACGGGAAGGTGTGGAAGTGGAGTGGGAGGCCGACCTCGTTCACGGCCTTCCAGAGCGGCTCCCAGCAGGGATGCCACATGGGCTCCATGTCCCAGGAGCAGGAGAGCTCCATGCCCCGGAGCCCGCGCTTCGCCACGCGATGGATCTCCTTGACCGCGGCGTCGATGTCACCGTAGGGCAGGCAGGCGAGCCCGATGTGGCGGTCGGGGTAGTGGCGGCAGAAGTCGACGAGCCAGTCGTTGTAGATCCGGAACATCTCGTTGGCCGCCTCGTGGTCGTTGAGTCGTGTGGCTGCGCCGAGGATGCCGAAGATCACCTCGGCATCGACGCCGTCACGGTCCATGTCCTTGACGCGCAGGGCGGGGTCCGTCGGGCGGCGGAGACCCTTCTTGCCGTCCTCGTAGAGGCCCGTCGACGCCATGACGTCGACGCGATAGTTCTGCCCCGGCACGTGCTTCTGCCCCGACGGCCCCACGCCGCAGACGAGCCCGAACGACCCACCGTTCTTGCAGGTCCAGTACGGCCCATCCGGCCCCTCGGCGACGTAGGGCATGCGGTCCCGCATCGCGGCCGAGGCGTTCGAGGTGAAGAGGTCCGGCGGCAGCATGGGAAGGTCGATGTGGCAGTCGGCGGAAATTCTCGTGTAGCGCATGTCGCCCCCCTCGGTGATCGGGCCTCGGAGCCTGGCGGCCGTCGCCCCGTCCGACCGGGCCCAGACTAGCACGGTCGGCGCTCGGGCGCGCGGTCGTGGGTTGGATTCCGGAGTCAGACGTGGGCAAAGCAACCCACGACCATTTCTTCTTCAACCTCAACCCACTCATCAAGCTCGACGGCTACTATCTCCTGGGCGACGTGCTCGGTATCCCGAACCTGAGAGCACGCGCCTTCGGGTATGTCGGGGATCGCCTCGCGCGCCTCTGGGGGTCACCGGCCCGGGCGCGTCGCCAAGCGAGCCCGCGGGAGCGACGGGTCTACCTCACCTACGGCCTCCTGGCTGGTAGCTACTCGGCCTGGCTCCTCGGCGTGATCGCGTGGGCGTTGGGAAGGCTTTTCACCGGAGGCTACCGGGGCGTCGGGACGGTTCTCTCTGCGGGGTTGCTCGTGGCGGCGTTGCAGGGCCGGCTCGGGCGATGGGTCTCGAGACCCGCGCTAGCGGAAGCATGGCGCGGCTGGCTCGCGTCGGTCATCGACCTCCTGACGCGCCGACTCGCCCGGGTCTTCCGAGTGGGCCTCACGGGCTCCGGAGGCCCCAGAGCCCTCTGACCACCCGCGCCTCGAAGTAATGCCCGTAGACGTGCAGGAGCGGTGTCTGGGACAGGAGCCAGACGCGGCTCCGGCCGCCGCCCCAGAAGTCGGCGAGCCACGCGGCCTTCGGCGCCACCGCCCCCTCCTCGAACGCGACGCGCCTGACGCGCTCCATCGGGACGAGCGCTTCCAGATCCTGACCGCGCAGCGTCTCGACCACGGCGAGCGTCCGTCGCGTGACCGCGTCCCAGTAGCCGCGAAGCGCTTTCAGATCGATGGTCAGGCTCAGCTCGTCCACTTCGGAGTCGTCCATCCCGGTGCCCACGTCGCGCCGCACGAGCTTCATCCGCCCGAGCCATTCCTCGTCGTCGAGCACCTGCGGCCGATCAGCGACGAGGCCGTTCACGCCCACGTCCTCGACCCGCGCCGCGTGCCAGAGGAGCCAGGCGATCGTGTTGACTCGAGGATCTGGGCGGCGGCGCACCTGGTCCTCGGAGAGCCCGGCGAGGAGGTCCTCGACGAGGCGGCCGTGAAGATCCCCGTAACGCAGGAGAAAGAAGCCGAGCCAATCCATGGCACCCGCACCCGGCTAGAGACCAGCGCGCCGCAATATGACCTCGATGTTCTGCGGCGCCTGCTTGAGGATGCCGTGTTCCACCTCATGCATTCCTTCAACGACCGCCGACGAGACCGGTGTGGGGACGCCGCGCTCACGGCCCTGGGCCACCACGAAACCGTTCATGGCGTCGATCTCCGTGGGCCGGCCCTTGGCTACGTCTTGGGCCATCGACGCCCGCCAGTTCACGGGCTTCCCAGAGGCCGGGGTGAGCATCCGGTCCAGGGCGTCGTACGTCTCGCGCCGGTCGGCCCCCGCCCACTCGGCGGCCTCGGCACCGTTGAACTTGGGCACGCGGTAGCCGAGCGCCAGCCCGACGCGCGCGGACTCCGCCGCGAGATGGATCGTGATGGTGCGCCCGACCTCGCTCGAGGCGATCTCGAGCGAGCCGAGCCCGGACATGGCCTGGACCGGGTTGCCCATCGCGTTCGCGCAGAGCTTCGCCCACCGCTCGCCCCAGAGGTTGTCGGTGACCTGGGCGCCGTCGATCACCGAGAGCATCGCCGCCAGCGCGGTCGCGCGCGGGGTGACCCGCCCGTCGTGCTCGCCGGCGCGGAAGACGTCGTGCCCCTTGCCCTGGCCGCGCTCCAGGCCGCGCTCCACCCGGCCGGGCTTCCAGAGGGCCACGCCGATCTTGGACATCACCAGCCCCACGGCGCGTGAGGCGCCAGCGATCGCCGCCACCAGGGGGTCGGGCCAGCAGTTCTGCGCCGCGACGACGTAGCCGTCGGGTGCCAGGTGCCGGAGCGCCAGCTGGGTCGCCCAAGGCGTGTCGTAGACCTTCATGGCGACGAACGCGATCGCGTAGTCGCGCGGCAGGCGGGCCGCTTCGTGGACGTGGATCGCCGCCGGTCGTGCCTCGAACGGCTCGTGCGGTCCCGTCACCGAGATCCCGCGCTCGCGGATCGTCTCGACCTGATCGGCCCACGGATCGACGAGCGTCACGTCGTGCCCGGCACGCGACAGGAACGCCCCGAGATAGCTGCCGATGGCACCCGCGCCGACGAAGAGCAGCTTCTTGCCCATGGTGTCCGCTCTCCTCAGTGAGATCGTCTCATCCGCGCGTGATCTGGGAGAGGCCCGGCAGGCGGCCGAGGAGGTTTCCGCTGACACCGCCGTCGACGACGAGGTCGTGGCCGTTGACGTAGCGCGCGTCGGGGCCGAGCAGGAACGCGATGACATCGGCCATGTCTTCGGGCGTCGCCACCCGCCCGAGCGGGACGAGCGCGTCGCGCTCGGCGGCGATCCGCGGGTCGGCGTAGACCTTGGCGGTCATGCCCGTGCGCACCATGCCCGGCGAGAGCGCGTTGACCCGGATGCCGTCGCGCGCGAACTCTTGCGCCAGCACCTGCACCAGCATGATCAGAGCCGCCTTGCTCGGCCCGTACGCGCCGAGGTTCGCGTGCGGATTGCTCCCGGACATCGACGCCACGGCGACGATCGCGCCGCGCGCGGCCGTCAGGGCAGGGTGGGCCGCTTTGGCCAGGAGCCATGTCGCGCGCGTGTTCACGGCGAAGACCCGGTCCCAGTCCTCGACGGCATATTGAAGAAGAGTCCCCGGCCGGTTGATCCCGGCATTGCTCACGAGGCCGTCGAGGCCGCCGAAGCGGTCGACCGCTTCGCCGACGACCCGCGCCGGCCCCTCGTCGCCGCCCATGTCGCCGCGTAGGGGAAGGGCCTCGGCGTCGAGCTTCCGGAGCTCCTCGCGGAGGCCGTCGAGCTCGCGTAGCGGGGCGACGTCGACCGCCGCGATCTTCGCCGCCTGCCCCCGGGCGCGCGCGTCCCGCGCCAGGCGGAGACACGTCGCCCGTCCGATCCCGCTCGCGGCCCCCGTCACCAGGACGCGCATGCGCCCCGGAGTGTACCTCGGATTCCTGGGGGCGTGGTGATCCTTGACCGTTCCGGGACCGTCTGGCTAAGCTCGCGTCAGTGAGTGACAGGGCCGAAGCCTACGGTGTCCTCGGCGAGCTCTGGCGCTGGGCGGGCGAGGATCTCGCCGCCCTCGACTGGGCGCAGCTGACGGGTGGCGATCCGGTGCTTCCGAGCGACTTCAAGATCGCGACGGTCGCGGCGGCGAGCATCGCGGCGGCAGGGCTCGCGGCCGCGGAGCTGTGGCGGCTCCGCTCGGGGCGACGCCAGCACGTCGCGGTCGACGCGCGGGCGGCGGCGGCCGCATTCCGCAGCGAGCGCTATCTCCGCGTGGATGGCCGCACGCCCCCGGGGGCGTGGCATCCCGTCTCCGGCTTTTATCGAGCCGGCGACGAGCGCTGGATCCAGCTCCACTGCAACTTCCCCCATCACCGTGAGGGCGCGCTCCGGGTCCTCGGATGCGACGGCATCCGCGACGCCGTCACGGCGGCGGTGGCGAAGCGAAAGGCCGCGGAGCTCGAGGACGGGCTGGCCGCCGCGGGCCTGTGCGCCGGGATGGTTCGCGCTCCCGCCGAGTGGCAGCAGCATCCGCAGGCGCGCGCGGTGGCCACGCTGCCGCTCTTCGAGATCGTGCGGATCGGCGACGCTCCGGCCGAGGCGGCCGGGCGGGGCGAGCGGCCCTTGTCCGGCGTGCGCGTGCTCGATCTCACGCGGGTCATCGCCGGACCGGTCTGTGGACGCACACTCGCCGGACACGGGGCGAACGTGCTCCTCGTCACCGCCGAGCACCTGCCGGCGATCGAGGTGCATCTCATGGACGGGGGCTTCGGCAAGCGCTCCGCGCGCCTCGATCTGCGTCGCGCGGATCACCTCGAGCAGCTGCGGGTCCTGATGCGGCACGCCGACGTCGTCTGCCAGTCGTATCGCCCGGGGGCACTGGCCGCGCGCGGCCTGTCGCCCGAGGACCTGGCGCGGCTACGGCCGGGAATCGTCTACGTCACCCTGAGCGCCTACGGCCACGTCGGGCCCTGGCGGGAGCGCCGGGGGTTCGACAGCCTGGTGCAGTCCGTGAGCGGGATCGCTCACGAGGGCGGGGTGGCGGCGGGCACGGACGGACCACGGCACCTTCCGGCCCAGGCGCTCGACCACGCGACGGGATACCTCGCGGCCTTCGGCGCGATGGTAGCGCTCGCACGTCGAGCGCGAGAGGGCGGCAGCTATCTCGTGCGGGTCTCGCTCGCTCAGACGGGGCGCTGGCTCGATCGACACGGCCGCGTCGCCGGCCACGGCGTCCCCGATCCCCGCGTGGAAGACGTCGAGGCGTTTCTCCAGACGACGGCGACACCCTTCGGCGTGCTCAGGCACGTGAGCCCGGCGCCGATTCTCTCGGAGACTCCCGCCTCCTGGGCGCGTCCATCGGTGCCGCTCGGAACTCACGCGCCCGAGTGGTGGACCTGATCAGCGGATGAACCCGTAGAACCTCCCCGCGTTCTCGCAGACGACTTTGCGGCGAACGTCGGCAGGGAGGTGCCCGAGCTCACGCTGGATGACCTCGCGGGAGTCGGGCCAGACGCCGTCGGGGTGGGGGAAGTCCGAGCCCCACATGACGTTGTCGATCCCGATCTCGTCGAGCAGCTTGATGCCGACGCGATCCGTCTGGTAGGTCGCCTTGCACTGGCGGCGCCAGTACTCGCTCGGTCTCAGGCTCAGAGCGAGGTCCTTGAACTGGTCCTCCCATTCCGCATCCATGCGCTCGAGGATGTACGGGATCCAGCCGATGCCGCTCTCGCCGATGACGACCCGTAGCGCCGGGTAACGCTCGAGCACGCCGCCGAAGATCAGCGACATGAGGATCGTCGCCATGTGGATCTGGAAGCCGGTGATATGGACCGCGTGCGCCACGCGCCCGAGGACGGGCGGGAGCTTCGTGAAATCCGGTCGCTGACCGCCGATCGTGTGGAAGTGGACCGGTAGGCGCGCCTCGTTGACGATGTCCCAGAGCGGAGCCCACTGAGGGTCCCAGAGCGGCGGCATGTCCGGCGAGTTGGCGACGTCGAGCCCACGGACGCCGCCGCGCTTGAGGATCCGCGTGACCTCCTCCACCGCCGCCTCCACGGGCTGGTTGGGGATGGAGGCGAGTCCGGCGTAGCGGTCGGGGTGGGTGTCACAGAAGTCGGCGAGCCACTCGTTGTAGATGCGCATGACCTCGGCGGCGGCCTCGGGGTCGTCGAGGCGCCGCGTGGTGCCGAGGATTCCGTAGAGCACCTCGGCCTGGACGCCGTCGCGGTCCTGGTCCCGCAGGCGCAGCTCGGGGTCGGTGGGGCGGCGGATCCCGCGCTTGCCGTCGTCGTAGAGCCCGGTCGCGGCCATGCGATCGGAGCGGTGGATCTGGCCGGGAACGTACTCGCGTCCGGCCGATCCCATGCCGTTCACCAGCCCGAGCATCGCGCCTCTCTTGGTCACCCACAGGGACCCCTTCGGCCCGTCGGTGACATAGGGCATGCGGTCGCGCAGGCCCGCGGAGGCGTTCACGGTGAAGAGCTCGGGCGGCAGCCAGCAGAGATCGACGTGGCAGTCGGCCGAGATCAACTCGTACCGCATCGCGCGCGAGCGTAGCAGCGCCGACCTCGCAAGGCAAGCGCCGCGGGGACGCCGCGCAGGATCCGGTTGCGGAAGGTACGGCGCCGGCGACCGCGCGAGAGTGGCCGCCGGCGCGCGGCGAGGGGCGCGAGACTAGTCCCGGTCGGAGGCCCTGATCTGGCCGCGGATCTCGCCGCCCGGCGATGCCAACGTGTGGACGTTCGCGTAGGCGACGCGGGCCCGGATAGCGGCGATCACCTCAGCGAGCTCACCGGCCGCGATCTGCTGGTTCGCGGCGGTCGCGACGACGTTGGCGGCGGTTGCGGTTCCCGTGATGGTGCCGGATTGCGGGCAGGTCTGTGTCAGGGCCGTGACCGAGGCCGGAGCGGGATTCGTCGCCGTCTGACAGAGCCAGATGACGATGCCGCCGATCACGCTCCGCTGGCCGAAATGGATGTGGGCCTGGGTCACCGGCGCCTGAAGCCCGCTGAAGGAAAGCTCCCAGTCGATAGCGCTGCCGTCGCGGCTGATCTCGGCGCGGAACTCGCCTCTGGCCACGGTGGAGACGGAGGGGACTTCCTGGTAACCGATCAACTTGGCGTGGATCTCCTCGGCGCCGGCCGCGACCGGCACCGCCAGCAGGGGCAAGAGGAGGAAAAAGGTGAGCAGGCGGTTCGGTCTGGGGTGTGGCATCGTGGCCTCCTTTCCCGCCGGGGGCGGGGTGAGACGTTAGCGCCATGGGGTCTGCCGGTGGCCGGCGCCCAGGGACGGACGCCGAGTAAATGGCGGAAGGCGAGCTTCGGTTCCGTAAAAACCGCTTGTTCAGCGGAAGCCCGGCATGACCTCCCGCGCGAACAGCTCCATCGAGCGCCGCACGCGCTCCTGGGGCAGGCCGCCGAAGTTCATCCAGCAGAGCACCTCGCCGACGCCGAGGCGGCGCAGCTCGTCGATCTTCTCGGCGACCGTGTCGGGGGCGCCGAAGGCGACGGTCTCGGCGACCAGCTGGTCCCAGGTGATCTTCCCGAGGCGCTCCGCCATCGCCCGGAACCCCGGCTGGAGGAGGGGGTGCACGCGCTCGATCCTCTCGGGGATCAGAAATCGCCGGAGGGCCTCCTGATACCAGAGCTCAGCGTCCTTCGCCTCGGCCAGCGCCTGGGCGTCGGTCGGCGCGACGTAGACGTGGCGCGAGACCCCCCAGCTCCCGAGCAGGCGAGCGATCTCGGCGTCGTCCCGCCCCGCCTTCCGGCACGCCCTGACGTAGGTGTCGCGTTGCTGGGCGAGCTGGTCGATCGGTCCCCGCAGGAGCGAGTTGAGCATGGGCAGCCCGCGGAGGGCGGTGGCCTCGATCGTGTCGGGGCTGACGCAGACCACGTAGAGCGGGGGATGGGGCTGCTGGAGCGGTTTCGGGATCACCCGGACCTCGGGGATCGTGTAGTGGCGGCCCTCGTACGCGAAGCGCTCCAGCGTCCACGCGCGGACCAGGATGGTGAGGGCCTCCTCGAAGCGCTCGCGGCTCTCGATCTGGGGGACGCGATAGCCCTCGAACTCGACCGGGCGGTTGCCGCGCCCCACGCCGACGTCGAGGCGTCCCCCGCACAGGATATCGACCATCGCGAGCTCTTCGGCGAGCCGGATCGGATCGTGGAAGGGGAGGATCGCGGCGGCCAGGCCGATCCGCACGCGCCGGGTCCGCATGGCGGCGGCGGCCGCCAGGACCGTCGGCGAGACGGAGAGGCCGTACTCGATGAAGTGGTGCTCGGTCAGCCAGAGGCTGTCGAAGCCGAGCTCCTCGGTCCACGCCATCTGCTCGATCTCGCGCCGGAAGACTTCGGCGTGAGCGAGCGCCGGTGGGGCCTGGAGGAAATAGTAGGTGCCGAAGCGCATCTCTCTCCGGCGGAGACTCTACCTCAGGAGTAGAATTCGTGCCAACGCCGTGGAGCGCCTGGGATACTTCGCGATGCCGTTGCACCCGCCCGGCGCCGACCCCGCCCGGACGATGGAGGAGGACCTCGAGCAGCTCGTCACGCTCGATCGCCTGGGGTTCGAGGAGGCGTGGATCGGCGAGCACTTCACGGCGATGTGGGAGAACATCCCGTGTCCCGACCTGTTCATCGCCAACGCGCTCGCCCGGACGCAGACGATAAAGCTCGGCACCGGGGTGTCCTGTCTGCCGAATCACAACCCCCTCATGCTCGCGCAGCGCATCGCCCAGCTAGACCAGATGGCCCGAGGCCGCTTCTACTGGGGCGTGGGCTCCGGCGGGTTCCCCGGCGACTTCGAGATGTGCGGCCTTGACCCGAAGAGTGGCGAGCAGCGCGGGATCACCCGGGCCGTCCTGGATCTGGTCCTCGAGCTCTGGAACGACCCGAAGCCGGGCCTCTACGAGTCCAAGTACTGGCGCTTCCGCGTCCCCGAGCCTCAGGAGGACATCGGTCTCCGGCTCCATCTGCGACCGTACCAGCGCCCGCATCCGCCCATCGGCGTGGCCGGCGTGTCGGCGAAGTCGGAGACGCTGGTCCTCGCGGGCGAGCGCGGCTACATCCCGATGAGCATCAACTTCGTCCCGCCTCGGATTCTCCGCACGCACTGGGCGAGCGTCGAGGAAGGGGCCGCGCGAACGGGGCGCGTCGCCGATCGATCGACCTGGCGGATCGCCCGCGATGTCTATGTGGCCGACACGAACGCGCGCGCACGCCGCGAGGCGCTCGAGGGACCGCTCGCGCGCGATTACCGCGACTACTTCCTGCCGCTCCTCGGAAAGATCCGGGGACGCGAGATGCTCAAGATCGATCCCGCGATGCCCGACGCCGACGTCACGCTCGAGTACCTCCTCGACAACATCTGGATCGTCGGCGATCCCGACACGGTCGCCGCCAGGCTGGCGAAGCTCGGCGACGAGGTAGGAGGGTTCGGCACGCTTCTCGTGATCGCCCACGAGGGGCGCCCGCGGGCGGCCTGGGAGCGCTCGATGGTGCTGCTCCAAGAGCAGGTATTGCCACGCGTGGCCGCGTAGCCACCGGTGTACCCTCGGGCGCGTGAGGCCCGCCGCGTCCCTCCGCGAGGTCGCGCTCCTCTTCGTGAAACTCGGCGTCATCGGCTTCGGCGGGCCGGCCGCCCACATCGCGCTCATGCGCGAGGAGGTCGTCACGCGGCGGAAGTGGGTGAGTGACGAGCGCTTCCTCGACCTCCTGGGCATGACGAACCTGATTCCCGGCCCGAACTCCACCGAGATGGCGATGCATCTCGGCTATAGCCGCGCGGGCTGGCCGGGCCTCCTCGCCGGCGGCGCCTGTTTCATCCTCCCCGCTATGGCGATCGTCTGGGCGCTCGCGTGGGCGTACGCCCGCTACGGCGCCCAACCGCAGGTCGGCTGGCTCCTCTACGGCGTCAAGCCGGTGATCATCGCGGTCGTGGTCCAGGCGATCTGGGGACTCGGGCGGACCGCGGCGCGCGGGACGCTCCTGGCCGCGGTCGCGCTCGCCGTGCTCGCGCTGTCCCTGGCCGGCGCGAACGAGATCGTCTTGCTGCTCGCCGGAGGGCTCGTGGTACCTCTCGCGCGGGCGGTCCGAGGCGCGTGGGTCGCCGCCGCCGTCGCGCCGGTGGCGACCGTGCTGGCCGGCGTCGCGCCCGTCGTCGCGCAGGGCACGGCGACCGCGTGGCCCGTGAGCCTCACCACGCTGTTCGTCACGTTCCTCAAGATCGGCTCCGTCCTCTACGGCAGCGGCTACGTGCTCCTCGCGTTCCTCCGGAACGACTTCGTCCACCGCCTCCACTGGCTCACCGACCAACAGCTCCTCGACGCCGTCGCGATCGGTCAGTTCACGCCCGGCCCGGTGCTCACGACCGCCACGTTCGTCGGCTATCTCGTCGGTGGCGGTGCCGGGGCCGTCCTCGCGACCGTCGGCATCTTCCTGCCGTCGTTCGTGTTCGTCGCGGCGAGCCGCCCGCTCCTGCCGAAGATTCGAGGGTCGCGCTGGGCGGCGGCGTTTCTCGACGGCGTCAACGTCGCCGCGCTCGGCCTGATGGCGGCGGTGACGTGGGAGCTCGCGCGGGCGGCGGTGACCGACTGGCCGACGGCGCTCCTGGCGCTCGTCGCCGCGGTCCTGCTCATCCGACTCAAGGTCAACTCGGTCTGGCTGATCCTCGGCGGTGGCGTCCTCGGCCTCGTCGCCAGGTCCGTCGCCGGCTGACCGCCTCCCGGATTTGCAGGGCGCGCACGGCCACGCTACGATCAACGAGGTCCGCATGAGGCGACGGTGCGCGTGGGCGAACGGCGACGCGGCGATGCTCCGCTACCACGACGAGGAGTGGGGGGTGCCGGTCCACGACGACCGGCGCCTCTTCGAGCTCCTCATCCTCGAGTCCGCGCAGGCGGGGCTCAGCTGGGCGACGATCCTCAAGAAACGTGAGACGTACCGCCGGGCCTTCGACGGCTTCGAGCCCGCGCGCGTCGCCCGCTTCGGGGCGCGCCGGATCCGGCAGCTCCTCGGGGACGCGGGCATCGTGCGGAACCGCGCGAAGATCGAGGCGGCGGTCGCCAATGCCCGCGCGGTCCTCGCCGTGCAGCGGCAGCAGGCGAGCTTCGACGTCTGGCTCTGGGGCTCCGTCGCCGGCGCGCCGCGCCAGAACACGTGGGCATCGTTGCGTCAGGTGCCGGCCGAGACCGACGCGTCGCGGGCGCTCAGCCGGGACTTGAAGGCCCACGGGTTCACGTTCGTGGGGCCGACGATCTGCTACGCGTTCATGCAGGCGACGGGGATGGTGAACGATCACACGACGGACTGCTTCCGGTGGCGGGAAGTCCGGCGACTCGCGAGGAGAGAACGATGACACGCGCGCTCGCCCTGCTCGCGCTGGTGCTCACGGCCGGGGTCGCGGCGGCCGGGGGCTCGAACTACGGGATCGCGCCGGGGGCGCGGCCGCAGGTCGAGGGCCGGATCTCGGAGTGGAAGGTGCCCACGCCCCAGTTCGCGCGCGATCCGGCGCCCGGGCCCGACGGCAACATCTATATCGCGGTGATGTTCGGCAACAAGATCGCCCGGTTCGACCCCCGCACGAAGACGTTCACCGAGTGGGCCCTGCCCCCCGGCGCCCGGCCCCACGGCCTGCTCGTCGATCGCCCGGGCCGCGTCTGGTACACCGGCAACGGGAACGGCACGATCGGCGAGCTCGATCCGCGGACCGGTAAGGTCGTCGAGCACAGGGCGCCCTCGGGCGGCGACCCCCACACGCTGGTCCTCGACGAGCAGGGAATCATCTGGTTCACCGTGCAGTCCGGCGACCGGATCGGCCGGCTCGACACGCGGACGGGCGCCTTCACCGAGTACAAAACCCGCGGGCGCCCGTACGGGATCGCGCTCGACCGCGCGGGCAACGTGTGGTTCTGCGAGCTCGCCGGCGATCGCCTCGGCCGGCTCGACCCCAAGACCGGCACGATCACCGAGCTCGCGCTCGAGCGCGGCTCGCAGCCTCGCCGGATGGCGGTCGCGCCCGACGGTTCGCTCTGGGTGACCCTCTATGGACGCGGCAAGCTCGTGCGCGTGGACCCCGCGGCGCAGAAAGTCGTGAAGGAATACGCGCTGCCGGCGGGCGAGCGCGGCGGGCCGTACGCCGTCACGATCGACGGGGCGGGGGCGGTGTGGGTCAACGAGATCCAGACGGACACCGTCGTCCGCCTCGATCCGAGGACGGACGCGCTCCGGGTCTTCACGCTCCCGTCGAAGGACGTCGGGATCCGGAAGATGATCGTGGACGCTGACGGACGCCTCTGGTATATGGGCAGCCACAACGGCCGCCTCGGGGTGATCGAGTAAGGTCGGCGACGGGAGGGAGCGCGAGCGATGGTAGAGGCGCGACGGGTAAGGGTCGCCGCGGTCGGCGACGTGGCGTCGGGCGAGGGCCGGGTGGTCGAGGTCGAGGGCAAGACGCTGGCCCTGTTCAACGTGGACGGCACGTACTATGCGATCGACAACTCGTGCGCCCACCGGGGCGGGCCGCTCGGCGAGGGCGAGCTCGACGGGTGCGTGGTGACCTGCCCCTGGCACGCCTGGCGCTGGGACGTCGCGACCGGCACCAACGTCAACAACCCCGCGGTCAAGGTGGCCCGCTATCCCGTCCACGTCGAGCGCGGCGCGATCTTCGTGGACCTCCCCTGAGGGAACCGGAACCCGCGCCCGCGGGAAGCTAACGTAAGTCGCGCTCGTCCAGCGGCGTCCGGGCGGTCTCCGGGCGCCGCCGTGCTTGACAGTCCGAGACCCCCTGTTAGCATGCTCTCGTGGAGGCCGTCCTCTCCGTTCCACCGCTGGTGGTCGGCGTGGCGCTCGCGGTCGGCCTCGGCCTCTACTGGGGCTTGCGCAATTACCAGCGCTGTCCGCACTGCGGCCACATCGTGCGGCGTGTCGCGCAGGGCTGGCTTCGGTGCCGCGCGTGCGGACGGCAGTATTCGAAAGGTCTTCGCGTGCGATGATCGCGCCCTCGCGGCGCACGCTCCTCGTCCTCACCGGCGCCGCCCTCGCGGCCCTCCTCCTGGGCGGCGTGGCGTGGTTCGGGTACGCCAGGGAACAGAGTCGGGTCATGGCGGCGTACGCCGAGGTCATGGTTCGCATCGCCGCCGCGCAGGGATCTGAGGCCACCCCGGAGGCGCGCGCCGGGGCCATGCGCGACCTCGAGGCCATCCTGGCGCGCTATCCGTCAGCGGGCGCCGCTCCCCAGGCGGCCTACGACCTGGGCAACCTCCGCTACGACGCCGGCCAGTACGCGGCGGCGCGCGCCGCGTATGAGGTCGCGCTCGCGCGCGGAGCCACCGGCACCCTGCGTACGCTGGCCCAGACGGCGATCGGCTACACGCGGGAGGCGGAGCACGACATTCCCAAGGCCCTCGACGCCTACCGCGCCGCGCTCGCCGGGCTCGGGCCGCGCGATTTCTATTACGAGGCGCTCCTCGCGGACCTCGGTCGTGCCCAGGAGCTTGCAGGACAAAAAGCCGACGCGATCGAGACTTACCGGCGCATCCTTAAGGAGCTTCCACAGGCCCGCCGCGCCGAGGAGATCCGGGCTCGTCTGAGGAGTCTCGGGGGCTAGCTGACGCCAGCGAGCACGGTCGTTCCCCAGGCCAGCCTCCTGAAAGTGACAGACGTAGAGTCAGGCGAAATTCGGATTGACGCTCGCGCCTGCCAGGGCTAAAGGGTCGGGTGATGGATCGCCGAGAGTCGTCCGACCTCGACTGTGCCCGCTGCGGTCAGCCCATTCAACGGGACCAGCGGTGGGAGTGGAAAAGGACCGGGGGACGGCCCGGGAGTGCTTCGGGCGAGGTCAGCGCGGTTCACGCGGATCCCAAGGACTGCCAAGAGACGACATAACATCTGGTCGCGGCGTGCGGCCCCGCCCGAGGGCTACTTCCGATAAGAGGTATCGTGGGTATATAGGTGAGAGAGACAATGTGTCACCTATAGCGGGTGGACAACCTTTAGCCGGTGTGGTAAAATCAGAGCCAGAGATTGGCCTTGATGGTACTGGTCACAACTCACACAAGATTGTGACCAAGCAGCGAAGCCCGAGGGCGAGCGGGAACGAGCCGCCCCGAGCAAGGCTGCATCAGCCATCCCCCGGCGCAGGGGCGTCCGACGAGTGGCCGAGCGAAGCGAGGGGAGGGCGATCGCCTACCGTTGGGAGCCCCCACTCGGAGGGCTTGGCGAGTTCAGGGGTCCAGCTCGCGCCAGACGACAAGGGCGGTCTGGCGGGACCCTCGGGCGAGCTGCGGAGGGAAAATCATGGGGATGGTTCACCTTCCACAGTTCAAGCGTGGTTCCGTCAGCTCGGGACACTAGGTCTCTCTGCCCTGTTGAAAGATGCAGGGAGAGAACTATTCAACCGGGATATTATCCGGTGGCGTGAAGTGGCTGACGTAGCAAACGAATTGTTAGACAGGGAAACGTTGCCAGCCAGATCAAGATTGGTCAATCAGATGGCGACGTGCGAGGAGGAAACGAACGAGCACAGGAGCCGGGCCGAGCGAAGCGAGGTCCTTGGTCTTGATACCTCTGACGCTAAGTCAGTCAGCAAACCAACTTCCGATAATGAGTATTATGTCAACTCCTTGGGCGGCCCCGGGTTCCTGACGGCGCGCATCGCGCCGCCTCCCCTCAGCCCGGGATGTGGGCTTCTTCGGGGAGCTCGGACCATTTCGGCTTCCACTCGGGGAGCGTGAGGCCGAACGTGGCGCAGAGCTCCCGGACCTCGTGGGCGAACGCCTGCCGGACCTCGTCGTTGTCGCGGAGCTTGAGCCGGTACCTCCGGTAGAGCTGGTTCTTCGGCGACCCCGGGCGCCCGAAGATGTTCAGCGTCCGCACGTACCACTTGTTGAAGGTCGTCTGCGCCTGGGCGTGGGTCGTCGGGTCTGAGGCGAGCTTTTTCACCCAGGACTCGCCGTGGCGGATGTGGAACTTCTCCTCCTTGAAGATCCCGTCGATCGCGCGCACCCAGGGGCCGTAGGAGCAGCCGCGGACATCCTCGAGCTGGTGCCCGGCCCCCCGATCCATGCAGAAGTTGAAGAAGACGAAATCGGCCCACGTCTCGATCGGGTAGTAGAAGATGTTTACCCGCTTGTCGCTCGTGATGCGCGCGGTCCCGATATCCGCGTCCGGCCCGATGCGCATCGTGAAGATCTCGTCGTGGCGACGGACGTGGCGCTCGACGTCGAACCCGAGGTCGGCGAGCAGGCCGTACATGACCGCCGCGTGCCGCAGCTCGTCCTTCACGATCTGGGCGACGACGTGCTTCTCCTCGACCGTCGGCGCCTTGGTGATCCACGGCACGTAGCCGTAGCCCCCGGCCAGCTCCGAGTCGGCCTGCATCGTCAGGAGATGGAGGAGGGTCTCGCGGTACTCGTCGGTCATCTCTTGGGCGGACTCGAGGCGGATGCCGCCCTCGACCTTCGCCATCATCTCGCGGGCCAGCTCGCTCATGGGCGCTGCCTCCGGAGCCTAGGATACCCTATCACCGCTCGACGACGCGAACCGCCTTGCCCTCGGAGCGCGGGATCGTCTGCGGGGCGACGATCGTCAGCTGGACGGAGAGACCGATCGCCATCCGCAGGCGCTCGGCGACCCGCTGGCGCAGGCCGACGATCAGGGGGTGCGCGGCGTCGAAGCCGCCACAGCGCTCCACGAGCGCACGCGCCGGCTCGACGCGCACCTCGAGGGTCGCGAGGGTCGCCCGCCGGTCCACGACGAGCTGGTAGTGCGGCAGCAGCTCCTCGATCGCGAGGAGCGTCGCCTCCACCTCGGAGGGATAGAGGTTCACGCCCTTGATGACGAGCATATCGTCCGAGCGCCCCTTCACCCGGGCCATCCGTATCGAGGTCCGGCCACAGGGGCATGGGGCGTCGGTGAGCGTCGTGACGTCGCCCGTGCGGTATCGGACGAGGGGCAACGCGCGCTTGGTCAGCGTCGTGAGCACGAGCTCCCCTTCCCTGCCCGGTCCCAGGACCTGGTCGGTCGCGGGATCGATGACCTCCGGCAGGAAGTGGTCGTCCTGGATGTGGAGCCCGTCGCGGACCTCGCACTCGCCGGCCACGCCCGGACCGATGATCTCCGAGAGGCCGTAGATATCGTAGGCTGGGCAGCCGAGTGCCTTCTCGAGCGAGGCGCGCATGCCCTCCGTCCACGGCTCGGCGCCGAACATCCCGTACCGGAGCCCGAGCGTGCGCGGGTTCTCACCCTCCGCGGTCAGGGTCTCGGCGATGTGGAGCACGAATGAGGGCGTACCGCAGATGCCCGCGGGCGCCAGGTCGCGCAGCAGGAGCTGGTGGCGCGCGGTGTTGCCCGACGAGACCGGCACGACCGTCATCCCGATCCGCTCGGCGCCGTCGTGGAAGCCGAGGCCGCCGGTGAAGAGTCCGTAGCCGAAGGCGATGTGAAGGAGGTCCCCGCGGCGCGCCCCGGCCGCCGCCATCACGCGCGCCATCACCTCACGCCAGACGTTGAGGTCAGCCGCCGTGTAGCCGACGATCGTGGGCTTGCCCTTGGTCCCGGAGGAGGCGTGGATGCGGGCGATCTCACCGGGCTCCACCGCGAAGAGGCCGAACGGGTAATGGTCGCGCAGGTCGGTCTTCCGGACGAACGGGAGCCGCGCCAGGTCGTCGAGCCGCCGGACCTCGACCCCGCCGAGCCGCTCGCGGTGGAAGGCCACGTGCGCGACCGCCCAGCCGATCGTCTCGCGGAGCCGCGCGAGCTGGAGTCGGGCGCGCGCGGGGCGCCCGAGCGTCTCGGCCTCGGCGTTCCAGATCACGACCGGCGCGGGGGCGCCGGGTACGTCGCGTCGACACTCCGGTGCTGGCGGAGCCCGATCGCCTCGCGCTGGATCAGGAGCGCCAGGCGCGCGTGGAGCGCCCGCGCGCGCGCGTCTTCGTACTCGCCGAGCAGTCGGGCGCGCGCCTCGGCGTCGCGCGTGACGTCCAGCCGACGGCCGAGCCTGGCCACGACCTCGAGCGCCGCCTCGAGCCGCTCTCCCGCGCGCCCGAGCGTCGCCGCCTTCTCCTGGGCGATCTCGGCCTGGATGCGCCGGTGGGCCTCCCGCGTGCGGCTCATTGTAGCGGATACCGCGCGGCCGGTACGATCGGTGGGTGGCCTGAGACAATGCGCGACCCGGCTCCGTTCCTCATGTCCCTACTCATTCCACGGCGACTGACGTGACGAGCCAGTGCTGCCGCTCCAGGAAGCGCGCGACCGCGTCCAGCGTGCGACTGTCCGCGCTCGCCTCCAGGCTGATGCGATCCGGCAGGATGTGGCGCACGGCCGGATAGCTCACGAGCACCTTCCGGAGCGTCCGGAGTCGTGGGTCCGCGCCCAGGAGCCCCTTGCCGTCGGGCGCGGTCCACTCCCCCCGGAACACGAGACGGATGGCCCGGGGCGGAACCGCCGGCGCGGTCATGGCACGGGGTGGGTCACGCGGGCGGTCGCCGCCGCGTACACGGCCAGCGTCCGCTCGATCATCAGCCGGACGTCGAACAGGCGCTCGGCGGTCTGACGCGCGCGAAGGCTCATCACCGCCCGCCGCGCGGCGTCGAGCAGGAGGCCGATCACGGCGTCTCCCAGCGCCATGGGGTCGCCCTTCGTGAGCACGCCGGTCTCCCCGTCCCGCACGACCTCCTCGCACCCGGGCGCGCTCACGGCCACGGCGGGCAGGCCGCACGCCGCCGCCTCGGCGAGGACGAGGCCCTGCGTCTCGGTCTCCGAGGCGAAGAGGAACACGTCCGCCGCCTGGTAGTACTGCGCGAGCTCGGCGTGGGCGCGCACGCCGACAAAGCGCACCCGGTCAGACGCCGCGAGCGTCCCCGCGAGCCGCTGGAGCCGGTGCGCCGCCGTGCCGTGCCCCACCAGGATCAGGTGCGCCGCCGACACCGTCGAGGCGACGCGCTCGAACGCGAGGAGGATCCGGTCCACGCTCTTCTCGGGGTCGAGCCGCCCGACGTAGAGAACGAGCGGGGCATCGGCGGGCACGGGGAGGCGTGCGCGCGCCGCTCGACGATCCGCCGGCCGGAACCGCTCCAGGTCGAGGCCCGTCGGGACGACGGCGATCGGGCTGGCCACGCCCCGGGTCGCGAGCTCGTCGCGAATCACTGCGGACGGCGCGATGACGGCGTCGGCGCGCGCGGCGAAGCGTGTGCTCAGCCGGACGGCGAGCGTCTCGACGAACTGCCGTCGCAGCGGGACGTAGTGCGCGTACTTTTCGTAGCGCGTGTGATACGTGAAGACGAGGGGGCGGCCGTGGCGGCGCGCGAGCCGGCGCGCGGCCGGCCCCAGGAGGAAGGGGTGGTGGGCGTGGAAGACGTCCACATCGAGCGCGGCGACGAGCCTGGCGGCCCGCCGCGAATACGGGACCGCGAGCGCGAACTCGGGATAGGTCGCCGCCGGGATCGAGGGGTAGCGGACGACCCGCGGCGCCGCCTCGGCGCCCGTGGCGAACCGGGGCCCGAAGACCCAGGCCTCGTGGCCCGCGGCCTCGAGGCCGGCGCGCAGCGTCTCGACCGAGGTCGGGACGCCCCCGCAGAACGGCAGGTAGTTGTTGGTGAAGAGCGCGACGCGCACCGGCCCCGCCCGCTCAGGCCTTGTTGAACTTCTCGAAGTCCTCCGGCTTGATGTTCTGCAGCCACTCCCGGAGCTGCTCCGGATCGTCGGCCTTCGCCGGCTCGGCCTCCTTGGACACCTCGAGGCTCTTGGCCTTGCGGATGACGTCCTCGTCGACGTAGATCGGCGCGCCGACGCGCAGCGCCAGCGCGATCGCGTCCGAGGGCCGCGAGTCGACCGTGTACTCGGCGTCACCCAGCTGGAGGTGCAGGACCGCGAAGAAGGTGTTGTCCTTCAGGTCGGTGACGACCACCTTGACGACCCGCGCGTCGACCGCCTCGAGGATGTTCTTGATCAGGTCGTGGGTCATCGGGCGCGGCGGCGGCACCTTCTCCAGCTCGAGGGCGATCGCGTTCGCCTCGAAGATGCCCACCCAGATCTGCAGCGAGCGCCGGTCCTCGTCGTCGCGCAGGATGATGATCGGCATGTTCGACACGGCGTCGAGCGCCAGCCCGCGAACCTTCATCTCGACAAACATGGAGCCTCCTCCGCGTGCGCAGCGAGCGTCCCTCGCAGACTGTGCGGGAGCACCTCGGTCACCCGGACGCGCGTGAGGTCGCCGACGGACACGCGTCCCTGCCCGTCGAAGTTGACGACACGGTTGCAGCGGGTCCGGCCCGAGAGCTCGCCGGCGTTCTTCCTCGACGCCCCGTCGACGAGCACGTCGAGCGTCTTGCCGAGGAGCCCGTGACTTCGCGCCGCCGCCACCCGCCCGGCCACCTCGAGCAGCCGCGCGTTGCGGCGCGCCTTGACCTCGTCGGCCACCTGGTCCTCCATCGCCGCCGCCGGCGTGCCGGGCCGACGCGAGTAGCGGAAGGCGAAGACGTTGTCGTAGCCGACCCGCTCGACCATGTCGAGCGTCTGCTCGAAGTCCGCCTCGGTCTCGCCCGGGAAACCCACGATCAGGTCCGTCGAGAACGCCATCGCGGGCTCCGCGTGGCGGATCTCGCCGACGAGCTCGAGGTAGCGCTCGCGCGTGTAGCCGCGGTTCATCCGCTCGAGCACGGGGTTCGAGCCCGACTGGAGCGGCAGGTGAAAGTACTCGCACACCTTCGGCACCTCCCGCAGCGCGCGGATGAGCCGGGGCGTGAGGTTGTACGGGTTGGAGGTGGTGAACCGGATCCGCTCGATCCCCGCGACGTCGTTGACCCGCTCGAGGAGCGCGGCCAGGTCGGTCGACGGCGTCAGGTCGCGCCCGTAGGCGTTGACCGTCTGGCCGAGGAGCGTCACCTCGCGGCACCCCACGGCGGCGAGGCGCCGCACCTCCGCCAGGACCGTTTCGGGCGGGTGGCTGCGCTCCCGCCCCCGGGTGCGCGGGACGACGCAGAACGTGCAGTGCTTCTCACAGCCCTCCATCACGGTGACGAAGGCCCTGAGGCGGGGGGCCGACGGCGGGCGGGCCGTGATCTTCACGAGCGGCCCCTCGCCCGTCTCGAGGACGGGCCGGCGCTCACGGCGCACCCGCTCGACCAGCTCCGCGACGCGCGCGATCGCCGGAGAGCCGAAGACGAGGTCGACCGCGGGCGCGCGCCGCTGGATCGCCCCCTGCTGGAGCTGCGCCATGCATCCCATGACGCCGATGATCAGCTCGGGCTTGCGCTCCTTGAGCTTCCGGAGCTCGCCGAGCTTCGAGAAGACCTTGTCCTCCGCCTTTTCGCGGATCGCGCAGGTGTTGACGAGGATCAGGTCGGCGTCGTCTTCGTCCTGGGTGAGCTCGTAGCGCTCGGCCGCGAGGAGGCCCGCCACGCGCTCCGAGTCGTACTCGTTCATCTGACAGCCATACGTAATGAGGTGAAGCTTTGCCATGAGTTGTTTGAAAAATCCGGCCGTTGCGTTGACCTGACCGTAGCATCCGCGATACGGGAAGTCAATTTGGCTCGAAAACACTCGCAGGGGGGTCGCGACACTGTTCGATCGCGGGCTCCGCCCGCGCAATCGGTTTTCGGGTGCGGCCGCGACGGGTGACCGGTGGGGGGCGTCGGGGGAGCGCGGCGGCGTTCCCCGATGGTGACTCGTCGCGTGTCCGAGTCAGCGCCGATCGAGCGCCGGCTTTGGCCGGCGCAACCGGTTCACGCGTGCGGCCGCGACGGGTGACCGGTGGGGGGCGTCGGGGGGAGCGGCGCCGCTCCCCCCGACATTGATTAGTCGATCTCGTCTGGACGGCCACCCTTGCGCGCGTCGGCGGGCTTCCCGCCACGCCCACCGTTCCCGCCGTGGCCGTTGCCGCCGAAGGTGAGCGGCGGCTTGAGCTCGAACTGGCGCTCGAGCCGGGCGCGGCGCTCCCTCCAGCCCTCCTGATACTCGAGCTCGTCCTCGTGGAGCGTCGCCGGCTGCTTGATGCCGTGCGCCAGGCGGAACTGGATCGCCAGCTCGGAGGCTTGGCGTCGTACCGCGTCCCAGGGCGTTCCGAGCGCGAACTGGTCGGAGATGGCGCCGATCCGCCCCGTGTGGATGTTGATGGAGAGCGTGATCGCGGACAGGATCGGTCCGGACCAGTACGAGGTCTGCGAGTTGATCGGCACCGGCAGGATGTGGAGGTTGTGGCTCCCCCGGCAGTCGCCGGCGACCATCGGGCACGCCGCCCAGGGCGAGGTGATCTCGCCGGGCGCCGGCCAGTCGCCTTGCGCGAAGGCGAGGAGCACTGGGTCGTCCTTGCCGCCGTAGGTGAATCCCTTCTTGGTCTTGATGTTGTGCAGCCGCTCGGCCGAGCAGACGTAGCCGAGCTGGTCGCGCTCCCCCGTGTCGTTGCGGCTCCAGATCCGCGCGATGACGAAGCGCGACGCGCGCGTGAGCCCCTCGATGTCGTAGAGATCCTCGGGCGCCCGCAGCGTGAGCACTTTTTCCTGGAGCCCTTTCGCGAGCTCCTCCATCTTACCGTCGAGCGCCTTCTGGTCGCGCGGGTGGGCGCCCGCCTCGATCGCCTGCGCCTTGGTGTCGAGGTCCACGATCTCCATGATGTAGCCGCGCTTCATCTTCGACGACGCGATGACCAGGCCGGTGTTGAATCGCGGCAGGAGGTAGGCGCCCGTGGCGTAGTAGTTGAACGCCATCGGCTCGGTCTTGTCGGCGAACGAGACGAGCACCGTCTGCGAGGGGTTGTCCTTCCGCACGGGCAGCGGCAGCGCCACCGTCGCCGGCCCCGCCCCGCGGAGGTTGCCCGTGAAGGCGTCGGCGACCAGGTCCTGGCCCGGCCCGTAGAGGCCGAGCTCGGCGGCCTTGTGCGCGCCCTCCTGGAGGGCGTCCCACATGAGCTCGTCCACGACGGACATGTCGACCGAGTCCGTCATGATCCCCGTCACGGCGACGTCGTCGCCGGTGTGGGTCACGATGAGTGAGGTGAAGATGGGCTCGCCGTTGACGGCGTTGTTCTCCAGGACGAACTTGGCGATGATCGACTTCACCTCTTCGGCCGCGACCACGTGCCCGCCGACGCCGCCGACGTCGGCCTTCGTCGCCTTGATGTAGCGCTGGACCAGTGCCGGGTTCTTGGCGAAGACGTACGCCTTGTGGGAGAAGATGTTCGGCGTGTTGGTGACCGGGATCTTCTCCGCCGAGGTGACCGGGAGCCCCTCGAGCTCGTTCCGGGACTGGTGGTACTCCGTCAGCTTGATCGGGCCGTTCGACGGACCGTAGCGCCTGGCGCCCATGCACGCCTCCTCCCGTGACCGCGATGGCGGTGACGTGACCGAGGATAACGGGGTACACTGGTGGCGTCAAGCAAGAACTTCAATTCTATGAAATTAATTTCTCAGCCCTCCCGGGAGCTCCGGCTGATGGTCCGGTGCCTGGAGCTCTACTACCGCCAGGCGCGGCCGCAGAAAGCGATCGCCCGGGCGCTCGGCGTCTCGGCGGCGACGGTCTCGCGGCTCCTCAAGCGCGCCTACGACGAGGGCTTCGTCCGGGTCGAGCTCGACCTGCCGCGCGCCGAGGAGCTCGAGGCGGCGCTCACCGAAGCGTTCGGCCTGCGCGAGGCGGTGGTCGTGGCGGCGGGCGGGCGCGCCGATCTGAAGGAGGAGCTCGGCGCCGCCGCGGCCGCCTACTTCGAGAAGATCGCGTCCAACGGGATCCGCGTAGGGCTCTCGTGCGGGTTCACCCTCTACCAGACGATCCGTCAGCTGAGGGAGCGAAGGTTCCGCGACCTCGCCCTCTACCCGCTCTCGGGTGAGAGCACGCTCAAGATGGTGGACCTCTCCCCGAACACGCTGGTCGGGATGATGGCGGCCAAGTACCGGCCCCACGTGAGCGCGTACGCGCTGCCCGTGCAGCACCTCTTGTCGCTCCGCGAGATCGAGCGGGAGCGGCGCCGGCTCCTCCGCGACCCCGAGATCCGGTCGATCTACGAGGCCGCCCAGACGGTGGACATCGCGCTCGTCGGGATCGGCATGATCGCCGAGCAGACCCCGGGCTTCTGCTCGCTCGCGGAGTCTTACGGGGTGAGCGTCAAGCGGCTGCGCCAGCTCGGCGTCGTGGGCGAGATCAACTACCAGCCCTTCGATGCGGGGGGCCGCATCGTCGACCGCCCCGAGCTGCGGGTCCTCATGCACCGGATCCTCTCGGTCGAGGGCAGCCGACTCCAGACGCTCTCGCGCCGCCCCGACCGCCACGTCGTGGCGGTCGCCGGGGGGCGGGCGAAGCTCGACGCCGTGCGCGGCGCCCTCGCGGGGCGATTCATGAACGCGCTGGTGACCGACGAGGATCTCGCCGGCGCGCTCGTCCGGCGGGCGTGAAGACGGCCGTCATGCGCCGTCACGGGGCGTCGACGTCTCCTCGAACGCGCCGAGCCGCCTGAACTTCTCGTAGCGCTCTGCGACGAGCGTCTCCGGCGACTTCGGCACCAGATCCGCCAGCTGGTCTCGGAGCGCGGCCCGCAGGGACGCCGCCGCCGCGTCCCAGTCGCGGTGGGCGCCGCCGATCGGCTCGGGGACGATCGCGTCGATGACGCCGAGGCGCAGGAGGTCGGGCGCCGTGATCCGCATCGCCGCGGCCGCCTCCGGAGCCTTCGCGGCGTCGCCCCAGAGGATCGCCGCACACCCCTCCGGCGAGATCACCGAGTAGATCGCGTACTCGAGCATGAGGACCCGATTGCCCATCCCGATCGCGAGCGCGCCCCCGCTACCGCCCTCCCCCGTGACGACGGCGATGACGGGCGTACGGAGGGCGGCCATCTCGCGGAGGTTCCGTGCGATCGCCTCCGCCTGGCCCCGCTCCTCGGCGCCGACGCCGGGGTACGCGCCGGGCGTGTCGATGAGGCTGAGGACCGGCTTGCCGAACTTCTCGGCGAGCTGCATGAGGCGGAGTGCCTTGCGATAGCCCTCGGGGTGCGGCATGCCGAAGTTGCGCGCGATCTTCTCACGCGTGTCGCGCCCCTTCTGGTGGCCGATGACGACGATCCCCTGCCCCTCGAACCGCGCCAGGCCACCGACGATCGCCGCGTCGTCCCCGTAGAGCCGGTCGCCGTGGAGCTCGACGAAGTCCTCGAAGAGGAGCCGGACGAAGTCGCGCGTGTGGGGGCGCTTGGGGTGGCGGGCGAGCTGCGTCCGCTGCCAGGCGGTCAGGCTCGCGTAGGTCTTCTGGCGCTGCCGGTGGAGCCGCTCCTCGAGCTTCGCGACCTCCTCGCGGCCGCGGGGCGAGTCGTCCTCGGCCTGGAGCGCCGCGATCCGGTTCTCCAGCTCGAGCAGGGGCTCCTCGAAATCAAGCGCGTCCGGCATACTCCACCGTGATCGTGCCGCCGCCCAGGAGCGACTCGACCTTGGCGCAGAGCTCCTGACTCGCGTCGACGGCCACTCCGCGGCAGCGGACCACGACCTCCTGCGACCCGAGAAGGAGGTGGAGGAACAGCGGGATGCGTCCCGGATGCGCGGCGCAGACCTGACGGAGCGCGGCGAGCGCGTCCCCCCGCTCCGTGGCGACCGCCAGACGGATCCGGCACGCGTTCGGCTCGCCGGCGGCGACGCGGTGGCGGCCGCCGTTCTCGGCGAGCGCCTCCTCGAGAGGGCGGATGTCGTCGGCGAGCACGACCCGTCCCTTCTCGCCGTCGTCCACCCTGCCCCGCACCAGGAGCGCCTCGCGCGAGGAGAGGCACGCGGCGGCCGCCTTGTAGGGCTCGGGGAAGACGGTGACCTCGACCGTTCCGTCCATGTCCTCGAGCGTGAAAAATGCCATGCGGTTGCCGCTCTTGGTGGACGTCTCTTTGAGCCCGGTCGCGTGCCCGAAGAGAAGCACGCGCGCGGCGTGCCCCTTGGCCGCGAGCTCGGCCGTCGTCGTGAGCCCGAGCGATTCGACGACGCCTCGGAAGCGGGCGAGCGGATGGCCCGAAACGTAGAACCCGAGGACCTCCTTCTCGAAGGCGAGGCGCTGGTCCGGCTCCCACTCCGGCACCACCTCGGCCACCGGCGCGCTCGGCGCGGGCGCTCCGGCCGGCAGGAGGTCGAAGAACGACGCCTGGCCCTCTGCGCGGTCGCGCTGCTTGCGCTGGCCGCTCTCGAGCGCGGCATCCGCGGTCGCGAGCAGATGCGCCCGCGTCAGCCCGAGTGAGTCGAAGGCGCCCGCCTTGCTCAAGGACTCGAGCACGCGGCGGTTCACGAGGCGGAGGTCCACACGGGCGCAGAAGTCCTCGAGCGACGTGAAGGGCCCCGCCTCGGCGCGCGCCCGGAGGATGGACTCCATCGCGGCCTCGCCCACGTTCCGAATCGCAGCCAGGCCGAACCGGACCGTGTCGCCGGCGACGCTGAACCGCACCGCCGAGACGTTCACGTCGGGCGGCTCGACGCGGATCCCCATCGCGCGGCACTCCTCGATGTACTTCACGATCTTGTCCGTGTCACCCATTTCTGAGGTGAGCAGCGCGGCCATGAACTCCACGGGGTAGTTCGCCTTGAAGTACGCGGTCTGATAGGCGACGAGCGCGTACGCCGCCGCGTGCGATTTATTGAACCCGTACCCCGCGAACTTTTCCATCAACTCCCAGACACGGTCGGCCTTGGCCCTGGTGACCCCCCGCTCCGCGCAGCCGGCGACGAACGTCTCGCGCTGCTTCGCCATGAGGTCGCGGTCCTTCTTGCCCATGGCGCGGCGGAGAATGTCCGCCTCTCCCATGGTGAAGCCCGCCATCTCGGAGGCGATCTGCATGATCTGCTCCTGGTAGACCATGATCCCGTACGTCTCACGCGTGAACTTCTCCATCGCCGGATGCTCGTAGGTGATCTTCGCGCGCCCGTGCCGGCGCTCGATGAAGTCGGCGATGAGCTCCATCGGCCCCGGCCGGTAGAGCGAGACCATCGCGATCACGTCCGCGAGCCGCTCGGGCCGGAGCCCGCGCAGCGCCTCGCGCATGCCCGCCGACTCCAGCTGGAAGACGCCGAAGGTTTTCGCCTCGCTCAGGAGCGCGTAGGTCTTCGGGTCGTCGAGCGGGAGCGTGTCGAGGTCGATCGAGATTCCCCGCGCGTCCTTGAGGAGGGCCACGGTGTTCGCCAGCACCGTCAGGGTCCGGAGCCCGAGGAAGTCCATCTTGAGGAGCCCGAGCTTCTCGATCGGCCCCATCGCGTAGCCGGTGATCAGCTCCGGACGCTTGGGGTCCTTGTAGAGCGGGATGTGCGCGTCGAGCGGCTCGTCGGAAATGACGACGGCCGACGCGTGGACCGAGGCGTGTCGGGTGCAGCCCTCCAGCGTGCGCGCGATCTCCCAGAGCTCCCGAACGTTCGGCTGGCTCTTCACCGTCTCGGCGAGCGGGAGCGACTTCTGGTAGGCGTCGTCGAGCGTGATGTTGAGCGGGAAATTCGGAACGAGCTTGGCGATCCGGTCCACGTCGGCATAGGGCAGGCCGAGCACGCGCCCCACGTCGCGGATCGCGGCCTTCGCGCCGAGCGTTCCGAAGGTGATGATGTGGGCGACCCGGTCGCGCCCGTACTTCTCCGCGACGTACCGGATGACCTCGTCGCGCCGGTCGTCCGCGAAGTCGATGTCCATGTCGGGCATGGAGATTCGTTCCGGATTCAGGAATCGTTCGAACAGCAGTCCGTACCGGATCGGGTCGATATTCGTGATGCCCAGACAGTACGCGGTGAGCGAGCCGGCCGAGGAGCCGCGGCCCGGCCCCACGGCGATCCCCTGCTGACGCGCGTAGTGGATAAAGTCCCAGACGACGAGGAAGTACCCGGCGAACCCCATCTTCTCGACGACCGCGAGCTCATGGGCGAGGCGCGCCTCGACCGCCTCGCCCGGCGTCGGGCCGTAACGGCGCCGCAGCCCTGCGGCCGACAGCTCGCGCAGGTAGCTGTCCAGCGTGTGCCCGTCGGGGACGAGGTACCGCGGCAGGTGGAAGGTTCCGAAGTCGAGCGTGAGGTTGCAGCGCTCGGCGACGGCCAGCGTGTTGCGACACGCCTCGGGCAGCTCGGCGAACACGCGCGCCATCTCCTCCGCCGACTTGACGTAGAACTCCTGGGTCGAGAACCGGAAGCGGGTCGGGTCGCCGAGGTTCGTGCCCGTCTGGATGCAGAGGAGCGCTTCGTGGGCGCGCGCGTGACCGTCCTCGAGGTAGTGCGAGTCGTTGGTGCCGACGATCGGCGCGCCGACGGCCTTCGCGATCGCGAGGGTGTCGGCCGTGACCCGCGCCTGCTGCTCGAGCCCGTGGGACTGGACCTCCATGAAGTAGTAGTCCTGGCCGAAGACCTCCTGGTACCAGCCCGCAACCTCCGTCGCCTTCTGCGTCTCCCCCTGGCTCAGGAGACGCGAGACCTCGGAGTTGAGACATCCCGAAAGGACGACGAGCCCGTCGGCGTGCTGGGCGAGGAGCTCCCGGTCCACCCGGGGCTTGTAGTAGAAGCCCTCGAGGTAAGCCTTCGAGACCAGCTTGACGAGGTTCCGGTAGCCGGCGCGGTTCCGCACCAGGACGGTCAGGTGGTTCGCGCCCTCGTAGCCGCCGTCCTGCGAGCCGCGCTCGCGCCGGCTTCCGGGGGCGACATAGAGCTCGCACCCGACGATCGGCTTGACGCCGGCCTTCTGGGCCGCGAGGTAGAAGTCGATCGCCCCGAAGAGGTTGCCGTGGTCCGTCAGCGCGATGGCGGGGAAGCGCAGGTCTTTCGCCCGTTGGACGAGCTTCTCGAGCTGCGCCGCGCCGTCGAGGAGGCTGTACTCGGAGTGGACGTGGAGGTGGACGAATTCGCTATGTTGCATGGATCATCTTCGAGCCGTTGAAGCGTCGGCTCGGCCGTCGAACGGCCCCACCTCCTACTCCCATTCGATGGTGGACGGGGGCTTCGACGAGATGTCGAAGACCACCCGATTGACGCCCTTCACCTCGTTGATGATGCGGTTCGAGATGCGCCCGAGCAGGTCGTAGGGGAGTCGCGCCCAGTCCGCCGTCATCGCGTCCTGGCTCATGACCGCGCGGAGCGCGATCACGTGCGCGTACGTGCGGAAGTCGCCCATCACGCCGACCGTCCGGATCGGCAGGAGGACGGCGAAGGCCTGCCACACCTCGCGCTCGTAGCCGGCGGCGCGCACCTCGTCCTGGACGATCGCGTCGGCGTCGCGCAGGACCGCGAGACGCTCGGGCGTGACCTCGCCGAGCACGCGGATCGCGAGGCCTGGTCCCGGGAACGGCTGGCGCCAGACGATCTCCGTCGGCAGCCCGAGGATCTCGCCGAGCCGCCGGACCTCGTCCTTGAACAGCTCCCGCAGGGGCTCGATCAGCTTGAACTGCATCTTGAGCGGCAGGCCGCCGACGTTGTGGTGGGTCTTGATCGTCGCCGACGGCCCGCGGAAGGAAACCGACTCGATCACGTCCGGATAGAGGGTTCCCTGGGCGAGCCAGGCGATCTCGCCGAGCTTCCGGGCCTCTTCTTCGAAGACGGCGATGAACTCGGCGCCGATCCGCTTACGCTTGATCTCCGGATCGGTGACGCCACGCAAAACGTCGAGGAAGCGGTGGCTTGTATCGACATGGATCAGGTTGATCTTGAAGGCGTCACGGAAGGTATGGTCGACCGACTGCGCCTCGCCCTTCCGCAAGAGCCCGTTGTCGACGAAGACGCACGTGAGTTGATCCCCGATGGCGCGGTGGACCAGCACCGCGACCACCGACGAGTCCACCCCGCCCGACAGCGCGCACAGGACGCGGTCGGAGCCGACTTTCTTTCGGATCTCCTCGACCGTCGTGTCGATGAAGCCGGCCATGGACCACGTGCGGCGCGCCCCGCAGATGTCGAGGAAGTTGTCGAAGATCTTCCGCCCCTGCGGCGTGTGGACGACCTCCGGGTGGAACTGGACCGCGTAGAGCTTCCGCTGGTCGTCGGCCATCGCGGCGACCGGGCAGTTCGGGGTGGCGCCGAGGGCCGTAAAGCCCTTCGGCGGCCGGAGGACGGTGTCGCCGTGGCTCATCCAGACGGTCATGCGACCGTCCGCCTCGGGCTCGACGCCCCGGAGGAGGCGGCTCGAGCTCCGGAACTCGACTTCGGCCTTGCCGTACTCCCGGCGGTCGGCGGGCACGACGTGGCCGCCGAGGAGATACCCCATCGCCTGCATGCCGTAACAGATGCCGAGGATGGGGATACCCGCGTCGAAGAGCGCCTTCGGCGGCAGCGGCGCGCCATCCTCGTAGACGCTCGACGGCCCGCCCGAGAGGATGATCCCCTTGTAGCCGCCCGTGAGGATCGGCTCGATCGGCTGGGTGCAGGAGACGACCTCGGAGAAGACGGACATCTCGCGGACCCGCCGCGCGATCAGCTGGGTGTACTGACCGCCGAAGTCCAGAACCGCGATCTTGTCGGCGGCGACCATCACGGGGCGGGCTCGGCCCGCCGCTACCGCGGGCGCCCCAGCTTCTGAGCCTGCTGGAAGATCTTGCCTTCGGTCTTGATCGTCGGAGCGATGATCAGCTCCGTCTGCTGGAGCTCGCGGATCGTGCGCGCCCCAACCGAGCCCATGCAGGTCCGGATCGCGCCGACCAGATTGAGCGTGCCGTCCTCGGTGAAGGCGGGGCCGAAGAGGATCTGCTCGAGGGAGCCAGCCACCCCGACCCGGATCCGTGTGCCGCGCGGCAGGTTAGCATGCGGCGTCGCCATGCCCCAGTGGTAGCCCCGGCCCGGCGCCTCGTGGGCGCGGGCGAACGCCGAGCCGATCATGACGGCGTCGGCGCCCGCCGCGAGCGCCTTGCACACGTCGCCGCCCGTCATCATGCCGCCGTCCGTGATGATCGGGACGTAGCGCCCCCGCTGCTTGTAGTGATAGTCGCGCGCCGCCGCCGCGTCGGCCGTCGCGGTCACCTGAGGCACACCGAGCCCGAGGACCTCGCGGCTCGTGCACGCGGCACCCGGCCCGACGCCGATCAGGAGCGCGTCGGCGCCGCAGTCCACGAGCTCGAGGCACGCCTCGTAGGTGACGACGTTGCCGATGATCAGCGGGATCGCGAGCTGCTTCTTCAGCTTACGGAAGTCGACGGGGGTGTACTCGGTGGCGATGTGGCGGGCGGTCGTGACAGTGGACTGGACGACGAAGATGTCCGCGCCCGCTTCCTGGGCGATCTGGGCGAAGCGCTCGGCGCGCTGAGGGATCGACGACACGACGGCGGGCCCCCCACCCTTCTTGATCTCGTGGATCCGTCGGTGGATCAGCTCTTCCTTGATCGGCTCACCATAGATCGACTGGATGATCTTGGTCGCCTCGTCCTGGCTCGCCGACACGATGCGGTCGAGAACGTCCTCGGGGTTCGCGTACCGTGAGAAGATCCCCTCCAGGTTCAGGACGGCGAGCCCGCCGAGTCGCCCCATCTCGATCGCGAGCCTGGGGCCGACGACCCCGTCCATGGCGGCGGCGATGATCGGCAGCTCGAAGCGATGGCCGCAGAGCTCCCAGGCGATGTCCACTTCGTTCGGGTTGATCGTCACCGTGCCTGGCACGAGGGCAATGTCATCGAACCCGTACGCGACCCTCGCCTTCCGTCCCCGTCCAACCCACATCCCCATCGGCGCTCCTCCCCTCAGCCAGTCGCCGGTGCCCTGCCCCCGATCCCCGTATATAGGGATCGGCCTCGTGCCCGCATACTATATTTCGTATGAGTATACTCGTCGGCCGCCCCGCGTGTCAACGCGCGGGCGCCGCGGGGTGCGCTTCCTCGTAGAGGATGCGGAGCCCCACGAGCCTCAGGTGGTCGTCCACGCGCTCGACCGTGCGCGCGACGCCCGCGATGAGCGCGGCGAGGCCGCCGGTCCCGATCACCTGGGCGCTCCCGCCCATCTCCGACCGCATCCGGTCGACGAGCCCGTCCACGAGGCCGGCGAAGCCGTAGATCGCGCCGGACTGGATGTTGGTCGTCGTGTCACGACCGATGGCCTCCTTGGGCCGGACGAGCTCGACCCGGTGGAGGCGGGCCGCACGGTTCACGAGCGCATCGACCGCCGTCCCGAGACCGGGTGCGATCGCGCCACCGACGAACTCGCCCCGCGCGTTCACGCAGTTGAACGCCGTCGCGGTGCCGAAGTTGACGACAATGACCGGCGGCCCATACAGAACGCTCGCGGCGAACGCGTCCACATAGCGGTCGGCGCCGACCTCACGCGGCGCGTCCACGTTGAGCGGCATCCGCGTGTTCACTCCCGGCTCGACGACGAACGGCGCCTTGCCAAAGTACTTCTCGCACATCCACTCGAGCGTCTGCTGGACGGGTGGCACGACGTTCGAGATGGCGACGCCGTGGATGTCGCTCGCCGGGATCCCGCGCGCCCGCAGGAGGGTCTCGATGAACACGCCGTACTCGTCAGCGGTCTGCTCCCGCCGGCTCGTGAGGACCCAGGACACGAGGAGCCGGTCGTGATCGAAGACGCCGATCTTCGTGTTCGTGTTGCCGACGTCAGCGACGAGCAGCATGCTCTCCCTCCGACGCAATCTCGCCCGCGACGATCCGCTGCACTCCCCGGCCGTCGTCCACCAGGAGCGCGCCGTCGACGTCGAGGCCGACGGCGAGCCCGCTGACGGCATCCACTTTCACCCGGCGCCCGATGCTCTCGCTGAGGGCCAGCCAGCGCTCGCGCACCTGGCCGAAGCCTTGCGATTCGAGCCGCCAGCGCCACGCGTCGAACTCTTGGAGCACCGCCTCGAGCACCGAGTCACGGTCGGGCACCCGGCCCGTCTCGATCGCCACGGAGGTGGCGCGGTCAGCGAGCTCTGCCGGGAAGGCGCGCTGCGCGAGATTCACGCCCACACCAATGACCATTGTAACGGGGGCCGCGAGGTCGGCGTCAACCGTAGGTGGCCTGCCTAGAGTGCGGGGTGGCTTCGACACGCCCGTGCCAGCGTTGGTGAGGATCCGGGTCTCGACCAGGATCCCCGCGAGCTTGCGACCGCGCGCCAGGACGTCGTTTGGCCACTTGAGCCGGGCCTCGATGCCCGTCGCGCGACGAAGCGCCTCGGCGACGGCTACCGCTGTCGCGATCGAGAACGTGGCCAGGAGCGCGGGCGCGATCCGGGGCCGGACGAGGATCGAGGCGAGCAGGCTCGTCCCGGGGGCGTCGTTCCACGACCGGCCCCGCCGTCCTCGCCCCGCGGATTGGTGGTCCGCGACGACGACCGTGCCGTCGGGGGCGCCCCGGGCGGCGAGCCCGAACGCGGTCGTTTGCGTGGACTCGACGACGGAGAGACGGACGACCGGCGCCGGCCTAGCGGTCATCGACCCAGCCCAGGCTCGCCGTGAGCTTCTCCAGGAGCGCTTCGTCGGCGGCGAGCCGCTCGCGCTCGCGCGCGACGATCTCGGCCGGGGCGCGCTCGACGAACTCCGGGCGCGCGAGCTTCCTCTTGCGGAACTCGACGCTCTCTTTGACCCGCTCGATCTCCTTCTGGAGCCGCGCGCGCTCCGCAGCGAGGTCGATGACCCCGGCGAGCTCGACGTAGATCTCCGAGCCCGCCACAACGGCGAGGGCCGAGTTCCGCGGTCGGCTCGCCCGCGGGTCGATCCGGAGGCGCGCGCGCGCCAGGGTCTCGACCAGCGGGCCGGTCGTGGCGAAGAGCGCCTCGGCGCCGCGCGCCGGACGCAGCGTGGCGGTGAGGGTCACGCCGTCGGCGATCCGCATCGCGCCGCGGATGTTGCGGACCGCGGTCACGACGTCCATGACGACGCCCATCTCGCGCTCCGCGGTCGGGTCGTGCTGCTTCCTCGCGGCCTTCGGGTAGGGCGCGATCATGATCGACTCGCCCCTGTGCGGCAGCCGTTGCCAGACCTCCTCCGTGATGAACGGCATGAACGGGTGCAGGAGGCGCAGCGTCGTCTCGAGCACCTCGACCAGCGTGTGCTGGGTGCGCAGGCGCGCGTCGGGATGCTCGGCGTGATAGAGGGAGAGCTTCGCGATCTCGAGGTACCAGTCGCAGTACTCGTGCCACAGGAACTGGTACACGGCCGACGCGGCGTCGTTGAACCGATAGCGCCGGAGCGCGGTGCGGACCGTGCCGACCGTCGCGGCGAGCCGGCTCTGGATCCAGCGATCGGCGAGGGCCGGCTCCGCCTTCCGGGCCTTCGCCGCATCGTATCCGTCGAGGTTCGACAGCACCAGCCGTGCGGCGTTCCAGAGCTTGTTCGTGAAGTTCCGGTACCCCTCGATCCGCTCGTCGCTGATCCGGACATCGCGCCCGAGGCCGGCGAGCGCCGCCAGCGTGAACCGGAAGGCGTCCGTGCCGTACCGGTCCATCACCTCCAGCGGATCGGCGACGTTGCCCTTCGACTTCGACATCTTCTGGCCTTCGGCGTCGCGGACGAGGGCGTGGATGTAGACGTCGTGGAAGGGCACCGCCTGCGTGAAATGCAGGCCCAGCATGGCCATGCGGGCGACCCAGAAGAAGAGGATGTCGAATCCTGTGACGAGCACCGAGGTCGGGTAATACGCGCGCAGCTCCGGCGTGTCGTCCGGCCATCCCATCGTCGAGAAGGGCCACAGGCCCGAGGAGAACCACGTGTCGAGCACGTCGGGATCCTGGCGCACGGGCCCGCCGCAGCTCGGGCACGCCGCGAGGTCCGTGCGGGAGACGTGGACCGTGTCGCAGCGATCGCAGTACCAGGCGGGGATCCGGTGACCCCACCAGAGCTGGCGCGAGATGCACCAGGGACGGATGTTCTCCATCCAGTGGTCGTAGGTCTTCGTCCAGCTCCTCGGGATGATCTTGATCCGAGCGTCGCGAACCGCCTTGATCGCGGGCTCCGCCAACGGCTTCGTGCGCACCCACCACTGCTTGGACACGAGCGGCTCGACGACGGTCTTGCAGCGATAGCAGACGCCCACGGTATGGCGATAGGGCTCGATCCGTTCGACCAGCCCGAGGGCCTTCATGTCGTCGACGATCCGCTTCCGACACTCGAACCGATCGAGCCCGGCGTAGCGGCCGGCGGCCGCCGTCATCCGGCCATCGAACCCGATCACGGTGCGGATCGGCAAGCCGTGGCGCTTCCCGATCTCGAAGTCGACCGGGTCGTGCCCGGGCGTGACCTTGATGACGCCGGTGCCGAACTTGGGGTCCACCGCCTCGTCGGCGACGACCCGGATCGACACCGTCCCGTCGACCGACGGAACCTCGAGCGTCTTGCCGACGTACTGGGCGTAGCGCCTGTCCTTGGGGTGCACGGCGAGGCCCGTGTCACCGAGCTTGGTCTCTGGGCGCACCGTCCCGAGCGTCAACGGCCCGTATTTGATATAGACGAACTCGGCGTCGCGCTCTTCGCGCTCGACCTCGAGGTCGGAGAGCACGGTCTGGCACCGCGGGCACCAGTTGACGATGTAGTCGTCGCGGTAGATCAAGCCCTCTTCCCAGAGCCGCACGAACGCCTCGCGCACGGCCCGCGACAGGCCCGGGTCCATCGTGAAGCGCTCGCGCGACCAGTCGCATGAAGCGCCGAGGCGCTTGAGCTGGCGGATGATGGCGCCGCCCGTCTCCTCCTTCCACCGCCAGGCGCGCTCCAGGAAGGCCTCGCGGCCGACGTCGTGCCGCGTCTTTCCCTCGGCGGCGAGCTGGCGGTCCAGAATGACGTGGACGGCGATCGACGCGTGGTCCGTCCCCGGCAGCCAGAGCGTGTTGAAGCCGTCCATCCGCTTCATCCGGACGAGCACGTCCTGGAGCGTGTTGTTCAGCGCATGGCCCCAGTGGAGCGCCGCCGTCACGTTGGGCGGCGGGATGACGATCGAGAACGTCTTGCCCGCCGCGGCCGGATCACCGCGGAAGTAGCCGCGTGCCTCCCAGACGGGATACCAGCGCTTCTCGACGTCGGACGGCTCGTAGCGGTCGGGGATCGGCGCCCCGGGCTGGCTCACGGCAGCACCTGCGTTGCGCGCGTGAGACGCCAGCCGTCCGCCGTCCGCCGGAAGACGAGCTCCCACGGCGTGCGGCCCTCCGAGGCCGGAACCGACACCGTGCGAGGCGTCGGACCGTCTTCCGGTGCGTCACACGCGGGCTCGGCGCGGAGCTCCGGCGGGAGGCGCCGCCTGAGCCGGGCGTCGGGCACGAGCGCCGCGAGCGTCGCCTCGTCGCCGACGCTGAGCGCCTCGAGGAGGCGCCAGACGGCGGCGTGGAGCTCCTGGTGCCAGGGCTGATGGTACGTGCGGGTCGGCCGCGCGAAGACGCCCGTGTCGGTGGCCAGTCGGTAGACGTCTTCGCCCTCGGTCTGCGCGTCGCATCCGGGCGTCCAGCCCGGATAGCGCAGCTCGTAGCGCACCCGGATCTCCTTCGGCCGGACCGTGTAGGAGCGTGCGACCAACCCCTGAGGGAAGAGCTCCGCCGTGGACCACACGACGCGGACCGAGTCGCCCGCCTGGCGCGCGAGCTCGAGGCGAAGCGCGCGCGTGCCGCGTCCTGACGACGCGCCCTCCCACGCGGTGACGAACTGCGGCGCGCCGTCCGGCGCGGGGGCGGCGGGGTAGACGACGGGATGGCCCTCACGGTGGATCGTCGCGAGCAGCGCGGCCTCGCCGCGGAGGCGCCCGTAGACGCGGACCGTGCTCACGCCCGGTGCATCCGCGAGCCGGAACGCGCCCACGACCAGGCGGTCGACGCCGACGACGCCGAGCAGGGCGCCACCCCACACGTCGCCGAAGGCGTCGAGGCGCTCCTGGAGGAATCCAGGAGACGCGAACGGTCCGCCGCTCGCGAGGCTCTCCACGATCTCCTCGTCGAGCAGCGCGTACATCTCGCGATAGGCGTCGGCCGTCAGCTCCCCGCCCGTCTGGGCCCGGGCCTGCCGGGCGAGCGCGAGCTCGCGGAACCGGTCGAGGCGGTCGGGCACGCCCGCCGCGCCGACGGCGGCGCCGCCGAGGCCGGCGAGCGCCGCGAGGACGAGCGCGACCGTCAGGAGCTCTCGCGAGGGCCGGTCCACGTGGCTATGGTACAACAGAGCGGTGAGGTCGCTCGTCCTCGACCGGTACATCGTGAGCGAACTCATCCCGCCCTTCGCCTTCGGCGGGGCCCTCTTCACGTTCTTCCTCATCATCGACCGGATCTATCACCTGACCGACTTGGTCGTGACGAAGGGCGTGCCGTTCTACCTGGTCGTCCAGCTCCTCGTCTACATGCTCCCGTCCTTCCTCGCCCACACCCTGCCCATGGCGCTCCTGATCGCGATCCTCCTGGCTGGCGGTCGCCTGGCCGGCGATCTCGAGATCATCGCGCTCAAAGCGGCGGGGGTGAGCGCGTTCCGCCTGTTCCGACCCGTGCTCGCGGTCGCCCTGGTCATCACTGGGGTCACGGCCGGCCTCACGCTCGCCGTGAACCCGCTGGCGAATCGGGAGTTCCAGCGCCAGCTGTTCAGGATCGTCCAGGCCCGTGCGGCGAGCGGGCTCCAGGAGCGTGTCTTCAACACGACCTTCGGAGACGTGATCATCTACGTCGAGGACGTGAGCGCCTCGCAGGTCGCCCTGCGCGGGCTCCTCGTCTCCGACGAGCGCGACCCGAAGCTCTCTCGCATCATCACGGCGCGCGAGGGAAGGCTCCTGACCGACGAGCTGGACCGCCGTATCACGCTCCGCCTGTTGAACGGTGCCGTGAGCGAGGCCGACGTGATGCCGGCGGACCCGCCCAAGGGCCTGTCGAAGGACGCGACGTCGGGTGGTGCGGCGAGCGCCGCCCGCTACCGCTACACCCTCTTCGGGGTCTACGACCTGAACCTGTCAGTGGACTCCCCGCTGAAGGGCGCGCCGCGTATCGAGAAGCCGGAGAAGGACCTGACGCTCGCCGAGCTCGCCGCGCGGGTCGCAGACCTCCGGGCCGACCGGCACGGGCGCGCGCCCTACCTGATCGAGCTCCACAAGCGCTTCGCGCTCCCCCTCGCGGCGCTAGTCTTCGCGCTCGTCGCGTTCCCGCTCGCGATCCGCTCGCATCGCGGTGGCCGGTCGGTTGCCTTCGCGGGGAGCTTCGCGATCCTCCTCACCTACTACCTCGTCATGACGTCGCTCGAGGGCGCGGCGCTCCGGCTGCAGGTCCCCGCGGGGATCGCCATCTGGGCGCCGAACGCGCTCTTCACCCTCGTCGGTGGGGGCTTTCTCGTGGCAACGGCCCGCGAGTGGCGCCCGCCCGCGCTGCCGCTCCTGTGGCGCCTGCTGGAGGCGCTCGGCGGTCGGGAGCCGCGCCACCCGATGCGCCACGGTCGGCACCACGAGTCACACCCGGCACGTCACTCGACGCACATCGTCGACCGCTATCTCGTCCGCGAGTACCTGACCTTCACGGGATTCGGGCTTGCCGTGGCGGCCGTCCTCTTCGTGGTCATCGACCTCCTGCAGACGCTCGACCGATACCTCCGGATCAAGCCGCCACTCCTGTACATCGCCGAGCACTTCGCCTACCGTGTCCCGGCCGCGCTCCACGAGGCACTCCCCGCGATCGTGCTGGTCGCGACGATCTTCCTCTATCTGACGCTCTCGAAGCACCACGAGCTGACCGCCCTGAAGGCGGCCGGCGTGAGCCTCTACCGCGTGAGCGTCCCGATCGTGGGCCTCGGGATCGCCGCGGCGATCGGCGCGGGGCTCTTCCAGGAGCTGGTGCTGCCCGTGCTGAACGAGCGCGGCGAGGAAGTGGACCGCGTGAAGATCCGCGGCCAGGCGCCGCGGCATCTGCAGTCGCGGCTCCATCTGTGGGTGCGCAGCTCCGACAGCCGCTTCTTCCGCGTGGAGCTCCTCCACCCGGGGACGAACGATATGTACGGCGTCACGATCCTCGAGGTGGACCGCGAGTTTCGCCTGGTCGACCGCCTCGACGCACGGCGCGCCCACTGGACGCCGGTGGGCTGGGAGCTCAGCGAGGGCGCGTTTCGGGAGCTCAGTCCCGACGGGAAGGTGCAGACGGTGCCGTTCGTGTGGACCGCGCTCGACACCAAAGAGGAGATCGACGACTTCATCCGAATCCAGAAGCCGGTGACGTCCATGAGCTACCTCGAGCTCAAGGACTACGTGGCTCAGCTCGAGGCGGCGGGCTTCCAGGTCCGCAAGTATCTCGTCGAGCTGTACGCGAAACTCTCGTTCCCGCTCGTCAACCTGGTCATGGTTCTCGTGGCGATTCCCTTCGCGCTCCAGTCACCGCGCGGTGGGCGGCTCTTCGGCGTCGGCCTCGCGCTCGCGATCATGGCCGGCTACCTCGTCGTGCACTACGTCGCGCTCGCCTTCGCCCGCGCCGATCTCCTGCCCCCGCTCCTCGCCGCGTGGACGGCGAACATCATCTTCCTCGGGATCGGCGTCTCGCTCTTCCTCCGCGCCCGGACTTAGTCGAGGTGGGGGGGAGCGGCGCCGCTCCCCCCGACGCCCCCCACCGGTCACGCGCGCGGCCGCGTCCGACTCCGGTTGCGCGGGCCCAGCCCGCGCTCGAAGACCGCCCACCGGTCACCCTGGCGGCCGCGTCCGACTCCGGTTGCGCGGGCACAGCCCGCGCTCGACACCCCCACGGGTGACCCGCGGCTCGAGCGCGCCGGGAATCCGCTCGAAGCGGCTACTTGGACTCTGTAAGCGTCCGGAGCGTCTCTTCCAGCCGCTTCTGCTCGGCCCCGTAGGTCGCCCAGTCCCCTCGCCGGAGGGCGTCTTGGGCTCGGCTCCAGATCT
>Ga0209266_1000105_pt1 | contig 71705 bp, 75 predicted proteins | sample GraSoiAngelo_132_FD_185889 | JGI IMG/M metagenome (GOLD analysis project Ga0209266, IMG submission 185889) | Grasslands soil microbial communities from the Angelo Coastal Reserve, California, USA - 14_0929_02_40cm (SPAdes) (version 2) | ecosystem: Environmental > Terrestrial > Soil > Grasslands ...
GTTCCGGCACTGTGAGGGGAACTACTCCAAGGCGTCCCACGCCTGCACCTGGCCCTGCGCCATCACCGAGCGCGACCCGGAGGACCAGCTCACCGCCGTGTACGAGGGCCTCGTGCACTGGGCCGACGTGGTCGTCATCGCGACGCCGATCCGTTGGGGCAACGCGTCGTCGCTGTACTACAAGATGATCGAGCGGTTGAACTGCGTGCAGAACCAGATCACGATCCACAACCGGGTGCTCATCAGGAACAAGGTCGCCGCGTTCATCATCACGGGGGGGCAGGACAACATCCAGGCCGTCGCGGGCGGCATGTTCACCTTCTGGTCGGAGCTGGGCTTCGTGTTCCCGCCGTTTCCGTTCATCGCGCACTCGCGCGGCTGGGACGCCGAGGACATGCAGAACAACGTGCGCCAAGTGAAGATGAGCGACACCCTGCGCGAGGCGGCGTACGAGCTGCTCGACCGCTCGCTCGATTTCTGGACCATCCTCGACCGCCACAAGGCGGAGATGGACAAGCCGATGGAGCGCGCCGGCCGCAAGGCGAACGCCCTGCCCGAGCCCGAAGAGGTCGAGGAGGTCAGCGTATGAGCGACCGGATGCAGTGCGCCAGGGCGTACGAGAAGGCCCTCTTTGCAGGCGACCGGGAGGGAGTGGGCCGGCGGTTCACCGACGACGTCGTGTATTGGGTGGCGGGCGCCCCGCCTATCGGCGGCGAATGGAAAGGCCGGGAGCGGGTGCTGGAGGCGTTGTGGGACCGCGAGCCCGGCCTCGGCGCCGCGGATTGGGGCAACGAGGACGTATGGCGCGACTGGTACGACGCCGACGACCGCGTGATCATCGAGATCCGCGAGCGTTCCTGGCTCAAGAGCGATCCCGAGGACGTCATGGACCAGCGGACGTGCGTGGTGCTCAAGTTCCGTGGAGACCAGATCTGCGAATTGCGGGATTACACCGACAGCCACATCTACGAAGAGTTTGTGAGGCGGCACCGGAGCGAGCTGCGCAAGTTCGCGGGACAACCCGCCTAGCGGGCTGGCTACGGGCAAGCCATCTTGGAGACGCGCCCGCCCACTCCTTTCCCAAGGAGGAATTCCGCTATGGACCGGAACACCCTTACCGTCCGGACGCTGGCGGCCGCCGTCGCGCTCGCCGGAGCCGGCTGCCGCGACGCGTCCAGCCCCCCGCTGAGTCCCACCGCTCCCACGGCGGCCGCGAGCCCGACCGGGATCGCACAAGCGGTGCAAGCGCCCGATCTCGCCACCCTGGCCCGCGTCATCCCCGGCTTCGGTGGCTTCTACCTCGACGCCGGCGTACCGACCGTGTATCTCCTGGACCCGGCCGCGCGGGGCCCAGCCGAGCGCGCGCTCGGCGCGTACGCCGCCGCGCGCGGCGTCACGCGGGCCGAGATCCGCGTCCTCCAGGCGCAGTACGATTACCGCGACCTCGACCGCTGGTTCCAGCGGATCTCAGACGAGGCGTTTTCGACGCCCGGCGTCGTCTACACCGATCTGGACGAGGCCGCGAACCGCGTGGCGGTCGGCGTCGAGCACGCCGCGGCAGCCGCGAGCGTGCGCGGTCTCGCCGCCCGCCTCGGCATCCCGGCGGCGGCCGTGATCGTCCGGGAGACGGAGCCTATCCACTTTGTGCTGACGCTCCGCGATATGGTGCGGCCCGTTGTCGGGGGATTGCAGATCCGCTTCAGCAACTTCCTCTGTTCGCTCAGCTTCAACGCGGCGCGGGCGGGCATAAGCGGGTTCGTCACCGCGTCGCATTGCAGCGACAAGCAGGGCGCGGTCGACGGGACCCTGTACTACCAGCCGCTCGACCAGGTCACCGCCGAGTTTATCGGCACCGAGATCGCCGACCCGTCGTTCTTCCGCAACAGCCAGGGCTGCCCCCACGGGCGGAAGTGCCGCCGCAGTGATGCGAATTTCTCCCAGGGTGCGAGCGGCGTCGCGTTCACACTCGGGGGCATCGCGCAAACCACCGGCGCGAACAACGGATCCCTTGACATCGCCGGCTCGTTCACGATCACCGCGGAGGCCGCAGGAAACGCCACCGTGGGCCAGACGCTCGACAAGGTCGGCCGGACCACGGGCTGGACCGAGGGAACCGTAACGAACAGCTGCGTGAACGTCGGGGTCTCCGGGTCGAACATCGTATTGTTGTGCCAGGATATCGTGCAGAATACGGTCCAGATCGTCGGGGCGGGCGACAGTGGGTCGCCGGTGTTCTTCATCAGCGGCGGCAGTACCGTCACGCTACACGGCACGCTCTGGGGCGGCAACTCATCGGGCACCCTGCTCGTGTACAGCCCGATCGCCAACATCGAGCAGGAGCTCGGCTCGCTCGCGACGCACTGACGACGGTCTGGCGATGCGACTTCCTGTCGGGGCGGCGGCGCTCGGATGGTGCGCCGCCGTTTTCCTGGCGCGTCCCGTGAGCGCCAGGCCGCCACCCGACTCCCTGCGCCTCACGCTGGTCGCGCCCGAGTCCGTGCGCGTCGGCCAGCGCGTGCCACTCGTGCTGCGCCTGACGAACGTCACCGACCGGCCAATCGAGGCGCACTTTCTCGGACGGGAGATCGCCTTTGACATAGTGGTCGCCCAGCCAGATGGCGCCGTCGTGTGGCGGCGGCTCGCGAGGGCGGTCGTGCCCGGCATCCTTCAGGTCAAGGTCCTCGGGCCGGGCGAGACCGTGGAGCTCAAGGACGCCTGGCGCCAGCGAACCGACACGGGCGCGCCCGCGGCCCCGGGCGAGTACGTCGTCTGGGGCGTGCTCCCGACCGACGCGCCGGAGCCGCTGCGCACTCCGCCGGCCCACCTCCGCGTGCTCCCCCCCTGAGGCGAAGCGCCCGTGACCAGAAGAAAGACCGTGCTCCGTAAACCGTACTCAGTAAACAGACCAGGCAACTACTAGACGCACAGACGCACAGTGGAGAACAGTAGAGAGTGAGCGGGATTACCTGTTCACTCAAGCTGTTCACCGCTGTGCGTCTGTGCGTCTAGCAGTGCCGTTCCTGCATCACTCCAAGCCTTGACCCCTGTCGCCGTTATGATGACCGCCCCGCCTATTACCGCGAGCGGCCCAGGCGTCTCCCCGTGCGCGAGCCACGCCCAAACGGGAGACAGCACCGGCTCGACGAGCAGGAACAGCGACGCCTCGAGCGCGGGGACGCGCGCGATCGCGCGTGACAGGAACACGTAGGCCAAGCCGAGCTGGAACACGCCGAGGTAGGCCACGACGAGCCAGTCGGTGGCGCGGCCTCGCGCGAGCGGCAGCGCCCACGGCAGGCTCACGAGGAACACGATCAGGTTGCCGCAGGCGGCTGCGCTTGCCACGACGCCGTGGGGGCCGTGGTCCGCGGCGCGATCACGGGCGAGCCAGCGGTACCCCGTCACCGTGAAGGCCCAGGCCACGGCGCTTCCGGCGGCAAGCACGTTGCCCAGGAGCGGATCCGGTGCCGTGGCGAAGCGACGCTCACCCCCGACGAACAGCAGCGCGAGGCCCGCGCCGAGCACCGTCATGAACGCCAGGTCGCGGCGCGTCACGCGCTCGTGGAGCAGCCAGGGGACGAGCGCGATCACGAAGAGCGGATTGGTCGCCTGGAGGAACACGGTGTTCGCGGCGGTCGTGAGCTTGTTCGCGAGCACGAACAGCAGGCCCGCCGCCGCGTAGGCGAGCGCGACGAGCCCCACCCGTCGGTTCCAGCTGCGGCGGGCCTCGGGGATGAGCACCACGATCGCGGAGCTGGCGACGAGGGCGCGGAACGCGGCGATCTGCCAGCCGCCGAACGAGCACCACTTGATGGCCGCGCCCGCGGTCGAGAAGCACGCGGCGGCCAGCACCAGCTGGAGGCGGGCCTTCACGAGGCTGTTCGGAGGGTAACAACGCCCTCTCTCGCCTCCCCTCGCCGCGCCAGCCAGTAGAGCGGCAACCCGAGCAGCAGCGTCGCGCCGGAATATGCCCACGCCACCCCGATCGAGAGCATCCGAGCGACCCAGCCCCATCCCGACTGCCCGATCACGCCACCCAGGTTCCCGAACATCGAGTCGAGGGAGAGGATCGTGGCGCGCTGAGCGGACGGGATGTGGGCGTTCAGGTAGGCTTGCTTCACCGGCATCGCGATTCCGACGGCGATGCCGTAGACGAGATAGAGCGAGACGACGACATAGAAGTTGCTGAACAGGCCGCAGGCGACTGCGGTCACGGCCTCGAGGCCCACGGAGAGCATGAGCACGCCGGCCCGCGTCGGCACCACGCGCGACAGCGGGCCGACCAGCGCGTTCCCGGCGATGAGGCTCAGGCCCACGAGCGAGCTGATCACGCCGTCCACCCACACGAGGTTCTTCCCCAGGAGATCGAGGAAGTAGCGCTGCCAGCTGTAGAACCCGAAGATCATGAAGCTCACGGAGACGAGCGAGGCGAGCATCACGGGTCGCACCACCGGGTGCCGCAAGCCGTACTCCATGCCCTGCACGAACACGCGCCGCATCTCGACCGGCACCCGCCGCAGCTCGAGGGCCCGCGGGGTGTAGCCGAGCTCCGGCATCCGGAACCATGCGAGCGCGAACAGCGGCACGACGATCGCCGCCCGCACCAGGTAGGGGATGTACAGGTGGATCTGGCCGAGCAGTCCGCCCCCGATCGTGCCCAGCAGCATCCCGACCCCGAACGCCATCTGGCCCCGCGCGAACACCGGCTCGAGCGGCTCCGTGTATCCCGTCGCCTGGAGCGCGTCCACCAGCCACGCGTCGACGGCGCCGGTGTAGAACGTGTAGCCCAGCCCGAGGAACACCGAAACCCACATGAACGCCCAGAAGCCCCAGCCGCGCCACGCGATCGCGACGTACAGGAGCGTCGTGACGAACAACGTGACGAGACAGAGCAGCAGCGAGACCCGCCGCCCCACGGTGTCGGCCACGACGCCCGTCGGGATCTCGAACACCATGGAGCCGAGGGTGAACGCCGAGTTCGTGAGCAGCACCTGCATGATGTCGAGGCCGGCGCCCATCTTGAACAGCGTATCGATGCCCCAGATGAGCGACATCGCGAGGTTGAAGAGAAACGTGATCGTGAGGTAGCTGCGGATGATGCGCGCGCTCACGGGACGTTCCGGGCCAGCCAGTCGCGCGCGATGGTCGCGATGTCCTGATGCTCGACGTCCGCCAGCGCGTTGAGCCGGCGCATCTCGGCGTCCGAGATGCCGCCCGCGAGCTGGCCGAGTGCCGCGGCGATCTCGGGATGCCGGCCGACCACGGCCTGCCGCATCACCAGTGCGGCTTCATAGGGGGGGAAGTAGTGGCGGTCGTCCTCCAGCACCACGAGGTCCAGCGCCCGGATCTGCCCGTCGGTCGAGTTCCCGGCGATCACGTCCACCTTCCCCTCCGCCAGCGCGCGATACGTGAGCCCGAGGTCCATCGCGGTGGGCGGGGCGGCGAACCGGAGACCGTACGCGCGCGCCAGCCCCGGGAAGCCGTCGGCGCGCTCGAGGAACTCGTAGCCGAACCCCGCGTGCCACCGCGGCGCCAGCTGCGCCAAGTCGGAGATGCGCGCGAGGCCATAGCGCGTGGCGTCGCGGTGGCGTACCGCGATGGCGAACGTATTGTCGAAACCGAACGGCCTGCCCCACGCCAGCCCGAAGCGCTGCGCGTAGTCGCGCGCCACGGTGTGATAGACGCTGTCGCGATCGGCGACGGGCGGGAGCTTCAACACCGCGGTGTACGCCGTTCCCGTGTACTCGACGTACAGGTCGATCTGTCCCGCCGTGATCGCCGCGTGGCACACGAACGTACCGCCCAGGTGAAAGCGTCGCTCCACCGGCAGGCTCGTGCGCCGCTCGATCTGCTGCGCCACGATCTCGCCGAGCAGGTCGGATTCCGTGAAGTTCTTGGACCCGACGACGACGCGCTCGCGGCGGGTGCAGCTGGCGAGTATGAATAGCAGGAGTGACAGCGACCGTACGATCGTGGTCCCCGCGTGTGATCCGCGCCCTGAGAGGGCGCGCTCGGCTCGAGCTGCGCCCTTACAGGGCGCACACCCGGCCGAGCCCGGGCTCTCAGCCCGGGTGTCCCCCCGACCCGGATCCCTCATTTCGCTCGCCAAGCGAATCGCCGTTCCGCGAGCCCGAGCAAGCCGTCCGCCGCGAGCGCCATCAGCGCGGCCGGGACCGCGCCCGCGAGAATCAACGTGTCGTTCACCATCGCCACGCCGCGGAAGATGTACACGCCCAAACCGCCCGCGCCGATCGCGGCGGCGATCGTCGCCGTCCCCACGCTCACCACCGTCGCCACCCGCACCCCGGCGAGCATCACCCCGAAGCCGAGCGGCAGCTCGACGAGCGTCAAGAGCTGCCAGTCGGTCATCCCCATCCCTCGGCCCGCCTCGCGCACCGCGGGATCGACGCCGGCGATCCCCGTGTAGGTGTTCCGCACGATCGGCAGCAAGCCGTACACCACCAGCGCGACGATCGCTGTCGTGGCCCCGATCCCCCCGATGAGCGGCAGGGGGATCAGGAAGCCGAAGAGCGCCAGGCTCGGGATCGTCTGGAACACGTTGGCGAGGCCGAGCACGGGCCCGCGCCACGCCGGCCGGCGGGTCAGGACGACGCCGAGCGGGATGCCGATGACGATGGCGATCCCCGTTGAGATCGCCACCAGGGAGAGATGCTGGCCCACGAGGCCCCAGACTTCCTGGGAGTTGCGGGCGTAGAACTGCACGAGATCGGTCACGCCGCCTCCAGGAATTTCCGCACCTCCGGGTGGCCGCTCTCCCGGAACTCCGGCGGCGTCCCCAGGAACGCGAGCCGCCCCTCATGCATCAGCCCGATCCGCGTGCCGAGCAGCAGTCCCTCGCGCACGTCGTGGGTCACGAACACCATCCCCTTGTCGAGCCGTCCCTCGAGCGCCTGAAACTCGCGCTGCAGCTCGACCCGCGTGATGGGATCGAGCGCGCCGAACGGCTCGTCGAGGAGCAGCAGCGGCGGGTCGGCGGCGAGGGCGCGAGCGACGCCCACGCGCTGGCGCTGCCCGCCCGACAGCTCGTGGGGGTAGCGCCCCGCGAAGCCGCCGGGGTCGAGGCCCACCAGCGCCAGCAGCTCGCGCACCCGCGCGGCGATCCGGGCCGGCGGCCAGCCCTCGAGCCGCGGCACCAGCCCGACGTTCCGCTCCACAGTGAAGTGAGGGAACAGTCCGATCTCCTGGATCACGTAGCCGATCCGCCGGCGCAGTTGCGTCGCCGGAACGCCGGCCGCGCGCTCCCCCGCCACCACGACCTCGCCGGCGGTGGGCTCGAGTAACCGGTTGATGAGCTTCAGGGTCGTGGTCTTCCCCGATCCACTGCGGCCCAAGAGTACGAGCGTCTCACCCGCCGCCACGGTGAACGAGACGTCCTGGACGAGGTGACCGCCCCTTCCCCCTTCCCTCTTCCCCGGCAGTTCGTACCCGAGCCCCCGCACCTCGAGCGCCGCAGTCATGCCAGCGTGGCGAAGACCATGAGAAAGCGCTCATCATCGCTCCGCCCCTGCCAGCGGACCGCGAGCCCGGCGTCGGAGAGAATCCGGAGGAAGGTGTCCGCGGCGTACTTATACGAGTGGCTCATGTCGAGCCGCTCGCCGCGGGCGAGGCGCAACACCTCGCCACCCGTCTGGGCCTCGACGTCCTGGCGGGCGCGGAAGTGCTTCGGGATGAGGTGCAGGCCGGGAAGCCGCGGGTCGTCCTTCGCCTCGAACACCAGGTCGCCGTCCGCGTCGCGGATCCCGACGGCGTGGAGCGGCGCCCAGGCGAAGCGGCGATTGAGCGGATTGTCGTAGCCCGCGACGGTCGCGTCGCCCGCGTAAATCTCACCGTCCACGAGCAGGCCGTCGCCGGGGCGGAGCAGCCGCGCCAGCTGGCGCGCGGCGGCGAGCGGGTCGAAGGCGCCGAGCGTGTTCCCGATGAGCAGGACGAGGCGGCGCGGCGTCTCGGGCTCGGGGGCGAGCGCCGCCAGGTGCTCCGCCCGCGTGACGTCCGCCTTGATGCCTTGCGCGGGGAAGCGGGCGCGCAACGCGCCGCCGCACGCCATTTCCAGCAGCGCCTGGCTTGTGTCCACCGGCACGTACGACACGCGGACGCCGTGCTCGCGCAGCGCCTCCAGCAGGATCAGGTCCTTGTCTCCCTGGCCCGCGCCCAGGCTCAGGACCTCGAGCGGGCCGGGCGGGAACAAGCGGGCGAGCTCGGCGGCCGACCGTGCGATGAGCGAGCGCGACCGCACGAAGTTGCGGTACGCGCCGTCCGAGCACAGCGCCAGCCAGGCCCGTACGGACAGGGGGAACCAGTAGAAGAACTTCTCCGGGAGGCGCCGCGCGTGGAACGCGGAAACGAATTCCTCGGCGAGAGCGTTCTCCGTCAGCAGCGCGTGAATCGGGATCATGGAGGCTTGAGAGTTACCGGTTGACGGGTGTGACGGCAACCCGTAGGATTGACCAGACAGCCGTCTTCCTGGCCCTTTCAAGGAGGCAGTAATGCAGATCGTCGAGATGCAGGAGCTCGTCCCCAGCTGTCATCGTCCCGAGATCGTCGAGACGAGCGAGCTGGTCCCCACCTGCCACTCCTAAAGCAGGAGCGGCTTGATGCACCCGGGGGCCCGGACTGACGTCCGGCCCCCTCTGCGTTTCACGCTGCCCGAGCTGCGCCTCGGGTTCGGCGCGTGGGCGGTGGGGGGCGCGGGATGGGGTGCGCCGGGAGCCGAGCGCGACCGCGCGGCCGCCGTGGAGCGTGCGGTCGAGCGCGGCATCACCTTCTTCGATACCGCGCCCAGCTACGGCGACGGCGCCTCGGAGCTGCTGGTCGGCCGCGTCCTCAAGCCGCACGGCGAGCGAGTCGCGATCGCGACCAAGGTCGGCCCCCACGACGACCCGCGTCGGTCGCTCGAAGCCTCGTTGCGCCGCCTGCAGCGTGAGCATGTCGACCTCGTGCAGCTGCACGAAGCGCTGGACCGGTGGGAGTGGCAGCTCGAGAAGCTCCACGCGCTCCAGGAAGAGGGAAAAGCGCTCGCGATCGGCCTCTGCAACACCACGCACCTGCAGATCGCCCGGGCGCTCGAGCTCGCGCCCGTGGTCTCCTACCAGGGACCGTACAACTTGTTCGATCGCGACGTGGAGCAGCGCCAGCTGCCGGTCGCCCGGGAGCGCGGTCTCGCGTTTTTTGCCTACCGGCCGCTCGCGGCCGGGCTATTGAGCGGGAAGTACGCGGCCTCCCCGGAGTTCCCGGCCGGCGACCACCGGCGCGGGATCTATTGGTTTCGGGGTCCCGAATTCACGCGCCGCCGCGCCGTCATCGAGCGGCTGCGCCCCATCGCCCGCCGCCTCGAGCTGTCCCTCCCAGCGTTCGCGCTGGGCTGGGTTTTCGCCCGGCCGGGAGTCGGAATCGTCCTGGCCGGAGCGCGGAACGCCGCGCAGGTGGATGAGAATCTCACTGGCACCCGACACCTGACACCCGACACCCTGGCGGAGGTTGATGCCCTCGTCGCGGAGGCCTTCCGGCTGCCGCACGCGACAGACGCGCTGCGAGCGCAGGCGGCCACATGGGGCGAGCGCGAGCGCTTTATCATCGAGCGACTGGACGGGACGGCGAGCGCCGAGGCGATCGCGGCGGCCTGGACCGACCGCGGGGAAAAGCCCATGGTTGCCGCCCAGGTCAAGGTGTTTTGTGACCAACTGGCCGAACAGGGGTTAGTAGTTACGGACACCGGATAACGGACGACTGATGACGCAGCTCATGGTGGGCGCCTTCTACAATCCGCACCTGGGCGCGGAGCTGGCCCGCGCCGATGGCATCGACCATCTCGCGATGGCCGACCTGCCGGCCGCGAGCGATCCGTGGTGGCCCGTGATGCGGGAGCGCTACACGCTGCTGCTGCACGACTATTTGGGTCAGCTCTCCGAGCCCCTCGACGAGCGCTCGATCGCGCGCGCCCGGTCGCTCGCCGAGCTGTATCGCACGCCCTGGGTGGCGGAGCACTTCCAGTGCCTGCACACCGAGGACGGCACGTACAACCTCAACTACGTCTTCCCGCCGCTCTACACCGAGGAGTTTCTCGCGCGCTTCGTGGCCAACGCCAAGGCACTCAAGGCCCGGCTCGATCAACCGCTCGTGATGGAGAACATCCCCGGCTTCTTCGACGTCAAGGCGAGCCAGATGCCCGAGCCCGCGTGGTTGCGGTGCTTCTTCGAGGCGACGGGCGTCGGATTCCTGCTCGACCTGCCGCACGTGTGGCTCCAGGCGCATTACCGGGACGTCGATCCGGAGCGGTGGCTCGCCGAGTTCCCCCTCGAGCGGGTGGTGGAGCTCCACGTGGCGGGAGTGGAGCACGACGACGATCTCAAGGGACCCTGGATCGCGCCCGCCGAGCCGAGCGACGAGATGCTCGACTTCATGGCCCACGCGGTGAGCCGCTGTCCGCAGGCGAAGGCCGTCACGTTCGACGCGTTCTCCCCCTCGCTCGCCGCGGACGTCCTGTTCCGGAGCGTGGAGCGGATGCGGCGCGCGCTATGAAGGTCATCGCGCCGACGCTGCTCGCGCTGTGGCTCGGGAGCACCGTGATCCCCGCGGGCACGCGCATCCCGATCCGGTTCGTCCAGCGCATCACGAGCGGCAAGGACACGGTCGGAACGCCCGTGCTGGTGCAGACGATGGGCGCACTGGTGCGGGACTCGTGCGTCGTGGTCCCGCCGTACACCCGAGCGAAGGGGCGCATCGTCGTTTCCAAGGGCGGCGGCCGGTTCGGCCGGCACGGGCGGCTGGGACTGCGGTTCGACTCGCTCGAGGTGCGCCCCGGTCGCTGGGCCGCGATCTCCGGCGTGCTCGATACGCTCGAGTACGCCAAGCCGGGGACCCTCACGGACTCGGGGCTCGTCTCGAGCGGGAAGACCTCGGTGGTCGGCGTCGGTAAGCGCCTGGTGCCGGCGGGCGTCGCGGCGGCGGTCGACCTCGCGGCCGCCCCGGTCGCGCTGCTCGGCGGCTATGCGCTGGTGCGCCGGGGACCTCCGGTTCGTATCATCGCGGGCGAGATCGGCGGGATCCGGCTGACCGAGCCCCTCGACCTCGTCGACGACGGCCGGTGCGAGCCCGTGAGCGCGCACCGCGAGCTTGCCGACCTGCCGGCGCTGCCACAGTTCGTGCCCCGCACGGAGAATCGCGCGGGCACCGTGCTCGGCGACCCGTTCAACGTCTTGCTGCTCGGCACCGCGAGCGCGGTCGACAGCGCGTTTGCGCGCGCCGGCTGGGTGCGTGCGCAGAAGCCGTCCGTCCTGGCGGTCACGAAGGAAGTCACGGCGGCGATCGCGAGCCGGCCGGCCATCAGCGCCCCCGTGAGCACGCAGTACTTCGAGAGCCGGCCGCAGGATCTCGCGTACGTGCTGCCCGGGCCGAACGCGCGCATCCGGCACCACATCCGGATCTGGCTGCTCGACAGTCTGTCGCTCGTGTGGATCGGCGCCGCCAACAAGGACATCGGCGTCATCTTCAAGCCCTGGGAGCCGCAGGCGACGCACCGCATCGACTCGCACATCGATCGAGAGCGCGATCGCATCGTGCACGACCTCGAGGCGAGCGGCTGCGCCGATCTGGTCGACTACACCACCCTGCCCGGCGCCGTCACCCAGGCGCGGAACACGTCGGGGCAAAAAATCGTGTCCGACGGCCGCACGGCCGTGGTGCGGCTGCGGCCGTGCGGCCCCTCACCCGTGGCGGTGCCGTGACGCCCGCACCAAGCGATCGCGCGTTGCAGGACGACGTGATCCGGGCGCTCGCGGACGCGCCGTACCGCGGCTCGGCCGAGTGGCGGGCCCGCCGGCTCGCCGACCCCGAGCGGGTGGAGCGCTATGGGCGGTTCCTGGCGCGCCACTTCTACTACGAGCGCCTCGTCCACTTCTTCAAGTACTCGCGCGCGCTGGCGCGCGTGACGGGCCGGCGTCCCGAAGCGATCCTCAGGCGCCCGGGCTTCGACGCCCTGCTTCCCACCGCGGTGCTCGGCAGCCGGGGGACGGCGCGGGCCGTCGCGCGGCTTGCGGTCGAGTACGTCTCCGAGGCCGACGCGCCCATTCCGTATCTCGCCGACCTGCTCCGCTACGAGGAGGCGATGATGGTGGTCGAGGCGGGGCCGCGGAAGTGGCGAGACTCTGATGGTGCCGGGGGAGCAGGGAGCAGGGAGCGGTACCCTCCGGAGAAGGTCGAGGGAACGCTGCTGCTGGAGTTCGCGTTCGATCTGCCCGCAGTGCTCCCCAAGCTGCTCCAGCCGTGGACCGAGCTGCCACCGGCGCCCGTGCGGCCGACCAAGCTGCTCGTCGCGCGGTCGCCCCAGGGACGTGTGGCCGTGGCGCGCAGCGACGCCGCCGTCGCCGCCGTGGTCCAACTCGCGGACGGGAAACGGACGCTCGCCGAGCTGGCGGCGGGCGCGGGGCTGCAGGCGAGCGAGCTCGAGGAGACCCTGAAGGGACTGGTGGACCTCGGGGCCGTGAGGTTCTCCACGGGAAGCTAGCCTCGCGTGGCGCCGCGGCGGACCGCCCAGTAGTTTCGCGGGAGACAACCGCTCAAGGGAGCGACCGTGACGACCAAGTACGAAAGCGCCGACCTGTTGCTCAAGTTGTACGACCTGCGTCGCGAAGCGGTGCTGCGGAAAGCGCGCGCATGGTTCCGCGAGCAGTTTCGCCCCCAGAGCGCGCAGGAGGTGCTCACCGTGTATCGCGGCAAGCACAGCGCCCCCTATCGCATGGTGACGACGTACTGGAACATGGCCGCGGCGCTCGTGCTGCACGGCGCGATCGAGGAGCAGATGTTCGCGGACGTGAACGGGGAGCACGTCATGGTGTACGGCCGGCTCCAGCCGTTCCTGGGCGAGCTGCGCGCGGCGCTCCACAACCCCGGATACTTGGACCACCTGGAGAAACTGATCCTGCGGATGCCGGACGCCCAGGCGAGGCTCGCGCGGGTGCGCGGGATGAGCGCCCCGGCCGGCAGGCCGGCGCGGCCCAAGCGTCCCGGGAAGGCCGCGTGACCACCGCCACGATCCCGCGGCCCGACGCCACCGAGTACGCGCCGTTTTACGGCACGTACGTGGGGAAGGTCCCCGACGGAGACCTGCTCGAACTGCTCGAGCGGCAGCGGCGCGAGACGCAAAACTTACTGGCGGGCCTGTCGGACACGCAGGCGCTGCACCGCTACGCCCCCGGCAAGTGGAGCATCAAGGAAGTCGTCGGCCACCTGATGGACAGCGAGCGGGTGTTCTGCTACCGCGCGCTGCGGTTCGCGCGCGCCGACGAGAAGCCGCTCCAGGGTTTCGACGACAAGGCCTGGGTGCCGGCCGGCAGCTTCGACGCCCGCCCGCTCGCCGACCTCGCGGCCGAGCTCGACGCCGTACGGCGCGCCACCATCGCGCTGTTTGGGGGGTTCGACGCCGCAGCGCTGGCGCGCAAGGGCACCGCCAACAACAACGAGGTCACGGTGCGCGCGCTCGCGTGGATCGTCGCCGGGCACGAGCGACATCACGTGGCGATCTTGCGGGAGCGTTACCTGGCGTGACGGTCACCGTCGGTCAGACGGCGCGCCGCAGCCTCACCCTGACGCCGGACCATGTGGCCACGTACGCGAAGCTCACCGGCGACTACAATCCCCTGCACTTCGATGCCACGTTCGTCGAGCGGACGAAGTTCGGAAGGCTCGTCGTCCAGGGAGGGCTCACGACCGGGCTGCTGCACGCGCTTGTCGCCATGGACCTCCCGGGACCGGGGACGGTGTTCCTGAGCCAGCATTGGAAGTTCAACGCGCCGGTGTACATCGGGGACACGATCACGGCGGAGGCGGAGGTGCTGAGCGTGCACGCCTCGAAGCCGGTGTGCCAGCTCGGGATCAAGGTGATGCGACAAACGGGAGAGACGGTGCTCGAGGGAGAGGCGTGGTGCTACACGATGGCACCTTCCGAGCCGCGGGTCTGATGGACTTCGACCCCCTCCCCCAACAGCGCCTCGCGATCGAGGCCCCGCTCGGGCCCACTCTCGTCGTGGCCGGGCCGGGAGCCGGCAAGACCTTCTGCCTGATCCGCCGTGTCCATCGCCTGATCGCCTCCCTCAACTTCGACCCCGCCCGCATCTGCGCCGTGACGTTCACCAACAAGGCGGCAGAGGAGATCGGCGTGCGGCTCAAGCGCACGCTGGGGGAGCGCGCGGAGGAGGTCACGAGGGGGACGCTCCACGCCCTGTGCCTGGCCATCCTCCGCGAGCATGCCGACGCCGCCGGACTCCACCGCGGCTTTGGGGTGGCCGACGAGGAGTACCAGCGGATCGTGCTCGGCCGCCTCGGCGTCCACGCCAAGCGCCGGGGCGGACTGCTCACCCTGTTCACCCGGCGGCGGCTGCAGGACTACCGCCTGACGGCCGGGGACGAGTCGGTGTACCGGGAGTACGCGGCCTACCTGGCGCGCCGCAACATGCTCGACTTCGACGACCTCATCGCGCGGACTGCGACGCTGTTCCGCGAGCGCGGGGACGTCGCCGACGCCGTCGCCGCGCGGTGGGACTACCTGCTCGTGGACGAGTTCCAGGATTTGAACCCGGCACAGTACGAGATCCTGAAGCGGCTCGCGGCGCCCCATCGCAACTTCTTCGCGGTCGGGGATGACGAGCAGTCGATCTTCTCCTGGACCGGCGCCGATCCTCGAGTGCTCGGCCGGTTCCGCGAGGACTTCGGGATCGCGCAGCCCGTCGTGCTCGACCGCAACTGCCGCTGCTCGCACCAGATCTTCGAGACCGCGCGCCGTGTCCTCGCCGAGAATCCGCACCTGTTCGACAAGCGACTCGTGGCCGAGCGGGCGTCCGAGCACGAGGTACGCGCCTACGCCTTCCCGGACGAGGACGCCGAAGCCGCGTGGCTGCTCGACGACCTCCAGGCCGACCAGGCGACCACCGGGCTCACGTGGGGGGATTACGCCATCGTCTATCGCAAGCACCGCGTGGGCGAGCATCTCGAAAGTCGGTTGTTGCGAGCCGGGATCCCCTGTCGGCTCGCCCGGGGGCACTCCATCACGGAAGACGACGTGGTGGGCTACGTGATCGCCGCGCTGCGGGTCATGCGGGATCCGGGGGACCCGGTGGCCCTGGAGGGACTCGCGCGGGTCGTCTTTTCGGAGCACCTGCTCCAGGAGGTGCAGGCGGCGGCAGTGGGGGGGGGCGACGCCGGCGACTTCCTCGGCATCGTGCGCAACCTCGCGCGCGCCCGTCCTGCGAGCGACCCCGACACGAAGAAGCTCTGGCGCTTCGTCTATCAGGTGGAGAACCTCGGCGCGCTCGCGCGCGCGCATCACTCGCTCCAGGCGCTCGTAGAGGAGCTCCTATCCCAGACCATCGGCCCCTACCGGAACGCTCTGGAAGAGCGACACGACGAGGTCACCGACCCCGCCGACCTGCCCGAGGCCGTGCGGCTGGCGGAGTGCCTGGAACGGGCGATCGCCGCCGAGCAGTCGATCCTGATCGAACCGCAGCGCGGCCTCGAGATCGCCCTGCGCGGCATGCTCGCCGCCGCCGGCATGCGGCACGTGCCGTCGCCGCGCGGACACGAGGCCGGCGAGGGCGACCTGGTGCTCCGCGCCGCGGATGGAGGTGGCGTCGGGCTCGCGCTCGCCCTGTTCAAGGCGCTCCAGCTGCTCCACGCCCGCGAGCTCGGGTCCGCGCTCCCGCGCTACGTCACCTTCGATCTCGAGACGACGGACAACGACGCCGCCACGTGCGACATCGTCGAGATCGGCGCCGCCAAAGTCGTCGACGGGGAGATCGTGGACCGCTTCCACGCGCTGGTGCGGCCCGCTCGACCGATCTCGGCCGGCGCGACAAGGGTGCACGGCTACACGGACGCCGACGTCCGGGACGCCCGCCCGTTCACCGAGGTCTGGCCCGCCTTTCGCGAGTTCGTCGGCGATGCCATCCTCGTCGCCCACAACGGCCAGCGGTTCGACGTCCCGGTGCTGCGACGCCTCGCCGCCGAGCGGGACGGAGTCGAACACCTCGTCTTCTTCGACACGCTGCCGTTGGCCCGCTCGTTGGCGCGCGGCAGCGCCAAGCTGGTCGACCTCGCCACCCGTTTCGGCATCGACCCCGGGCGCTCGCACCACGCGCTCGACGACGCGCTGACGTTGGCGCGCGTGTTCCGCGAGCTGGAGCGGCAACGCATCACCCGCGCGCGGAAGGCGGTCCTGGTGAACCTGCTCGACTACCTCGGCCTCGCGCTCGCGCTCGCACCCGACGACCCGTCGAGCGACGAGCGTCGGATACTGTTCGGTCTGGCCCGGTACTACGCCCTCGGGCGCTACAGCGACTGCCTCGAGTTCTACGCCACGGAGCGGGAACGCACCGGGGCCGAGGCGCCGTCCGTCGAAGCCGTCATCGAGCGGCTGGGCGGGAAGGCCCTCATGGCGCACCTGCGGGCGGAGCCCGAGCCGGCGCATCGCTACCCCGCGGCCCTCGCCCGCCTGCGGGCGCTGATGGACGGCGACGCCGCCCTCACGCTGCAGGACGGCATCGCGCGCCTGCTGGAGCGCGTCGCCCTCTCCACCTCCGCGGGCGTCGAGGTCGACCCCCAGCGCGTGAACCTGCTCACGCTGCACTCGACCAAGGGGCTCGAGTTCACACGCGTCTACGTGGTGGGCGTCGAGGACTTCCAGTTGCCCGGTTACTACGCGGCGATCGAGAACCGGGTGGATGAGATCCAGGAAGCACGCCGCCTCTTGTACGTCGGAATGACGCGGGCGCGCGACCGGCTCGTGCTCACCCGGGTCGATCGGCGGTTCGGGCAGGATGCCGGTGGCAGCGCGTTCCTGGACGAGATGGGGTTGGCGGTCGCCCTGGCGCCGGAGGGCTGACTCGGACCCGCAAGCTAGCGCCTCAGCGTAACGACGATCGCGGCATATCCCTCGGTGGGCCCGAAGCGGCTCGCCGCCTCGTTCTGGCTAAGCCAGCGCATCTCGAGTACGGTCTCCACCGGAATCGTCTTTAGGTAGTCGGCCCCGCCGGCGACGTGGTCGTTCAGATACACGCGAACCGTAATGTCCTGGAGTGGCTCGGTCGGGGTCCCCGGGAGCCTGGCGAGCTCGCGTCGCTGGAACCAACGCGGGCGTAGCATCTCGACGGCGTCGAACGCCGTGGCGATGCTGGCCTTCGCGCGCTCGATCTCCTCGGCGGTGAGCAGGTTCCGCTGCCCGCGTTGCGCATGCAGCGGAGCGCCGGCCATGAACGCCACGATCGACAGCACGGACAGTCCGAGTCCTACCGTACGCATTTTGCCCTCCTGGTCACGCGTGCGCCTACCGGTACCCGGCGGCCTGGAGAGAGAAAAGCTCGGCGTAGAGACCGCCTCTCGCAAGCAGCTCCTCGTGCGTGCCTTGGTCGACCAGCTCGCCGCCCTGGAGCACGAGGATGCGATCCGCCATCCGGACGGTCGAGAAGCGGTGCGAGATGAGCACCGCCATCCGGCCGCGCGTCAGCTCCGCGAACCGCAGGAACACTTCGTACTCGGCGCGCGCGTCGAGCGACGCGGTCGGCTCGTCGAGGATCAGGACCTGGGCGTCGCGCATGTAGGCCCGGCCCAGCGCCACCTTCTGCCACTCGCCCCCCGACAGCTCTACGCCGCCGTCGAAGCGGCGGCCGAGCATCTGGTCGTAGCCCTTCCCGAGCCGGGAGGCGACCGAGTCGGCGAGGCTGCGGCGCGCGGCCTCGCGGATCCGCGCCTCGTCGCCCAGCTGCTCCACCTGGCTCACCCCGATGTTCTCCTTGAGGATGAAGTCGTAGCGCACGAAGTCCTGGAAGATGACCCCGATGTTCTTACGCAGACTGTCGAGCTCGTACTCCCGCAGGTCCACCCCGTCGAGCAGGATGCGTCCCTCATCCGGGTCGTACAGGCGGGCCAGCAGCTTCACGAGCGTCGTCTTGCCCGCCCCGTTCTCACCCACGAGGGCGATCCGCTCGCCCGGCTGGAACGTGAAGGTGAGGTGCCGCACCGCCCACCGGTCCGAGCCCGGGTAGCGAAATCCCACGTCCTGGAACTCGAATCCCCGCACGATCGGCAGCGGCACGACCCGCGCCCCGGGCCGGGACGTAACCCGCGGCTGCACGTCGAAGAAGGTGAACAGGTCCGACAGATACAGGCTCTGCTCGAACACCTGCGACAGCGACAAGAGGACGCGCTGGATCAGGTCGCGGCTCTGGCGGAACGAGCCCGCGAGGAACGTGAGCGCGCCGATCGTGAAGCGCCCCAGCACCGTGAGATAGATCGTCACCGCGTAGGCGCCGTAGTAGCCGAGCGTGCCGATGGTGACGAACAGCGTCGAGACGATGTTGCGCCTGATCGCGAGCCGTTTGTTCTCCTCGTAGAAGTCGTCCGACAGCTTGGCGTACCGTCCCACGAGGAAGTCCGACAGGTTGAACAGCTTGACCTCCTTCGCCATCTCGTCCGACGCGCCCGCGTACCGCAGGTAGTCGAGCAGCCGCCGCTCGGGAGTCCAGCTGAATAGCAGCGAATAGCCCAGCGCCGCGTAGTGCGTCTCGCCGAGGAACGAGGGCAGTACCGCGACGATGAGCAGCAGCAGCAGCCACGGGAGCTGGACGAGCAGCACGCCCGCGAGCGACGCCAGCGTCACGAGATCCTGCGCCGTGGAGAGCAACAGGGCGATCAGTCCGATCCGGCCCACCGTCTGGCGGCGGGCGCGCTCCAGATGGTCGTAGGTCTCGGCATCCTCGTACTGCGCCAGGTCGAGCGTGGCCGCATGCTGCATCAGCCGCACGCTGATGCGGTTCGAGAACAGGTCGCCGAGCAGGCTCTCGAGCAGCGACGACAGCCGGGCGAGCCCTTCTCCCGCCACGGCGATGCCCAGCTCGAGCCCCACGAGCCCGCCCAGGTACCACCAGTCCACCGGAGGCCCCCCCCCGCCGGCCGAGCGCACCCGCATCGCGGCGATCACCCCGTCGATGATCAGCTTGCCGATCCACAGGACCGCGAGGGGCACGAACGAGCGGATCGCCCGCAGCACGAGAATCGCCACGGTGTAGCCGCGGTGGGTCTCGTACACGAGCTTCAGCAGCGGGGGGACGTGCTTCAGCGCCTGGAGCCGCTCGCCCCAGGTGGGGGGCTTCCCATCGGGCCCGGAGAGCAAGCTCCTGGGCTTCGGCATGATGCCGTGCGGGATGAAGCGGGGCGGGGGATTCGTCACAACCTTAACTTGTCCACGGGGCCGTGCGTCAATATAACCGCATGAAAACCCTGGTCGTTCCGCCGCTCGTGACGGCGCTGCTGCTCGCGGCGAGCGTGGGAGCGGGGCAACAGCCCCCTGTCCTCACCCCGCGCGATTCCGCGTTCCACGCGCTGAACCGCCTCGCCTACGGGCCGCGCCCCGGCGAAGTGGAGCGCGTGGCGCAGGAAGGCGTGATGCGGTGGATCGACCGGCAGCTCGCGCCCGACCAGATCGCCGACGGCGACCGCGCCGCGCGGGAGCGCGAGTTCCGGGTCCTTCACTACGACCGCGGCGACCTGGCCCAGCTGTACCTCGACGCCCAGCGGGAGCGGCGTGAGCGCAAGGCCGACACCACGGCCGATCAGACGCCCGGCCCGGTGGAGCAACAAGGCCGCCGGCTCGCCGGCCAGCTTGCCGAGCTCGCGGTCGTGCGCGCCACCATCTCCGAGCGCCAGCTGTACGAGGTGATGGTCGACTTCTGGACCAACCATTTCAACGTGTTCCTCGGCAAGGGCGCCGACCGGTTCCTGCTGCCCGATTACGTCGAGCACGTGATCCGCCCCCACGCGTTGGGCAGGTTCGAGGATCTCTTGATCGCCACGGCCGAGAGCCCGGCGATGCTGTTCTATCTCGATAATTGGGAGAGCGTCGCGTTGGGGCTCAACGAGAACTACGCCCGCGAGCTGCTCGAGCTGCACACCCTCGGCGTGGACGGCGGCTACACGCAGCAAGACGTGATCAACGTGGCGCGCATCTTCACCGGCTGGAGCATCAAGCGGCCCCGGCAGGGCGGCGACTTCGAGTTCCACGAGTCGGTGCATGATGAAGGGGAGAAGCAGGTGTTGGGTGTCGGGTTTCAGGCTAGCCACGGCATGGACGAGGGGATTCGCTTGCTCAAGCTGCTCGCCAATCAGCCAGCAACCATGCACCACGTGAGCCAGCAGCTGTGCGAGCGGTTCGTGAGCGACGACCCGCCGGACGGCTGCGTGGACGACGCGGTCGCCGCCTGGAGGCGCTCCCACGGCGACCTCCGCCAGGTGCTGCGGGCGATCTTCACGTCGCCCGACTTCTGGGCGCCCGGCACGCTGGGCGGCAAGGTCAAGACGCCGCTCGAGTTCGTGGTGAGCGCCGCGCGCGCCGTCGGCGCCGATCCCGACACCAACCCCCGGCTCGCGCAGCTGGTGGCGCGGCTGGGCGAGCCGCTATACCTCCACGTGGCGCCGGACGGGTACCCGGAGAAGCAGGACGCCTGGGTGAACAGCGGGGCCCTGCTCGACCGCATGAACGCGGCGGTCGCGCTCGCCGCCGGCAACGTCCCCGGCCTGGTCGTGCATCTCGACTCGATCGTTTCACCGACCGCGGACGCCGACCGGCTGGTCGCCGCCCTCGACGAACGGATTCTCGGTGGCACCCTGTCGCCGAACACGCGCAAGGTGCTGCGCGAGCAGCTCGCGGACGTGGGCGATCCGTTGCAGGCGCGGGCACTGGCCGTCGGATTGGCGATCGGCGGGCCGGAGTTTCAGAGGCAGTAGTTAGGCGGATAGGCGGATAGGCGGTTAGTGAGGAGCGTGGGACGATGATAATCTCGCGACGCGTGTTCGTTAAGTCGGGAGGCCTGGCGCTGGTGAGCTTCGGGCTCGATCCACTTTTTCTAGCCCGAGCGGCGTTCGCAACTAACCGCCTATCCGGCTATCCGCCCAACCGCCCAGTTCTCGTCTGCCTCTTCCAACGCGGCGCCGTGGACGGGCTCAACATGATCGTGCCGCACGGCGACGCCCTGTATTACCGGGAACGGCCGCGGATAGCGGTGCCGGCAACGGACGTCATCGACCTCGACGGCTACTTCGGGCTCCATCCCCGGCTCGCGCCGCTGAAGCAGTGGTGGGACGCGAAGAGCCTGGCCGCGATCCACGCCATCGGCTCGCCCGACGCCTCGCGCAGCCACTTCGACGCGCAGGACTACATGGAGGCGGGCACCCCCGGCGTGAAGGCCACGCCCGACGGCTGGCTCAACCGCTACTGCCAGCACGATCGCCAGCACGCCGACACGCCGTTCCGGGCCGTCGCCTTCGGCCCGCAGTTGCCGCGCATCCTGGCCGGCAGCGCGCCCAGTCTCGCGATCGACGACCTGCAGGCGTTCGGCCTGCGCGCGCCCCGCCTCCAGCCCGCCGCGCGCGACCGGCTCACGCGCGCGTTCGAACAGCTGTACGCCGGCTCGGCGACCGGCCTGCTCTCGAGCTCGTCGCAGGAGGCGTTTCATGCCGTGCAGATGTTGCAGCAGCTCGATCTCGCCGAGTACCGACCCGCCAACGACGCCGCCTACCCGCGCGGCCGGTTCGGGAAGGCGATGCTCGAGATCGCCCAACTCATCAAGGCCGACGTCGGGGTGCAGCTGGCGTTCGCGGACGTGACGGGGTGGGACACGCACGTGAACCAGGGGGCGAGCGAGGGACTGCTGGCGACGCGCCTCGGTGAGTTCGGGCAGGCGCTCGCGGCGTTCGCTCAAGACCTGGGCGAGAAGCTGCGCGACGTGGTGGTGCTCACGATGTCCGAGTTCGGCCGCACCGTACGGGAGAACGGCAATTCCGGCACCGACCACGGGCACGCGACCGCGATGCTCGTCCTGGGCGGCCCGGTGAACGGCGGCACGGTGCTGGGGAGGTGGCCGGGCCTCGACCCGGCGCAGCGCTTCGAGGGACGGGACGTCCAAGTCACGACGGATTTCCGCGATCTGTTCGCCGAGATTCTGGCGCGCCACCTGGGCGCGCGCGATCTCTCGGCCGTCTTCCCGGGATTCACACCCGATCCGGGGCGGTTCCCCGGCGCGATCCGCGGGTAAGCTATTTCACCTTCGCGGCGCGCTCGAGGGTGGCGAGCAAGGGCTCCAATTCCCACGCTTCGTCGTGGCGGACGCCGTTCACAAAGAACGTCGGCGTGCCGTTCACGCCGCTCGCGACGCCGCTCCGGAAGTCCTCGCGCACGCGCGGCTCGTAGACCCGCCCGGCCAGCTCCTTGCGGACACGCTCGGCGTCGAGGCCCAGATCGCCGGCGTATTCGACCAGGTTGTCATCGTCCAGAGCGAATTGCCGCTCGAACAGGCGGTCGTGCATCTCCCAGAACTTCGCCTGCGCGCCGGCCGCTTCCGCCACCTCAGCGGCGTGCTGCGCGTGCGGGTGACTCTCGCGCAGCGGGAAGTTCCGGAACACGAAGCGCAGGCGGCGACCCAGCCGTTTCTGAATCTCCTTCACGATCGGGTAGGCACGGCCGCAGTACGGGCACTCGTAGTCGCCGTACTCGACGAGGGTGACGGCGGCGCCGGCCGCGCCGCGGGCGTGATCCCGCTCGCCGACCGGGAGCGTGAGCTGGGGGGCGGCCTGCGTGTCACGCCGGCTCACGCTGGGGTCCGCTCGCCCGCGAGCGACTGGAGGGCGCGCAGGATGCCGTCCGCGCCGGGATTGACGCCGATGGGCGAGACGTAGCTCCAGCGGATCACGCCGTCCCCGTCGATCACGAACAGCGCCCGCTCCGTCCAGCCGTCGCCCTGCCGGTACACGCCGTAGCGACGCGCCACCGCGCCCTTCGGCTCGAAGTCCGCAAGCAGGGGGAAGTGGAGCTTGCGGTCGCGAGCGAACGCCGTGTGGCACCACACGCCGTCCACCGAGACTCCGAGCAGCGTCGCCCCGTAGCGCTGAAACTCGGGCAGGACCTCGTTGTACAGCGCCATCTGGTCCCCGCATACCGGGCTCCAGTCGGCCGGATAGAACGCCAGGATCACCGGCCGGCCGCGGAAATCGCGCAGCGACACGGTCTGGTCGGGGGTGCTGGGGAGCGTGAAGTCGGGCGCCGGCGTCCCGGCGTCAAGGGCAGCCATGGGTGTTCCTTTCAAGAAGTGCGAGTCGCCGACTCGTCGGGGACGATCGCCAGTTCGAGCTTGTCGGCCTTGCGTAGCACGACGACGGTCGTGGGCGCGCCGATCCGCTCCGTGACGAGCAGCTGATGCAGGTCGTCGATGCCTGCCACGGGCTTCCCGTCGAAAGCTACTATGATGTCGCCGGAGGTCAGCCCGGCGCGCTGTGCCGGGCTGTTCGGCTCCACGCCGGTGACGAGCACGCCGCTCTTGGCATCGAGGCCGTGGGCCCGCTGGGCGAGCCGCAACAGCGGCACGTTTTGGCCCGCCACGCCGATGCGCCCGCGGCGGATCTTGCCGTGCCGGATGAGCTGGCCGGTCACCACCTTCGCCGTGTTGATCCCTACCGCGAAGCAGATCCCCTGCGCCGGAAGGATGACGGCGGTGTTGACGCCGATCACGCGTCCGCGCGAGTCCACGAGGGGCCCGCCCGAGTTACCGGGGTTGAGCGCCGCGTCGGTTTGAATCACGTCGTCGATCAGCCGGCCCGTCACCGAGCGGAACGAGCGGCCGAGCGCGCTCACGACGCCCGCCGTCACCGTGCTCTCGAAGCCGAGCGGGTTGCCGATCGCGATCACGAGCTGCCCCACGCGCAGCGTCCCCGAATCCCCGAGCTCGGCGGCCGCGGGGGTGCCGGGCTCCACCCGGAGCACCGCGAGGTCGGTTTCGGGATCGTCGCCGACCAGCTGCGCGCCCACGCGCCGCCCGTCGGCGAACGCGGCCTCGATCCGCGTGGCGTCGTGCACCACGTGGCTGTTCGTGAGGATGAAGCCGTCGGGCGTGAACACGAACCCCGAGCCGTGCCCGGGCACCTCCCGCGCCGGCCGCCCGCGCCGCGCGACCCGGTGCCGCACGTCGACGCTCACCACGGCGGGGCCGACTCTCTCGGCCGCGCCGGTGACGGCCTGGGAATAGGCGTCTAGCACATCCATATCATGGCTCACATTCCCAGAACGCCGGCCGGTTCCCTACGCCTCCCCTTGACGCCTCCCCTCGACGCCCTTCCTCGACGCCTTTCGTATATTCTCGCCTATGGAGCTCGCGGGGGCGCTGGCCGTTGTAACCGGAGCGACGCAGGGGATCGGGCGCGCCATCGGCGTCGCGCTGGGCCAGGCGGGAGCCAAGCTCGCGATCTGCGCACGTACCGACGCCGCCGTCCGCGCTACGCTCGGGGACTGGAACAGGGCCGGCATCGACGCCATCGGGATGCGGTGCGACGTGTCGGACCCGGCGTGCGTCGACGCGTTCGCGGCCTTCGTGACCGGGCAACGCGGTGCCCCGAGCATCCTCGTCAACAACGCCGGCATCGGCCGCTTCAAGCCGCTCGAGGAGCTGTCGCTGGAGGAGTGGGACGAGATGATGGGGGTGAACGTGCGGTCGCTCTATCTCGTGACGCGGGCGTTCCTCCGCGGGATGAAGGATGCGGGCGGAGGCACCGTCGTGAACGTGGCGTCGCTCGCGGGCAAGAACGGTGTCGAGGGCGGCACCGCGTACTGTGCCTCGAAGCACGCGGTGCTCGGGTTCTCGAAGGCGCTCATGCTCGAAGTCCGCAAGCACGGCGTGCGGGTGGTGGCCGTCTGTCCCGGGTCGGTCGACACGTCCTTTGGGAACCGGCAGCGTGGCAACCGCGACCGGGTCCTCAAGCCGGAAGACGTCGCCCACGCCGTCGTGGCGGCGCTTACGGTTTCCGACGGCGCGATGATGAGCGAGCTCGATATTCGGCCGACTAACCCCTAGAACCGTCGAGGAACTACGTGGACGAACTGCGTCGAGGAGAGACGTTGAGGGCCGGAGCGGTCCCGCGACGTCTTCCCTGGACGCCCTCCCTCGACGTCACCCCTCGACGCAGTTCGAAGTCGTGATCGACCCGATCCGTCGGGTTCTGACGGAAGCCGGTAAGGCCAAGCAGACGCGGGCCTTCTGGCAGGCGGCGACGGACGTCCTGAGCGAATGGACCGGTGCCCGGGTCGAGCTGACGTACAAGGGATTGAACGAGTCCGGCGCGCTGCACGCCGGCGCGGCCCTCCCCGAGAGCGGCGAGCCTTTCCTCGCGGACTTCCACGACGCCGACGGCCGCCACGTGAGCGTGCGGTTGCGCGGGCTGCCCGAGGGATTCCCGGCCGAAGCGCTGCACTCGACCATCGAGATCGCCTCTCACCTCGCCGTGATGGTAGCGCGGCGCAGCGGGCTCGAGCGGGAGCGCCGGCTCGGCACGTTCCTGGTCGAGCTGTCGCGCTGGCTGCTCGCCGCCCCCGACCGCGAGCTGCTGCTGCAGTACACGCTCCAGAGCGTCACGAGCCTGGTGGAGGCCCAGGGCGCCTATGTGGCGCTGCGCCGCCCCGACGGCACCGCGCTCCGGGTCGTCGCGACGGTGGGCCAGTGCGTGGAGCTCGAGGGGTGCGAGATCGCCCTCAACGCCAGCGCCACCGGCCGTGTGGTCCGCTCAGGCGAGGCGCTGCTCACCGACAACATCCTCGCCGAGCCGGACGCGCAGCAGTCCCTTTCGCCGTCCGGGACAGCGCGCGCGGCGATGATCGTGCCGCTCAAGACGTCGAGCGGCGTCGCGGGGGCGGTGGGCGTCGTGCGCTACCTCCGGCCCGCCGCGGACGAGCCGCCGCCTTTCGGGCTGGTCGAACTGCAGTACCTCACGGCCGTCGCGGCCCACATAGCGGGCGGCCTCGAGCTCTCCGAGGCGGTGAGCGGCGCGCGCGCCGCGGCGGAGCGGGCGCACGCGATGGTGGACGGGAGCCCGCTCCCGATGGCCCTGGTCGATCTTGAGGGCCGGGTCCAGCAGCTCAACCAGGCGGGGTGCCGCCTCTTCGGGATCCCGTCCGAAGGGCAGGCCCTGGGGCTGCACCTGGAAGCGCTCGGACTCTCGCCCAGCGAGATCTCGCTCCACCTCGTGCTGGCGCGCCCCCGCCACGGAGAGCCGTGGCACGGCCGCGTGCTCGTGTCGCAGCCGGCCGGTGACCGGCGCATCTGCGACTGCACGGTGACGGGGCTGTCGGGCGTGGGGCCGGACAGCCTGTTGGTGGCGCTGTACGATCGTACCGACGAGCTGCGCGCCCAGCGCGAGCTGATCGCCCGCGAGAAGCTCGCCACCGTGGGCGAGATCGCGAGCGGCGTGGCGCACGAGGTCAACAACCCGCTCGCGGCGATCCGCATGGAGGCCGAGCTGCTCGGGCGCGCCAGCAAGGACCCGGAGACGAGCACCACGGCGGCCACGATCACGCGGGAAGTGGACCGCGCCGCGCGCATCGTGCGCAGCCTGCTGCGGCTTGCGCGCCGCGCCGACACGGCGCCTACGCGCGTGCAGATGAACGACCTAGTGCGCGATGTCGCCGAAATCCGCCAGCGGGTGCTGCGCGCCGAGAGCGTGGAGCTCCGCACCGAGCTCGACCAGTCCGCGCCCGCCGTCCTCGGCCTCGGCCAGGAGCTGCAGCAGGTGGTGATCAACCTGGTGACCAACGCGGAATACGTGGTGCGCGGTCGCAAGCCCGCGATCGTGCACCTCGTGACGCAGGCGCGCGAAGGCTGGGTGCGGATCGTGGTGGAGGACTCGGGCCCGGGTGTCCCGCGGGAGATCCGGGCCCGCATCTTCGACCCGTTCTTCACGACCAAGGGGCCCGACGAAGGCACCGGCCTCGGCCTCGCGATCTGTCAGCGCGTCGTCACCGAGGTGGGCGGGAAGATCTGGCTGGAGGAGTCCAAGCTGGGAGGAGCGAAGTTCGTCGTGGAGCTGCCGGCGGCCCCCGATGACATCGAGACGAACCTCATCGGATGACCCCGGCGGTCAGTGCTCCAGGATGCGCTGCCGGTACAGCGCGAGGGTGATCAGGCCGGAGACGCCGAGCCCGAGGAGCAGCGCCGTGAGCCGCCAGTCGAGCCCGAAGCGTGCGGCGCCGACCAGCGCGGCCACGAGCCAGGCGATGCTCGCGAGGAAGCCCAGGACGACGACTTCCTTGCGCGCCATCAGGATCCCGAAGACGTACCCCCAGCTGAAGCCGCACACGGCGAGAAACATGATGCCGTGCGGGATTTTGACCGGGTCGATCAGATTGAGCGCGCCCGCGAAGAAGCAGAACAGCCCCAGCACGGTGTAGCTCGCGAGGTGCAGCGCCAGCGGCAGGGGGACGGTGCCCATGCGATTGAAAGTCATGGGGCAAACATAGACGCCAAGACGCACAGGCGCCAAGGCGCCCAGGGGTGACGTGCAAGCGACGCGAACGTATCTCGAGCTGACGAATCCAGACCAGTTCCGTCCGGCGTTGGGCGCCTTTCCCGACCTCCTGGTCGAGCGGGTGGAGCGCCCCACACCCGCGCTGTACCGCCGGTGCTACCGCACGGTCGGCGAGGCGTACCACTGGCGCGACCGCTGGGACTGGAGCGACGCCGAGATCGGCGCGCACCTCGCGCTGCCGGAGATCACGCTGCACGTCGCGACCCTGCAGGCCGCGCTCGCCGGTTGGTACGAGCTGCGGCGGGTGCCGGAGGACGGCTCGGTGGAGATCGCCTACTTCGGGCTCGCGCCCGACGCCATCGGGCAGGGGCTCGGCAAACACCTGCTCTCCTGCGCGGTGCGCGACGCATGGGCGCTCCGACCCTCGCGCGTCTGGCTCCACACCTGCACGCTCGATCACCCGCATGCGCTGCCGAACTACCAGAGGCGGGGGTTCGTACCGTACAAGACGGAAGTGTACGAGGTGACGTGAATGGGGAATGTGGAATTCGGAATGCGGAATTGAACGGCCAGCGTCTCGAAGCGGGCCCGCCTATTCCGCATTCCACATTCCGCATTCCGCATTAGGTTTCCTCGCGTGAACTTCACCCTGTCGCGCAAGCAGAAGCTCCTCATCACGGCCGCCGTATTCACGCCCATCCTGCTCTTCGTGCTCTACACCTGGAGCGCCCTGACCTGGAGCTACGCGAAGGGAGAGCGCGCCGGGTACGTCCAGAAGTTCTCCAAGAAGGGCTGGATCTGTAAGACATGGGAGGGGGAGCTGGCGATCGTGTCGATCCCGGGGACCATGTCGGAGAAGTTCTTTTTTACCGTGCGGGACGACGCGCTGGCGACGCGCGTGAACCAGACCATGGGAAAGCGCGTCGCGCTCTCGTACCACCAGCACAAGGGTATCCCGACGACCTGCTTCGGCGAGACGGAGTACTTCGTCGTGGACGTGAGGAACGTGGAATGACGACCCGGGACAGCTTCGGCAGCCGCAGCACCTTCAAGGTCGGCCGGCGGACCTTCGAGATCTTCCGCCTGGCAGCGCTCGAGCAGCGCGGCTTGCCGGTGAGCGGGCTCCCGTACTCCCTGCGCATCCTCCTCGAGAACCTGTTGCGGCGCGAGGACGGGCGCACGGTGAGGGGCGACGAGATCGAGAAGCTGGCGCAGTGGGATCCCAGGAAGACCCCGGACGACGAGATCGCCTTCATGCCGGCGCGCGTCCTGATGCAGGACTTCACCGGCGTCCCCGCGGTCGTGGACCTCGCGGCGATGCGCGACGCGATGCAGACGATGGGCGGCGACGCGAAGCGCGTCAACCCGCTCCTCCCGGCCGAGCTCGTGATCGACCACTCGGTGATCGTGGACGAGTTCGGCACGCCCACGGCGTTCCAGGTGAACGCCGACCTCGAGCTGCAGCGCAACCGCGAGCGCTACGCCCTGCTGCGCTGGGCGCAGCAGACCTTCCGGGGGTTCCGCGTCGTACCGCCCGACACCGGCATCGTGCACCAGGTGAACCTCGAGTACCTGGCACGCGTGGTGTTCACGACCGACGGGAAGACGCCACAGGCGTACCCGGACACGCTGGTCGGCACCGACTCCCACACCACGATGATCAACGGGCTGGGCGTGCTCGGCTGGGGGGTGGGAGGCATCGAGGCGGAGGCGGCGATGCTGGGCCAGCCGGTCTCGATGCTCATCCCCCAGGTCGTAGGCTTCCGTCTCACCGGCAAGCTCGCCGAGGGCGCGACCGCGACGGACCTCGTCCTTACTGTCACGGAGATGCTTCGCAAGAAGGGCGTCGTCGGGAAATTCGTCGAGTTCTACGGGCCGGGGATCTCCACCCTGCCGGTGGCGGACCGGGCGACGATCGGCAACATGGCGCCCGAATACGGCGCCACGGTGGGCATCTTCCCGGTGGACCAGGAGACGCTCCGCTACCTCACGTTCACCGGACGCTCCAAGGAGCAGGTGCAGCTCGTCGAAGCCTACATGAAGGAGCAGGGCCTGTTTCATTCGACCGGCGCACTCGAGCCCGCGTACTCGGACACCCTGGCGCTCGATCTGGCGGCGGTGGAGCCGAGCCTCGCGGGCCCACGGCGGCCGCAGGACCGCGTCCCGCTGCGCGACGTCGCGCGCAGCTTTCACCTGGTGCTCCCGGCGCTCATGAAGCCCTCTTCGCCGATTGCGCCGCCCCAGAACATGGGCCGGTGGGAGGGTGAAGGGGGGGGCGGCGGCGTGGCGACCGCGGTCGAGGCCCCGCCGCAGCGCCGGACGCACGTTGACCTGACGCTCGACGGCGCCGCGCACCAGCTGCGTCACGGCTCGGTCGTGATCGCCGCGATCACCAGCTGCACCAACACGTCGAATCCGTCGGTGATGATCGCCGCGGGCCTGGTCGCGAAAAAGGCGGTCGAGAAGGGCCTCCGATCGCAGCCCTGGGTCAAGACGAGCCTGGCGCCGGGCTCGAAGGTGGTGACCGACTACCTGAAGCAGGCCGGCCTGATGCCCTACCTCGAGCAGCTGCGCTTCTACCTCGTGGGCTACGGCTGCACGACGTGCATCGGCAACTCGGGCCCGCTCCCCGAGGCCGTCTCGGCGGCGATCGCCGAAGGGGAGCTGGCGGTGTGCTCGGTGCTCTCCGGGAACCGCAATTTCGAAGGGCGGATCCAGCAGGAGGTGCGCGCCAACTATCTCGCCTCACCGCCGCTGGTCGTGGCCTACGCGCTCGCGGGGCGGATCGATCTCGATCTCCAGCAGGAGCCGTTGGGCACCGGGAAGGACGGCAAGCCCGTCTACCTGCGCGACATCTGGCCCACGGCGCAGGAAGTGGACTCGCTCGTCCGCGCGTCGATCAAGTCCGCGATGTTCCACAAGGAGTACGGCGAGGTGTTCCAGGGCGACCAGCGCTGGAACGGCCTCCCCGTTCCCGCGGGCGAGCGCTTCGCGTGGGAGCCCGATTCGACCTACATCCGCCGCGCTCCCTATTTCGACGGCATGCCCGGGGCCCCGGGGCCCATCAGCGACATCCGCGGCGCGCGGGTGCTGTGCCTGCTGGGCGACAGCATCACCACGGACCACATCTCCCCCGCCGGCTCGATCCGCAAGACGAGTCCCGCCGGGCAATACCTCATCGGCCACGGCGTGCAGCCGGCGGACTTCAACTCCTACGGCTCGCGCCGCGGCAACCACGAAGTCATGGTGCGCGGCACGTTCGCGAACGTGCGACTCAAGAACCTGCTCGCGCCCGGGACCGAGGGGCCGGTCACCGTGCACCTCCCGGACGGCGAGCAGATGACGATCTACGACGCCTCGGTGAAGTACCAGGCGGAGGGCGTGCCGCTACTCGTGATCGCCGGGAAGGAGTACGGCTCGGGCTCGTCGCGCGACTGGGCGGCGAAGGGCCCCCGGCTACTCGGCGTGCGCGCGGTGATCGCGCAGAGCTACGAGCGCATTCACCGCTCGAACCTCGTCGGGATGGGCGTCCTCCCGCTGCAGTTCCAGGCGGACCAGAGTCCTGAAACGCTCGGCTTGAGCGGCAAGGAAACCTTCGACCTGACCGGGCTCGGCGACGTGCTCGCGGAAGGGTTCCCCCGCGGCAAGGACCTGACAGTGGAAGCGACGCGGCCCGACGGCACGACGGTGCGGTTCCAGGCGACGGTGCGGATCGACACGCCGCAGGAGCTGCAGTACTACCGGCACGGCGGGATTCTCGAGTACGTGTTGCGGCAGCTGCGCGACGCCGAAGCCTAACCGGCTCTCACGCAGGCTTCCGTGCCCGCACGAACGCCCCCATCACGCAGCCGTCGACCTCCCGCGCCAGCACTTCGGCGTCGAGCCCGGCGTCTTGCAGGAACGACTTGGCGTCGTCGAGACGGTAGATCCGCGTGGGCTCGATGCCGATTTCCTCGAATCCCTCCTGGGCGAGCAGGGTCTTGAATTCCTCTTCCTCCAGGGCGCCTGCGACACACCCCACCCAGGCCTCAATGCTCCGGCGCACCTCGGACGGAAGCTGTCCTCGCACCACGACGTCCGACACCGCGAAGCGACCTCCCGGCCTGAGCACCCGGAACGCCTCGCCGAGCACGCGGCGCTTGTCTGCGGAGAGATTGATCACGCAGTTCGAGATGATCACGTCCACCGAGCCGTCCGGCAGCGGGATGTTCTCGATCTCCCCCTTCAGGAACTCGACGTTCGTCACGCCGGCCTTGCGCTGGTTCTCGCGCGCCAGGGCGAGCATCTCGTCCGTCATGTCGAGGCCGTAGGCCTTCCCGGTCGGCCCGACGCGCTTGGCGGACAGCAGGACATCGATGCCGCCGCCCGAGCCGAGGTCGAGGACCGTCTCCCCCGGGTGCAGCGCCGCCAGGGCGGTGGGATTGCCGCAGCCGAGCGACGCGAGCACGGCGCCCTCCGGCAACCCCGTGGTCTCGCCGGCGTCGTACAGCCGCGAAGTGATGGGATCGCCGCAGCAGCTGCTCTTCTCGCCTTCGAGCACCCGCAACGCCGCCTGGCCGTACTTCTCCCGTACGGTTTCCTTGATGTCTGGGCCGCTCATCAGAAGCTCCTTGTCATTGGCAGCAGGCCGTCCGGCAACTCCCGGCGTGCCTGCCGGGCTTCACGGCGCCCGTAAATGCGGCGATCGCTTCGAGCGCGTCGGGGTTGAGGGCGTAATACACCCAGCGTCCCTCGCGCCGGTCGGTCACCAGCCCGGCGTCCTTCAGCGTCTTCAGGTGAAAGGAGAGCCGGGACTGCGCCGCGTCGAGCACGTCCTGCAGCTCGCACACGCAGCGTTCTCCGTGGGAGAGCAGGCGCACGATTTCGAGCCGCGTCTGATCGGAAAGCGCGTGGAACCAGCGGGCGGCGCGGTCGATGTCGGGAAGGGTCGCCGTGGGCACGGCGTCAATATATCAAATTATCTTGATGTGTCAACCGGACCGAGCAACAGCGCGTTGACGGTCACGGTGACGGTGCTCGCGCTCATCGCGAGCGCGGCCCAGGCCGGCTGCAGCAGGATCCCGAGGGAGGGATACAGCGCCCCCGCCGCCACGGGGATGGCGATCGCGTTGTAGATCGCCGCCCAGAACAGATTCTGCTTGATCTTGCGCCGCACGCGGCGGGCGAGCGTGAGCGCGGTCGCTACATCGGCCGGATCGTCCCGCATGAGCACCACGCCCGCCGTTTCGATGGCAACGTCGGTCCCCGCCCCGATGGCGATCCCCACGGACGCCGCCGCCAGCGCCGGCGCGTCGTTCACGCCATCGCCCACCATCGCGACGTGCGCCCCTCCCGCCTCGAGCCGACGCACCTCCGTCGCCTTGTCGCCCGGAAGCACCTCGGCGCGCACGTCGGCGATCCCCAGGGACCGGGCCACCGCCTCCGCCGTGACGCGGCTGTCCCCGGTGAGGAGCACGACCCGGACGCCGAGCCCATGCAGCCTCGCGACCGCCGCCGGGGCGCCCGGCCGAATCCGGTCCGCGACGGCCAGCAGTCCCAACAGCCGCCCCTGAGCCGCCACGTAGAGAACGGTCTTCCCTTCGCTTCGCAACTGCTCGGCCCGCTCCGCCAGCCGCGGCGCCACCCGTTCGCGCTCAAGCAGCTTGCGATTCCCCACTAGCACGCTGCGGCCGTCCACGGACGCCCGGACGCCGTAGCCGGGGATCGCCTCGAAGCCGTGAGCCGTCGCGACGGGGATCGCGCGCGCCGCCGCGCCGGCCACAAGCGCCGCCGCCAGCGGATGCTCCGACTGCGCGTCCGCGGCAGCCGCGAGCCGCAGGACCTCGGCCTCGTCCACGCCGGCATCGGGCACCACGTCGGCCAGCGCAGGCCTCCCCTCGGTCAGCGTACCGGTCTTGTCGAACACGACGGTATCGACCCGAGCAGCGGCTTCGAGCACGGTGGCATTCTTGAAGAGCACGCCGGCACGCGCCGCGCGGCCCACTCCAACCGTGATAGCGGTCGGCGTGGCGAGCGCGAGAGCGTCGGGGCACGCGATCACCACAGCGGCCACGGCGGCGGAGAGGGCGAAGGCGAGCCCGTGGGAGCCCAAGAGCTGCCAGGTGACAAACGTGACCACGCCCGCGGCGAGCGCCACGATGACGAGATACTTGCCGGCGACATCGGCGAGCCGCTGCGCCGGAGCCTTGGACGACTGCGCCTCGCGCACCAGCGCCACGATCTTCGCGAGCGCCGTGTCCGCGCCCACCTTGGTCGCGCGGAACCGGAAGGCTCCTTGCTGGTTCCGGGTGCCGCCCGTCACCGCCGCGTCGGGCTGCTTCCCGACCGGGATCGGCTCCCCGGTGAGCATCGATTCGTCCACGTAGCTCGAGCCGTCGGTGACGACGCCGTCCACTGGCACGGTGTCGCCGGGGCGCACCGCGAGCATGTCGCCCACCACCACCGCCTCGAGGGGCACCTCCTGTTCGGCGCCGTCCCGCACGCGCCGCGCGGTCGGCGGCGCGAGCTCGAGCAGCGCCTCGACGGCGCGACCCGTGGCGAACCGGCTCCGCATCTCCAGCCAGTGCCCGAGCAGGCTGAACGCGGTGAGCATCGCGGCGGCGTCGTAGAACAGCTCGCCCCGCAGGCCGAAGGTGACCGCGACCGAGTAGCTGTAGCTCACGAGAATCCCGGTGGCGATCAGGGTCATCATGGTGAGCGCACCCCGCAGCAGCGACCGCCACGCGGACGACACGAACGGCCACCCACCCCACCACACGACCACAGACGTCAGGACGAACCCCAGCAGTCCGTGCGACAGGCCGAACGGCGGCGCCAGCTCACGACCCACGAGTGAGGTGCCGAGGGACGAGTACAGGACGATGGGGACGGTGAGAATCGCGGCGCCGACGAAACGCCGCAGCATGTCGTGCGCCATGTCGGGCGCCGCGTGCCCGTGATCATGGTGGTGAGTCATCTACACCTCCCGGCGTGCCCGGCATCCCGGGCATCATCATCCCGCTCTCGCGCGGGCCTGCCGGCCGCAGCCGGACGTAGATCGCCAGTCCGGCAGGCGTCCGGCTGCCGTACACGGCCTCGAGGCTCGAGGGGACCACGTTGAGCGATCCCCGCACGCCCACTCCCGCGCCGAGCCCCCACGCCGTTCCCACCGTGCGCAGGTAGCCAAGGGCGAGCGCGCCGACGTCGTATTCCGTCATCGCGGGTACCGACGGGATCACCAGCTCCTCGGCGCTCTTGCGTACGTACTCGGCGCGGCCGAACAAGGAACTCGTGCCATCCAGGTCAAGGGTGCTCTCCACCACAACGCTCGACGCGAGCCGCCCGGTCCCGATCTGGTCATTGGCGCCGTAGATCAGGGCGCTCGACGAGGTCCCGGCGTTGCCCACGCGCTGCGTAGTCAGCACCGCGGCGCCGATGCGGTGAAGGGACTCGTCCGGATGAAGCCCTTCGGGGCTCTTCAGGTACGCATACCAGGCAGACAGACTCCAGCGCGGCCCGGGATTGACGGTCAATCGGCCGCTGTAGGAATCGAGCCGCCTGCCGGCGTAGTCGAAGTCCGTCCGATTCTCGTCCGGCTCTCGTCCGTTGAACCATGACGCCTCGAGCTTCACGGTCCGCGTGAAGACGCCCGCGGTGACGACCCCGAAGGTGATGTGCGTGCCGTCCTGCCAGTGATGGGAGATAGGCGCCAGCGGATCATCGGCGGCCGACGGCCGGTGCGGGAACGCCACCGGCCCCACGGCCGGTTCGCCGACCGGTGCGAGGTAGAGTGAGAGCCCGAGACTTTGAGCCACCCGCCGCTCATACAGCGCCGCCAGCTCCATGAAGAGGTCATGCGGGTGCTGGCGATCATGCAGCGGCGCCCCCTGGTAGGACTCCCCTGACTGCACGAGCAAGGGGTAGCCCCGACTGCCGATTGTCCACGGCTCGGCGCTCAACATCCCGCGCAGCTGGAGTTGGCCGCCGCCCAGCGGTCGCGTCGCCGCCGCCATTTCCCAGTTGACGAGCCCCATCTGGTTACTCCCGCGGGATCCTCCCTGGCGGTCGTATTGCAGAAAGCCCACCCCGTGCAGCATGAGGGTCCAGTCGCCGAGCACGACATGAGCGGCATGCATCGGGGAGGCATCAGGAAGCCACGCGGTGCCCGAACCCATCCGTGCTTCCGGAATGCCCAGGGGTCCTTCGTGCATGTGCATCGGGTGCTGCAAGTTCATCTGTGCTCGGAGCGGCCCCGTCACGCCGGCGACGAGCACCAGCAAGAGCCTTCGCATATCCACGTCTCCTCAGCCAAAGTCGATAGCGCGCGCCACTCGCGCGGCGCGGACGCACTACACCGGCAACAGCGGGCTTAGGCTTGAGGCGGTGGAGAGAGCGGTGGAGCGAGGTACGACGTCAACGCGGCGTCCCGTTCACCTGCTCCGAAGCGGGACGCGGTGCGCAGGGCAATGGCCACCTTGGCCCACGGGGGCGTCGCTGGACCCGCAGTCGGGCACGCGGTCCCGGCGGCGCAGCCGAGCCCCGTGGCATCCTGATGGCACGCCTGATCCGTCGTCTGGGCGACGAGCGCAGCGGACGGCGCCGCGTGCTGGTGCGCCCTGCTCCCATGGTGCGCCGAGTGCATCTCGCAAGGAGTCCCCGCTTGTGCTAGGAGGCTCACGCACATCGGCAGCCCTGTCCCGGTCCCGACCACCGAGAGCATCACCGCGAGCGCGACGGCAGCACGAGAGACCATCAGTGCGGCTGGCTTGGCTTCATCATCTGACGATGCTGCTCCGTCCAGGCCTGCATCGAGTCGGCCCATGCCTGCATGCCACCGCGTTGCGCGTCGGTCAGCACAGCCCGCGCCTGGACCGCGGACGCGAGCATCGCCCAGTGCGCCTTCCCCATCGCACCGTGTGCCGCTTGGAAGTGTACCTTGATCGCGCTCGTGTCCGGCTTCGGGGAATCGGCCGCCTGCTCGAGCGCCTGCATGTGAGAGTGCGCCTCCGCTTCCGCCGCCTCTCCGGCGCTCCGAGCTGCGTCACGCAGTGCAGTGAGCCGCGTGACCTGGTCGGAAGTGAGTCCGAGCGCGTCTTTGCGGGCCAAGAGGTGCTGCGGCGTGTACAGCATCAGCTTCATCATCCCGGGCCCCATCTCTCGCATCATGGGACCTTGCATCATCTGCGGCATGCCGCCGGGCTGCTGAGCGGCGAGGGGGGCGCACGCGAGCACCACCACGAGCGGCTTCCAGGTCATCGAGCGCGGCTCCTTCGGGGACTGTAGTAATACTACATGGAGTTCCGCCGTTTGAAGCGCCTCCTGACGCTGGGCCTCGGCGCCGCCGCGCTCGGGCGCCCCGCACCCGCGGCCGGCCAGGAAGGGGCGTGGCGCCCCCGGACGGTCCCGCTCATCGGCGGGAGCTACGCGCCTGATCTCGGGCTGGTCGTCGGCGTGGGCGTGGTCCACACGCGCTACGCGTTCAGCGCGCTGCCGCCGAGCACGCGCCTCCTGGCGGAGGCCGAGTACGGAAGCGCCGCCGGCAGCTATCGCGCGGAGCTCGCAGGCGAGTTCCGCCGGCCGCTCGCGCCGACCGTGCTCACCGTCGAGCTGCGCGCGTCCGGGCTCGAGATGGTGCGGTTCTATGGTTTCGGCAACGAGACCGACGCCTCGCAACCGGACAGCGTGTACCGGGTGGACGAGCGGCAATCGTTGTTCGCGCCCGCGGCCACCGTGCCGCTCGCCCCGCGGCTCCGGCTCACGCTGGGCCCGCTCGTGAAGTACGCCCACACCCATGCGGACACGGCCACCATCCTCACGCGCACCGGGCCGTACTACGGTGCGGGCTATTTCGGTCAGATCGGGACGCGCGCGCTCCTCGAGCTCGACACCCGCGACGTGCCCGCCGCCCCCGCCGAGGGCGTGCACGTGCGCTTGACGGGCGAGTGGTACCCTCCCGCCTGGGACGTGGTGAGCCCATTCGGGAGGGTGTCGGCCGAGGCGTCCACCTACGTGTCGGCGGGCGATCCCCCGGCCGTGACGCTGGCGCTGCGCGCGGGCGGCGCGCGCGTGAGCGGCACGGTTCCCTTGCAGGACATGGTGTACGTCGGGGGCGAGACGACGCTGCGCGGGTACGCCGAGCAGCGGTTCGCGGGACGCTCGGGCGCGTACGCCAACGCCGAGCTGCGGCTCTTCGCGGGCCGGCTCTCGCTGGGCGACGTGGGGGTGTTCGGGCTCGCGGATGCCGGGCGGGTCTGGTTCTCGGGCGAGTCGTCCGACCGCTGGCACGCCGCCGCGGGCGGTGGGGTGTGGTTTGCCTGGCGACACCGCCGCGCCGACACGGTCTCGCTGGCCGTGGCAAGGAGCCCGGAGCGCACCGCCCTCTACGTGCGCGCCGGGCTCATGTTCTGACCGAGCCTCTCCGCTTCTTCGACCTCACCGCACGACGATCGTGCCGCTCATCGCCGTGCCGTGCACCGCGCAATCGTACTGATAGGTGCCCGCCGCCGTGAACCTGACGGCGTACGTCTGGCCGTTGCCGCTCATGATCGGGCTGCTCGCGAACGAGGTCGACCCCTCGGACTCGACGCTGTGGGAGACGCCCTGGTTGTTGGTCCACGTCCACGTCACAGTGCCGCCCACCGCCACCGTGTCGACCGCCGGGTTGGCGGTGCCATTGTGGGCGCTGATGAACACAACTCGCCCGTCGTTCCCCACCGTCACGGACCCGGCAGGTCCACCGCCCCCGCCACCGCCGCCACCGCCGCCACCACCCCCGTAGGGGCCGGTCCCGCTGCCGCAGCCCGCGAGCGTCGCGAGCGCGAACATACCGATGCCCAGTGTGCGTAAACGCATTCGATCCTCCTCAGCTCGCCTTGCGCGAGCTCGACTTTTCCCAGTTAAGGAACAGGAACCCGCCGGGCGCAGCGAGCTTCGGCTCACCCGGGCCAGGCAGGATTTGCAGCTGCAGCTCTTCGATCTTGTTCTTGGAGCAGTTCCAGCAGGCGAGCGCGAAATCGCCGTCCCGCCGCGTGCGCGACAACAGCATCACGTGCACCATCGCATTGTCGGTGACCAACTGATCGTTCTTGTACAAGTGCCCGAACGCCCACAGCGCGACGGCGCTGTTGATCGTGGGCACGAGCGGGGTGTGCACCTGGGTCACGCCGTGGTAGTAGAGCCCCAGGATCACGCCGCCGAAGCGGGGGTGGTGCGGCACGTCCTTCGTCTGCACGCGGTCCAGCACGAGCTTCCAGCGGGCGCCGTCCTGCGTGGTGAACTCGGCGAGCCCATCCACGGAATCGCGCACGGCCCCTTTGTCCCAGGCCGTGAAGCTGAAGGTGCCGGCGCTCGGGACGACGTTGTTCGAGTAGGGCCCGTCCTTGACCTGCGATTCGAGCCCCTCCCGCTCATCGCCGAACTGCTTGAGGATCGGGGCGGCGCTGTCCGGGAACGGGAACGGGCCGGGGAGGATCTGGATCACGGGCCCGCCGCCAGTGACCCGGATCGCCTGTACCGTTGCGCGAGCCTCGTGCGTTTCACTCATCGCGCTCTCGCCGTAGCCCGACGAACCGGAGCTCCTCGCCCCCACGACCTTCAGGTGAGTCTCCATGCCCAGCTTCTTGTGCGAATCCTCACCCACCGGGCAGTACACTTCGTACGTCGCGGGCTCGAGGGTGAGCGTGAGGGTGTCGCTCGCGCCCGGCTGGATGACCTCGATCTCCTTTTCGATCCCGTGCCCCTCGACCTCGAAGCCGTGCGGGATGCTCCCGGCGTTCGTGATCGCGAACGTCACGGTCCCCGCCGCGACGCTCGCCTGCGACAGCTCCACTTTCCACTCCGACAGCTTCACGGTGATTTGGACCGGGGCGGTCGCGTGCTTCAGGCTCGGTGCCGCGCCGAGTGCCAGCGCCACCACCAAGAGCCCCGAGACGTTCCTGATCGCAACGCCATGCAACTGAGTCATGTGCATCTTCCTCCGGCAAGGGTGTGACGACACAATGGTTCAGTGCCGGAGACCCCCCGCGCCCCGCGCCTATTCCCTCGGGAATAATCCCGCCGCGCGCAGGGTCTGTACCCGACAGGTGGACCGCGCGACCCTGAGGACCGGTTGGATCCCAACGAGCTCGAGCGATTCGAAGCCGTCGTGTTGCCGCATCTCGACGCCGCGTACACGTTGGCGCGATACCTCATGCGCAGCGATCACGACGCGCAAGACGTGGTGCAGGAGGCCTACCTGCGCGCCCTCAAGTACTTCGGCGGGTTCCGGGGGGGCGGCGCCGCGGAGGACGACGGCCGCGCGTGGCTGCTCGCGATCGTGCGCAACACCGCCTACACGTGGCACCGCCGGTACCGCGCCGACACGCTCGCGACCGAATTCAACGAGGAGCTGCACAGCGAGTCGGCGGCGGAGGAGCACCCGGAGGCGGCGCTGCTCCGCACAGCGGCGCGCGAGTCGCTGCGCGAGGCGCTCGACCGGCTCCCTCCCGAATTCCGCGAGGTGATCGTGCTACGGGAGCTCGAGGGCTTGTCCTACAAGGAGATCAGCGATGTGGCGGGTGTGCCGGTCGGGACGGTGATGTCGCGGCTGTCGCGCGCGCGCAAGCGTCTCCAGGACGCGCTGTGCGCCGAACAGCAGGAGCGTTGACGTGACCCATCCCGTCCTCGAAGAGCAGCTGGACGCCTACCTCGACGGCGAGCTCGCGGCGGTGGATGCGCGCGAGCTCGAGGCGCACCTGGCCCAGTGCGCGGACTGCGCCCGCTTCCGGGACGGGCGGGTCGCGCTGCGCGCGGCGATCGAGACGCGCGTCCCGGCGTTGCGGGCCCCGGGCGCGTTGCGCGACCGCGTGCGCGCGGCGCTGCGCGCGACCGCGGAGCCGAGGGCGTCCCGCCCCACGTGGCGCGCGCTCGCCCTCGCCGCCTCCCTGGCGGCCGTCGCGCTCGGCAGCTGGCGACTCGCGCTGTGGCGCGCGGCCGGCGATACGCTCACCGACGAGGTGCTCACGAGCCACGTGCGCTCGCTCATGCCTGGCCACCTCACCGACGTGCTCTCGTCGGACCAGCATACGGTGAAGCCGTGGTTCAACGGCAGGCTCGACTTTTCGCCTCCCGTGTACGACTTCGCCGGACGGGGATACCCGCTCCTCGGAGGCCGGCTCGACTACCTGAACGGGCGGACGGTCGCCGTCCTGGTGTACGGCCGGCGCCAGCACGTGATCAACGTGTTCCTCTGGCCGGCCGCGCGCGGCGCAACAGCCGGTCCCGCTGCCGCGACCCGCCAGGGATACCACCTGCGCCACTGGACGGCGACGGGCTACGCGTACTGGGTGGTCTCCGACCTCGGCGTCCCCGAGCTCACGGACTTCACCGGCCTGCTCGCGCGGGCGGACACGGCCGCGGCGCAGTCAAAATGAAAGCGGGCCCCGCCGTCTTCGGAGCCCGCTTGCCGTTCGCCCCTCGCGCACCACCTCCTTCTAAGGATCGTGTGGGGAGGGGGGGGGTCCCCTCTGGAGCCGGTCGTTCATCCGCCGCATCATCTCCTGCCATCGCGTGCGCTGCGCCGGCGTCAATTGCGCCGCAATCTCACTGTCGACCGCCGCCCGCAGTGAATCGAAGCGCGGGCGCGTGACGCGCCACAGCGCTTCCATCTGCGGCCGGTGCCGCTCGAAGACCGCGCGTACCGAGTCCTCCTGCGCCGGCGTCAGGTCCAGCTCGCGCTTGAGGAACGAATGCACGCCCCGCGGCCCGAACGGCGGTCCGCCGCCAAACTCGCCGGGGCCGCCGCGCCAGCGGCCGTGCCCGACGCGCGTGCTGACGCCCCACCCGACGAGCCCGCCCGCCACGAAGGCCGCGACCAGCGACGCGATCGCCCAGCCCGGTGATTGCTTCAACATCCTCCCTCCCTCCCGCTAATTGACGGCGACCGACGCGAACAGGATGCTCGCGTCGGGGGCCTGCTCCGCGGTGAACAGCGCGCCGGCGCCAGCGTTGCCGGTGGTCGCCGTGACCCACGCGTTGTCGAACGGTTGTGAGGCGCGTGCCGCCGTGCCCACGAGCATCCCGCCGACGAGGGCCGCGAGCACCGCGGCCGCGACGGCCGCGCGAGTCCAGGGGGGACGCCCCAGCACCGCGCGTGACGACCCCACGCCGGCCAAGCGCGCGCGCTCGAGCACGGCCGCGAGAAACGCGGCGTCGTCGGGCCGATCGAGCGCCGCACGCAGCGCGGCGCCGAGCGCGGGATCACGCTCCGGCGAGAACTCGGAAATCTCAGGTCTCATGCGCTCCCCTCTCCCCCTTCACCTTACCCTCCAGTCCGCGAGCAGCCGCCGCAGCCGGCGGCGGGCGTGGAACACCGCCGAGCGCACCGTCCCCGGCGCCACGCCCAGCATCTCGGCGATCTCGCCGTGCGAGTAGCCTTCGACGTCGAACAGCACCAGCGCCGTCCGATACCGCGCCGGCAGCTGTCCCAGGGCCGCCTCCAGGCGTTCCCCCAGGACAACCCGCTCCGTTTCGGCGTCGGGGAGCGGATCGTCGTCCGCGACCTCTTCGTCCAAACCGCCCGCCACCCGCACCCGACGCCGGCGGCGGCGGTCGATCGCCGCATTCGTCACGATCCGCATCAACCACGGCCCGAACCGGCGGGAGCGGTCGAACTGGTCGAGCTTCACGAGCGCGAGGAGCAGCGCATCCTGCGCCGCGTCGTCCGCGTCATCGACGTCGCCGAGGATGGCGCGGGCGACGCGGCGCAGCGACCCCACATACGGAGCCACGAGCTGTCCCAGTGCTTCGTGATCGCCCGCCAAGACGCGCGCCACGAGCGCGGACTCTTCCTCCGCGGACCGCGCCTCTCCCGGCCTCCCCGGTGGGCCGTCCAAGTCGGGGGGGAGGGGAGACACGGCTCTCATGGTGGGGAATACGGACGCGGGGGCGTGGGTGCTGACGCGATGATGAACTCTGACCAGCGGCGGGAGTATACGAAGGGCACTCTGACCCCCAAGGAGCATCGGATGCGTTTCGCCTTCGCGGGCAGCGTCGGCGCCGTCCTGCTGGCCGCGTGCCCGCCGCCGAGCGGCGGTTTCCGCCAGTCGCCCGGCGGTGTCGATCCCGTCGCCACGCGCTACATCAACCCGGGGACGCTCGCCGCGATCCCGGGCTTCACCCACGCCGTGCGCGTGGGGGCGACCGTGTACGTGTCCGGTGAAGTCGCCCTCGACAGCCTGGGCCGGCTCGTCGGGCCGGGCGACCTGAAGGCCCAGGCCGCCCAGGCATTCGCGAACCTGGCGACCGTGCTGCGGATCGCCGGCGTCGGGCCCGCCGACGTCGCGAAGCTCACGGTCTACGTCGTGAGCGCCAAGCCCGGGGACCTCGAACTGATCCGCGCCGCTGCGCCTGATTTCTTCCCGGAGCGGAACCCGCCCGCCGGAACGGTGGTGGGCGTGGCGACGCTGCCGCGGGACGGCTTGCTGATCGCCGTGGATGCGACGGCCGTGGTGCGGGCGATGTTCCGGCCCCTGGACGAGCGGGACCGCCGCAGCCGACCCTAGCCGACCCGGCTGACGCTTCCTAAGTTGCTGCGTGAGCCTCGACCTGACGGAGCGTCTGCTCCCGCTCACGGTCGCGGCGCTCGCAGCGCTGGGCTTCACGCCCCGGCCGAGTGCGCGGCCGCTACCGCCGTTCCGCTGGCACCTCCCGGCGGACACGGCGGAGCGTGCGCCCCACGGGTTGTTCGACTCGGCCGACCCGATCGAGATCACGCTCGCCGCCGATTTCGACGCCGTCGCGAAGGACCGGGGAACGGAGAAGCGCGTCCACGCCGGCGTGCTGTCGTACGGGTCGCCCGCGGGCGACACCGTCTCGCTGAACGTGCAGCTGCACACGCGCGGCCACTTCCGGCTGCGTACCTGCGAATTCCCGCCGCTCAAGCTCGAGTTCGACCGGACCGGCGCCGCCCACACGCCGTTCGCGCACCAGGGAAGCCTCAAACTGGTGGTGCAGTGCCGCGGCAGCCGCGCCTACGCCAATTACCTGCTCGAGGAGTACCTCCTCTACCGGATCTACAACCTGCTGACGCCCCAGAGCTTCCGCGCGCGGCTCGCGCGCGTCGCCTACGTGGACCCGAGCGGGAAGAAAGCGCCGGCGACTCGGTACGCCTTCTTCCTCGAGGACGACGACCGTATGGCGCGGCGCAACCACACACACGTGCTCGCGCAGCAGGGGGTCAGTCAGGGGGAGACCAACTTCGACCAGACCGGCCTCGTCACCGTGTTCCAGTACATGATCGGGAACACGGACTTCGCGTTCACCGCGCTGCACAACATCGTGCTCATCAGCGACAGCGCCGGCGTCGTGTATCCAGTCCCTTATGACTTCGACTGGTCCGGCGTGATCTCCGCGCCCTACGCCCGACCTGATTCCCGCCTCGGTATCGCCACCGTCCGCATCCGGACCTACCGCGGCACGTGTCGCACGCCGGACGACTTCGCACCCTTGTTCGCGCGGTTCAACGCCGCGAAGGACTCGATTTACGCGCTGTACCGCAGCCAGCCGGACCTCGAGCCGAAGCGGGTCGAGCAGGCGCTCAGCTACTATGATGAGTTCTACCGGACGATCAACGAGCCCCGTCGGGCGAAGCACGAGCTCATCGACGGGTGCCGCGAAAGCTGACCGTCTTGAGCGAGCTCCGCTGGCACGTTCCCAGCGCCGCACGCCTGGAGGAGCTGCTCCGGTCCTCGCTGCCGCTCGGGCTGCGCAGCGGACCGCCCCGGCTGAGCTTCCATCGCGAGCTCTACTGCGACACGCCGCAAGGCGACCTGCGGCGGCGCGGGGTGCGCTGTTGCATCCGGTTCGACGTGGAGGACCGCCGCTGGCTCGCGCTCGACGGGCGCGACGGCGCCGTCCATTGCGAGGCGCGGGTCACGGAGCTCGAGCCGCCGGACATCCTGTTCGGGGCATCGGAGCCGGCGCGACGGCTCCGGGCTCTGGCAGATCCGTCGCGGCTCGAACCGCAGGTGGAGCTCGACGTGGACCGGCGGCTGCGCGTCGCCCACTTCCCGGCGCTGCCCCTCTCGCAGTTCGTCTTCGCGTACGACAGCGTCACGGTGCGCGGCGGCGGTGCGACGCCGGTGTTCCACGAGCTCGTGCTGTGGCGGCGGCCGTGGGCGCTGCTGCCGCTCGCGCCCGTCGCCCGGGCCGTGGCGCGACGGTACGGCATCGCCGCGGCGTCGGTCGCGCACGCCGAGCGGGCAGCAGGGCTGCGACACACGCCGGAGGGAGCGGATCAAGCCGTGCCCGGCACCGGGCGGCAAGTGGCGGTGCTGGCCCTCGCGCACGGGCGCATGGCGTTGTGCCGCGCCGGCACCGAGCTGCGGCTCCCCACGGATGATGGAGGCGGCGAGGACGCCTGCCGCCGGGCGTTGCGCCGCGCGTTCGGCCACGCGGAGGCCGAGGTCCGACTCCTGGGTGTCGTGCCCGCGGCGGAGGCCCCCCCCCGGCCGGCCATCGAAGTCTGGCTCGCCCGACGGCTGCGCCGCGACCTGTCCGCGGCGCCGCCGAGCGGCATCCAGTGGTTCCCCCCGGCCGAGATCGTCGCGCGCGTCGGTTCGCCGGTGCTGCGGGAGCCCGTGACCCTCGCCGCCCTCGCGGTGGCGGCGCGCTCCGAGCTCGTGCCGGAGTGGTCGGCGGCGCCGCTCGAGCCGCCGCAGTCAGCCCAGGTTCCCAGCGACGACGGCAGCCGGCTGACGCTCAGCGAGCTCCGCGTGCCCCAGCTGCCGGCGCGCGCCCTCGAGGCCGCCGCCCCGGCGCCGGAGCAGTTCATTAACGCGCACTTGAGCTCGCTCGAATTCATCGCGCGCGTGCTCGCGCTCGCGGAGGACCCGGGTACACCGCTCGACGCGCGGCTCCGGTTTCTCGCGATCGTCGGCAGCAACCTCGACCACTTCTTCATGGTCGAGGTGGGCGCCCTGAAGCACGAGGTCGCGGTGGGTATCGTCGACCGGTCTCCGGACGGGCTCACGCCCGCCGAGGAGCTCGATGCGATCGCCGTCCGCCTCCACCCGCTCGTCGCGCGGCAGTACCGCGCGTTCCGCGACCTCGCGCAGGGCGACCTCGCGGCGCACGGGATCTGGATCCGCGACTGGAGCGAGGTCGCGCCGCAGGAGCAGGGGCTGCTCGACCGCCGTTTCTCCGAAGAGATCGCGCCCCTGCTCACGCCCAAGGCGCTCACCCGCGCCCCAGGCCACCCGTTTCCGCACGGTGGCGACCGGCGGCTGAGCCTCGCGGTCACCCTGCGAGACACGCCGGGCGGCGCTGTGCACTTCGCGGCTGTCGAGCTGCCACCGGCCCTGCCCCGCTTCCTCCCGCTCGCGGACGGCGGCGCCATCCTGGTCGAGGCCGTGGTCCGCGCCCGGCTCGCGGCGCTGTTCCCCGGCCGGGAGGTCGTGGACGCTCACGCCTTCCGAGTCACACGCGCCGGGGACATCCAGCTCGACGAGCTGGGGACGGCGAGCTTCCTGCAGGCGGTGGCGGAAGAGGTGCGGCGGCGACCGTGGGGCCCCGTGGTGCGCCTCGAGGTCGAGCGCACGATGCCCCCGGCGCTGCGCGAGTTGCTCCAGCGCGAGCTGCGATTCGAGGAGAGCAGCCTCCAGAGCGCGCTCGGACCGTCCGACGTGTACGAAGCCCCCGGGCCGCTCGATCTCGGCGCGCTCGGCGAGCTCGCCGCATGGCCCGGGCACAGCGGGTCGAACTATGCTGACATCATCCCGCGCGATCCCTTTGCCGGTGAACCGTCCGTGTTCGACGCCATCGACCGCGGCGACGTCCTGGTGCACCATCCGTACGACTCCTTCGCGGCGAGCTTCGAGCGCTTCATCGCCGAGGCGGCGGACGATCCCGCCGTAGCGGCGATCAAGCTCACACTGTACCGCCCGGGAGGACCGTCGGCGATCGGTGAGGCGCTGCGCCGGGCGGCCGCCGCCGGGAAGGACGTGTCGGTGTTCGTCGAGCTGAAGGCGCGCTTCGACGAGCAGCTCAACATCGGCTGGGCCCAGAGCCTCGAAGCGGCAGGCATCCACGTCCTCACGGGACTCGCGACCCTGAAGACGCACGCGAAAATCGCGCTGGTGGTGCGGCGGGTCGGGGAGGGCGGTCGTACCCGCCGCTACGCGCACATCGGCAGCGGCAACTACAATCCCGACACGGCCCGGATGTACACGGACCTGGGGGTGTTCACGGCCGACACCGCCATCGCGGAAGACCTGCACCGCCTCTTCAACGAGCTCACGGGCTCGGCGCGGCCGCCCCAGGCCGACTTTCGGCGCCTCCTCGTCGCGCCGACCAACATGCTGGACCGGTTCCTGGCGCTCATCGCCCGGGAGGCCGACCACGCGCGGCGGGGGGAGGGCCGCGGCGCTCGGATCCGCGCGAAACTCAACGGCCTCGCCGACGCGACCATCATCCGGGCGCTGTATCGCGCCTCCCAGGCCGGGGTGGCCGTCGAGCTCGTCGTGCGCGGCACCTGCATGCTGCGGCCGGGCGTCCCCGGGCTCTCCGAGCGGATCCGCGTGGTGAGCCTGCTGGGACGGTTTCTCGAGCACGGCCGGATCTATCACTTCGCGAATGCGGGCGAGCCGGAGTACTACATCGCGGGCGAGCCGGAGTACTACATCGGATCCGCCGACTGGCGCCCGCGCAACCTGCGGCGGCGCGTCGAGGTGATCACGCCGGTACGCGATCCCGCGGCGCGCGCGCGCCTCGACGGCATCCTCGAGCGGGAGCTCGCGGACGCCACGGCCTGGACCCTCGAGTCGGACGGCTCGTATTCACGGCGGGCCGATCCGCCGGCTAGCGCGCCTCCGCGGCGCACGGGTAGCGCAACCAAAACCCCCGCGACGCGTATCTGAGGAGAGAAGGAACCAGGAGGCCCCACGCAAGCCCCCACCACCATCCGCACTGCCGCCCTTGGCGCACTGGGCGTCCTGTTGTGGTCCTGCGGCCCAGCGTCGCAGACGCCTGTCCCGGTCGTCGGCGCCCCCAGAGACGTGGCATCCCTCGCCGGTCAATGGGAAGGATCGTACTCGAGCGCTGCGACCGGTCGCAGTGGCAGCATTTCCTTCACGCTCACTACACATGAGGACTCGGCCTACGGCGACGTCGTGATGATCCCGCGCGGCTTCGGCCGCCCGCTCCAGGCGTGGGGCGGCGCTCCGGCGGCAGGGGGCCCAGGGGCCCCCGGGGCCGTCGCCCCGGCGCAGCCTCACTCCCAGGTGTTGACCATCAGCTTCGTGCGCGTGGCCGCCGGGCGGGTGAGCGGCACGCTCGCGCCCTACGCGGATCCCGAAACCGGCGCCAAGCTGTTCACGACGTTCGAGGGGCGGATGTCCGGAGACACGATCGCGGGCAGCTACACGACGCATGTCGCCGGGGCCGGAGGGGGGGCCGCCGACACGCAGACGGGGGAGTGGACTGTGACGCGCCGGAAGCCGTAGGCCAGGGGGCTCTACAGCGTCACCGTCTCGCCGTCCCCCGCCGCCGTCACGCTCCACCCGTATCGCGCCCGGATCGCGTCGGCGAGCGCGGCGCAGCCGTCTGGCTCACCGTGCACCAGATACGTCTTCCGGGGCGCGGTCGCGAAGCCGCCGAGCCAGCGCAGGATCTCCTCACAATCGGCGTGGGCGGAGAGCGCGTCGATCCGGGCCACGGTGGCCCGCACCGGCACGACCTGACCCAGCATCTTGAGCTCGCGCGCGCCGTCCTCGAGCGCGCGGCCGCGCGTCCCCTGCGCCTGGAATCCGACGAGCAGCACCGTCGTCCCCGGATCCGGCAGGCGTTGCGCCAAGTGGTGCAGGACCCGGCCCCCCGCGGCCATCCCGCTCGAGGAGACGATGATCGCCGGCCCGCGCACCGCGTTGATGGCTCGCGACTCCTGCTCGGTCCGCGCGATGTGCAGCTGCTCGGGCGTGAGCGGCTGCTCGCCGGCCCCGAGCGCCCAGGCCATCTCGGCGTCATAGTCCTCCGGATGTCGTCGGTAGATCTCGGTCACCTCGATCGCCATCGGGCTGTCGAGGTACACCGGGAGCGCTGGCACGCGCCCGGCCCGCTCCAGGCCGTGCAGCATCCACAGCAGCTCCTGCGTGCGATCCACGGCGAACGCGGGCACCACGATCACGCCGCCGCGCTGCGCCGCGTCGCGCACGATGCGCGCCAGATCGTCCTCCGCGGCGGGGGGATGGGGACGGTTACCGTAGGTCGCCTCGAGCAGCAGCACGTCGGCGGCGGGGACGGGCTCCGGATCGCACAGGATGGGCCGGTCGTAGCGCCCGAGATCGCCCGAGAACACCAGCCGCACGGCACCCACGGCCAGCTCGACGGTCGCCGAGCCCAGAATGTGCCCGGCGCGCCGGAGCACCGCCGCCGCGCCGTCCGCCACGGGAAACGTCGTGTCGTACCCCGCCGGCCGGACGAGCCGCAGCGCGGCGTAGGCGTCATCCACGGTGTACAGCGGCAGCGCCGGCTCGTGCTTCGAGTACCCGTGGCGGTTCGCCCGCTCGGCGTCCTCCTGCTGCAGGTGCGCAGCGTCCGGCAGCACGACGCCCAGCAGGTCCGCCGTGCCCGCCGTGCAGTAGATGGGCCCGCGGAACCCCTGCCGGACGAGGAGCGGCAGGTACCCCGAGTGGTCGATGTGCGCGTGACTCAGCACCACCGCGTCGAGGCGTGCGGGATCGGCGAGCCGCGGCTCCCAGTTGCGCAGCCGCAGCGCTTTCAACCCCTGGAACAGGCCGCAGTCGAGCAGGATGCGGCGGTCGCCGGTGACGACGAGGTGCATCGATCCCGTCACGGTCCCGGCGGCGCCGAGGAATTGAAGCGTGGCCACGCCGGTCAGTCGCCCGGGGACTACTTCTCGCGCGCGACGGTGGGCGTCGCGAATGTGGGACGGGGCACGTCGGGAAGCCCGAGATGCTCGCGCGCGCGGTTCAGGGCGTCGTCGATGTTGCCGTGGATGTTCTCTTCTCCCAGCTCGTCGTACATCCCCGACCGCTCGAGCGCCACCACAGGCTGAGCGTGCACGTCCGACAGGATCACCAGCGACCCGTCGTGGCGACTCCGATGTACCAGGTCGCGCAGCGCGTGTAGGCCGGTCGAGTCGATCGCCGGGACGTGGCGCATGCGCAGGATCAGAACTTTGGGCCGCACCGCGATCCGCCCCAGCCGATCCTTGAACGTCTCCGCGGCCCCGAAGAAGAACGGCCCGGTGATCTCGTAGACTTCCACTCCGGCGGGGACCACCCGCCGCCGCACGGCGTTGGGATCGGTTTCGAAGTCGTTGACGGGATCCTGGAATTCGTGCGTGAGGGCGCTGATGTTGGTCACCTCGGCCATCCGCCGCATGAACAGGAACGCCGCGAGCACCATGCCGACCTCGATGGCGACGGTGAGGTCCCAGAAGACGGTCAGCAGGAACGTGGTGAGCAGCACCGCGACGTCGCTCTTCGGCGCGCGGAATTCGTTGACGAACGTGCGCCATTCGCTCATGCTGTAGGCCACGACGACGAGGATGCCCGCCAACGTGGCCATGGGGATCAGCCCCGCCCACCGGCCGAAGAACAAGGTGATGAGCAACAGCGTCACCGAGTGGGTGATGCCGGCCACGGGCGTCCGCCCGCCGTTCTTGACGTTCGTCGCCGTACGGGCGATCGCCCCGGTCGCGGGGATCCCGCCGAACAGCGGCGACGCGATGTTCGCCAGGCCCTGCGCCACGAGCTCCATGTTGGAGCGGTGCCGCCCGCCGATCATGCCGTCCGACACGACGGCCGAGAGGAGCGACTCCACGGCGCCCAGCAGGGCGATCGTGAACGCGGGCCCCATGAGCGCGGGGAGCTGCGCGAGCGTGATGGCGGGAAGCGCGGGTCGCGGCAGCGCGGCGTTGATGACCCCGAACCGGGTGCCGATCGTCTCGACGGGAAGGTGCAGCAGCTGCACCAGGGCCGTTGTGACGATGAGGGCGACGAACGGACTCGGGATGCGGCGGTTGAACCGCGGCCAGGCCACGATGATGGCCAGGGTGAGCACGGAGACCAAGACCGCCCAGGGACTCATCGTGGCGAGGTGCCCGCCGAAGGCCCGCCACTTCTCCACGAACTCGGGGGGCACCGTGCCCATCCGGAGCCCCAGGAAGTCCTTGACCTCGCCCGAGAAGATGATCAGGGCGATGCCGCTCGTGAACCCGATGGTGACCGGGTACGGGATGAACTTGATGGCGCCGCCGAGCCGGGCGAGGCCGAAGCCCGCGAGGATGACGCCCGCGAGCAGGGTGGCCGCGGCGAGGCCGTCCACGCCGTAGCGTTGCACGATGGCGTACACGATGACCACGAACGCGCCCGTAGGGCCGCCGATCTGCACGCGCGAGCCGCCGAGCGCGGAGATCAGGAAGCCGGCCACGATGGCGGTGAAGAGGCCACGCTCGGGGCTCACGCCGCTCGCGATCGCGAAGGCGATCGCGAGCGGCAGCGCCACGATACCGACGATCACGCCCGCGACGACGTCAGCGAAAAACTGCTCGCGGGTGTATCCCTTGAGAGTGGTAACGAGTTTGGGGACGAGCGCGTCCAAGTTCCCTCCCGCTGCTGGGCGGGAGGGAATCTAACGAATGCGTTTAGCGAACCAGCCCGAGCAGGTGGTCCAGCGAGAACGCCCCCGGCCCGACCAGCGCCAGCGCGACGGCCGCGATGATCAGCACGAGGTTGTACTCGTAGCCGCCGTTCTGCACGAAGAACCCCTTCGGCCCGTGCACCTTGGCGATCGCGACCGCCATCGTCGCGAGCACCAGCAGCCCGGCCACCGGCGTGAGCAGCCCGAGCAGGAAGAGCAGCCCCGCCAGCAGCTCGCCACCCACGGCGAGGGCCGTCCAGAAGCGCGCCGGCCGCAGGCCGAGGCTCCCGATGAATCCCGTTGCGCCGGCGAAGCCCGGCCCGCCGAACGAGCCGAGCGCCTTCTGGGCCCCGTGGCCCAGGAACACCAGCCCCAAGGTCAGGCGCAGCGCCAGCAACCCCAAATTAGCGAACATGTTAGCGATCCCTCCGACAATTGTCTCGAAATCGAGATACTTGATTCCGAACAAACGTGGGAACAACGTGGTCCCCGGAAAGGTTCCTGGAGGCGACATGAGACGATCGCCGACCGACGTGCCCCTCAAGCTCTGGGTCGTTCTGGCCCGGGCGTTCGATGCGGTGGAGCGCCACTCCCGCGCCAGCATCGCGCGCTTCCAGCTCGGCACGACCGAGTTCGGCGTGCTCGAGGTGCTGTATCACAAGGGCGAGCTCCCGGTGTGCGAGGTGCAGCGGCGCATCCTGGTGGAGTCGAGCAGCACGACCTATGTCGTCGACAAGCTCGTGCAGCGGGGCCTGGTGCGCCGGCGGGCGAGCGGCAGCGACCGCCGGGTGACCTTGCTGGCGCTCACCCCCGCCGGGAGACAATTGATCGCGCGCATCTTTCCGCCGCATGCCGCCGCGATGCGGCGCGCCGTGGGCGCGCTGCCGGCGCGACAGCAGGCCGCCGCCCTCCGGCTGCTGCGCGCGCTGGGCACGGGCGCGGCCGAGCGGCTCACGGCCAAGGAGGCAGACCATGATCACGATTAGACGAGCCGCCGAGCGCGGCCACGCCAACCACGGCTGGCTCGATACGTGGCACAGCTTCTCGTTCGACAGCTATTACGATCCGGCACACCTCCAGTTCGGCCCGCTCCGCGTGCTGAACGAGGACTTCGTCGCCCCGGGCGCGGGCTTTCCTCCGCACCCGCATCGCGACATGGAAATCATCACGATCGTGCTCGAGGGCGCCGTGGCGCATCGCGACTCGACCGGCGGTGAGGGAGTCACCCGGGCCGGCGATGTCCAGGTCATGACCGCCGGGAAGGGCGTCGTCCACTCCGAGTACAATCCATCGGATGGGGAGCGCCTGCACCTGCTCCAGATCTGGATTCTGCCCGACGCGCGCGGCCGCACGCCCCGCTACGACCAAAAGGCCTTCCCCGCCGAGGCGCGCCGCAACGCGCTGCTGCCGGTCGTTGCGGGAAGCGACACGAACGGCGCCCTGCGGATCCATCAGGATGTCACGCTGTACGCGTCGGAGCTCGACGCCGGAAAGAGCGTGACCCACACGCTCGCCCCCGGCCGGCGCGCGTACGTGTTCGTGTCGAAGGGCGGCGTCGCGGTGAACGGCCAGGCGCTCGGTCAGAGCGACGCCGTGGCGATCGAGGGTGAGACGATGCTCGAGATCCGAGGCGCCGCGCCGAGCGAGGTCCTGCTGATCGATCTGCCGTGAGGGATTCCGCGGGCGATGGGAGGGGCGCAGCAAGCTGCGCCCCTATTTATTCTTGGGGTGAAATGCCGAACATCCCGGTTCGCCGTTCCGGGCGTATCCCCTTTAGTGACGCGGAGCCCTGCCATGCCCGATCGCCCGCACTACTACCACCAGCATGACCTGCCCCGCTTCGGCGAGATCGAGCGCGGGGCGCCCGAGCTGGCCCGCAAGTTCTTCGACTGGTACGGCGCGGTCTTCGCGGAGGGTACGCTCAGCGCGCGCGAGAAGGCGCTCATTGCGCTCGCCGTGGCGCACGCCGTCCAGTGCCCCTATTGCATCGACGCCTATTCCAAGGACGCGCTCGAGAAGGGCTCGAACCTGGACCAGATGACCGAGGCCGTGCACGTCGCCGCGGCGATCCGCGGCGGCGCGTCGCTGGTCCACGGGGTACAGATGCTGAATCACGTCGACGACCTGGGGATGTAGCCCCCGCTCCGTGGCGCGCGTGCTCCCGACGTTGCAGAAGCAGGGCGCCCCGCTCGCCGACGGGGCGGCGCAACGCGCGCGCCTCGCCGACATTCCCGTCCCCCGGAGCTTCGCGGACGCGCTGCGCTCGGCGGGCCTGTACCCACTCCGCCCGACCCAGATCGAGATCCTCCAGATCAACGTGGGGAAGCGCTGCAACCAGACGTGCCGCCACTGTCACGTCGACGCGGGCCCGGATCGCACCGAGGTGATGCCGCGTGCCGTGATCGAGGCGTGTCTCCGCTTCCTCCAGCGGGCCGGCATCCCGACGCTCGACATCACGGGCGGGGCGCCCGAGCTGCATCCCGACTTCCGCGAGATCGTCACGCGCGGCGCGGCGCTCGGCGCGCACGTGATGCACCGCTGCAACCTCACGGCCATCTTGCTCCCCAACTACGCCGACATCCCGGAGCTGCTGGCGGCCGAGCGCGTCGAGATCGTCGCGTCCCTGCCGTACTACCAGGCGCGCGAGACGGATGCGCAACGGGGCGAGGGCGTGTTCGAGGAGTCGCTCGTGGGCCTGGGGCGCCTGAACGCCCTGGGCTACGGCCGGACGACGGGGCTGGTGCTCAACTTGGTGACAAACCCCGTGGGGACGTTTCTGCCCGGGAGCCAGGCGGCGCTGGAGCGCGATTGGAAGCGCGAGCTGAAACGCCGCTACGACATCGACTTCGATCACCTTTATACGATCACCAACATGCCGATCAGCCGTTTCCTCGCGTTCCTCGAGGCACGGGGACGCACGGCGGACTACTTGAGCATGCTCGCGAACGCGTTCAACCCCGCGGCGGCCGCCGGGGTGATGTGCCGTAACATCCTTTCCGTGGGATGGGACGGTACGCTGTACGACTGCGACTTCAACCAGATGCTCGAGCTGCCGGTGTCGGCTACCGTGCCGCGATCGATATTCGACGCCGATCTCGCGGCCCTCGAGGCCCGTGAGATCGAGACGGGGCCGCACTGCTTCGGCTGCACCGCCGGGGCAGGGAGCTCGTGCGGCGGGGCCGTGGCCTAAAGTCCCTGCCGGAACGTGAGGCCCAGCGTGCCGTAGCGGAAGCTCGCCCCCGGCACGCCCACGGTCGTGGTGGCCGCGGCGCTGTTCGTGACCGAGCCGACGAGCGTGAGCTCGTTGTTGGCGGCCCAGCCGCGCGACAGGGACAGTCCCACATGCCACTCGGTCTGGGTTTGCGGGGCGACGCCCACGAGCACAAGCCGCTGCGATCCGAGGCCGCCGTCGGCGCGGACCCCCCAGCGACTGCGCTGCCATTGATACACGGCCCGCCCTTCGATCGTGCTGAAGCGGATCGGCGCGAAGTAGAGGCCCACGCGAGACTCGCGGTACCCGAAGATCCGCGCAAATGGGCCGATCTGGATCCCTCGGACCACCCGACCCAGCACGGCACCCACGGCGGAGTAGCGGCTGTTGCTGTCCGAGAGCCAGGCGCCGCCGCCCCCCGCTGAGATCGACCAGCCCGGACCGGGCGACACGTCGAGGGCGAGGTCGACCGCGTCTACGACCAAGTCGAGCCGCATCAGCCCGGCCGTCTCGTCGAACGGCGTGCGGCTGTAGGCGACGTTCACGGCGGCATAGCGCCCCGGTCGCAGCCCGACCCCGAGCTGCGCCGTGAGCGGTGTATGGGCCGGGGAAGCCTCCGGCTCCACACGCCGCACGCCCAGGCCGGCCCGCACGACCGCGCCGTGCCCGAGCGCCGCGATCACGTAGCCTCCCGCGCCGTAACTCGTACCAGAGCGCCGGACCGTGTCGCCCGGAACGGGACCGGTGGCGCGGCGCCAACCCGCCTGGAGCGTCCCCCGGACGTCCGGGCCCAGCGAAGTCGCGACCGTCGCTTCCTGAGCCACGAACCGGTTGTGGTCGGAGTCGTTCGCCCCATCCACCTTAGTGCCCGCTTCGGGTCGGAGCGCGGCCCGCACCGCCCGCTCGAGGTCGCGGGCCGTGCGGTCCTCGGGCGCGCGGGCGCGGGCGGCGCCGAGTCGTACAGGGCCTCGGACGCTCGCGTCTTCACGGCCCAGGCGAGCACCTGCGCCTGGGCGACCATGAAGTCTCCATCCTTCGGGTCGAGCCGGCGCAACCGGCCAAAGCGCGCGAGCGAGCGCGCCAGCTCGCCGTCCCAGCTGTCCAGGATCGCGAGCCGATACAGCGCGCGCTCGTTCAGCGAATCGGCGGCGAGGACCCGCTCGTAGCCGGCGCGGGCGGCCGCGTAGTCGCCCTTCCGGAAGGCTTCATCGGCCGCAGGCAGCTGGGCGGCGAGCGGCGGGACCGGCAGCGCCGCGGCCAGGGCGAGCGTGGCGCCCCGGGTCACGGTAGGCGCCAACCGCACCCGACCAAGGGCACGCATCTCGAGCTCCGCCTTCGAGGACACTCCAACCTGGGAAACGCGGGCCGAAAATGCAAAGGCCCGGCGGTGCCGGGCCATGCAAGCGGCTGTGCACGGACACGCAAGCGACCGTCAGTTGTACTGCACGCCCAGCCCGACGTCGAAGATCGTGTGCTTGATACCGATGAACGGCGACAAGTCGCCGTCGTGGCCCCAGAAGAAGTTCGCAACGGGCGTGAGCGAGACCTTGCCACCCAGACGGATGTCGTACCCGACACCACCGAGCAGGCCGAAACCGGTTGTGGTCGAGCTCGTATTTCCCTGGCTGACCTGGTAGCTCGCCAAGCCCGCTCCGCCCTTGACGAAGAATCCGCTGCGAGGCGCGGGATACAAGTAGATCGCTGCGGAGACGTTTCCCACGTCCTCCGTCAACCCACCGACGCTCTTTGTCCACACGTTGACTTCGCCGCCCAGGCGGACAGTTGGACTCAACGTGCCCCCCAACTTCACGTCCAAGGCCACGCCGCCGCCCTGTGCCGAATCGGCGAAGTCGAAGTTGCTAGAGGTCAGGCTGCTGTGTCCGTAGCCGAAGCTGATCGCGCCCCAGAACCCCTGGCGTGTGATACCCGGCTGCTGCGCCACCAGGGCGGCGCCACTGAAGGTAAGAACACCAAGCGCGCTGAGGAGCCGAAATACCGCACGCATAGGGCCTCCTGGCCTGTTGGGGAGTGCCCCCAAAGTGAACGGGGCGGCCGAAAAGGCAAATCCGGGACCCTTGAGAGGGGTACCCCCGCCGCCCTGACTGACGCCCGACTCGTGCATATCTGACACGCCTCTATATACGAGCCGCCAGACCTGTTGCCAAGGCGTGCGTCATCGTCTGTCGCGACGTGCACCCTGTGCAGAATTCGTTTGACAGCGCAGCGCCCAGCGCGTAGCTTGGTCTAGTATGAAACTCATCACCGCTATCGTGCGCCCGGAGCGTCTGCCGGAGGTCAAGGCGGCGCTGTTCCGGGCCGGCGTCACCGGCATCACGCTGAGCCGTGTCTCGGGGCACGGCGGCGAGCAGGAGATCATCGGGCAGTATCGCGGCACCACCGTCGTCATGGAATTCCACGAAAAGGTGAAGATCGAGATGGTCTGCTCCGAGCCGTTCGTGGAGCCGTGCATCAAGGCCATCCTGTCGGCGGCCCGCACGGGTGAAGTGGGCGACGGCAAGATCTTCGTCCAGGCGATCGAGCGGGTGATCCGCATCCGCACCGGCGAGCTCGACAACGCCGCGCTCACCGCCGTGAACGCGGACGAGGTGCAGCGCGCGGCGCTCAAGAGCGCGCAGCACGCCGGTGCCACCGCCGGCGAGGAGGACGCGTGACGGCCGCCGTCTCGGCGGGCGACACCGCCTGGGTCCTCGCGTCCACCGCGCTGGTGATGGTGATGACGGTCGGGCTGGCGTTTTTCTACGGCGGTCTAGTGCGACCCAAGAACGCGCTCAACACGATGATGATGAGCGTGGTGGCGTTAGGCGCGATCAGCGTCCAGTGGGTGCTCGTCGGCTATTCGATCGCGTTCGCGCACGGCTCGCCCTGGTGGGGCGGGCTGTCGTGGCTCGGCTTCAAGGGCGTGGGCCCGGACCCGGATCCCGCCTACGCCGCCACGATCCCGCTGCAGGCGCACGCCATGTTCCAGGCGATGTTCGCGATCATCACGCCCGCCCTCATCTCGGGCGCGATCGTGGAGCGCATGCGGTTTCGCGCCTACGTCGTGTTCCTCGTCCTCTGGGCCACGTTCGTGTACGACCCGCTGGCCCACTGGGTGTGGGGGGCGGGGGGCTGGCTCCAGAAGCTGGGCGCGCTCGACTTCGCGGGCGGGACCGTAGTGCACATCTCGGCCGGCGTCTCGGCCTTCGTCGCGGCGCGCATGCTCGGGCCGCGCAAGGACTTCAAGCGCGCGCCGATCGTGCCCCACAGCGTTCCGCTCGTGCTGCTCGGCGCGGGCCTGCTCTGGTTCGGCTGGTTCGGATTCAACGCCGGGTCGGCGCTCGCGGCGAACGGGCTCGCCGCACTGGCGTTCACGAACACCAACACCGCGGCCGCGACCGCGCTCGTCACCTGGGTCGCCCTGGATCTGGTCCGCACCGGGAAGGCGACCGCCGTCGGCGCCGCGACCGGCCTCGTCGTGGGTCTGGTCGGCATCACACCCGCCGCAGGCTACATCACCGTCCCGGCCTCGCTCGCGGTGGGCGCGCTGTCGGCGCTCGTGAGCTACACGGGGATCCAGATCCGCGCGACCACGCGGCTCGACGATTCGCTGGACGTGTTCTCCTGCCACGGACTCGCCGGCATGGCCGGGGCGCTCCTGACAGGTGTGTTCGCCACGAAAGTAGCGAACCCCGCGGGCGGCGACGGCTGGATCGCCGGCAACTTCGCCCAGATGGGCATCCAGCTCGTGGCGGTGCTCGCGGCCATCGCGATCGCCGCCGTCGGAACGGCCGTCATCATGATGGTGGTGAACGCGACGCTCGGCGCCAAGGCGGGTGTGAAGGAGCAGCTCACCGGGCTCGACCTGAGTGAGCACGGCGAAGAGGCGTACTTCGGCGAACAGGGGGCGATCCCCACGCCGGGCCTCGCCCTCGGCGAGGGCGTGATCGTCTCGAGCGTCCCGGCGGAGCCGGCCCGGGCCGTCGTCGTCGGCTAGCCGCCCGCGGCCGACTCGGCCTGTCAGGACCCCGGGGACGCAGCGCCCCCGGGGTCGCTGTTTCGAGCGTCTAATCTTGCGAGGCGCAGGCGACGACCTTATACATCCGCCGCGCGGCGCGAGGAGACGCCCCTTGTGCGCTTGGGACATCCCCGACGACCTCTCCAAGCCCGGCTTCCTCGCGATCGCCCAGCGCGGGATCGGCGACGCCCTGACGCTGCTCCCGAGCCTACGCGCCCTGCGCGCCGCGCGCGCGGACGTCCGTATCGAGCTCGTAGCGCCGGGACTGCTCGCCCTCGCTGAGAACGTGCGCGACACGGCGACGATCGTCGACGATCGGCCGCTCGCCGGGCTCGACGACGACGAGCGCGCGCGCTGGCTCCGGACGCGCAACTTCGCCTGGGTGTGGAACACGGAAGGCGAGCAGGGGCCGTGGCACGGCGCGATCCAGGCGGCGGCAAACCCACGCTGGATCAGCACGGCGACCCAGAAGCACTGGCGCGGCCGCAACGTGCTCCGGGTGCGATTCGCGCAGCTCGCGCGGCTGTGTCCGGAAGTGCGGACGCCGGGGCCCGTCGGATTGGCGCTCACCCCGGCACAGGAGACAGCCTCCCGGACCTTCGCCTCGAGCCTGTCCGGGGCGCCGACGCTTGTCGCCATCCAGCCTGGGGCCGGAGACCCCAACCGCGTGTGGCCGGCCGACAAGTTCCGCGCCCTCGCCCGCGCGCTCGCTCAAAACCCGCGCATCACCGTGCTCGTCTTCTTGGGCGACTCCGATACGCCCTTCAACGCGCCGGGGTATCTACCCGGCCAAGCGAACCTGCGGAGCGTGCGGGAGCCGCTCGAGAGCGCGGTGTCGAAGCTCGCCGCGTGCGCTCTGTTCGTCGGGAACGACAGCGGATTCTATCACCTGGCGTTCGGGCTAGGGCTTCCGGTCGTCGGCATCTACCGATCGGCGCGCAGCGCGCGGATGTGGGGGTACCGCTCGCCGCGGGCGCGCGCCGTGTGCCCGCCCGGGCTCGTGCCGCCGCCGTTTCGGCGGCACTGGGACCGCTGGGTGTCCGTGGAGCGCGTGCTCCGGGCCGCACGGAAGGTCATGCCGTCGCTGCGGACGATGTGAGCGGCTCGAGCGCGTGGTGAGCGGGGGAAGGTGCGCGAGGTGCTCGATGCGCCTTTCCCCGGGCCTAGCCACGCGATCTCGACGCGCCAATCGGGGATCGCCTTAAGGATCCGGCAGGGCGCGTCGTTTTGTTGTGGATTGCGTCGTGATCCGATGGGCCCGAGGCGGGCGGTGCGCGTCGCAGTAGTACCGCGCCGGAGGCCCGCCACCGAGGGAGCGTTGGTAGGTCACCCAGCGTGCCGGTCGGTCGCAGCGGCGGCGGGCGCTCCAGTCGTAGAAATCACAGCGGGGCTCGACCATTCGACTGCCCCGGCGCCGAGACCGTGCTCAGCTGCCGCTCTCTCATGTCGCGACTGATCCAGACCACCCGATCGCCGCACATGATCGCGTCCAGCGCATACGGCTGACGCCCAAAGGACTGCCCGTCCGAGCTCAAAACTTCCGTGCCCGGGAAGTAGTACCAGCAATGCTGCCCGTCGGGATGGCTGTGGATCACGCCGACCGTCCCGGCCCAGCCCGCTTGCTCGCAGCTCGTCGTGGGAACCACGTGGGTCGGGGCGGACTGAGCGGGGTCCACGTCGGCGGGGGCGATGCGCCGTACCACCACGGCGCCACCATGGGCCTCCCCGATCATGCACCCCATGAACTCCGTGGGATACGAGCGATACTGCAGCGCGAGGTAGCGGCGCGCCTGGTCCGACAGAATGAGCTTGCGGGCGACCGTGCCCCCCGTGCCCCCCGTGCCCCCCGCCGCTGCCGCCTCGGCGAGCCGCGTGGACTCGGGCCGCGCGTTGAGCAGCGCCATCAAGCCCGCGGCCGTTATGGCGGCGCGGGCGACGTGGGTCCGAAATGGTTGAGCTACGACCTGCATACGGCCTTCCTTCACTGTTTCCTCCGTCCGCCTCGATAACGGGCAAGACCGATGCCAGAACCACTCGGAGAGAACGACGCACGAGGGCCCCGTCCCGTGCAACTTTTCGGTGCAGGGAGAGGTGGGAACGCAACGGCAGGCGGATAGCGACGAGCACGACGGACGACGCGCCGGCGACACACACGCGCGTCTGGCTTGCCGCGGTGCTTCTCAAGGTGAATCTTGGTGCATGACCGTCTGGGAAGACACGATCGCCCGCCCGCTGCGGGCCCTGCACCTCGACACCACGAGGAACCAGATCCTGGTCTTCGCCGTGGTGGCGACGGTGATCCCCACGCTCGCTACGACGTGCGTGTCCTACACGCAGAACCGGCGGTGGCTCGCCGACAAGGTCACCCAGGAGCTGCGGAGCGCGAGCTCCGAAGCGGCCCGCGAGGCGGACCTGTGGCTCAAAGAGCGGCTGGCCGATCTGCGGGTGTCCGCGAGCTCCGCCGTGGTGTCGGAGGCCCTGGCAAAGGCGGGACGGGGAAGCCCGGACCGCGAGTCGCTGGGCCGCGTGAACGACTACCTCACCTCGGTCCGGGGGCGCTTCCCGGACCTCGAGACGGTGCAGGTCCTCGACCCCCGCGGGCGGGTGGTGACGAGCAGCGCCAGCCGGCCGAGCCCCGTGCAGGTGTCGCTCCCGCTCGGCCTCGGCCGGCTTCGGAGCCTCCGCCCCGACGACGCGTTCATCGGCGACCCCTACTGGGACGCCGGGCTGGGCAAGGCGGTGATGGTGTTAGCAATTCCGATCCACCAAGCCGACGGGCGCTTCTTCGGCGCGCTCGCCGCGAAGAGCAATCTCCAGTCGGTGGCCGATCTGCTGCAGCGCGTGACCCCTGGCGATTCGGCCGACGTCTATCTGATGACGAGCCAGGGCAGCCTGGTGATCAAGTCCCACGTCAGCTCCGCGGATCTGATGCGGACGAAGGTCCCGAAGCCCACGGCGCAGCTGCTGTCGGACAGGGAAGGCACCGTCGTGGCGTACAAGCGCGCGGACGGGCAGGACGTGGTCGGGGCCCTGCAGCGGGCGCCTCAGCTCCGCTGGGCGGCGGTGGCCGAGACGCCGAGCGCGGAGGCGTTCCGTGAACTGGACCGGCTGCGGGCCGTCACCGCGTGGATCCTGTTCGCGTTGCTTGCGGTGGTCGGGCTGATGGCCTGGGTCCTGGGCGTGCGCGTCGTACGCCCGCTGGGGCGGCTGAGCGACGCCGCGGCGAAGATCGCGGCCGGGGACTTGACGGTCGATCTCCACGTCGGCGGTGGTGGCGAGGTCGGCTACGTGGCGCGCGTGTTCGGCGACGTGGTGACGCGCCTGCGGGAGCGGGAAAGCCGTGGGGAGCTGGAGCGGCTGTCGGTCACCGACGCGCTCACGGGGCTGTACAACCGGCGGCACTTGATGGGGACGCTCGCGAGCGAGGCACAGCGGTCGCGGCGCCTGCGGCGTACGTTCTCGGTGCTGTTGTTGGACGTCGATCACTTCAAGCAATACAACGACACGCAGGGGCACCTCGCGGGGGACTCGGCCCTCGTGAAGATCGCGGATATCCTGCGACATACGACCCGCGGGGTGGACTGCGTGGCGCGCTACGGCGGAGAGGAGTTCGTGGTGATGCTGATCGAGGCCTCGGTCTCGACGGGCGCCACGGTGGCCGAGCGCATCCGGGCCCGCGTGGCCGCCGAGGCGTTCGGCGCAGGGAAGATGACGGTGAGCGTCGGCGTGGCGGAGTATCCGGCGCACGGCGACTCGCCGGAAGCGCTGATCGCCAGCGCCGACGCCGCGATGTACCAGGCCAAGAGCGGGGGTCGCAACCGCATGGTGGTCGCCAGCGGGGAGCCCGAGAAGAAGCGGCGACGGAAGGGGGAGGCCTGAAGGCTCCCGCAGAGGCGCCGGTCGGAATCGAACCGACGAATCGAGGTTTTGCAGACCTCTGCCTTACCACTTGGCTACGGCGCCGGAGGAAGGGTAAACTCGCAACTCGCTATGGGTTCGGCAAGGGTTTGAGTTGCCGGACGCCTGGTGACCCTCGACTATTCTCTGAGGCTGGAGCTGTCCGATTGGGACGGTGACGCTTCCGGCGGATACGTAATTACCGTGCCGCTGACCCTGGCGAAAGGCGTCAGCGCGTGGACTTGGCGGCGCGTCCCGTTGATGATTTCCTCGACGCGGATGCCGTGGACCATCAGCGCGTCGGCGATCAGCGAGCGATGGCAGCGCCACGGTACGGCCTCGGCGCACATCAGCACGATTCGCTCCCGCATTGCCTGTTCGATGAGGCCGGCCAAATTATCGGAAAATTCGGGGGTCTGCATGTAGTCGGCGAAACCGCGGAACGACACGTTGCGCCATCCCGTATTCGGGGACCCCGGATTCGCGCGACGGAATCCTCCCAGGCCGGCAACGTGTTCATAGCCGATGCCATCGGCCGCGAGTGCGGCCGGCAGAGTATCGCGGTCGAACTGCGGGTTGTGGCGAGACCGTGGCACGGTACGCACGTCAATTAGCCGGGCCACCGAATGGGCCTTGAGCAGAGCGATGAAATCGGCGATGGGCCGTGTCGAATGGCCCACGGTCAGGACGACGGGCTCGGAATCCTGCGTCGCCGTTGGTTCAGCCATAGTGCCGCACATTCACGGCGCGGCGGACCTCTCAGTCGTTCATCCTTCGCAACGCTGAGCCCTTGTGCAAGGCGATGTGGTCGGTCTTGTCGCTCTTGATTTTATACTGTGGCTCAGACTCGCTCGCGTGGTGGGTGTACCCTTTGTAGTTAACGTTTTTTGTGTGCACCTTGATGATTATCCCGCTGACGTGCCCAGCCTCCGAGTTCCAGGTCACGTGCTCGCCTACCTTGAACTCTCGCTTCATGACGGGCCGCCTCGCATTGGACGACATCAGCCCTCCTTAGAGTCTGACAGGGGAAAGGGAACACGAGATCTCTCGTCCAAGCCCATCAGTTGTTTGACCCGGTCGAGCGTCGGGATAGCGAGCACACGCGCGCGGTCCGCGCCCTCAGCGAGGATGGCATCAAGCGCCTCCGGCTGGGCCGACAGATCCAGGTACCTTTGCCGAATGGGCTCGAGCGTCGTGACGACCAAGTCCGCGACCGCACGCTTCAAGACGGTGTAGCCCTTTCCCACGAACGCGGCCTGCACTGCCTCACGGCTCCGGCCCGACAGCAGTTCATAGATCGTCAGGAGGTTGGTCACACCCGGGGACGCCTGCTCGCGCCGGACCTCACGCCCGGAATCGGTGACCGCGTGCGTGATCGCGTGGCGGATCACATCTGGCGGATCGACCAGGCCGATCGCATGGCCTTTCCGGGTCTCTCCCAGACTCTTGCTCATCTTCGCGCTCGGATCGTCCAAGCCCATGATCCGCGCGCCGCTCGGCCGGAGCATCGCTTCCGGGAGCGTGAAGACCTCCCCGAAGCGGGCGTGAAACCGCCGCGCGACGTTGCGGGTGAGTTCGATGTGTTGCCGCTGATCCTCACCGACGGGGACTAGGTCAGCGCGATAGAGCAGGATGTCTGCCGCCTGCAGCACAGGGTACGCGAGCAACCCCGTCCCTACACTCTCGAGAGCGGCGGACCGGGTCTTGAACTGAATCATGCGCTCGAGCCAGCCGACCGGCGTCACGCAGCTGAGGAGCCATGCCAATTCTGCGTGTGCGCCGACGCGCGATTGAACGAATAGGATCGCGCGCGCGGGATCGATGCCGCAAGCCAGAAGCACGGCCGCCGTCTCGCGCACCTTGGCCCGGAGGTAGGTGGCCCGCACAGCCTCGGGGATCGTCAATGCGTGCAGATCGGCGATGCAGAAGATCGCCTCGTGCTCCACCTGCGCGGCGACCCAGGGGCTGATCGCGCCCAGGTAGTTGCCGAGATGGATCTTCCCGGTTGGCTGGACGCCGGAGAAGACGCGCTGTCCAGCCACTACGAGTCGCCTCGCGCGAGCCCGAACCGTACTGCGTCGCGCCACACGCTCATAGCCGCCTATCCGCGCTCGGTGCGACGTCCTTCAGCCACCCATCGAGCTTCAGGCGCGTCTTCCTGACACCCCGCGGCCATAGTCGCTCCACGAGGAAGCGTGCGCCATCATCACCGGTGGCGGGGTCATAGGCACGTTTGAGCTTGATCATGGGATGCTCCTTTCAACTAAATCGGCCACTCGGGCACGCCGCATTCCGGACACTGGATGTTGATGAACACGAGCCAGTCGAGAATCTCTTTCGCGCCGGGCAGTGCCGAGCCGTGCCCTGGCAGGTACGCGGCGAAGATCTCGCGGAACCGGTCAGTAACGAACACGGCGGGCGCAGGTCTTCCCGCAGCGTCACTCGCGCCCACGTTGCGATGGATGTGCGCACCGTCGTCCACCAACACTGGAAACGTCCACCGGCCGCGCTGGGCAACGGCGGCGGGCTGCGAGGTGACTGCCACGAGCACCTGCGCTGCTTCTAGGGTGAACTCTTCCCTCCGCGCTACGAGTTCCTCCAGCAGCATAGCGACCGGGCTCTCGTCCATTTTGTCCGCGGCGAAGACGACAACCAGATTGGTCCGCCCCCGATAGCTCTCTAAGACAACGGAAGAGCCGTCGCTGGCCGGGAGCGTGAATCCCGGAAATATCTCGCCGCGCCGGGCGATCATTGCGGCAGCCTTGTCTCCTTTGCGTTGGCCGCAGCTCGGGGGAGCCGAACAGCGGCGAGCAGTAGCTCGTTACGTCTCACGCCCAGTCGCTGAGTCTCAACTTGAGCCTCCCGCTGGCGTGAGCAACAAGGCCGGCGTCTTGGCCGTCGCGCTAACTCGCAGCCGGATCCACATCCCGGCGGCGCCGTGTCCGGGCACGCCGCAGAAGATCAGGTAGTCCCCCGCCAGCTGCGCGTCGAAGCGCATCATGTCCGTCGCTTCCGAAGGAAGTCCCTGCGTGAGCCTGAGCGTGAAGGCACGCGGAATGGCGGGATCTCCGGGCTGCGTCGGCAACGGCGTCTGCGGAGCGATCACCTCGGCGCTATGCGGCAACATCCCGTCATGGTTACGGAAGTCGATCTCCGTCTGCCACCCGATGGGCACTACAAGCGTGAGGTCCCCGTCGCGGAACCCGTTGAAGTTCAGGGCGCCGTTCAGCCCGGTGAGCCCAGCGATCAACTGGAAGCGGACGGTTTTGGCAGCGACATCGAAGGTCAGCCAGGTCGGATCCACCCGCTGCTGCTGGGCACTGGCGGGACCGGCGAGCGAAAGGGTGACCAACCCCACCATCGCCGTGAGTGTCCGTCCCACGGTTGTTGGCCGGCGCCACTTACCGGCCGGCGGCGCGATACCGAGTCTAGGCATCGTTCTAGATCCTTCCGTCGAGTTGGGGTTACACCACACAAAGTGCCGATCAGTCATTGTCTTCTTCTTCAGCTTGCGGCAGCTCTGCCGCGAGCGGATGCCCTCGAGAGAGGATGACGATCGCGATTGCCGTACCGATCAGGCTCCCGCCGAAGATCCGGACTGGTCGCAACGACGAGTCCGAGCTTCGCGCCCTCCCGCAGTGAGTTGTGTTTGCCCATCTCACCTCCGCGGCCCGGCCGGATGCACTCGGCGCTCGTGGAGGATCTGCGCGATACTCGGGAAGCTCTGCCGGGCTGCGTCGGGGACGTGGTGCCAGCTGTCGGTTCCCGGCCTGCCCACCCAGTAGTCGAACGGCTCGGCGCCCGGCCCGAGCGGTTGCCCCACAACGATCCGGCCGACCATCCCCACAGCTTCGTGGGGCATGCAGTAGTAGTCATAGACCCCGGGGACGGTGAGCGTGACGTCGAAGTGATCGCCCGGATGCACGAGGAACCCCGAGTCCCAGGGCACGGCCCTCTCCGGAATTCGCAGCGGATGATTGTCGTTGCGCGGGTGGTAGGCGGTCGCCGTGTGCACGTTCTCACGCACGATCCAGCGCACCGTCGCCCCCGGTTCCACGTAGAGCCCGATCGGATCGAACCATACCCGGGAGCCGAGCGCGTCGCTGCGCATCTCGATCACCTCGAGAGCGGCCGTCGAACGGGGCCGCACTCCGAGGAGCGCCGCTAGGGGCGCGCGCCGGTTCGGCGCGAGCCCGAAGCCGACGAGCGCCAGCCCGCCGGCTTTCAGGAACTCGCGACGCGACGGCTTCGTCACTTGGCAAGCTGGGCCGCGCGCTGCGGCGAGACATACCACACGATCACGTGGTAGTGCGGCTCCGCCACGCCCGGATGTCCCGCGTTGAAGACGATGTCCACGTGATCGACGCGCTCCCGGGCGACCTTGAGGCCGCTGAACGCCTTCTGGGCGTTCATGTCCTTGAGCGGGATCATGTAGATGGAGCTCACCAGGTTGCCCTGGTGGTCATAGGCGAGAAACGGCCCCGCGGGCAGCGTGGCAGGATCGACGTACAGGGTGCCGAGTCCGGGAACGAAGTCGGGGAGCGAAACGAGCGTGCTGACCTTCTTGTACGCGCCGCCCGGCGGCTCGTGAATCCGGGCCGCCGAGGTGTCGGGGTGCATCCTGTACGCGCTGGCGGGCTCCGCATTCTTCTGGGCCGCCGCGGTGTCGGGCGACGCGACGAGTATCCCGACGCCGAGCAGGCTGGCGAGGGCAGTAAGTGCGAGACGTTTCATGCTTGAATCTCCTTGTGTATGCCGCGTTTCTCTGAATGCGTGCGCTACGGACGTATGGTTATCGATTGGCTCACAGGGCGGCAATGAAGCGTTCGTACCGTGTAGAGAGACGCGCGTCCCGCGCGCGAATGCCGGTCTGGCCGACGTGGGGCTGAAGCACTAGCATTTCCGGCGGGGAGGTAGCGAGGGGAGCGATGCTCGAAACGGAGCTGTTCACGCTGCTCGAGCAGACGGCGGACGCCGCGTACACCGTCACCGAGGGCGGCGAGATCTGCTCCTGGAACCGGGCGGCTGAGCGGCTGTTCGGCTACTCGGCGAGCGAAGTGCTCCACCGCAACATCGATGCGGTGCTTGAGGCGCGCGACACCTTGGGCACCAGCGCGCTCGCTGGGGGCCCCGAAGCGGCGACCCGTCGCTGGGACGGAACGTCCGGCGGGATCCCGAATTTCGACCTAGAGGTACGCACCCGGTCTGGGGGCCGGATCTGGGTGAACGTCTCAACAATCGTCTTCGACAACCAGCGTACGGGACGCCGGCTCTTCGTGCGGTTGGAGCGCGACGTCGACCAGCGCCGGCGCAACGAGGAGCGGTCCTACCGCATGCTCGAGGTCGCGCGACAACTCGTTGCGCTCGCCGACGACGAGCCCCATCACGCACCGGTCGAGCCGCTCTCCGAGCAGGAGCGCCGCATCCTGAAGCTCTTCGCCGAAGGCCGCAACTCCGCGACCATCGCCCGCAAGTTGAGCATTTCCGCCCAGACACTCCGCAACCACCTGCACCACATCAACCGCAAACTTCGCACACACACCCGCCTTGAGGCGGTGACCCACGCACAGCAGCGCGGGCTCATCGATTAGCGGCCCGCCGCGCTATTCACCGGCCGCGCGCACCAGGGTCTCCACGACCGCGATGTTTGGCAACAGCGCTTGGGGCACGCCGTGCCGCTCTTGCAGGTACGCGGGACTATTGTAGGAGAGCCAGGTCCTTCCTTGCGCATCCTCCCACACCAGGATCTTCAGCGGCAGATCAATGGCGACGCTCGGCGCGGCAAGCATCAGCGGCGTGCCGGCTTTGGGGTTGCCGAAGATCAGGAGCTTGGTCGGAGGCATCGTCATTCCGATCTTCGCCGCCTCCCCGCTGTGGTCCACCAGCGCGAACAGCGTAACGCCCTTGGCATGGAGCACGGCTGTGAGCCTCTCCACCGTCTGCTCAACGGAGTGTTGGCTCCGTGCGTCGATAATCCCGTTGTCCGTGTGTGGCGTCATTGTGGAACCGCCCCCGGTCGTCAGTCGAGCTGCGTCTGCACCACCGGCCCGGGCTGAGCCGGTGTGCCCGCCGCGATCACGAGGTAGCGGCGCTCCGCAGGCGTTGAAGCCCGCACGATCTGCCGGATCGGTCCGATCGCATTGACGACGGCCGCTCCCGCCGGGTTGGTGGTGAATGCCGCGAGCGGCTCGAGCGGGCCACCCCCACCCCCACCCCCGTCCCGGCGTCGCGCCAGCGCGAGCACGTACGGCTTACCGGGCTTGAGCCCGGTCACCGCGGCCTGCAGCACCTGAATGAGTCCCTGATCGAACAGCGACACGCTCGTGGGCTCGCCGCCGCCGGGCGCCGCGAGGGTAATGTGGGCCGCCTCTCCGGCGACGCCGAGGGGTTGGAGACCTTCTGTTCCCGCCCCGGTCGGAACGGCGTCGGACACGTAGATCACCGCCTGCGGCGCTTGCCCGATCGGAATCGTCGCGACCACCTGATTGGTCAGGGTGTTGATGGCGATCAGCCGGTCGTCGTTCTCCAATCCCACGTAGACCTGGGCGCCGTCGCCCGAGTCCCACACCCCATGGGGCAGCGTCCCGACCGGGATCGTCGTCACCTTGGAGAAATCGTCGGTGCGGAAGACCTGGACCTGGTTCAAGCCCCCGACGGTCACGTACGCGAACGTGCCGCTCGAATTCCGCACGATCTTCACGTGGTTCGTGATCGGTCCGGTCGCAAGGGTCTTCAGCACCGCGAACGGCGGGCGCCCGCTGAAGACCATGGTCTTGCCGACGTCCTTCAGCGTGAGCCAGACCTGCCCACCGTCCGGAGTGACGGCGATGTTGGGGCAGAACGGAGTCTCCTGGGGGATCCGGCCGACGATCTGATGATCCTTGACCGTGATCACCACCGTCTCGGGCGTGAAGGAGGAGCAGACGTACCCGTACTGGCCGTCGGGGGAGAAGATCTGCATGCCCGGTCCGCCGGGGACGATGATCCGGGTCTTCTCCTCGTAGGTGTGACCATCCAGGACGGCGACATAGTTCTCGCCCCGCACCGTGACCCATACCTCGGAGCCGTTCGGGGTGAAGAACGCCTCGTGCGGCGAGCGACCGACGTACGTGATGTGCTTTACGGAGTTGGTCGCAGTCTCGATGAATGCCACGGAATTCGAGCCGATCGAAACCACGACCATGGTGCGGTGATCTGGCGAGAACCCCAGGCCATGCACCAGCACCTGCCCGCGGTACAGGGGGCTGAAGTTGCCGGGCGCCGGATCTCCCAGGCGAATCACGCCGACCAGCCGGTTGGCCGCGGGATCGGTGACGGAAACGGTGTTTGAGAACTGCTCCGCCGCGTACACCCGGTCGCGGTGACTGATGGGAATCCCCTGCCCCGCGAGGTTGCACTCGGGTGTGAGGGCTGTGGCCGCCACGAGCGCGGCGATGGCGACGACGGGTCTCATCGCAGGGCCAGCCGCATCGCCGCGATCTCCTGCTGCTGCGTCACGACGATCTCCTGCGCCATGCGCCGCAGCTGCTCATTCTTGCCGTAACGGAGCTCGGCTTTCGCCATGGCGATCGCGCTCTCGTGATGCGGGATCATCATGGCGACGAAATCACGGTCCACATCACCGGAGGGCCGGATTGCCATGGCCTTCATCATCTGCTCCATTGCGGCACCGCTGGCGGCGATGAACGGCTCGTCCGCAGCGCCGCCAGTCCGTCGCACTGCGGAATCGCCCGCCGCGCGCGTGCAACCCACGATGGCCGCGGCGAGACTGAGGGCTAAGAGCGCGGCCAGGGACGGCCGCGCGGCCCGCTTCGGCAGAGTGAATCTCCGCTCGAGTCGATTGGTGCAAGTCATTGTTGTCTCCCGGTCATAACTGGCTTCGGGGCCGCCGTGGCCCCAGGATTCGTGCTTCGCGCTCATCGTGCGCTCGCCACGCGTACGCGCGCTCCATCTTGCAGGTCGGCGGGCGGGTTGATCACGATGTGCACGCCCTGGGCAAGCCCCCCTGTCACTTCCACCCAGCTGCCGAGGTCGCGACCGATGGTCACCGTCTGGTAGCGCGCTGTCGAATCCGGTCCCACCGTCACGACCTGCGGCGGGCCGTCACGGATCACGAGCGCGGTGGCGGGGACGCGCAGCGGCGGCGTGCCCGCCCCGAGTGCAAGCTGCACCTGGGCGTACATCCCGGGCAGGAACACACCCTTTGGATTCGCCACCCGCACCTCCGTGAGCAGCGTACGGGCGGTAGCATCGAGCGATCCGGCGGTGCGAGCCACGCGCCCGCGCAGCGTGTCGCCGGGAAGCGCGGGGACCGTGACGACCGCGGGTTTCCCGACCGCCACCGCCGCGGCGTAGTCTTCGGGCACGGTCACATACACGCTCAGCGTGTCGGCCTGCGCGATCGTGAACAGACTCCCTGGCGCGCTCCCGCTTCCCGCCGGCAACGTCGCGTTCACGCCGCCCGCGGTTCCGACCAGGGCCCCGGGGTCCACGTTTCGCGCCGTGATCACGCCGGCGAACGGCGCGACGACGCGCTCGTACGCCTGCAGTTGCAGCAGCCGCTCGAGGTTGGCCTCGGCGCTGTTCGAGTTGGCGACCGCCTCGTTGAAGGTGGCCTGCATCTGGTCGACCTCCTGGGCCGTCACCGCACTGTCGACGGCGAGCGCCTGCCAGCGCACCAGGTTGGCCTGGGCGAGCTCCTGTGCGGCGCGCGTTTGCGCGACCACCCCTCGCGCTTGCGCCACCTGCTGATCGAGGTCGGGGGCATCGATGTCGGCGAGGAGCTGCCCGGCGCGCACGCGACTGCCGATGTCGACCAGGCGCCGGCGCACGTAACCCGGAGTCCGCGCGTAGATGGCGGCGGTCTGCACCGCCGTGAGCGCGCCCGGAAGGCTGACGCTCGACGGGCTCGTGTCGTGCGTCACCGTCGTCACGCTCACCGTGGGCACGCTGACACCGACGGCCGCGGCGGCAGCGGTGAGCCGGTGGTGTTGCGCCACGCGCGGCGCGATGCCCGTCAGCAAGATGACCGCCAACACGCCTCCTCCGATCCCGCCACCGAGCCATCTGATCCCCCGGCGCCGCGGCGCGGCGGGCGCGGGTCGGTGATCGCCCTCGCTGGGGTGGGGCTGCTCCTGAAGCTCCGGTACGGCGCTCATGCGTGTCCCTCCGGGATGACAATCGGTGGTGTGGGCGGTGCGACGCGCAGGATGCTGTACAGCACCGGCACGACCACCAGGGTGAAGCATGTGGCGACGAGCAGCCCGCCGATCACGGCGCGGCCGAGCGGGGCATTCTGCTCCCCCCCTTCGCCCAGGCCCAGTGCCATCGGCAGCATGCCGATGATCATGGCGAGCGCCGTCATGCAGACCGGCCGGAGGCGGCCGAAGCCGGCATTGAGCGCCGCCTCGAGCGCGGAGCGACCTTCCCGACGTTCGTCATCTGCGAACGTGATGAGCAGCACGCTGTTCGCGGTGGCGACGCCGAGCGCCATGATGGTGCCCATCAGCGACGGCACGTTGAACGTGGTTTGGGTGGTGAAGAGCATCCACACGACCCCCGCGAGCGCCCCCGGCAGCCCCGCGACGATCACCAACGGATCGAGCCAGGACTGGAAGTTGATCACGAGCA
>Ga0209266_1000109_pt1 | contig 69738 bp, 52 predicted proteins | sample GraSoiAngelo_132_FD_185889 | JGI IMG/M metagenome (GOLD analysis project Ga0209266, IMG submission 185889) | Grasslands soil microbial communities from the Angelo Coastal Reserve, California, USA - 14_0929_02_40cm (SPAdes) (version 2) | ecosystem: Environmental > Terrestrial > Soil > Grasslands ...
CGAAGCGGGGGTCCTCACCGTCGCCGGCCTGGTGATTGGCATCGGCCTCGCCCTTGGCGCAGCTCAAGCTGCCAAATCCTTGCTTTACGGTCTGAAGCCCCGCGATCCCTTGACGCTTGTAATGGCCGTTATCCTGTTGAGCGCGGTAGCATCGCTGGCAAGTTTTTTGCCTGCCCATCGCGCCTCAAAACTCGATCCTTTGACCGCCCTGCGTTATGAATAGCTGATCGCCTCGTCGTCGCGATGAGCGCTCTCGCGGGTGCATGCATTTTTTCAAACGTACTCCGTCTCTCCCTCTGCTACACTACGCCCCCGGATTGCGTTCCATTTTTCTTCTGAGGAGTTTTGTGCATGAAGACGATTCGCTGCCTCGCCCTCGCGTCTCTTGTTTTGATTCCGTGGCTGTCCCTCCACGCTCAGGAATCCGCGCCGAAGCCCGCTTCCTCCACTCCCCGCAACATCACCATCGACGATTACTTTCAGATTCGCGATGTCTCACAGCCCGAACTGAGTCCCGATGGTCAATGGGTCGCCTATGCCGTGCGCACGCGCATGCTCAAGGAAGATAAGAACGAGCAGCGCCTCTGGATGGTTTCGACCCACGGCGGCGATCCCATTTCCATGACCGCCGAAGGCGTCTCCTCCTCGCATCCTCGCTGGAGCCCCGATGGCAAATATCTCGCCTTCCTCTCCTCTCGAAACAATGGCAAAACCCAAGTCTGGCTTCTCAACCGTCTTGGCGGCGAAGCCACTCACCTCACCGACACCCCCCAGGGTGTTGACGACTTCGAATGGTCTCCGGACAGCACTCGTCTCGTTCTCATTCTCCGCGATCCCAAGCCCGAGGACTTGGAGGCCGCCAAAGACAAGGACAAAGATAAGCCCGCTGCCGCTCCAAAGCCCAAAACGCCGCCTCCCTTCGTCATCGATCGTCTCCAATTCAAGCGCGACACCGTCGGCTACCTCGACCGTCGTCGCACCCATCTCTACGTCTTCGATGTCGCCTCGAAGAAAACCACGCAAGTGACCTCGGGCGACTTCGACGATTCCGAGCCCGCCTGGTCTCCCGACGGGCTTTCTCTTGCCTTCTCCAGCAATCGCAGCACGCCCGATCCTGATCGCACCTACAACTCGGACATCTGGATCGTCGCCGCAAGCAATACCGACAAAGGAGCGCACCTCACACAGATCACTAGCAATCCCGGCCCCGATCGTTCGCCCGCCTGGTCTCCCGACGGCAAATGGATCGCCTTCATCAGCCAAACGGACTTGAAGGCCATGATTTATGCCACACATCATCTCGCCGTCGCCCCGTCCTCCGGCGGCGAGGCCAAGGTCCTGACTCTTGCATTCGACCGCAGTATCCGCCGCCCGCGCTTCTCCGCCGACGGCCGCTCCATCTATTTCATCGCTGACGATGACGGCATGCAAAGTCTCTGCCGCATTTCCGTCACCGGCGGTGAGGTCGCGCGCCCCATTGGCGGACGCCTCTCCGTGGACAGCTATGCACTCGGCAAAGACGGCGCGATCGCTGCGGAGATCGGCATGCTCGATCGTCCCAACGAAATCTATCTTTCGAATGAAAAGGATCTCACGCGCCTCACGAAAACGAACGACGCCCTCTTTTCGCAGCTCCGTCTCGCCCAAGCCGACTACGTTCATTTCAAAAGCAAAGACGGCACTTCCGTCGCCGGTTATCTCTACAAACCTGTCGACTACACTCCCGGCAAAAAAGTCCCCACGCTCCTCAATCCCCATGGCGGGCCTGTCGGCCAATATTCCGCTTCCTTTTACCATCTTGCGCAGCTCTATGCTGCCAACGGCTATGCCGCGCTTCTTCCCAATCCCCGCGGATCTTCCGGCTACGGCCAGAAATTCTGCGAAGCCATTTTTGCCGACTGGGGCAACAAGGATTTTCAGGACGATATGGCCATGGTCGATTACGCGATAGCCCAGGGCATCGCCGATCCCGACAAGTTAGGTGTCGGTGGCTGGTCCTATGGAGGCATGTCCACTGACTTCATCATCGCGCAGACCACGCGCTTCAAAGCCGCCATCTCCGGCGCCGGCATTGCGCTGATGACCAGCGGCTACGGTCACGACCAATACATAAAAGACTATGACTCCGAGTTGGGCCGCCCCTGGGAAAACAAAGCTGTGTGGGAAAAAATCTCGCCCTACTACCGCGTAAACAGCATCACCACGCCGACGCTTTTCATGGGCGGCGATGTTGACTGGAACGTTCCGATCATCGGCGGTGAGCAGATGTACCAGGCGCTAAAGAGCCTCGGCCGCACCACGGAGCTCGTCGTCTATCCGGGTGAATTTCACGGCTTCACCACACCCTCTCACCTCAAGGACCGCCTGGAGCGCTACCTCGCCTGGTATGCTCACTACGTCAAAGGCGATGGCACGCCGCCGCGCCCCGCCGAACCACAAGCGCAGCCGGCAAAAGCGGGTGGCGAATGATGCGCAGCCTCCGTGATTCGACTTTTGGGGCCGTGTTTCTGGCTTCCCTTTGTTGCATGTCCGTTTCGGCGCAATCCAAATTCACCGTCGGCACGGCCTCCGCCGGCCCCGGCGAAAAATCCAACGGCACTCTCGAAGTTCCCGCAGGCGTTGACCCCGCCACCAGCATCCCCGTCGTCATCGTCAACGGCGCCAAGCCCGGCAAAGTCCTGGCGCTTGTCTCCGGTGCCCACGGTACCGAATACGTCTCCATCATTGCCATTGAAAAGCTCATTGCTGCTCTCGATCCCGCGCAAGTTACCGGTACCGTAATCCTCGTCCCGCTTATCAACATTCAGTCATTCGAACAAAAGGTCCCACACGTCAATCCCATCGACAACAAAAGCATGAACCGCTTTTATCCCGGCAAACCAGACGGCACGCAGACCGAGCGCGCCTCCTACCTCATTACCAGGGAAATCGTCGACCGCTGCGACTATCTCATCGACTATCACGGCGGCGACCTGGACGAGAGCCTTCGCCCCTATGCTTACTGGGGTCCCACCGGCCGCGAAGCCCAGGATCGCACCTCAAAAGAAATGGTTCTCGCCTTCGGCCTCGATCACATCATTATCTGGCGGGAACGCCCCACCGATCCCGCCGCCACTCGCTATCTCGACAACACCGCTTCTGTCCGCGGCAAGCCTTCCATCGTCGTCGAAGCCGGCTACGCCGGCAGCGTCGAGTCCGACGACGTCGCCCTCCTCGTCAACGGCACTCTCAGCACCATGCGCTCCCTAAAGATGCTTCCCGGCGACCCCCATCCTATCGAAAATCCCGTCTGGATTGAGAAACTCGTCGATGTCCTTGCCGACGGCTCCGGCATCTGGTATCCGCTCGTCAAGCGCGGCACTTACGTCTCCGCCGGAATGAAGCTCGGCACCATCACGGACTACGTCGGCAAAGTCATCGCCGAGCCTCGCGCTCCGGTGTCCGCCGTCGTCCTCCACGTCAACGCCGTTCCTTCGCTGAAAAAAGGTGACAACATCGCCGACCTCGGCGTCCCCGCCGCTAAAGCTCCTTAATTCTTCTACTGCGCGGGCCGCGTCAGCAATCCTCGGCTTCGCATCCAATTCGCTAGCAGCTTTGGCCATTCTCCCAGGAAGGGATCGCCCAGATCCAGCCCCACGCCGTGCGGCCCTTTCTCGAAAATATGCAGTTCCGCCGGAACGCCTGCCTTGTGCAGCGCCGCGTAAAACAGCAAGCTGTTTTCCGACGGCACGCTCTTATCTTCGCTCGTCGAGAAAAGAAACGTCGGTGGCGTTTGCGCCGTCACGTGTTTCTCATTCGAAAGTTCCTCCAGTTGCCGCGGATCAGCATTCTCACCTAGTAGCGCCTTCGCCGAGCTTCCGCGCAGTTCCGGCGCCGTGAACGAAATCACGCCGTAACCAAGAATCGCGAAATCTGGCCGGCAGCTCACCCGCTCCATCGGGTCTTCCGCTCCGGAGTTTCCGCTGTCGAAATGTGTCTCCGCTGTCGAAGCCAGATGCCCTCCCGCCGAAAATCCCATGATTCCGATGCGGTCCGGCAAGACGTCGAACTCATTCGCCCGCGCTCGCACCATTCGAATCGCTCGCTGCGCATCCCGCAGCTCAATCGGATGGTGATACTGGGGTCCCAATCGGTAAATCAGCACAAACGCCGCCACTCCCATCGAATTCAGCCAGTTCGCCACTTGCCGCCCTTCGTGATTCGCCGCCAAGTGCGTGTATCCTCCCCCCGGCGCGATAATCACCGCGGTTCCCGAAGGGTTTCCATGCGTGGGCGGATAATACGTCAGCGTGGGTTTGTCGCTTTCATCAGAACCCAGCGCTCCAGGCGCGCCGTGTTCCCACAGCAGCATCTTTTGCGGTTCGCCCGCATCCATCGTCGGCCGCGTCTGCGCGCCAGTCGCGCTTGCAAACGCGCTCAGGCACGACAAAACCACGCCTGGTATTACCGCCATGCGTCTTGTGATCATCAGTTGTGAACCTCTCGCGAAGCCTTATGATCCGGCTGTTTCAGAAATTCTTTCTAACGCTCACTTCAGCGTCATGGCCGGAGCATATCATTTCGGCCGCAGATCGCCATTTGCGGACCCAAAGAAAACAAAACGGCGCCCCGACCGAGTCGGAGCGCCGTTTCTTCTACTCACTTCGAAAAATGCAAACTCAGTTCTTGCTTGCCGCCTGCTGCGGGGCGTCTTGCCGCGGCGTCATGGACACCACGATATACTCGCGTTCTTTATCGTCGCCGCCTTCCGCCACTCGCAAAATCAATTTGTCTTTGTGAATGCGGAATTGCGCCATCTCCCCGATCGGAAGCAGCACCGGGTGCTTGTCATCTTTCGGCCGGATCCGGTAGACCACCCTTTCGGTCTGCAATACATATTCCTGGCAAAGCACTTCCTGGGTCTTCTTGCTTTGCGCATCCGTGCCCAGCAGTTCACCTGCTACGGACTTTGATCCTTTTTCCTGCATCCCGCAGGACGTCGAGTCCATTCGCAGCAAAGTCCCTTTTTGATAGTCGGTGTGGTCTTTGGCGGCGCAAACGCCCGCAAAAACCAGGCATGCCGCGAGCGCATACATCTTGTTCGACATATGGGTGATCCCCTTTCCCCTCGAACATAAGGGAACCCCAGGGCCTAGAAAATAGAACCAATGTCGCTTTGTGCTCAATTTCTAAAGGCTGCCGCCCTTCTCCGCGCTCGCCCTTTAAAACGCGCCCCGCTTAATCCACGACGAAACTTCCCCCTCCACGGAAAAGTGCGCCCCGCGGCCATCCTCGAACCGCGTGCCCAGCGAGTAAGCATTCACTTCTAGCGGGATTCCGTCGTATCCGCCGCCGGAAAGGAATCCGCGAACGTAAAGCTCCGCGAAACGGCCCAAGCCGAGCTGGCGATACTGCTCCGCATGCACCAGTTCGTGGAATAGCACGCCCTCAGAGCACGGTTCGTTCGAGACGATTACATCTTGGAAGGTTACCGCCGCCATCAGCGCGAAATCGGGCAAGTTGTCAAAGCCCATCGCCCGCAGCATGGGATAGAACGGTGGATTAGGAACCCGCTCGTCTTCCAGCACGAATAACCGGATCGAGTTCAGCAGGTCGGCCCGGAAAAATGCGCTCAGACTGGATAATTGGTCGCGCGACAAATCAATTCCACGCCCCCAAAACCGGCTTCGTTGCTCCGCAATGTACACCTCCGCCGCTTCGCAGATCTCCTTGATTTGCCCGGGTGAGAGATATGGGAGCGGCTTGTGGAACGATGATGTAGCGTGCTGCGACTGCGCCATCGGCCCTTCCCCCTTGTGCGTTGAGATGTTTGAACGTGGGATTCCCCGGGAAGTGCGCACGCTGGGCACGACGCCCACCCACCGAAATCTTAAGAGAAACTGAAATTTGCGTCCACAAAATGTTTGTCGATTTGCTACAAGTAAAACCCCCCCGGGCGCAGCGCCGATCCGATTCCATACCTCACTTGCTGTAACCTTTGCTTCTTTCCCCCCGTAAACTCCTGAGAGCGTTCATTCTGTTCCCAGGGAGGTCAACCCGATGGCTTCATCCGCAATCAAAGGTCTTGCGTTTGGCGCCGCCCTTTTCGGTGGGCTGCAAGCGGGCGCGACCGCCAATCGAGCCTTCGTCCTGCTGGCCGCGTGGGAACGCCTCGGCGTCATTCCGTGGGTGAACTTCACGCGCGCGGAAAACGTCGGCGTTGGGGCACTTTTCTATCCCGTGCTTGGCCTCGCCGCGCTTCTTTTCACGGTTTCCGCCGCGATCGCCTTTCGCCTGGACCGCACCGAGCGCGGCTCGCGCCGCTTTCCTGTATACGCAGCGGCTCTGCTGGCGATTGTTTGGGCGACCGTCACTCGCGCGCTCATTCTCCCGGCCATGTTCGTTCTGCGGGACGCGAGTACCGACACCGCACAACTCCAGCAAATATTCCTAACCGTTTCCCGGTGGTCCGGAGTCAACGACGTCCTTCATATCCTCACGTTCGCTCTCAATCTGTGGGCGCTCGCTGTGGTTTTCTCCGGCCCCAACATGAATTGAAACCAACTCGTCCCGTGCCTTCCTCTCTTCACACCGGAGTTACAACGAGGATAGAGTAAAGCGATGCCGAACGAACCCGTGCGCCTCGAACTCCTTGTCATGCGCGCGGAAGACCAGCGCGTTCGCCAGGAACTCCTCGACGCCAATGAACTCGGCGGCCATTACGTTCCCCGTATGGAAGCCGTCCACGTCAAGAACGCCGCTCGGCTCCGCGAACTCATCGCCCAGCACGGCTGGCCGGCCGAAGACCTCGTCGGCAAAGACGGAGCCGAAGCCGCCTGGCTCATTGCGCAGCATGCCATCGGTGAACCGGAGTTCCAGCGTGACGTCTTGCGGCTTCTGCAATCGTGTGCTGCCGAAAATCGCGTTCCGAAGTGGCACGCCGCCTACCTCGAAGACCGCATCGCTCTTTACGAGCACCGGCCGCAGCGTTTCGGTACACAATGGCTTGATGACCACCGCGACGGCCGCATTCGTCCCTGGACTCTTGCCGACCCCACCCACGTCAATGACCTCCGCGCCAGCGTCGGACTTGACCCGCTCCATCCCATCCCTGAACCTGGCCCCGATCTGCCCTCCAGCCAGCGCGCTGATCTCGAAGAGAGCCATCGCTGGTGGCAAGAGTGGCTCGCCTCTAAAGGTTGGCCTCGGCCCTAGTAACGGCGCGTCTTACTCTTTCGCCTCCGTCACTCCTAGGGATGTGCGTTGACATTGCCGCCCTTCTCGTTGCAAATGGACACGCAAGAAAATGCCGTGCCTGCTCTATGAACATTCTCGATCTCCTCGTCGGCAAGCCCTTGGCGACCAGCGAAGAGCGCGCCGAGGAAGTTGGGCCGCTCCAGGGCATTCCTATCTTCGGACTGGACGCGCTCAGCTCCGCGGCCTACGGCCCGGAAGCTGCGCTCACCTTGCTTATTCCGCTCGGTCTTCTGGGGCTGAACTACATTATCCCCGTCAGCGCAGCCATCATCGCCCTGCTCGTCATTGTTTATTTTTCCTATCTTCAGACGATCGCCGCCTATCCGGTGGCGGCTCGTACACCGTGGCGCGCTTCAATTTAGGAGCGCGTCCCAGCCTGCTGGCGGCCGCGGCCTTGCTTACCGACTATATTCTCACCGCGGCCGTGGGAATTTCTGCCGGCGTCGGTGCGCTTATCTCTGCAGTTCCTTCCTTGCAGCCCCACACGTTGTCGTTTTGTCTTGGCATTCTTCTTATGGTCACTATCGTCAATCTTCGCGGCCTCCGCGAAGCGGGCGTCGCCTTCATGGTGCCGACGTATCTTTTTGTTGGAACCATCTTGATCGTCATTGGCGCCGGCCTGATTGCCGTATGGCGCAGCGGCGGACATCCCGTGCCTTTGACGCCTCTTCCGCCTCCCTCCCCCGCGAGCGAAGCCGTCAGCTACTGGCTGCTCCTGAAGGTTTTCGCCACCGGTTGCACGGCGCTCACTGGAGTGGAGGCGGTCAGCAACGGCGTGAAGGCTTTTCGCGAGCCGGCCGTCAAAAACGCCCAGCGCACTCTTACCGTGATCATTTTCATTCTCGCCGTGCTTCTTGCCGGAATTTCCCACCTCGTCAAAGCCTACGGAATCGTCGCCACAGTGCCCGGCAGGCCCGGATACCAGAGCATCCTCTCGATGCTCACCGTCGCTGTTTTCGGCAAAGGCATTTTCTATTACCTGACTATCACTTCCATCCTGCTGGTCCTCTCGCTTTCCGCAAACACCGCCTTTGCGGACTTCCCGCGCCTGTGCCGCGCCATCGCGCAGAACAACTATCTTCCCCATGTGTTCCGCTTTCGCGGACGCCGCCTGGTGTATTCCTACGGCATCGTGACGCTCGCCTTGCTCACGGCGTTGCTGCTGATTTTTTTCGACGGAGTCACGGACAAATTGATTCCGCTGTACGCCGTCGGCGCGTTTTTGGCTTTTACGCTGTCGCAGGCCGGGATGGTCGTGCATTGGTACAGGAAGCGCGGCCGGCATTGGCAAAAAAGCGCGTTGGTGAACGGCATCGGTGCTTTTGTAACCGGCATCACCGTTTGCGTCGTGCTCGTCGCAAAATTCGCGGAGGGCGCCTGGATCACGCTCCTTTTTATTCCGCTGTTGATCGTGTTCTTTGGCTTCGTGCGGCGGCACTATCACGCCGTTCGCATGCGCACGGCGTGCGTCGTGCCGGTGCAGGCCCGGCACGCCGAGCCTCCCATCGCCGTTGTCGCCATCGATCGCTGGAGCAGCATTACCAAACAAGGGCTCGAATTTGCCGCCAAAATCAGCAACGAAATCATCGGCATCCACGTGGAGCCCGACAAACATTCCGAGCTACTGAAGCTGGAGTGGCAGCGCTACGTCGAGACGCCGTTCCGCGCAGCCGGCCATCCGCCTCCCAAGCTCTTGATCCTGCCTTCGCCGTACCGGTTCGTCATCGTACCGATTCTTCAGTACATCCTCGAACTGTCCGCGTTGCATCCACAGCGCCGCATCGTTGTGGTGATTCCGGAACTCGTCGAAGGCCACTGGTACGAATATTTTCTTCACAACCAGCGCGGCCGCTTGCTCGAATGGATGCTCCTGGTCCGCGGCAATGAGCGTATCTTCACCGTCAGCGCTCCCTACTACCTCGGAGAACCCCCGCGTCCGCCGTCGAAGTAAATATCCCCGCTGCTCCTTTTTCACAGAAGAATTTCTCGATTCTCCTTGACATGCTCATCCCCGGGGAAGACCATCATGTGGAGGTTTCGCCATTTGCTGCGAGACTCCCGCTCCCTAGTCCGAGCGCAGTTCCTTGACATCTAAGCTCCGCATCGAGCGCCAAGAGGGCAGTACGTCCTCGGCTCGGTTTCTCCGCTCTCGCGGGGCCTAACCTTTTGTCCGCCGTATAGGACTGCACGCCCCAGACCCCGGCGGTTCCAAGCCACTGCGCTTGAGCCCGACTCGCTTCTCGCGGGGCCCGTTTTTGTATTTCTTATAAAAGGAGAACACCCCATGTCAGAAAATAACAAAACCGTCGTCCGTCGTCTTATCGAAGAAGTTTGGAACAGAGGCAATCTGTCGGTGGTAGACGAGCTCTTTACCCCCAACTACGAACACCACGACGCTTCGTCACCCGATTTCGGACGCGGCCCCGAGAGTGAAAGGAAGAGAGTAAATCTCTACCGCCATGCTTTCCCCGACCTTCGTTTGACGGTCGAGGACATTATTGCCGAAGGCGATATAGTCACGACCCGTTGGTCCTGCCGCGGTACTCACAAAGGGGAACTTAACGGGATTGCGCCAACCGGCAAGCAGATTGCCGTTTCCGGAATCACTGTCGGCCGCCTCGCGAACGGCAAGCTGGCGGAAGGCTATGTCAACTGGGACGCTTTGGGTCTTATGCAGCAGCTCGGCGTCGTCCCTCAGCTTGCTGTCAAAACCAAAGCCGCCGTAAGGTAACCATCCTCACGTTCCCAAACAGCCGGGAGGCCCGACTGCACGTCGGGCCTCCCTTTACAGCGCCCAATTCTGCATCTTCAACCCCGGCACGTGCCGGAACTCCCGCTCCTTATTCGTAACCAGTGTCAACCCTGCTGCCTTCGCATGCGCGGCAATCCACAGATCGGTATTCCCGATCATCTGCCCCTTGCGCTCCAGCTCCGCCCGCATCGTTCCATAAGCTTCCGCCGCCGTCTCCGGCAGGCCCATCACCGAGAGCGCTTGCGCCAACTCTCGTAAGAGCTCCAGCGCTGCCGCCAGCTGCGCGCTCTTCTCCGCCCCGTACAGCAATTCGCCAAGGATAATCACGGAGAGCGCCGCCTCTCCCTGCTTCAGCGCGCGGAATCGCTGCAGCACCGGGTCCGGCTTTTTTCGACGGATGTAGATGCAAATATTCGTGTCCAGCAGGAAGCGCGCCTCCATAACAGTCCCTTGCGCTTTTGCGGCTTATCTTTCTTCCGTCCTGGAAGCGTCAAGTCCGCCGGCAACGCCGCCAGCAAATCAAACGCCCGCGCCTGGGGCGGGTGGCAGGCCTTTTACGGAACGGCACTGCATCTCCCAGGGAATCCTTGGATAGGGGCGGATGAGTTGCCTCTCCGCGCCACGGGACAGAACTAATTCTTCCAGCAGTTTCTCTCGCCCACCCTCCCGCTTAAAATCTCTACAATATCTGCGTCCGCCGTTCGTCTACAGAGGTGGATGAATGAACCGGTGAGCGTCACCTCGATGATCGAGCAAGACCGTCAAATCTCCGAAATCGTCGCGGGAGAACGCTCCCGGTTGCGCAATTTCATCCGCCGGCGTGTGCCCGATCCCTCCGATGCCGAGGACATTTTGCAGGAGGTCTTCTACGAACTGGTAGAAGCCAATCGCTTGCTGATGCCCATTGGCCACGTGACCGGCTGGCTTTTTCGCGTGGCGCGAAATCGCATCACGGACCTTTTCCGCAAGAAGAAGCCCGTGGCCTCCAGTGACGTAGCGGTCGAGGACGAAGACGGCGAGCTGCTACGGATCGAAGATTTGTTGCCATCTCCCGATGCCGGGCCGGAAGCGCTCTACTTCCGCAACGTGCTTCTGGATGAGCTGGAGTTTGCGCTTGGCGAACTCCCCGCCGAGCAGCGTGAAGTATTCGTCGCTCACGAACTGGATGGCCACAGCTTCAAGGAGATGGCCGCGGAGACTGGCGTGAGCGTGAATACGCTGCTCTCGCGCAAGCGCTACGCGATGCTTCATCTCCGCGAACGATTGCAAAGTGTTTACGACGAATATAGGAAAGCATGAGGAACTGAACATGAGAAAGAAATGGATTTTCATTGCCCCGCTTGCGATTCTGGCGATCCCTGTATTTATTGCCATTGGCGGCGAAATAGTGTTGCACCTTTGGAATTGGCTGTTGCCGCCGCTGTTCGGCTGGCGCCAGATCACCTTCTGGCAAGCCCTTGGACTTCTGGCGCTGTGCCGCATCCTCTTCGGCGGATGGGGTGGTCATGGCTCTCCTCGCTCCAATATGCGGCGACGAATAGACGAGCGTGTTCGGCAACGCATGGACGAGCGCTGGGAGAAAATGACACCCGAGGAGCGCGAGAAGTTCCGCCAGGGCTTGCGGGGACGCTGCAGCCCATTCGAGCCGCCGGAGGCCAAGCCGACGTCGTGAATCCGGCGCAATGAGGCCTTCGGAGTCGGCGCCCATCGCCGGGCATTTTTCAACTGTCGACACTCGTTTCATCTCGACGGAGGGTGTGTACCCTCCCTATCGCCGGAAAGGAACTACCTAGTGACTCGTGCTGGTCACTTCGGGCCTCCGCGCATTGCTCTGATTTCGCAGCCAGAGTATCCTCTCCCTTCTTACGGAGGACTCGAATGCGAATCGGTCGGGCAGGCAAGTGGTGCAGCAGTGGAATGGTCGGCGCAACTATTCTTTGTATTTCCTTCTGTACTTTTTTCTGCACTGTGGCGGATGCGCAGCAACTGGACCAGAATGTCCGCCAGCCATTTGACCAGAAACTCTTTTCCGAAATGCGCTGGCGCTGCATCGGACCATTCCGCGGAGGCCGCGCCGTTGCCGTCTCCGGCGTGCCGCACCAGCCGAACATCTTCTACATGGCGGCCGTCAATGGCGGCGTCTGGAAAACCACTGACTTCGGCAACACCTGGAATCCGATTTTCGACGACCAGCCCACGGGCTCCGTCGGCGCGCTGGCCGTTGCACCTTCCGACCCGAACATTATTTATGTGGGCAGCGGCGAAGGATTGCAGCGCCCCGATCTGGCGACCGGCGATGGCGTTTACAAATCCACCGACGGGGGAAAGACCTGGACGCATCTTGGTCTACGCGACGCGCAGCAAATCACCGCGATTCTTGTCGACCCGAAAAATCCCAACCGTGTTTTCGTCGCCGCCGAAGGGCACCCCTACGGTCCCAACGCCGAGCGCGGCGTCTTCCGCTCCACCGATGGCGGGCAGATTTTCCAGAACGTCCTCTACAAGGACGAAAACACCGGCGCTGCCGATCTTGCTTTCGATCCCACGAATTCGCAGACGATTTACGCGGCACTGTGGGCCGCGCGTGTTGCGCCGTGGGAGGTTCGCAGCGGCGCCTCCATCTATATCGCCGGGAGCGGGCTGTATAAATCGACGGATGGCGGCGAGACCTGGAAGCCGTTGACCAAAGGATTGCCGGGAGCGACGGAAGGGCTCGGGCGAATCGGGATTGCCGTTGCGCCAGGCGATGCGAAGCGAATCTATGTTTCGGCGGAAGCCACGAAAGGCGCGGGAGTCTATCGCTCGGACGATGCGGGCGAGACCTGGAAGCAGGTAAACGGCGACCGCCGCATCGGGGGCCGCGGCCCGGGCGCGATGGGCATCGCTGTTGCGCCGGACAATCCGGACGTGATTTACGTGGCGAACACCACCACGTGGAAATCCACGGACGGCGGAAAAACATTTGTGGGATTCAAAGGCGCGCCCGGCGGCGACGATTACCAGCGCATCTGGATCAGCGGGGAAAATCCGCAGATTATCGCGCTCAGCTCCGATCAGGGCACAGTCATTAGCGTGAACGGCGGTGCGACCTGGAGCACTTGGTACAACCAGCCGACGGCGCAGTTCTATCACCTGACCACGGACAATCGTTTTCCGTATTGGGTTTACGGCGCGCAACAGGAAAGCGGTTCGGTCGCGACGCAAAGCCGCAGCGATTACGGCGAAATTACCTTTCGCGATTGGCGGTTGCCGGGAATTTTCGAGTACGGCTACATCGCCGTGGATCCGCTGGACTCGAACATTTTGTATGGCGATTGGCTCACGCGCACCAGGCAGGACATCGGCGAGCACGCGAAAGTTACGCCCGAGCCAATTCGCCGCGGCGAATATCGCTATACGCGCACGCTGCCGGTGGTTTTTTCGCCGCTCGAACCGCACACCCTTTATTTTGCGGCCAACAAGCTTTTCAAAACGACCGACGCGGGGAATAGTTGGCAGGTCATCAGCGACGACCTCACGCGCGAGTCGTATGAAATTCCCGCGAATCTCGGAATCTTCGCCGCGAGTGATCCGGAAAAAGGAAAACATCGCGGCGTCATTTATGCCGTTGCGCCTTCGTTCAAGGAAGCGAACACCATCTGGGCGGGCACCGACGATGGACTGATTTACGTCACACGCGACGGCGGGAAACCTTGGCAGAACGTCACGCCGCCGCAGCTGAAGCCGTGGAGCAAAGTTTCCATTATCGAAGCGTCGCACTTCGATGCGGGAACGGCGTACGCGGCGATCAATTCATTCCGGCTCGACGATTTGCGCGCGCACATTTACCGCACGCGCGACTTCGGCAAAACGTGGACGGAAATTACAAAAGGGATTCCCGATGGCGGCGCCAGCAACGTGGTGCGTGAAGATGCAATTCGCAAAGGCTTGCTGTTCGCAGGGACGGAAGGCTCCGTCTACGTTTCCTTCAACGATGGAGACGACTGGCAGCCGTTGCAGTTGAATTTGCCGCACACGTCGATGCGCGATCTGGCGATTCACGGCGACGATTTAATCGTGGCCACACACGGCCGTTCGTTCTGGATTCTTGACGACATCACGCCGCTGCGGCAACTAAATGCGGACGTAGCAAAAGCGAGTGTGCATCTCTTCACCCCGCAAGAAGCGTTTCGTGTCCGCTGGAATCGGAATCCCGATACGCCGTTGCCGCCGGAATTTCCCGCGGGGAAAAACCCTCCTGATGGGGCGATTATAGATTACTACCTCGCGTCCAGCGCGGGCAAGCCGGTTACCCTGGAAATTCTCGACGAACAAAATCATTTGGTGCGTCGATACTCTAGCTCAGACCAGGCCGAGCCGCTGGAAAAAACAGCAGGCGAGCATCCCATCCCGATGTACTGGGTGCGCCCGGCGCAAATTCTCTCTGCGGCGGCGGGAATGCATCGATTTGTATGGGACTTGCATTACGCGCCGCCGGATTCGCTCGGTCATGAATTTCCGATTTCCGCGATCGTGCACGACACTCCGAAATATCCGCTTGGAGCATGGGCATTGCCGGGGAACTACACAGCAACGCTGACGGTCGATGGAAAGAGCTATTCTCAGTCGTTTGCGGTAAAGATGGATCCGCGCATCAAGTCTTCGCTTGCGGATCTTCGCAAACAATTTGAAATGCAGAGCGGCTCGGTCGAGGGAATGAACGAAAGTTTCGAGGCGCTTGCCCAAGTTCGGTCGGTGCGCGCGCAATTGAAGGATCGTGCCGCGAAAGCAGGGAAGGGTGCCGTTGCCGATGCCATCGCCGCTGTCGACAAGCAATCCGCCGAAATGGAAGGCGCTGCGCAGAGCAATTTCTTCGGCTTGCCTCCGGGAGGGAAGCAGCCGGAGAGTTTTTCCACCTTGAATCAACATTTTGGTGGACTCCTGGCGGTTGCCGATAGCGCCGATGCCGCGCCCACGACGCAAGCCACTGCGGTCTACAAGGAACTCGAAGACGATCTAGAAAAGCTCACCGCGCAGTGGACCAGGATCCGACAGCAAAATATCGCGGCGCTTAACTCCCAACTCAAGAAGGCCGGACTCGCCGCAGTCGATCCGAACAAATCACCGGATGCCGCTACCTCTTCCGATGCGGATGGAAACGACCAACCCTAGACAGTAAAAAGAAAGGCTGGTGGTGACCTAGGCAGTGCGCCCAGAAGCGACCATGGTCGGACTATAGTTGGACCATGGTCTAATGATATGCTATTGTAAGTGTGGGAGTTGCACCATGGAAGAAATCGCTATCTCCAAGTTCAAAGCTACGTGTTTGGCAGTGCTGGAGCGCGTCCGCAAGACCGGCAAGCCGGTGGTCGTGACACGCTTCGGGCAGCCCATCGCCCAAATCAGTCCACCGGGAGTCGCTAAGAACATCAAGCTGGGTGGCGGCGCGGGCACGATGGTCATTCTGGGAGACATCGTTGGCCCCATCGGCGAGGAGTCGGATTGGGAAGCCGCTCAGGACCCAGAGACCGAGGAAGCTAAGAAGACCGAATGAGGCTCCTGCTGGACACGCATATCTGGATCTGGAGCCATGCCGAAGCGCACAAGCTTTCTTCCGAAGTGGCGCGCGAACTGACAAATCCTCAAAACGAAAGATATCTCTCTGCCGTTAGCGTTTGGGAAACAATCCTTTTGCTGGAGAAGAAGCGAATTCGATCGAAAGGGGATTTCCTAGATTGGTTCAAGAGATCGAAGCTCGCGCTGGGTTTGATTGAAGTTCCATTGAACTGGGAGATTGCCCGCGAGATACGATACACAACTCTGGGATATCGTGATCCGGCAGACCGTTTTTTGGTGGCGACGGCGAAAGTCTACGACCTGACACTAGTGACCGCCGACGAACGGCTGATGCACATTCCGGGCTTGAAGGTGCTCGCGAACCGGTAGAACACTGCACTTCATTCGAATCAATTGCAATTGAATATGTTTTGCGGGGATGCCATAGACAAGCTATCCTCTCGGCCACTGGGAGATCCCTTGATGAGCACGGCCATTGGTTTGCGATTCGCAAAGTGTGTAGCGCGTCTAACTGCTTGGACGATTTTTGCCGGCAGTTTAGCTTGGGGGCAGCAAGTACCGGAGCAGCTCTATTCGGAGATGAAATGGCGGATGATCGGGCCGTTTCGTGCCGGGAAAGTGAATGCGGTTGCGGGCGTGCCGGGGAGTCCCGGCATTTATTATTTCGGGGCGAACGGCGGCGGCGTGTGGAAAACGACGGACGGCGGCACGGTGTGGAAGCCGATTTTCGACGGAGAACCGGTGGCGTCGATCGGCGCGTTGGCGCTTGCGCCGTCGAATTCAAACATCATTTATGTGGGTAGCGGAGAGAACAATCTCTATGCCGACATCACGTACGGAAATGGAATTTACAAATCCACGGATGCCGGCGCGACCTGGCAGCATCTCGGACTTGTGGACACGCGGCACATCGCGCGAATCCTGATTGATCCGCGGAATCCAGAGGTCGTGCTGGTGGCGGCGATGGGCCACAGCTTTGGGCCGAACGAGGAGCGTGGCGTTTTCCGTTCCACGGATGGCGGACGAAGCTGGAAGAGAGTTTTGTACCAGGACCATCTGACGGGCGCAGTGGACCTGTGTTTTGAGCCGGGAAATCCACGAGTGGTGTACGCGACGCTGTGGCATGGGATTCGAAAGCCGGGACAGAAGGGAACTTCATTTGGTCCCGGAAGCGGACTCTACAAATCCTCCGATGAAGGAATCACCTGGACACAAATTACCGGGAACGGGCTTCCCGCGGGAGATTGGGGACGGTCCGGAGTTGCGGTAGCCCCCGGAACTCGCGGGCAACGCGTTTACTTGATTTTGGAAGCCAAGGAAAAAGACGGCGGCCTCTATCGTTCCGACGATGGAGGAACGAGTTGGAAAAAAGCCACGGAAGACAAGCGAATCCAAGGCTATTGGTATATGAGCGAAATTTTTGCGGACCCGAAAAACCCCGACGTGGTTTATGTGCCATCGCAAAATCTGTACCGTTCGAATGACGCCGGGCACACGTTCACGGCGATCAAAGGCGCTCCGGGCGGCGATGATTACCATACCGTGTGGATCGATCCGACAAATCCGAACCGCATCATGCTGGGCGTAGACCAGGGCGCGACGATCAGCCTCAACGGGGGCGAATCGTGGAGCACTTGGTACAACCAGCCCACGGGACAATTTTATCGGGTGGCGACCGATCACCGGTTTCCTTATTGGGTGTACGGACCGCAACAAGACAGCGGCACGGCGGGGATTACGAGCCGCGGAAACAACGGGCAGATCACCGAGCGCGATTGGTTCCCGGTCGGGCCGGGAGAGAGCGGATACACCATTCCCGATCCGCTGGACGCCGATGTGGTGTACAACGCGGGGCCGGGAGGGAGCGTTGTGCGCTTGTCAAAAATTACGGGACAGGTACGGGATATTTCTCCTGCGCCGGTTTCGTTTGGGAGCAAATACCGGTTCAACTGGACGATTCCTCTGGTTTTTTCGCCGCAGGACCCGTACTTGCTTTATCTCGGAACGCAGTTCTTGCTGAAGACGGTTAACGGGGGCACCAGCTGGGAAGCAGTGAGCGGGGATTTGACGCGCGTCCGGCCGGATGAAAAGGATGAGAAACAAGTGCGAGGGACGATCCTGACCATCGCGCCTTCGGAAGTGAAAGAGGGGGAGATCTGGATTGGCACGGACGACGGAAACATTCAGTTAACGAAAGATGCGGGGACGAGCTGGCAAAACGCTACGCCCGTGGGCGTGCCCGAGTGGAGCACGGTTAGCATCATCGAAGCGTCGCACTTCGATGCCGGGACTGCCTATGCGGCGGTCAATCGAAACGGTCTGGATGATTTGCGGCCGCACATTCTTCAAACGCGTGATTTTGGGAAAACCTGGCAGGAAAAGGTCGCTGGGATTCGGGACGGCGATTTTGTCCGGACGGTGCGAGAAGATCCGGTGCGCAAAGGGTTGCTGTACGCGGGGACGGAACGGGGAGTTTATGTTTCGTTTGATAGCGGCGAACATTGGCAATCGCTGCGGCTGAACATGCCGGTGGTGGCCATCCATGATTTGGCCGTCGAGCAGAATGACCTGGTTGCCGCGACGTATGGCCGCTCGTTCTGGATCCTGGATGATGTTACGCCGCTGCGCCAGGCGGAGGCGCGCATGGCAGCTTCAGGCGCACATTTGTTTGCGCCGCGAACCGCCGTCCGCGTGCGGCGCGACGAAAATCAAGACACGCCGCTGCCGCCGGAAGTTCCCGCGGGAAAAAATCCTCCTGATGGCGCGATCCTGAATTACGTCTTGCCGGCGAATTCCAGCGGGGACATTCAGCTGGAAATTTACGACCAGGATGAAAAACTGGTGCGGAGTTTTTCAAGCGCGGCTGCGCCGGCCCAACCAGAGGAAGCTCCCTTCGTGGCGGAATATTGGATCGCACCTCCACAGGCTCTTTCGAAAGCGCCGGGAATGCATCGTTTTGTCTGGAATCTGCGGTACGCCGATCCACGCGCCATGCATCCGCAGTCCCCGTACAATTATCCGATCGCCGCGATCGTGGGTTCGACGCCGCTGCCGCCGCAGGGACCGCTGGTACTGCCGGGCAGGTATGAGGTGCGGCTGAAGGCGGGCGGACAAGTTTCTCGCCAACCGCTGGAAGTCAAGATGGATCCTCGGGTGCCGGCGGCGCGCAACGAATTGCAAAGTTCGCTTGAGCTGCAACTGAAAATTTCCGCGCTGCTTGGGAAAAACTTTGACGGCTACCAGCAGGCGAAGGAACTGCGCGCACGATTGGCCGACTTGACGAAACGCCCCAAGGAAGATCCCATAGCCGTTGCGGCCAGCACGCTGGATGCGAAAGCCGCGGCGCTTGCAGGCGAACCCACTCCGATTTTGGAGACTCCGAAGACAACGAGCTTCATGGCCCTGAATGACGCGTTGACAGCGCTGATGGCGCTGGTCGATGGCGCGGACTTCGCGCCATCGGAAGAATCGTTCGCAGCATACCGGCGGATTTGCAAGGGAGAGAATGAAGCTCTTGCCGGTTGGCAGGAACTGAAGAACAAAGACGTGGCTACGCTGAACAAGTTGCTCGAGAAGGGCAATCTCGCTGCCTGGCCCGAGTTTTCGAATCTGACTGCTGAGACTGGCTGCGGGAACTAAGCGGAGGTGGCAACTGAATCGTTTGCGCTGATGGTCGGATGAGATCCTTCGCCCCGCAAACTCTTCCGGAGCGCAGAAGCCGCGCTTCGCTCAGGATGACATCGATTACACGAAGGGCCTAAGTTGCTGGCTGCCGAGGCGGAATGTGGGAACTAAAGGCTTAACCAGGAGAGTTCTGAAGTTGAGTGAGATCGGCGAGGACTTCGGCGCTGTGTTTTTCGGCGTTTACATTGAGATAGGTTTTGCGGACAACGCCGGAAGGATCGATGAGAAAGGTATGGCGAGCAGAAAGTTTGGCGACGCCCAAATTTACTAGGGAATCGTAAGAGGAAGAGACTTCGTACTTTGTATCGGCAAGCAGCTTGAAACTGAGCCCTTCTTTGGCACAGAACTTTTGGTGAGTAGCTTCGTCCTGGACGCTCACACCGAGGATGATCGCGTTTTTCTGCTCGTACTGGGTGAGGTCGCGCTGGAAATTATGCGCCTCCCTGGTGCAGCCGCTGGTGAAATCCTTGGGATAAAAATAGAGCACGACCCACTTTCCGCGGAGATCATGCAGGCTGAGCGGTTTGCCGTCTTGCGAATTCAGCGTGAAGTCCGGCGCGGGGGCACCGGAGACCGGAGCTTTTTTCCCCGTGCTCATCGCGCGGACAACAGCGAATCCAAGAAGCAGAACAAATACCGCTACGAAGATTCCAATCATTTTCATCTCGCACACTCAATGATGCTTCGGAAGCGAAGGCCTTGCATGGTTGCTATTCCTTTTGGCTGAACAGACCAAAGCCCAAACGAAATTGAATGGTGTTGATGCCGGGATTTGGAGTGGCAAGCCCGGCGTTCGAAATATGCATATAACGGACCTCGGTGCTGATGTTGTATTTGCTGCGCAGGAAGTGCAGGCCGAATGCGCCGCCACTGGTGAAATTGATACGGGATGTTGCTTCGGGAACCTTGGTATTGGTAAAGACCGTGCCGCCGCCGATTTCGATATAAGGAACGAGGCTGCTTCGCGTGGCGAACGCCCACTTGAAGGCGAACGGATTTACCCCCACGCCGTAAGCGGTGTTCGTTTTCTGAACCACGAGAAAGACTGGGACGGCGTCCAACGCGTACTCCAAGCGGCCGCGCAGGAAGCCGGGGCCGTGCGGAGCAGTAAGGATCAAGCCGTAGCGAAAACCCGCGTTCCATATGCCGTCGCCGGATTGGCTGCCACTGATTCCGTGGCCCCCGCCGGTCCACACCTGCAATTCATGGCCGCCCTCGACAGGGCCGGCTTGCCCGCGAGCGGCCGGCGCATTCAGGAATACGGCAGACACGAGAGCCACGAAAATTTTGTTCACTACCGCGTCCCCTTCGGATTCTTTGATTCCCGGTACGCAGGCCTAGGTGCAAAGAAGATATAGAAAATTTGTTCGAAAGGCGAATAACTTGTAAATCGGGGCCGGATTCCCGTTGACCCCCGGATGTATTAAGCATAGTTTACTAATATAGTTTAGTGCGATTAACCACGGTTAGGTTTGGGAGGATGTGAATTCCAGAGCGGTTCATCGTTTGGTGACCGACGGTGTTCTACAAGGTTAGCAAATGGCCGCCAGTCCGGCATCGCAGGTTAGCCGCGTGGACCAAGGAAGCAGGGGAATGCAAGAGCACAAGCTGCCGTCTCGTCTCGAAATCGGGGTAATCCTTGCGACTTTGTTTTTGTGCGGTGTGCCGCGGCTGTGCGCTCAAGATACGGCTGTAACCCCGGGACAACAAGTGCACCGGGCGCCTGAGCAGAGCGCCGAAGCTGATCCGCCAACCCTATTTCCACATCCGGAGACGGACCGTTGGTGGATCTCCGGCCAGGCGAATTTTATATCGCAGTGGCATCCGGCGTTTCATTCGCCCTACCAAGGGCCACGAAGCTTGCCTCCACAGGCCCAAGATGCCACCTCGCGCGTCCTTACGCTTTTTACCGGGGTTCGATTGACGGACACAACGGAATTCCTCTGCCACGTCCAGGAGACCGGCGGCCACGGAATCGGCGAGGCAGTTGGACTGGCGGGCGTCACCAATCTGGACATCGTGCGAAATCCTAACCTCAGCAAAGCGCCGTACATCGCTCGACTCATGTGGCACCAGGTCATTCCTCTTGGCGGCAGCAAAATTAGCAACGCCCGGTCGCCACTCTCGCTTTTTCCCTCGCTTCCCGAACGCCGGCTCGAAATCCGGTTCGGAAAGTTCAGCCTGGCGGACCTTTTCGACAACAATACATACGGCACAGACACCAGCTTCCAGTTCATGAACTGGACCGTAGATAACAACGGCGCGTATGACTATGCGGCAGACACGCGAGGGTTCACGTTCGCCGCGATGCTTGAATACCACGAGCGGCGCTGGGCGGTGCGATTTGCGGAAGCGTTGATGCCGAAAGTCGCCAACGGAATTCATTTGGACGCGAACATGAGCCGGGCCCACGCTGAAAATCTTGAATTCGAGTTACATGGCACCGTCTTCGGACACCAGGAAGGCATGGTGCGTTTTGTTAGTTACGTCAATCACGCCAACATGGGGAGTTACCGCGTGGCGATCGACAATGTCCTCGCCGGGATCACACCCCAACCGGACATCACCGCCCATCCTTTACAAACCACTATCAAATACGGGTTTGGCCTCAATTTCGAACAGCCACTCAAAGACTGGATGGGAGTGTTCGGCAGGTGGGGATGGAACGAAGGACGGCATGAATCGTTCGTCTACACCGAAGTGGATGAGACGGCAGAAATAGGCGTTGCCGGCAGCGGTAGACGGTGGAACAGGAAATTCGACCGTGCCGGACTGGTTTTCGTTACGAACGGCATCTCGCGGGACCACCAGGAATATCTCGCACTCGGTGGCGCGGGATTTCTTCTGGGCGATGGCCGTCTGAACTACGGGCGCGAGAACATTGTTGAGAGCTACTATACCGTTCACGTATGGCGCGGGATTTATCCTTCGTTTGGCGTGCAGCACATCAAGAATCCTGGGTACAACCGGGACCGCGGACCGGTAGTGGTGCCGACCTTGCGGATCCATCTGGAATTGTAGTTCCCCGTGTTGCGAAATTGCTTGGCAGCCGGGCGAAAGTCTGCTAACTAAGTGCTGCTGATTTCGTCCCAGTAATTAAGATTGGCCGTTTTGGTTCCTTCCGTTTAGAGTAGTGTCGCAAACCGTTGGGGTGGGGGAGAGTTCATGAAAGCAGAGTTGCGGCGGACTCCGTTTAGGGGGTTCGCAAGCGTCTTCAGTTTTTTTCTTCTTGTGTCGGCCGCCATCGGATTTTTTTCGTCGGCCGCCCGTGCACAAACCGTTGATGAGGTCATCGCGAAAAATATTCAGGCGAAAGGCGGAGCCGACAAGCTGAAATCCGTGCGCACCATCCGCACGACGGCAAAGTTCAGCCAGGGCCCGTTTCGCGCCGAATTTCGTCAAGAAAACAAGCGCGCCGACAAGGTTCGAGAAGAACTGATCATCCAAGGTCTGGCCCAGGTGCAAGCCTACGATGGCAAGACCGGATGGCAGATTTCCCCGTTCGGCGGCCGCAAAGATCCGGAGTTGCTCTCGCAGGACGACGCTAAAAGCCTGGTCGTGGACGCAGATATCGATGGGCCGCTCGTGGATTACAAGGAGAAGGGACATAAGGCCGAGCTTGTGGGGCACGATTCGATGGAAGGAACGGATTGTTTCAAGATCAAACTGAGCATGAAAAACGGGGACGTGCGCTACTACTATCTCGACGCGGACTCGTATCTCGAGCTGAAAGTGGAAATTCAGACCACCATTCGCGGCGCGCTGCAGGAATCCGAGCTGTATTACGGCGACTACGAGCAGGTGAACGGCATCTATTATCCCTTTGCCGTCGAGCAAGCGCAAAAAGGCAGCGCTTCGCGGGCACAGTTCTCCGTCGAAAAAATTGAACAAAATATTCCGCTGGAAGACGCACACTTCGCGATGCCGGTGTCCAAGCCGGAGACAAAGGCGCCAGCCGGAAAGTGATTTTCCATCACGCGAATATCCATGGATCGACCAAGACCCCATAAACCTAGCTTCTACTTTATCGCCGAGGAATCCGCCGATATGCGCAAGTCAATCCGTTGCTTTGCTGTTGTGACGATTGTGTTTCTCGTGACGATGATTTTCGCCGGGCCCGTGCTGGCGCAAGACGTCAAATTCGACTCGGACACCATCTCCGGCCTCGGGGCGCGGAACATCGGCTCCGCCGCCATGAGCGGGCGCGTGGCGGCGATTGCCGCGGTGAAAGAAGACGGCCGCCTGACTGTGTACCTTGGGGCAGCCAGCGGCGGCGTCTGGAAATCCTCGAACGGCGGCACAACGTTCAAGCCGGTTTTCGACAAGGAGTCCGCGCAGTCGATTGGCGCGGTGGCGATTGATCCGCAAGCGCCGAAAACGATCTGGGCCGGCACCGGCGAGGCATGGACGCGAAACAGCGTGTCGATCGGCACAGGCATCTACAAGTCGACGGACGGCGGCGACAGTTGGACCAACATGGGGCTCCAGAACTCCGAGCGCATCGCGAAAATCATCATCGATCCGAAAAACAGCGACACGGTTTACGCATGCGTGCCGGGAAGATTGTGGAGCGACAGCGAGGATCGCGGCGTTTACAAAACGCCTGACGGCGGGAAGAGCTGGAACAAGATTCTGAAGGGCGCGAACCTCTCGACCGGATGTTCGATGATTTCCATGAATCCCCAAGAGCCGAAGACGCTTTTCGCAGGCATGTGGGACTTCCGGCGGAAAGGCTGGACTTTCCGATCGGGCGGCGAGAATGCCACCGCACCGAGCGGCAGCGGATTTTTCCAGACCATGGATGGCGGCGCCACCTGGAAAGAGCTGGACGACAAGAGCGCCAAAGGGTTGCCGGCGAAACCGTGGGGGCGCATTGCCGTTACGATCGCTCCGTCAAAACCAAACGTTGTTTACGCCATGATCGAGTCGACGCGCAGCGCGCTTTTCCGCTCCGATGATGGGGGCAAAACGTGGGAAGAGCGCGACCGCAGCAATTGGATGGTATGGCGGCCATTTTATTTCGCGAACCTGATCGTAGATCCGAAAAACGAGAACAAAGTTTACAAGCCGGACCTTACCTTGATCATGAGCGAGGACGGCGGCAGAAGTTTCAGCGGAATCGGAAACGGAGCGCACGGGGATTTCCACGATGTTTGGGTGAATCCCGACAATACCGATCACCTCATCGTCGGTGATGACGGCGGCGTTTGGTATTCCTACGATGGCGGCAATACCTGGTGGAAGGGCAATAATCTGCCGATTTCGCAGTTCTATCACGTGAGCGTGGACAACGCCGACCCCTATCACGTTTTTGGCGGGCTGCAGGACAACAGCGTGTGGGTAGGCGATTCGCAATACCCTGGCGGAATCACCAATGGCCGCTGGGAAAATATTTTTGGAGGAGACGGATTCTGGGTGTTTCCCGATCCGGCCGATGCAAACTATGTTTACGCTGAATCGCAAGGCGGCTTTATTGGGCGAGTCAATCGGGTCACGCTCGAAGGCCGTCTGATCAAGCCGGAACAGAACTACGGAGAGGGCAAGCTGCGATTCAACTGGAACACGCCAATCCATATGAGTCCGAATGAGAAGGGAACGATTTATATTGGTGCGCAATTCCTGTTCCGCTCGCGCGACCACGGGCAATCGTGGGAGCGCATCTCTCCCGATCTCACCACCAATGATCCAGAGAAACAGAAGCAGGAAGAGTCCGGCGGCGTGACCGTGGACAATTCTTATGCCGAGATGCACACGACGATCTATTCGATCAGCGAATCGCCGCGCGATGGTCAAACGATCTGGGTTGGAACCGACGATGGAAATCTTCAGCTGACGCGCGACGGCGCGAAGTCCTGGACGAACGTCGTCGGCAATGTTCCGAATCTGCCAAAGGCCTCGTGGGTTTCGTGGGTGGAAGCCAGCTTGTATGACGCGGGCACGGCCTACGCAACGTTCGATCGCCACACGTTTGGAGACATGGAGCCGCACGTCTTCAAGACCACCGACTACGGGAAGACTTGGACGTCCATCGTCACGGCGGACAGCGGAGTGCGCGGTTACGCGCACGTCATCAAGGAAGACACGGTGAAGCCCAATTTGCTTTTCCTCGGCACTGAGTTTGGCCTCTGGATTTCGCTGGATGGCGGCAAGCACTGGGCGCAATACAAAGGCCATGAGTTCCCGATGGTGGCCGTGCGGGACATCGTGGTGCACCCGCGCGAATCGGATCTGGTGATCGCCACGCATGGGCGCGGCATCTGGATTGTGGATGACATCACGCCGCTGCGGAAGCTGACTCCCGAAGTCATGGCGCAAGAGGCGGTCTTCCTCCAGGCCAAGCCCGCGCAGCAGCGGTTGCCCGCGAATGGCGGCTGGGTGGAAGGAAGCGCGGTGTACACGGGGCCCAATCCTCCGGACGCGGCACTGATTACCTACTACCAGAGCAAGCGCCACATTTTTGGAAAGATGAAGCTGGAAATTTTCGACTCGCAAGGCAAGCTTGTGGACACGCTTCCTCCGAACAGCCGCCGCGGCATTAGCCGCGTGGAATGGCCCATGCGGCTGAAGGCGCCGCACGTTCCGCCCGCGGCCACGGCTGCGTTTGAAGCAGCGCAGGGTCCCAGAGTTTTGCCGGGCACGTACACGGTGAAGATGACGCGCGGCAAAGAGACTTATAGCACGCCCCTTGTGCTGGAGCTCGATCCCCGCGCGAAGTTCACTCTGGAAGACCGCAAACTGGAATTCGACGCGGCGATGCGCCTCCACCGGCTGCTCGGAGAGATGAGCTTCGATGTCGACCGCATCAACGGCGTGCATAACGCGCTCGTGGAGCGTGGCGCAAAACTGAAGGGCGACGCCACTTTCGGCAAACGGCTGCAGGAACTCGCCGGCAAAGTGGAAGCCATGCGCAAGAAAATCGTGGCCACCACGGAGGGAGGCGCCATCACCGGCGAGGAGCGCATCCGCGAAAAAACGACGCAACTCTATGGCGCCGTTTTGAATTACGAAGGACGGCCGGGGGACTATCAAATCGCGCGCATCGACTCACTGAAGAAAGAGCTGGATGACGTGGCCGGCGAGTTCGACACCTTCGTTACCAAGGAACTGCCCGCCGTGAACAAGACGCTTTCACAGAAAAAGCTGGAGCCCGTCCAGCCCCTCGATCGCAAAGCTTGGGACGCCGCCGAGGGCGAGTTTGGCGCCAGCAGTTCCGGAGCAGCCATGCTCTTCCACGAACGCGACTAACCACTGCGCCGCTTGCTGAGGGGGAGAGAGGTCAGATTGTTTTTCCGAGAAGCTGGCGAGCATACGCTGGCGCCTTGCCGGCGTCTTCATGCTTGAAATACGTGTACACGTCCACTCCCTGGCTGAGCCAGGCGTCGAAGCGTTTCCTCCAGGCCGTGATTTGCTTCGGTGTGTAATCTTCGAGGCGCAGACGGGCGTAGGTGAAGCCGGCAGTGAGCACTTCTGGAGGCGTTTGTTTGTCAGTTTCGGACAGGCAAAGAGCTGTTTTGTGCTGGCGGAGAACGGCGTAGGTTTCGTCGGTGTACCAGGACGGATGCCGGACCTCAAAGGCGAAAGCAAAAGCGTCAGGGCGAAGAGCAAGAAAGTCCTCGAGCAGCGGCCGGTCGAATTTGAAATTGGGCGGCAGTTGAACGAGGATTGGCCCGAGATGATCGCCCTCGTTTAGGACGCTGGCGACTTCCAGGAAACGCTTCAGAGTGCTCTCGCAATTACGGAGCCTTTGGATGTGCGTGATCTGTTGGTTGGCCTTCAACGCAAAGCGGAAGCCTTCGGGAACGGTTTTCGCCCATTGCAGGAGCACGTTCTCCGTCGGCATGCGATAGAAACTGTGATTGATCTCCACCGTCGAGAATTGCTTAGCGTAAAAGGAGAGCATTTCGCGGTCCGGAAGCTTCTCCGGGTAGAAACTCCCCTTCCACTGTTTATACGAGTATCCAGAAGTCCCCACAAGAAGCTGGCCCGCGCGAGGAATGGCGCACCTCCGTGCCCTGGCATTTAATCACAGACACCAGGCCCGTAAAAGGCGGGACGCGCTCATTGCATTCAAGGTGCCTTCTTGGTTCGGGACGGCATGCGGTTGCTAAGAAGTTCGATAGCTTGTTCCAGTCGTTGACGCCGCTTCCAGAAATCGCCCCAGAGGTCACCCTTGTCCTTTAGGCGCGCAAACACTGTTTCTATGTTCAACGTTTCGGGGCGCAAACTAGGCCGCAATTCGCGGGGCAAAAGGGGAGCGGAAACCGGCGCTTGAGGGAAAGCGCGCACGGAATACGCCGCAGCCAGTGGCCGGCCGTGGGCATTTTGCTGAACGTCGATCAGCACGCGGCCCGCGGGCCGTTTCGCAACGATGCGTTCGCTGGTCACGAGATTAGCGTGCTCGGCGGTCACCGTTCGCGCGATAATCTCACCGAAGGTACGCAACTGCTCGTAGGTGTAAATCGGCTCGACCGGCAGGTAGATGTGAATTCCCGTTGCGCCTGAAGTTTTCAGGAAGCTCGCCAAACGCAATTCTTCCAACTTTTCGTAAAGAGCTCGAGCGATGGTCACGACCGCCGAGAATTCCGTGCCATCCGAGGGATCCAAATCAAAAAAGAAGTAGTCGGGATGATCGAGATCGTCATAACGATTGGACCATGGGTTGTGATCGATACAACCGAGGCCCGTCAAGAACAGCAGGGAAGCGCGGTCATTGGCCGTGGCGTATTGAATAACCTCACCGCGATGTTCGGAATCCACCGGAACCGTCTTGAACCATTCCGGCAAACCTTCGCGCACGTCCTTCTGAAAAAAAGCTTGCCCTTTGATTCCGTCGGGGTAGCGTCGCAAAACCAAAGCTCGATCGCGTAGAAAAGGCAAGATGAAATCCGCCATGCGGTAGTAGTAGGCCAGCAGATTCCGTTTCGTGTAGCCGGACTCCGGAAAATACACTTTGTTCAGGTTGCTGAGGCGCAGCCGTTTGCCGTCCAGTTCGATGGTGACCGTTTCGGAGCGCCCCTTGAACAACTCCGCTTCGATCTGGGCTTTTGTATTGAGAACTCGGCCTACGACCTCGGGCGCGTGAACTACGGCCGGCGCGCGTGTGGCCACCGTTGCAACCTCGTTCTCCCATTGGCAATCCGTAGAACGCGCATCCTCGCGGAGCGCGAGGAAGACGGGATGGCGCAGGGAATGCTCCTCCGTCCACCCGCTGAACTTGACCCGCGCAACCAGAGTCGGAGAAACCCACCATGGCTTTTCGTTGGTTTCGGGCACGGCATCGAAAGGACAAGTGGACGCTGAAAGTTCTTTCAACCTACTGCTCAATTCCTTCAGCTTTTTCGCGTCAAATCCACTGCCGACGTGCCCTATGAATCGAAGTGTTTTGCCGTGATACAAGCCCAGCAGCATGGAACCAAAGGGAAGAGCGGACGTGCGAGCCTCTGTCCAGCCACCGACCACGGCGTCCACCGTCATGGTAATCTTCAGCTTCACCCAATGCGGGCTGCGATCGGAAACGTACGGGCTGTCGGCTCGCTTTGCGACAATCCCTTCCAGGCCATTTTGTTCTGCCAGCGCGAACAACTCTTTTCCCTGCTCCAACTGATGGTCCGCATATCGAAATCGTTCGGTCGTGAAAAGCAAGCGTTCGAGGAGCTGCTTGCGCTCGAGGAGCGGAGCTTCGCGAAGGTCGTATCCGTCGCAGTAAAGAAGATCGAAGGCAAAGTAAACGACGGGAATCTGCGCGACCAGGTTCTCACTGGGGGCCCGCACGTGCATGCGTTCCTGCAAACGCTCGAAGTTGCTGTGGCCTTGGGCGTCCAGAGCCACGATCTCTCCGTCAAGAATGGCCTCGCGGGCGGCCAAAGTCTCCGGAAGAGAGGCTAGTTCCGGATAGCGCTGCGCGATGTCAACTCCGTTGCGAGAGCGCAGGGTCAAAGCGCCATTTTCGATTCGTGCCAGCGCGCGCACGCCGTCCCATTTGATCTCAAAGAGCCAGTGCGGATCGGAAAAAGGTCGGTCGGCGAGCGTCGCCAGCATGGGTTCCACGCGAGAGGGCATTGGTCCCTTCCGTGCGCTTTGCACCTCAGCCGCTTGAATTGGGATTGGCTGGCGTTTGGGCGGCAGCTCCTCCTTAATCTCTTCTATCGTGCGTCCCGTGAGCGCGGAACGGTCGTGCTCGTCGATGTTCCAGGAGGAATCTTCGGCGGCGTCCTTGTGTTTGATCATCAACCATTCGTTGCCTTTTTCGCTCTGTTTCAGTTTCACCAAAACAAAGCTACCCCACAATTTCTCCCCGTTTAAGCTGAACTTGATTTCTCCCTTTTCCAGTTGCTTCAGTGCGTCGAGATTGCCCTCCAAGTGAAAAGTCCCGCGGTCCCAGACCATCACCGTTCCCGCGCCGTAATTGCCTTCAGGAATTTTGCCTTCGAAGTTGCCGTAGTCCAGGGGATGATCCTCGGTCATCACCGCCAGCCGCTTGTCGGCGTGGCTCTGGGAAGGCCCCTTGGGCACGGCCCACGACTTCAGCGTCCCATCGATGGCCAGCCGGAAATCGTAGTGCAGCCGCGTGGCCCGGTGCTTCTGAACCACAAACGTGTCGCCATGCTCGGCCCCCGGACGCACTTCCAACTGTGGCAGTTTTGGCTTTGGCAGGCGTGTGCGTTTGGCGGACGGGGAGGGCTTGTCCTGGACCTTGCCGGCGACAGGTTCGGGCGCGCCGGACGGCTCCGGCGTCCGGTCGAACCGTCGTTTTCGCTTGTATTCTTCCAGCTTCCCCATTCGCGCATTCTATCCTACGCCCCGGTGGCACAGGCTTCAGCCTGTGGCCCTCGGCACCAATTATCTCGGGAACGCGATGACCTGATACGCCTTAGCGACGTTGCCGATGACGCTGTTGGGGAAGCCCGGATCAAATTTGGCTGCGTATTTTTTCACCAGAAAATCGGACACGCTCTTCTTCGCCTCGTCGAGCGAAGCTCCTTCCGCGTAGACTGCGGCCGTCCGCTCCATCAAGTCCTGAAAATACTGTTTCCACAGCTCGAACTTTTCTTTGCCGTGCATCACGTCGCCATGCCCGCCGATGACGGCGTCGAAATCCAGCTTCTCGGCGGCGTCGAGCGTCTTGATCCAGTCATAGGGATAGCTGTCGCCCATGAAGGGCGTCCAGCCATGCAGCGAGTCGCCGGTGCACAGCACTCTTTCCTTGGGAAGAAATACGAAGACGTCACCGTTGGTGTGGGCTAGCCCGAGCCAAAGAATCTCCACCGTGCGCGATTTGCGGTGCAGAATCAGGCTGTGATCGAACGTCATCGTCGGCAGAGTCACCTCGATGAGCTTTAGTTCGGCGAAATACGCTTCCGCCTGGCGAAGGTTTTCTTGAATGGCGGTCTTCTGTTCAGCGTTGGAAGCCTTTTCCAGATCGCTTTTCAATCTGGCGATTTCCTGCGGCATGCTCACGATTTCGTTTTTGATACGGGGAATCCCAAGCCGCTGAATGTTGGCGCGCGTGGCTTCCGAGGAGATGATCTCGACGCCGGCGGGCCACGAACTGGGATAGGCTTCATTGCCCTGGTAGTGGTCCCAGTGGAAATGCGTGTTGACGACGTACTTCACTGGCTTGGGCGTGAGCTTCTTGATTTGCTCGATTAGCGCGCGCGCCGCGGAAGGCTTGGAGTGCGTGTCGACCACGAGCACCCCGTCGTCCAGCAGGATGATCACCGCGTTGCAATTCACTTTGTAGGCGGGCTTCGCAATGGCCGCATAGATACCGTCCGCCACCGGCTTAATGTCGAACAAATCGTCGACAGCGAGGCACGCCGGGGGAACGAGCAAGAAGCAGATGAAATTAAGGAGCAAAAAGCACGTGACGGGAAGTAGCAAGAACAAATTGGCTCGCAAGCGCGTCTTCATGAGCGCGTCCCCCTGTCCGCAAGGCAATGAGCGACGAATGCGCCGCGAGCCTACTACAACGGACGAGTCAATGCCAAGTGGCCCCTTGATCGCGTGGCCCCTTGATCGCGCTTTTGTTTGGTGGCACAGGCTTTAGCCCTGTGCTCTTGCTTTGGGCAGGCAGTTGTAGTGGCAGTCTGCAGAACCGTTCTCGCCTTGGCATACTGCCCCCTATCCCTCGCAACGCCTAACAGGAGGTCATCGTTCCTTCACAGCTATACCATTCCTCTTTCGCCGCTTTTTCGATGGCGCCCTTGCTTCTTGATTGGCGCGCGGCTAATCTAAAACCTCATGCGCTATCCCTAGCCTGTGTACCAAAGGAGTGTCGACATGGCCACGACCGTTTGGAAAGGCCACCTCACGTTTGGCTTAATTTCGATGCCCGTCCGCATGACTACGGCGGCCCGCGGTGAACGAATCAGCTTCAACCAGCTCCACAAAGAGTGCCATTCGCGCCTCAAGCAGCCCTTGTTTTGTCCCGTTTGCAACCGCAACGTGGAACGGTCCGAAATTGTAAAGGGCTACGAATACGAAAAGGATCAGTACGTGCTCTTCAGCGAAGAAGAGCTCGACAAAATCGAGCCTCCCTCGGCGCGCGTTATGGAAATCCTGGAGTTCGTGAAGCTGGATGAAATGGATCCGCTGTATTTCGATGCCTCTTATTACGTCGCCCCCGAGGACGCCGGCGTCAAGGCTTATCAACTGCTCATGACAGCCATGCAAGAGTCAGGCTACGGGGCCATCGCAAAGCTCACCATGCATCAGCGTGAACACATCGTGATTGTCCGGCCGGGGACCAAGGGCATGACACTGCACACGATGTTCTATTCCAATGAGATACGCGCTGCCGAATCCGTTCCGACCGATAAGATTGAAGTGAAAGAGCAAGAGAGAAAGCTCGCGCGACAACTCATTGAAAGTCTTGCCGCTCCTTTCGAGCCGCAAAAATACCGCGACGAGTATCAGGAAAATGTGCGCGCGATGATCGCTGCAAAACTCAAGGGCCAGGAAGTAACCGAAGTGGCCCAGCCGCACATGGCTCCCGTGATCGATCTGATGGAAGCCCTCAAGAAGAGCCTCGCGGAAAAACAGGCTCCGCCTGCTGCGGCGGCGGGACCGGTGCCGGTGGGAAAAAAGCCGCCCGCGCGAGCGGTGGAAGCCATTGCAACAGTGCAAAAGAAGGGAAAGAAGGTCGCCGGTTAAATTTTCCGGCCATACCATTTGATGGGCCCGACGGACAGATTCAGCCCCGACGAAGTCCAGCGCATTTTGGGCCTCACGGAAAAGCAGCTGGATTATTGGGAACGGTTGCGCCTCGTTTCTCCGCAAAAAGAGCAGGGAATTCGCTCCTACGACTTCCGCGACTTAATCGGTTTGCGCACAGTGAAGCAGCTCGTTGAAAACGGCGTGCCGGCAAACCGGCTGCGGCGCGCACTCGCCGCGCTGCGCGAAAAGCTTGCCCACGCGGAGGCTCCGCTTTCGGAGTTGCGAGTCCTCTCGGACGGAGGAACGGTGATCGTCGAACGCGGCGGCACCAGGCTGGAGCCACTGTCCGGGCAGTTCGTGCTGAACTTCGAGACCCGCGAATTGAACGAAACCGTGCGTGTCATGACGGGACGCAGCGCCGACGAATGGCTTGCTGTTGCGCTCGAATACGAAGCCGAAGGGAAAAACAGGGCGCAAGCCATCGATGCTTATGAGCGGGCGTTTTGCGTTGATCCGGCACGGCCAGACGCGCTGATCAATTGCGGCACGCTTTACTACGAAGACGGAAACCTGGAGAAAGCTTCGGAATATTTCCGCCAGGCGCTGGTGCTCGACCCGGAAAACGCATTGGCGCATTTCAATCTGGGCAGCGTGCTGGATGAAACCGGACATGTAGATGCTGCGCGCCAGCACCTGCGGCAAGCCGTCCGGCTGAATCCCATCTATCCGGACGCGCATTACAACCTGGCGTTCGTGTGCGAAAAACTAAAGGCGTATACCGAAGCGAAGCAACACTGGCAGGCGTATGTGAGGTTGGACCCCACGGGTCCCTGGGCGAGTTATGCGCGCCAGCGATGCGCTTCCTCCAAGGCCACAAAGTCGGCTGGAACATCATAAGATCGAATTCCAGTCACAACGAACGAAACAAAGCCGAGTCTCCCTCGTCAAAAAAGAAGTGCAAAGGATTTAGCTAAATCTCGCCGAGGTCACGCGAATGTGCAGGAACATCAAAACGCTTTTCAACTTTGATCCGCCCGTCACGCCCGAAGAGGTTCACGCCGCGTCGCTGCAGTTCGTCAGAAAAATCAGCGGCTTCCACAAGCCGTCGAAGGCAAACGAGGCCGCGTTCCTAGCCGCCGTCGATGAAATAGCCGCAGCTTCGGGCCGCTTTCTCCAATCGCTCGAAACGACCGCGCTTCCGAGAAATCGCGAAGAAGAGGCCGCAAAAGCAAAAGCTCGCGCGGCAGCGAGGTTCGGCGACTGAGTCTGCTCAACATCCTAGAACTCCTCCGCGGGCAACGGCGCGACGGAAAAAGCCGGCAAATCTGTTCATGAAATCCTCCTCAAAGTCAGTGTGATGCACCGCCTCAACGAAATATCGTGCCGTTTCATTGGGAGCAGGGGTTTTTGCAAGGCAAATGATACTTTTAACTATTCAAACTTGATAGGGAGCGCGGCAAAATCGCTTTCTGCCGCCACGAACCAAATGACAGATGTTCGTTCGCGCATCACGACTTGGAGCAAGGCAGGTTTCATTCTGCTTTCCTCTCGCCATTTTCTTTGCGTGGGAACTGCCTCAGTATTCTTTGCTGCTTGCGCGTTAGTATTACCGGCCAGCGCGCAGAATACGAAATCTCCGGCCAGAAAAAAACAGACGGGACATTCTGCTGCTGAGGATGGCCGGAAAACGTTTGAATCCGTTTGTGCCACATGCCATGGCTTGGATAGGCGCGGTAGCGAACGCGGGCCCAATATTGCCACACGTGCCGAAGTCCAACAGTTGTCCGACGAGGAAACGCTGCACGTCCTGCAGACAGGAAAACCGGTGGCGGGGATGCCGGCGTTCGCTGTGCTGGGCGCACCGAAGATCAACGCGCTGATGGCCTACTTGCGAGTTCTACAGGGTGGGGGCGAAGCTTTTCCTACTCTGGGAGACGCGCAACGCGGCAAATTGCTTTTCTTTGGAAAGGCGCGTTGCGCGGACTGTCATATGATCAGCGGCTTAGGCGGATTTGTCGGAGCCGATCTGTCTTCCTACGGTTCGAACAGTTCCGCGAAGGAAATTCGAACTGCGATCACCGATCCCAACAAGGATCTGGAACCGCGGGAAAGAACTATGCTCGTGACCACGCGCGAAGGTCGCCAATTCACGGGTGTCGCGCGCAACGAAGATAATTTTTCACTGCAGTTGCTGTCGCTGGGCGGAACTTTTTATCTGTTCTCGAAGAAGGACCTCGAGCATTTCGAATATCTGCCAAAATCCATTATGCCATCAGACTATGGCTCCGTGCTGAGCGCCACAGAACTGGATGACCTGGTGAGCTATCTCGTCCGCGCCGCTCGCGCGGCAAAGAAAGAGCCAGCAGCCAGAACGAAATCGGATATCGAGGAAGAGGAGAACTGACCACTCGCCGGGGAATTGGCGTTTTTCTTTTCGCGCCGTCCGAGATTCAAAATGCAAGGGATCAGCGAATAGGCCGGTTGCGCACAGCAATGAGGGAAACCTGCTCCAGGTCTGGGTAATGGCCTTCTTCATCGGGTTTTCGTTCGGCGGGCTGAATCTGTTGAACCGTCGTCTGTGCCGGCAGGGCCCCCTTGAAGTATTTCCCGTACACTTTTTCAAATACCGCCGATTCCGATAAATCGTCCAGGTAAACCGTCGTCGAGACAACTTGATCGAACTTCATGTCCGCCTCCTCCAAATTGTCGAGGAGGTTTCGCATCGTCTGGCGAACCTGATCCGCAGTGGCCGGGGCGTACACGCCGCCATTGGGGCCGGGAATGAATCCACTCTTCGCGGAACAGTACAGTGTGTCGCCAGCGAAAACACACGGACTCGCGGTTGGACTTGGGGGCATATTCTTCGGGCGTATTGCCCGCCGCTGGCTTAGATCGCGCACGGCAACTCCCGTGTATGCAATATGCACGCCTTCAGGCAGAGCCGACACTTCTATCGTGGCCCGCCCCGGCGTATTCCCGAATTCGAAGCGCTTGGCGTAAAGCTGATTCATGGTGCGCATCGGGATTTCGCGGGTGAGATAAGGATTCACGAAGACCATGTTGCTCAATTTGAGTCCCGCTGCCTCCAACACAGCTTTCATGCCGTCAAGCGCAAGATCCACTTGAGCGGCGGGATCCTGAGGAACTCTTCCGTTGGATGGGTCAGCGCCCGGCATCGTGGAAACGAATAACCGGTCGTGAGTGAGCATTCCTGGGGAAAAAGCATTGGTTGGTTTAAATGTGGGCGGAGAGACCGGCTGCTTTCCTTTGAGATCGCGCACGGCGACGGCATTGATTTGCACGGCATCGTCCTGGGGTAACCGGGCAATGCCGAGCACCGCGCGGGCAGGAGGCTCCTTTGGAAAATAAGCGGCAAAGGCTTTGTTCAACTCAGCGTATTGATTCGTGTCTTTGAGATAGACCTGCACGTAAACGACATGATCCATGGTGAGTCCCGCGGCTAAGACGACGCCTTTTATATTGTCGAGGGACTGCCGGACTTGATCGTCAAAGTTTTCTGGGACGCTGCGGTCAGCGCGGAAAGGCCCCTGGCCAGAGATGTAGACGTAGTCACCCGCGTCAACTCCGGGGGAGCCGAGCGCTGCCGCGAGTGTATTGTGCGGCTCGACGGCTCGAATCTGCGCTTGCCCGCTCGACGCGAACGACAGCACCGAGGCGGCGGACAGAAATAAAAGCTTCATGCCACATTTCCCTTGCGTGCCGAAGCTAGAATCGCCCGCAGTCGCTGTCCCACAATCATTTCTTCCTCCGGCTGGATGGTCATGGAAACCACCTCGAGGTGATTCTGCTCTTTGAGTTCCTTCGGATTCGCCTTCGGCTTATCGGCGCCTTCCTGCACTGCGGAAACCATGCTGGGATTATCAATGCTAAGCACTTCGATAACCGGATCGCCGTCGTGCAGTTTGCGCACGCATTCACTCACAGTAAAGCCCCAGGCCTGTTGGTCCCACGAAACGCGCAAGGTTGGATAGCGATTCCCGTCGTCGGGAATGTAGATCTGAGTCTGCACACCTGGGACGGTCTCGACCAACTTGGCGATGCGATCCACCCGCGCGTGCCATTCGTCGTAGAGCTTTTTGGAATCCATCTTGAGCCAGGTTTCGATGGCCGTCAGGCAGCCGATGACTTCTTCTTTGCCGACTTTCATGGGACGGCAGACCGCACCCTCATAAGGGCAGGAATTGCGCAGGGCGGCCTCGATCAGATCCTTGCGACCCAGCAGCACGCCGCTGCATTGCGGCCCCCGTAGGCCCTTGCCTCCGGAAAAAGTGTAGAGATCGAGTTTCATTCTTGCGTAGAGCTTGATGTTGTCAATGGGTGGAATGCCTGCGGCATCGTCCAGAAGGAGTGGTACGTTGTGCTCTTTTGCGATGGCCGCCTCGCGCGCGAGCTTGTCGCCCAGATCCGTGGTGTAAATCATCGCCGTGTTGCTAGTGATCGCGCCGGCAATTTCTTCCGGCTTCTCGACGAGGATCAGTTTGGCTCCCGTTAGCCGGATGGCGTTGTCGAACGCGCTGCGGCCTCCGACCATCACGACTTCGTGCTTCAGTCCCGTGGTGTCCGGGAGTTGCCATATCTTTTGCGGATCGCTGCCTGCCATGCATGCCGCGGTTGCCGCGGCCATGGCACCCGCAGCACCGGACGTGATTAATCCAGATTCGGCGCCGGTCAATTCCGCCAAGCGGCGTCCCACGGCGTGGTGCAATTCGACCATGTTCACAAAATGACGGCTCGCTTCGGCCTGAGCGTCTTGCACTTCTGGAAATTGCAGCGATCCGCTCAAATAGGTCCATGTTCCGCGGCAATTGATGACCGTCTTCACCCCCAAGCGACTGTACACATTTTCTTTTGTGTCGTACCCAATCGCAGCAGCGGATTTTTCGTACAGCTGGTGAGCCGCAACTTGGGCTAACAGCGGCGAAGCGGCCAGCATTTTCATAAATCCGCGGCGATTGGATTCCTGAGTGAAAGGCATGGATTTCCTCCCGATATTCAAGCGTCTACTGAACGAAAATTAAGGTTCCAAAGTGTTCGGGAACGTGGTTGGGGTCCCGGTTGACTACACAAGTCGGCTGCCAGCACAGGAAGTGGCGCACGGGATCCGCGCCGAGTCCGTCGATGCGGTAAAGGTTGGCCCGCCATTTCGTCGCGGGCTTCACCGGTTTTTCACTAACCGATTTCAGTGGCACACGGGCCGCTGCGTACCACACGTGGTTATTTTCGTCGATGCGCCCCTGTCGCTGCCAGCCGGAATCCCAATTCGCGTCATAGGAGTCTTTGTTGAGATCGATGGCCAAATCGACCCAGTCGCCCGTTGGCGCGATCTCAAATTCGCGATAGTGCTTGATGTCGGTCCAATCGTCGCCCAGAAAGAACTCGACCACGTCGCGGTCCCATAGTTTGAGGCGATCTTTGCTGTTATCCGCCGGCAGCCAGAGGTTCAGATGGTTGTAGGGAGAAATAAAAAGCAGATACAGATCAGAGTCGGTCCAAAACCCGCGCACTTCGGTCTTGAGTTTGGGATAGTCGATCTGTTGCGTGCAATCTTTCTCGATCCAAGTGTACGCCGCGTGCGACCATGTTTCCGAGTTCGGATTAGTATTCAGGTCTGGCGCCTTCGCGACATGCGGAATGGAAAAACTGGCCGTTGGGTTTGCAACCTCACACACCTCCCCGGCAAACGCGAGAGTCAGCGCTAGAAGCATCAATGACAGGCTCTTGGTGAATATCATCGGTTATGGGCGAGGCGCGTTTCTTAACTCCGGCGCAATTTCGTACGCCTTGTCGAATTCTGCCTCCGCCTCCGCCTCCTTTCCTTCCTGATGAAGTGCCAATGCAAGGTTGTAATGTGCTTCCGCATAGCGCGGCTTAAGGCGCACAGCCTCGATAAACTCCGCCCGCGCCGTACGAAGGTCGCCCGCTTGCAACAGTACCAATCCAAGGTTGTTGTGAGCTTCCGCGAAATTCGGATCGCGGCGTACCACTTCCCGGAAGACGTTGGCGGCGCCCGCGGTATCGTTCTTCTGGCTGAGGACCAATCCCAGTTGTATCCGGGCGTCAGTGTACTTGGGTTCGAGGCTGATGGCTTCATTTAATTCGTGAACCGCTTCATCCACATGCGCGGATTGCGCGAGCGCGAGGCCGAGATTGTAATGCGCTTCAGCTAGGTCGGGATCGGACATCACCGCCCGCTGGAGCTCCTCGAGAGCGCGTGCGCGATCGTCCTGGCGCCAGTAGAGCAGCCCGAGACTCGAGTGGGCTTGTGCATAGTCCGGCTTCAGCTCAAGAGATTTCTCATAGGCCGCCAGGGCACGCGGAGCGTCCCCCTTGCGCTCCCAAGTTACTCCCAGATAGTAATGGCCGGTGGGGAGTTCGGGACTTTGCTCGACAGATTTTTGAAAGAGCGCCAGGGCATCGTCGAGCTTCTGCTGCTTCAGCGCTTCAACGCCTTGGAGGATAAGATATTTCGCTTGAGCCAGGCGCGCTCGGAACTCTTGCAAAGCGCTCAAATCATTGAGCTCCCTTTGTGCGGCGCCGGTTTCGCCTTGAGCATGCAACGCGATACCCAGGTTATAGTGCGCCTGTTCGAAATCAGGCTTCAGCTCGATCGCCTGGCGAAACGCCGCAATTGCGCCGGTCGTGTCGCCGCCCGCTTTAAGCTCCTTGCCGAGGTTCAGTTGCGCCTCCGGATCTTTGGGATCGATTTCGACCGCTCTGCGGAACTCAGCGAGTGCGCCAGCGTGATCGCCCTTCCGGCGCAGCGTCACGCCCAGCAGTGAGTGTGCTGGCGCCAACTTGGGATTCAGCCGCAGTGCCCGGCGAAATTCGCCCGCCGCGCCTTCCAGATTGCCGAGCTGTCCTTCGGCCAACCCCAGTTCGAGATGCAGTTCGGCGGAAGGCTTCGACTGCAGGGCCCGCCGTAACTCACCTTCGGCAGCCGATGGATTGCTCTGCTGCAAATAAATGTGCGCCAGCAGGCGGTGTGCTCCGGCGTTTGCGAAATCAAGATCGACCGCCGTGCGCAGTTCCTTCAAGGCGGCGGCCTGATCGTTTAGGTCGTACCAGGTCGCGCCTAACGCGTAGTGCGCATCGGCCCACTTCGGTTTGAGACGCAGCGTGGTTTCGAACTCTTCAACGGCCTGCTTCGCATCGCCTTTATATTTCAGCGTGAGCGCCAGATTGTAATGCGTATCCGGGTCGTTGGGTTCCAGGTCTAGCGCTTTATGATAACTCGCAATAGCCTGGTCCCAGGATTTGTTGCGCGATAGCTCGATAGCTCGTTGACGGTAACTCTGAGCCGTTTGCGCAAGTGTTGGCGTTGAAAACGGCAGACTCAGAACTAGCAGAAACACCATTAGCCTGTAGCTCACAAGAATGATTCAAGAAAGTGTCCAGCCCGACCGGTCAGCTCAGTCTTGCGAAACCGCCCCAGGTGCGGGCTTGCCACGGGGACAGGCATTCCAGCCTGTCCCCGACTGCGCACATTTTACTACCAGGTGAACTTCGCACTGATTTGCCCTTCGCGCGAACCGCTGCCGGTGTCTCCGAATGACCTGGTACTGGTTACCGTGCCGAACGTGTTCATGTTGTTGTAATTGCCGTGCGGGTTACTAAAATTCGCGTGGTTGAATATATTGAAGAATTCCGCGCGAATTTCGAACCCCATGGCCTCTCTGATCATAGTCCTCTTAGAGATCCCGAAGTCTGTGACGTTGATTCCAGGGCCGTGGAAGAACTGGCGGTTTGCGTTGCCAAATCCGCCGTTTGGACCACTGGCAAACGCGTCCGGTAGGAAGAATGTATTCGGCCCATTAGGACCCGGGTTACGCGGATTTTGGGTCACGACCTTCCCCACAAGGTCGGGTACATCGGTGTTCCCACCGCCAACCAACGAGTAATCCCCGCCCTGTCTCAGCGACACGGGCAAACCACCCGAATAGCGCGTAACGCCGTTAAGGGCCCAGCCTTGCGTCAAGCGCTTCGGCAGTTTGCCGATTGCCCGGTCGAAGGGAACCGCCCAGATGTAACTCACCACGAAGTTATGGGTGATATCGAACGCCGAAAGCGAGCGGCTGAGCCGGGGGTCCAAGAAATTCACCCACTGGCCAAAGCCGGAAGAATTGTCCATCGCCTTAGCGAACGTGTACGCCGCTAGGAAGGTAAAATCCGCGGCCTTGTGTTCCACGGTTATCTGACCTGCGTTGTAGCTCGAATTGGCGATGTTGACTGTGAAGCTGTTGTTCTGGCTGAAGGCAGGTCCCAAATAGTCACGTGTACCAGGTATGCAAGTACTGCCAGCAGGCGTCCCAAGGGGACACGGGGTGGTGAACGCCTTGGCGGGAGCGGCTACGCCAGGAGGCAAAGTGTACGTCTGGTTCTCGCCATCGCGTCCACATGTAGGCGTGGCGCCCAGTTGGTTAAGTTGCAGGCAAAGCGCGAAGTCACCGGGATTGGCGTCGTATTGCGAGATCAGCTTATGTCCTTGTGTTCCTACGTACGCCAGGGTCAGAACCGTCGATTTACTCAGCTCCCTCTGAATGGACAAATTGTAATGCTCCGCATAAGGCGGCCGATTGTGAATGTCGTAGCCCGGTGAAAACGAGATCGGCAAATAGATCGAATAGTCTAGCGTCTTATTAGCCGGGCTTCCCGGCTTCGGGAACACAAATGGGAATCGCTGCCCCTCTGACATTCCGTTGGCGACTTCCTGGAACGGCTGGTCGAAGTTGACCGGGTTAGGCGAAACCCAATACAGCCCAAAAGGAGCATCTCCGACCTCATAGAACAAGTTCAAGTCCTCGATCGACGTGTAGTAGACGCCGTAGGACGCTCGGATGCTGGATTTGCCAGGGCCACCGAAGATCTTGCCCGCCATCCCATCTTTAAAGCCGGGCGAATAAGCGATGCCCAGCCTCGGAGAGAAGTTGTTATACCGGGTGGGAGCGAGTGTGCTCGGAATTCCCGGATCGCCCGGAACCACCCATCCCAGCGGCGCAGTCGGGAACTGTGTGGACTGCAAGCCAGGCACGATGGTCTCAATCTTGCCCTGCGTGTCATACCACGGCATGCTTACTTCCCAACGCACACCAAGATTGAGGGTGAGGTTCGGCCTCACTTTGAAAGTGTCTTCAGCGAAAGCCCCGCCATAACGCGACCGTGAATCCAGGAACTGCTGGCTGCACTGGTTATAGTTTTGCGCTGCGCCGAGCAGGTAATCGGCGAAATCGTTGCCGGTTATGCTGCCGTCGAACGTGAAGTCTCCGTTCGGTGCGCACGTATTGCGCTCATTGATCTGCAGGTAGCGGAACTCACCCCCAAACTTGATCGTGTGTCGGCCTCGCGCTTTCGAGAAAGTATCCGAGACGTGCCAGGTGTTGTTCGGCTGAAACGTTGACAGCGTATTCACGCCGAGGGAGAAGTTGTTGAAGTATATCGGTGGCACGGTCTGTGGAAATCCCGCCGGTCCCGAGGGTATGATGCCGAGAGTTCCTGGGCCAGTAACGAAACCGAGATCCGAGAGTTTTGCGAAGCTGCTACTTGGCTCGTCCGTATGCGTAGCTGTCCGGAAGAAACTCAAACGAAATTGATTCACAGCGGTTGCACCATAATTTTTGTTGTTATTGAGGACGAACTGCTGTGCACGGCTTACCGTAGCACTGGAAAAACCTGGCACACTGGCATCCAGAGCGTTAAAATTGTTGGAGTCGTCGAAGTGATAATAAAACGACCAGTCGCCGGTCATCTTGTTAATGAAGTCTATTCGTTGTCCATACTTGTTATCCCCAATCCTGTTCCTTTGGTTGGCGTCTGCGAAATTTCCATTTCCATCGCCAATCGGGATGTAGGGCAGAATCTTGGTCGCGGGTAAGGAAAACGCGCTCGTCGGGATCGTAGCGTTGCTAAACACGCACTGTGTAGTGCTGGGGCAGGGATCTAGGCGAAAGCCACTCGGCTGACTGGCGTCCGGCACTTTGATGGCCCCGTAAGGTTCCCCGTTGAAGACACAGGAAGGATCTCCCGGACATACGTAGCCCAGTCGACTGGAAAGCGTATCCGCCCAATTCAATCCGCAGGAAGCACCCCCGGGGCATGCCTGGCTGTTCACGAGTAACGGACTGCCGCTCGAATCCGCAAAGTCTGCTGCGGTGAAAGTGCCGCCTCGCTGGAGGGTCGTCGGCACCGGCACCGCACCCGTACTGGCTCCCCTGACCTCGCGAGTGCCCTGATAGTCCGTGAACCAGAAAAGCTTGTTTTTCCAGAACGGGCCTCCCACGGCGTAGCCGAACTGGTTACGCCGCAATTCCGCCTTAGTCGGGTCGAAGAAACCTCGCGCGTCGAATTTGTCGTTGCGCAAGAATTCGAACGCAGATCCGTGAAGGCCGTTGGTGCCGGACTTAGTAATCGTGTTCATCACCGCGCCGCTGAATTTTCCATACTCCGCATCAAAGCTATTGGTGATCAGCCGGAATTCCTCCACGGAATCCAGATTGGGGATCAACCCGGCGCCCAGGTTGCGTCCTTCGCTCACGTCGCCGCCGTTCACCAGAAACGCGTTGGCGGTCTCCCGCTGCCCATTTACCGACAGGTTGCCCGCATTTGGCGAGTATCCCCCGGAAACCGACCGGTCCTGCTGTATGGAGCCGGATGTTACCGGCACCACTCCCGCTTGCAGGCCCAGAAGGTCCAGGTAGCTGCGGCCATTCAACGGCAGAGAAAGCATTTTTTTCGATTCGATCACATCACCTAGCTGCGTGTTTTCTGTCTGTACTTGCACCGCGTTGGCGGAGACTTCCACCTTTTCGGTCACGCTGCCAACGTCGAGCGTGACGTCAACGTGCAATTGGTCGTTCACTTTCAAGTCGACATCCGTCGTCGAGAACGTTTGGAATCCCGGGGCAGTGGCGGTGAGTTTGTAAGTCCCTGCCGGCAACGCCAGGATTCGGTAAGTCCCGTCCGCAGCAGACACGGTTTCCCTAGTAAGATTTGTTTGCACATTGGTGGCGACAATTCGCGCGCCCGCAACCACAGCTTGCGTACGGTCGTGCACCACGCCTAGAATCGATCCGGTCACGTCCGCCCGCAAAACATTTGGACCGACAAGCATTGTTAGAACGATCAAAACAGCAAAAACTGCACGGTTAAAACGATTTTGCATCAGGCACCCCCAAATGGGCGTAGCATGGCACGAAATACCTGAAGCAATCAAGTCTTCAATGAGCCATCCGGAGTCACTCGCGTTGACCGCGAGTGGAAGAGTGGATCGCTGATATTTATACAGTAGTTAGAATCTTGGAGGCGGGGGGAGTCGGAATTCTAGCCCCGCTGATAACTCGTAACTTTAAGTTAACTTATTGATTTAATTAAACGCGAAAAACTATGAAAACAGCACATTTGCCGAAGTGAGGTACACGGCGGGTACACGGAGATTTTAGCGAGGCGGCCATTGGTGATCATCGATGGCGATGTGATTTCCCCGAACGGGACTTCCGTGATAGGTCTTTGTTAAGAGAAAGGAGCTCTCCTGACGCGCTTTGGAGGGGCGCGCGAAAAGTTTTTTCAAGTTCTTCCGCTCGCGGTTTTTGCCTCTCGGCGATTGTTCCTGCTCGATGCAGAACCAGACATCCATTTGCTGTCTCAGACACGAAGGCCTCCACAGAAGATTGAGTTAGTGATCTCCTGCCAGTCTCGAAACATCTGGAGAGAGGCATCGGGAGCTTGCGCTCCCTCGCCCAGTCCCGTTCCGGCGAGACCTGGCAGACCGCATGCCGAATAAGCTGGATTGCTTTTGCCGCTGCCGTTTTACGCTACGGCGCGGTCCTCCCTCTCCACGACAAGAAAACCCCCCTGGCGGCGATCGATGGCCATCAAATACGCCACCAGATTCCGTGCCACCGCCAGGGTCGCGCGATTCGCATTTCCTTTCTGCTTGGCCTGGTCATACAGTTGCGCCAGTGCCGGACTCAGTCGCGGAGCCATCTTGGCCGCCTCCCAGCGGGTATGGACTGCAATTTCGATGCGGATGATCTGCTTAGTATTCGCAATGTTTTGGAGGCAGGCCTCTACGACACTCAGCAAATTCGACCTGCCCACGTATCGCAAATCGCTGAAGTTGATTGTTCCGTTGCGTGCCAGCACGTCTGAAGGGATAAAGGCCGTATTGAACGTAACTTAGCTTGTTGGAACATCGCTGCTCACGAAGCTTCGGGTGTTACAACTGGAGGCCAAAAAACTGAGCGCGTCTACATTTCTCGACGGAGAACGCAGCTACGTTTGCCCAAAGTTAAAATTCTGGTCGAGAAGTTCCATTTTGGCCATTGTCCAATTCCATCCCGGCAGGGCGCACCGCAAGCACAGGACCCTTCAGCGTCCCTACATAGAGAACATCATCCGACACGCCAATCCCGCGAATCGTCTCCGAAAGCTGATGCGACCATTCTCGAGTGCCATCGCTGGCCCGAAATGCAACGAGTTCGCCGCCATTACCGGCCAGCACAGTGCCACGCCAAACGTACGGCCTGGCGGACGTCCAGTCTTTGGATGCTTTCGCGGACCAGCGTATTTTGTCCAGTGACAGATCCAAACTCGCGAGGCTTTGGGAGCCAAGAAAGACAAGGAGCGACTCGCGAGCAAGAATGAGGCGCCATCTTGGTTCGGCCTCTGCCGCAAAGTCAGCCAAGACTCTGCCAGAACCAGGATCCAAGCGGTAAAGATGGCGTTTCGCCGTTCCAACGTAGATGCCTTGTCCCTGTGAGGCCACAGAGGTTGTGATGCGAGCACCCAAGTCGCTCCTCCAAATCAATTTGCCAGACCGAGCGTCCAGTGCATAAACAATTCCATCCAGCCCTCCAAAGTACACGCGGTCGGCCGTCACCGCGGGCGATGAGTTCCAGTAAAAGAGTTTGGGTGGAGCGCCACTTCGAAAGGTCCACTTAGCCTTTCCGCTCTGCAAGTCAAGACAAATCAACGCATCATCCAATGTCACTGCATATATACTGTTTCCTGCGCGGACTATGTCCGAGGCAACACCGCGCCATTCGACTCGGTACTTCCACTGCACAGCTCCGGTCGACCGGTCGAATGCGTACACGTGTCCCATGTTGCCATCCGTGCCGATGACAATCAGATCTTCCGCAACGAGTGGGTCTCCGTGAAACTCGGTCTGGTCGCCATCCTTGCGTACGTCATAGGACCAGCGAACCTGGCCGCTTCTCTTATCGAGGGCGCGGATCATTCCGTTGCAGGAGCTAACGATGAGCAGGTCCCCCACGACCGTGGGAGTGGAGAAAACTCACCCCCCAGTGTCAAACTCCCACAGAAATTGGAGTGCATGCGAGGTAGAGGGAGCCGCCGCCTGCTGAACGAGCACTGTTCCTGAAAAAGCTAGCAACATGTAGCTGAAGATCCGCATTTTCATCAGGAACCTCCAACGATAAGAAAATCTCCGATTTTCGGGAACGATACTCTTCGGATCGAAACACGGTCAAGCGGAGGTTTGCAGGTGGGTCCCAAGAGCCCAAGAACAAACCAAGTTCTTTTTCGCAACCCAGGTTAGAGCGACGTTTCAGGATTTTCCCTCTCCTAGACCGTTCTTTCGCGCAACATGATGGAACGCAAGAGTCAGTCCGTCGATGCCGGCTAAATGAATCAAGAAAACGAAACGGAGAGTTAGCATGCCTCGGCGATAGCATTCCTCTCGCACGTTAAGTCGTTTGCTTCGGTTCAAATCAGGACTGTACGAATAGGGTATCCTCCCTAGTCTTTATCAAATATTTTGCGTACTCGAAAATACGTATTTAGCTCGCTTGCGTTCCTGTAGAGGTGGACTATCGTTGGGACCGAAGGGGCGTCTCAAGGTGCGCCAAAGACACCCCAAGATTTGATCCGGCAAAGCGCGACATTACAGATCGATCGTTGCTCGCTGTCGGTCATACCACCACCGAACGCCAATGTAGGCTCACTCCCGAATGCCCCCCCAGGGAATAGCCGTGAGGACCACCATGCCAGCCCTGAGTGTGAAGAGGATTTCGGCCGCTGAACCGAATGATTCGCTGACGAGGAAGAGCGTGCCTCCACCTAAGTGTGCGGCTGGTTTACTCCTATTGAACTCGTCGCTGAACCCTATCTCGTTGAATGCCGAGGCGATCCAAATCCTTGGTTATCCAGATGACCCTGCAAGCGTAAGAAGCTCGGAACTCCTGCTCGCTGGAAAGGTTCGCACGAAGCTCATAAGCCAGCAACCCTCAGGTGAATTGCCTTTTGTGACCGAGTTTCGGTCAGGCAGGAGGCATTATCTTTGCCGGACCTTTCTATTAGGTTCACCCACGAAATTTCCTTCTCTCCCCAGCATAGCCGTCCTGCTTGAGAGGGGGCCCTCAGGATTCGTATCTTTGTCGCAAGTTTCCCAGCGATTCAACTTCACGCAACGTGAACGAGAGGTGTTGGAGTATTTGCTGCAAGGCCTGAATAGCAAGGCGATTGCGAATCGGATGAATATCAGCCCCAACACGGTAAATGCCTTTTTGCGACTGATCATGATCAAGACGGGAGTATCCTCCCGCTCGGCAGTCGTTGGAAAAATTGTCATGACTCAAGTTTAGTTGTTGCTTGATCTTCGATCTTGTATCTTGTTTTGTTCACCGCCGGGTTCTTAGTTAACCGATCTGGTATTATAGGCTCGCGTCATTCAGCATTCCCCACGACAACGAGACCGTCATGCGCAGCCGGATTCCAGAACGTCAATCGGGCGGCAGTTGCCTTCTGAGCGGCTGGCGTATTTCAGCATCATCTCTCATTCGAACTGAAATCGAAGTTTCCAAAACTTGACCGGCTATTCCCACACGGATGCAGGTCCGCCGAGCATAGAGAGCTTCCGCCAGCGAACGATTTCAAAGTCGGACTGTAATTCGTTCTCGTAAACGCCCGACCTGCTTTTTCCTTCTTGGCTATATGCCATCGAACCAGAGAACTAGGCGGATGACCTAGTCCATCGGCCTAGTCTAAAGGGTTAATTCTAAGAGCTAAGGCTTCTGTACGCGAGGCTTACCCCTGCATTAATTCAAGCATTTTCCGACTTGTGCAGGCTCGCGAAGATTCATACGCTGCGAAGCGTCACGGCCCCGAATCTCGTTGGTCGACTAGTGAAGTGAAAACGGGAACCGGCGAGGTCAAATGATGGGCAAGAGCGCGCGTTGGAGCGAGTTCGTGATCAGGCTCGGAGAGGAGGCAGAACCAGACAATTCGATGCAGGTCAACGAGGCTTTGGAAGCCGTCATGTTGTTAACGAATGAAAAACTAAGAGGAGGTCAAAAATGAATCGTGCAAACCATCACTGTTCAGCTTCAGTAGCAGTTGCCTTGATGTTGGCCTGTCTGTTGGCATGGCCTACGGTCAGCCTAGCTCAGCTAGGCGGGCTCTTGCCAACGCCCACGACTAACACGTCGCCAGCGGTCGTTGGGAATGCAAGCGCGGTGCAAGCAACCGTTCTCGGATTTCTCGGAACGGCCACAACAACCGTACTCGCCGATACTGGAAGTCTGGCTGGTACCACTGATGCCCGTGACACCTCTCAACTGGCGGGGAGTGTCCCGTCGTTGTTAGGAGGGGAAGTCCTTTCTGCCACAACAATCGGCTACCCCGATGAGGTTGATTCCGCGGCGTCGCTCACCGGTTTGAATCTGAATGTTGGCGGCGTCGGCGTCTCCGCCGACTTCGTTATGGCAGAGGCGTCGCAGATGCTCGGTGCTGCCGGCAGCGGCGCTTCGTATATCGACAACCTTGCGATTAACGGGACGCCCGTCTTCGTAAGTGGTGACCCCAATCAGACAATCGCGATTCCCGGCGGCCAGTTGATTATCAACGAGCAGACAGTTTCATCCAATGGCGCCACGGTGGTGAATGCTCTTCACGTCATCGTGAATGGCATTGCCAATGTGGTGATCGCGTCTGCGACAGCGGGTATCTCTTAGCCGTACAAGAAATGACTTAGATGAGAAAGGAGAAGAAACTAATGAGCATAGAATCGAGAACAAAACGTAGGCTCGTATCCGCATTCGTGGTGGCCGGACTCGTGCTGGGGGCGGCCGTCCTGGTGGTCGGGATCGCACCTGGCGTGAAGGCCTGCATAACCTCCAGCGGGTGCGACTTCCTGACTGGTGGCGGGTGGATCGTATACTGGGGTAATAAGGCGACCTTCGGCGTCGGTGGCGGATGCAAGTTCGGTTCGCCAACCTGGGGTCACCTGGAGTACCACGACCATGGCACGGGCCTTAACGTCCATGGGACCGGCGTCACCGCATACATGGACGCCGGTGGCGATGGCACAGATCCAAAGACCGGCCAGCCGATCGGTATCCGCGACATTTGTGGTACGGCCAGGACCAACCTGTACGGTGACGTCTTCTATCACGTTCAGGTCAGAGACTTCGGCGAACCCGGGGTTAACGACACCTTCGATATCCGATTGAAGCACTGCGACTCAGCTGGTAACAACTGCGGCGACTATCTCTATGACACGACCAATCAATGCTTTCCCCACTACTTGGGCTCGTACACTCCATGCGCGCCGGGTAGCGGCGGAGGCGGAAACATTCAGCTACATAAGCCCAATGCGTCAACCACTGGATCCTTCGGTGGTTCGTGCCCCGCTTTTTAGCAGGCGCACGTCACATCCAGGACTGTCCTCGACTCCTGGACTCACGATGGCCTCCGAGAACGAGAAGAGGGGACGCACTGCACATCGCAGCGCTTCATCGAAACGATAGCCTAGTTTGGTAATCACCCATCACGTAGTAAGGGAGAAGCAGGGCAGCTCATGAACCGCAGCGATGGTCTCCTAAGCCGCCGCACAGTGCCGGTTTCGCTAAATTAGATCGGTGAGCGTCTGGTCCTGGTATATCCAGTGGCCCAGGAACTCATGCAACTTCGCATTGTGCTATCGTCCGCGCTGCCATTCGAACTTCAAGTCACCTATCTTGATGGCCTCTTCGGTCAGCGTGAATGTGCTCTCGCCTTTCTCAGTCACGAACGGCACCACTTCGTTGTCGAGTGCGATCCGCGTACCCTTCCGCGTCACCGCCATCAACAGCGTGTACCAGCCGTCCCTGCGGAAGGTTCCTGCTACCGGCGTGCTACATAGGTCGTCAGGTAGTGCCGTTGTAGCGGAGTCTACAATCGAGCGGTTTACAGCAAGCCGCTTCACGCAGAGCGCGGCACAGCAACTTTTGGTTCCCGTGGGGGAACTTGTTGATTCTATTGGGTGAATTGTATAGTGGACTACGAATCCGCGACGCGATTACGCTCAGCCGGAACCGTATCCAGGACGACAAGCTTTTCTTGTATACGGCGAAGACAGGCACTGCGGTTTATTGCCCGCTCCCTCCATTCGTTGTAAAGGCTCTCGACGCCATTCCTGCGAGCACTTATTTCTTCTGGACCGGACTATCGAAACCGAAGAGCGCGGTGGGGGATTGGCAGCGCAGTTTGAAGCGGCTCCTCATCTTGGCTGGCGTGCCGGATGGGCACGCTCATCGCTTTCCGCGACACGTTCTCGGTGGAACTCCTCCTTGCGGGTGTACCGATTGAGCGCGTCTCAATTCTCTTGGGTCATCAAAGTGTGCGCATTACCGAGAAGCATTACGCACCGTGGGTTCGGGCACGGCAGGAGCAATTGGAGGCCGATGTTCGGCGGACTTGGCAGACCCACGAACCGCAACAAGGGGTACACGGCGCGTACACGGAGAATGAGGCGCGTGTAATCCCTTTCAAATCAAAGCGAAAGAATGGTGGAGGCGGGGGGAGTCGAACCCCCGTCCGAAAAGCGCTACGGCACGAAGCCTACATGCTTAGCTCAATTCCGTTTGGTTCGCCCGCCACGCTCAGAATGAGCAAGAAACGCAGCCGGCTAGTCCGATGGTTCTCGCCCGAGCCTTACGGACCGAAAGGCTCAGGCCAGCTCACTGTGTGACGCCTCTTGCCGGGCCCATGAGCAAAGCCCGGGGAAGCGTGCGCTTAATTAATTAAGCAGCAAGTGCCAAGTTGTTGTTGGCAGTTCTAGTTTCCACCAAGTTACGGGCAGGTGGGTCCCGGCATGCCTTCGGGCCGCGACAGCTTCCGTCGAAACCGTGTCGCCCCCTTGCCAGTATTTTATCACGTTTATATGAGGTTCTTGCGGTGCCGTACGAATTCAAACGAGAACGCCGGGTCCCCGCGGTCCGCCTTCCGTGCTAGTCTTGAACCGCAGAGCCTTGCCAGACTAAAGCGTCTTCAGAAACGCGACCAGATCGTTTTTGTCCTGCTGCGAGAGATGCAGGCTGAACCGGGTGTCATAAAAATTGAGCGCGTCCATAAGCGTCGCGGCGGAGCCATTGTGAAAGTATGGCGCGCGACCTGCCAACCTCTTAGGATTGGTCCCTTAAACTTGCCGATGTCCGCGCATTTCCCGGTAACCATCGCTCGGCCAATGTCGGTGACTTGGGTGATCACGCCCGTCGAGTTACACATCACTGTGAAGAGTGGAAGATCCGACGTTCGGAGGGAGCCATCCACGAGTCCGATATTGAGCGGTGCAGGCACGGAATGGTCTCCGACATTCGGCGAATCGTGGCAGGTACCGCAAAAACCGTCGATGGTATCAGTGTGCAGGACGTCGTTGAGCCCGGCGACTCCCGTGATCGGGATTTTTAGCGTATTGAAGAGATTTTGGCCTCGCGCGATGGCACGCCGGGCGGCGGCGTGCTCGTCATCGTCGCGATCAGAAATACCTGCCCAATTGCTGTAAATATCAAAGATCTGCGGCGAGAACTGCGCGCCGGTGGGATTCAGGCCCAGCGGATCATTGATGCCAATGAAGAATTGCTGAGAAGATAGCTGGCGGGGACCGCCCTGTCCGCCTCCCGCGTTCAGATCGCCGGCCGCGTCATCGTGGGTTTGCGCCATAAAGATTTGCGTTTCAAAATTGACGATCTGCTGAACCTGCTCGGGCGAGGGTGCTGCACCTTGTGCATGACCGGTCGTGGCATCAACTGCCTGATGCGCAAGGTCTTCGGCGACAGGCATGAAGGTGCCGTCGGGGTTCTTGAATGTTTCGCGGCCATCCCACATCACCGTGCTGAGGAAAAGGAGATTTGTTGCCGGAAGTGGGCGCCGCCGATAGGCCGAGATCGCCGCATCAGAGAGGCAATCTTCACCTCCAAGCCGAACCTCCCAAAGTGTGAGCGAGGCCAGCAAACCTCTCGCACTTTCGTCGGGCAGTCAATAGCCTGCTACGCTAAGCAAGAGTCGTCCGTGCTGGCGCGGTACCCTCGAGGCGCTGGAGGCATGAAAGGAGACGCCGCAACCGTTACTTCTGGGCACACCAGTACGGCTGGGGCGTTGACTCACAAGGACCTAGCTCGCAAAATGCCAAGATGGGGAGTGTGAGCGAAACACCCCCGAAAAACAGGTATGGCACAGGAACCCACGGCAGTGGAACAAGCAATCGTACGAGCGCTTCGCGACAATCTTGAGCGCATCCAGCGTACCGCGGATGAGCTGCACCATGCCGTGAGCGATGTGGTTTCCGCGTGCGCGAGCAACAAGCCTACCAACGCGCTGCCGTCACTACTGCGCGCGCAAACTTCCGCAGCCTCTCTTGCCGCTACGCTGGAAGTACTCTCAAGATTCGTGGCTTCCTCGATGCAGACGGGCGCTCGCTCGCCCGTCGAAGGGCAACTCACCGACTTGGTCGGCAGGGTTGCTCCCGAGCCGCCTGCTGCGCCGCAGCGGCCGGCGCCTTCGCAGCCAGTTCCGAAGGCAGCACAGGCTTCGCCCGCGCGTCCTGTACCTCCTCCGCGGCCCGCGCCCGTGATGGAACAGCCGGTAGCCGAACTCGAACTTCATCCCGAGATGGAACCGCTCGAACTGATCGAGCCGGTGCCTGGGGCCCCTGTCAACGGATCTGGGTTCGGCGAGGAATTTGACATTAACCGCCTGTCGCCGGAAGAACAGGAATTGCACCGCCGCGCGAATCGCGTCGCAAAAGTTTCGATGCAGGATATAAAAATGCTCCGACCGGAGCAGGTGCGCTTAGGCCGCCAAAACAGAGACCTCTGCATCCGATTGAAAGATGACATTGAAAAAGCTCATCGAGAGTACGACCGCCGCTTCAAACCAATCATGGATCACCCAGTCGATTACTTTTATCGCTGGCTGGTGGAAATCCTCGCCGAAGGGGACGCTCACGCCCTCGGCGACTACCCGTACGCCACGCCCGCGCGCCATCACTAATCGGACGCAGAGCGCCAGCTTTTTTGGCGATTCCGCGCGCGCCGTATTATTCTGGCTCTCTATGTCACGTTCGCTTGTTGCGTTGATGCTTATTTTCGGGTTGTCATTCGGCGGGACGGTGGACGCCGCTGCGCAATCGTCGAAGCACCACCGCAAATCGAAGAAGCCCAAGTCACCTCCTTGCCGCACGGGATGCAAGCCGGAAACGTCCGAGCCGCAAGTTGCGGCCGATACGCCGGAAGACGAAGCCACGCAAAAAGAACTTTCCGAGCTTGCCCGCGCGCTGCACAACGCCGCGCCCGGCGCATACGAAAAACTTTCGGCGTTCGCCGCAAAGAACGCCACGAACGTTTGGGGCGCGCGCGCCGCGCTCGCTCTTGGTTATGACGAGTATATGAAGAACCGCTCGGGGCAGGCTGTGGGCTTGTTTGTGAAGGCGCAGAACGACACGCTGCTTCGCGAATACGCGCTGTATTGGACGGCGCAAGCGCAGCGCGCGCTGGGACGCAACGCGGACGCTTACAAGGTTTTGCAAACGGTTTTGCACGACTACCCAACAACCGCCATGCGCGAGCAAGTCCTGGAAGCTTTCGCGCCGACCGCGGTTCAACTCGGGCACGCGCAAGAAGCCATCGACGCGCTGGAGGCTTATTCCGGGACGGCGACAAAGCCCACGCTGCTTTTCGAACGCGCTCACGCTTATCAGGCTGCCCATCAGCTTGCGCGCGCGGCGAAGGACTATCAGACGGTCTTCTACAAATACCCTCTGGCCGACGAGGCCAAGCCAGCCGGCTCCGCCTTGTCGCAAGTAATGCACGCGCTCGGGAAAGAATATGCTTATCCCGGCGTGGAAATGCAGGAGCAGCGCGCCCAGGCTTTTTACGACGGGCACAAATGGAAAGAAGCGCGGTCCGAATATGAAAAGCTGCTCACCATGCTTAAAGATCCCGCGAATCCCGTCCGCCAGCGCGCGCAGCTTCGCGTCGCGGAATGCCGCGTGCAATTGAAGGGCTCGCCCACGCTGATTGGCGCGGTAAAGACGCCGGACCTTGAAGTGGACGCCGAGAGGCTCTACGCCCTTTCTCAGGCTTACCGGACTGCGAAAAAAGAAGCGGAAATGTTTACAGCTCTGAATACGCTGGCGCAGAGCTATCCGGTGAGCAAATGGAATGAAGATGGACTGATGGCGGCAGGGAATTACCATTGGGTGGAGCTCGAACGCGAGAAAGCTGCCGTCGCCTACCAGCGCGTATTGGATTCGTTTCCAAACGGGAAATACGCTTTCAACTGCGAATGGCGCATCGCCTGGGTCGCGTATTTGGATCGCCAACCCGATGCCGATGACCGGCTTACGAATTTCTTGTTGAAATATCCTGTGTCGTCCAATTCCGTCGATGCGCTTTATTGGCTTGGACGCAACGCTGAACGCAACGGAAATCCGGCGCGAGCGCGCAGTCTTTACAACAAAGCCGCTGAGCGTTTCCCGCTAACATATTTTGGCAACGCCGCGGCCGCTCGACTCGCCAAACTTGGTCCCGGTGAAGAGAATCCTCCAGAGTTTCTGGAGAAAATTCCGCCGCCGCCCTCGCTTCGTTCGTTTGATGAGCCGATTCCGGTTGCGGCCGGGGACCGCTGGGCGCGCGCGCAGGCGCTTCGCGCCATCGCTTTCGATTCCTCCGCCGAACAGGAATTGAAGAACGCGTATTTCGCCACTTCCTCGTCGCGCTTCTTGCTGGAAGCCGCCCAGGCGGCCTTCGATCAGGGCCACTACGGCGCGGGCATGGCGTATGCACGGATCGTTGTGCCGAACTTCGACTCACGGAAGTTCAACGACGTGCCCGTGACAGCGTGGAAAGCGCTCTATCCGCTTCCCTATGAGGATGCGCTGCGCCGTGAAGCCGCCAAGAATGATTTCGATCCTATGTTTGCCGCCGGGCTGATTCGGCAGGAATCCACGTTTCAGGCGGATGCCGTCTCGCACGCCAACGCCATCGGGTTGATGCAGGTACTTCCGAAAACGGGGAAGCTCCTCGCCCGGCAGCTCAGGGTCCGCTACACCAAGAACAAGCTTTTCGAGCCGGACTTCAACATTGAAGTTGGTATGGCCTACATTGCAAACCTGGTGCGCGAGACCGGCGCGCTGGAATACGCGGCCGCCGCCTATAACGCTGGAGAAGACCGCATCGCTGCTTGGAAGGCCGAGCGCGACTACGAGGAGATCCCGGAACTCGTCGAGTCCATTCCTTTCACGGAAACCCGCGAATACGTGCAAGTTGTCTTGCGCAACACGGAAGTCTACCGGATGATTTATGGGCAGCCGAGCGTGGCGACGCAGACCGCCACGGGTCACGCCCGCTGACGAATTATCCGGTTACAATCATATTTTGCATTTAAAGGCGCAGCTTGCCTCGGCTTTCTGCGCCCCGGAGATACGATTTCATTTTCTGAGAAGGTGCGATGACTGCTCCCGACCTCTCGATGGCGCAAATTTCACGGCGCATGCTTTCGGCGAAAGCCGAGCAATTCACCGAATCCGTTATTCGCGAAATGACCCGGCTGGCGATGAAGCACGGCGCCGTCAATCTGTCGCAGGGGTTTCCGGACTTTGCCGCGCCGGAGGAAATTAAGGAAGCGGCGCGCAAAGCCATCGCCGACGACATCAACCAGTACGCCATCACCTGGGGCGCGAAGCCGCTGCGCGACGCCATTGTCGAAAAATTTGAGCGCACCCAAGGCGTCAAGTACGACGCCGAGCGTGAGATCACCATTTGCTGTGGCTCGACCGAAGCGATGATGTCCGCCATGATGGCGATCATCAATCCCGGCGATGAAATTGTGGTTTTCGAGCCGTTCTACGAGAACTACGGTCCTGACGCGATTTTGAGCGGGGCCACGCCGCGCTTCGTCAAGCTGCGCACTCCCGATTGGTCTTTCGACGAAGAGGAACTCTCGGCTGCTTTTGGCCCGCACACCAAAGCAATTATTTTGAACACGCCGAATAATCCCACCGGGAAAGTCTTCACGCGAGCGGAGCTCGAATTCATCCGTGACCTCTGTGTGCGATGGAATGCCTACTGCATCACCGACGAAATCTATGAGCACATTCTGTACGATGGCGCCAAGCATATTTCCATGGCGTGCATCGACGGCATGCGCGACCGCACGATCGTCATCAATGGCTTGTCGAAAACGTACAGCGTCACCGGATGGCGCGTAGGCTGGGTGCTGGCTCCGCCGGAGCCGACGCAACCAATTCGCAAAGTTCACGATTTTCTGACTGTAGGCGCGGCAGCTCCGCTCCAGCAAGCCGGCGCGAGCGCGCTGCACTTTCCCCAGAGCTACTACGACAAGCTTGCCGGTTCCTATACAGCCAAGCGCGAACGTCTGCTGAAAATTCTCGAGCGCTCCGGCTTTACGGTGTTCAAACCGCGCGGCGCGTACTACATCATGACGGACATCTCGCGCTTTGCCGATCCCGATCCGGTGCGTTTCCGGGCTGATACGAAGGACGCGCGCTTCGCCAGGTATCTGGTCGAAACTATCGGGGTCGCCGTTGTCCCCGGCTCCAGCTTTTATAACAATGCGCAGGATGGCGCGTCGCAGGTCCGCTTCACTTTCTGCAAGAAGGAAGAGACGCTCCTCGCTGCCGAAGAGCGATTGTCAAAACTGCGGGCTTAGTTTCTCCTGTGTTAGAATCGTCGCCGTGTAGGCAATCGCGCGGGAGCTTCATGGCCAATCGACTTCAAATGATTCCGGAGAACACGCGCATGGAAGCGAACGGCGAAGGCGCGGCATTTGACATCACCGGTAGCGCGACACGCACGTTCCTTTGCCGGTTGACCGTGACGGATCAAATTGAGCAGGAATCGCTCGATGTGTCGATTTGGGGTTCAGCGGACGGAGAAACGTGGACGAAGAAGCCGCTCCTCAAGCTGCCTCAGCAATTCTACCGCGGCACCACCAAGCTGATCCTCGATCTCTCGCTGCGCCAGGAAACCAAATTTATTCGCGCCAGTTGGGAGTTGAACCGCTGGGGCAGGGTAGCGCCAACCCCCGTGTTCGTTGCCGGCCTGGAGCTAGAGGAAATTCCCCCTATGTCCCGGGAGACCCCCACAGCTCGAATCGCCCTTGCCACAAAATGACTCATGGCGCCGAATTTCTTTGCGTCGAATGGCGAATCCGACTGAGCAACTTTGACGGTCAGTCCCTCGCTTCTAAATTCCAAATAAGCTGTGTAATTTCAGGCGATTCAGGACATTTAGGGGTAGGTGGCTGACGGTCGGTTGCCCTGTGGTGGTTAGCCCCCTACCCCGCGAGTGGTCTTGCATGTATAGACGAGGTCAGGCACCAAATAGTTTCCTGACTGCTTGAAAATAATTTGTGGCCCTTCTGGGAACTATTCGCCCACAGGCACGGAATCCAAATACCGGGCCACCGCAGCCTTCCATTGAAATTTCTGCGAGATTGCTGCTTGCAGCGCCTGCGCCGCGGCCGGTTCGCCGTGGGTCAGGTAGGTCTGCTTCGGAGGGGCAGGCAGCGCCGTCAGCCAGCGCAACAACTCGCTCTTTCCGGCGTGGGCGGAAAACTGTCCCATCTCAATGATCTCCGCGCCCACCGGCACTTCCTGGCCGAAGATCCTCAGTGATTTCGTGCCTTCTTGCAGGGCACGTCCGCGAGTACCTTCCGCCTGGAATCCCGCCAGAATGACGGCGTTGCGTGCATCGGGCAGCCGCTGGACGAGGTGATGCAACACCCGCCCGCCGCTGATCATCCCACTCGCTGAGATAATGATGCACGGCACCTTGACATTATTGATGGCCTTGGATTCCTCGACGGACCGGGTCAGGTGGAATTCATGCACGTTCAGGGGATCGCCCTTGCCGTCGCTTCCTTCCTCGCGCGCGAACTCCAGGTCGTGATCCTCTTTGTGCTTCACGTACAAATCCGTCGCGCTGAGCGCCATCGGGCTATCCACGTAAACCGGCAAGCGCGGAATCCTTTGCTGGTCCTCCAGCTGCCGCAGGTAGTACATGAACGTCTGCGTCCGCCCGATGGCGAACGACGGAATCACGATCGACCCGCCGCGCTTTGCCACACGATCCACGATTTGCGCCAGCAATTCCGCGGGATCGCCTTCGGGATGCTCCCGATCACCGTATGTTGATTCGCAAATCAGCACGTCCGCGCTCGATGGTGGCGTGGCCGGATCTTTCAAAATCGCCTGGTTGTAACGTCCGATGTCTCCAGAGAACACCACGACGGTCTTCTTGCTGCCCTCGGTGACCCTTAACTCCAGGCTGGAAGATCCCAGGATGTGGCCAGCGTCGTAAGACGTCACGCGGAATTCCGGGCTGATGTCGAAGCTGCCGTTGCGGGGCATCATCTTGATGAGCTTCAGTGTGGGATCAACGTCCTCGGCCGTATATAACGGCTCTGGATTAGCGTGACGGCTGTCCTTATGAATCCGCGCGTGCAGCGTATCCTCTTGCTGCAAATGAGCGGAGTCCTTCAACAGAATAGTCGTAAGCTCAATCGTCGCAGGATTTGCGAAGATTGGCCCGCGATAGCCCGATTTCGCCAGCACCGGCAGCCATCCCGTGTGGTCCAGGTGCGCGTGCGTGAGAACGAGATAGTCGATCGTTTTCGCGCCGACTGGCAGCGGCTTGTAGTTGCGATCCTGCAGCTCCTGCGAACCCTGAAAAATCCCGCAGTCCACCAGCAGGCGTTTGCCCGCTGCTTCGACGAGATATTTCGAACCCGTAACGCTTCCCGCCGCGCCCAGAAAAGTGAGTTTTGCCATAGGTTCGTATTCTAAACGAACACTGTGGTCAGACAAGCTACTGGTCGTGGACGCAGCCTTTGCGCTCATGTAAAATGGTTTTCGTTGTTTCATCCCGGTGGGGCCGTGGCGCAGTTGGGAGCGCGCCTCGATGGCATCGAGGAGGTCGTGGGTTCGAATCCCATCGGCTCCACCAACTTACTTGTGTCCGGCCCGGAGACATGGGCGTTACACAACGTACCTAAGACATGGGTAACACTTTTGGGCCGAAAGGGTTTTCGAGTGGTTCGAGCACTCGCGTCTCCAGATCGAAATATCCAAGATCATAATCCATAAAGCTCACTAGCCAAATGTCGTGGACTTCTTTGATGCCCACGGCTTGGCCGGCGAAGACCGTGCTGAAGTTAATTTTTTGCGTCCCAGACAAATGCGACCGCGTCGGGTGACCACGATGGTTTTGTCGTGGAGGGGATAGTCGACGTCCGGCAGTCCGCTGTACACGCGCTGGGAAGGTTGGTAGACCTCCGCCGGGCACTTCATGTCCAGCGCCTCGTGCGGCCGCTGGTTGTTGAAGACCTCGATACCCGAGGAATACATTCCAAAGAAGCAGGATTCTGAGGTTGACAGGCATTCGCCACTGTATACAATATGCACGTTTTCATCTGCTCCCAACCTCTTGCACCAAGCTTCCCCCTTGGGGTGGGGGATGCAAGACTTCCTGGGAAGCAATTCTAAGTCCGAGGTGGCCCATGTCCCTTCCTGTCCCTTCCGGCTACAAATCCATTCTTAGTTCGATGATTCTCACGTGTTTGGTCGCTTTACTATGCTTCCTCGTTTTGCCACAGACGTTGACGGCGCAGGTATCAACTACTGGAAAGATAGCCGGCACCGTTACCGATAGTTCAGGTGCGGCAGTGCCGGGCGCGGCAGTTTCGGTTAAGAGCGACGCGCTTTTGGCCGCGCGCAGCACGCACACAGAAGCGGACGGCAGCTACTTGTTTGACCTGCTTCCACCGGGCAGCTATGAGCTGACCGTCACCGCTGCCGGATTCAGAACGCAGAGCCAGACGGGGATCGTGCTCACGGCGGGGTTCACGGCCACGGTCAATTCCAAGATGCAGGTCGGCGAAGTGACGCAGGTTGTCAAGGTTGAAGGGGAACCGGTGATCGATTTGCAAAACAACCAGACTTCGACGACGTTTGACCAGAATCTACTGCAAGAGATTCCGAGCGGACGCGACCCCTGGTCTACGGTCGCCCAAATGCCGGGCGCAACGGTCGGCACATTCGACGTCGCAGGCAACAACAGCTACCAGCAATCTGCCATGCAGGTGCACGGGAGCACCCAAGCAGAGCAGGTTTACAGCTATAACGGTCTGGACCTCAATTGGCCCGGTGCGAACGGCGGTTATACACAGTTCTACACCAATCATGACTCGTTCGATGAGTTTCAAGTGGTGGCGGACAACGCGCCTGCTTCCGTTCCCATTGGCGGAATTTACATGAACATGGTCACCAAGTCTGGCTCGAACCAGCTGCATGGCCTAGCTGCCGCCTACTATTTGACGGCTGCTACCCAGGCTGGCGTAAAGCAGCCAGTATTCCAAGGCTCGCCAGTGCCTACGGGCTCGCCTTTCGACATGACCCGGGACACTTCTACCAGCCTCGGCGGCCCACTCATGAGGGACAGATGGTGGCTATTCGGCTCTTATCGCCGTTACGACCTGAACCAGCGCATTCTCGCGGTGACCGATCAGGCAGGCAACGCCGTGAAAGACATCAATCATCAGACCAATACCGACCTGCGCAGCGATTTCCAGGTCAACTCGAAGAACAAGTTCAGCTTCATCTGGCTCTACAACGAGCAGAATCGCTTTTTCCGCCGGGACACCGCGTATCAGTTTGTTACTGCGGACGCCAGTTGGAAGCAAATTGAGCCTGCCTACATCTTGCAAGGACTGTGGACCAGCCAAGTCACCAATAACTTTTTGCTCGATTTTCGCGTCGGCTGGAACAAGATCATCTTCCCCCTCAGCTATCAGGCCAACTCGACAGGTCTCAACAAGCAGGACCTTGGATTCTCAACCGAGACAGGCGCAGCACCCAACGAATTTCAAAATCCGGCGTGGGTGCTGAAATGGTCCGCAGGCGGCTCGTGGTACAAGGCGAATTGGGGCGGCAATCACAATTTCCAATTTGGTTTCGAGTGGGGCGACAGCTACAACTCCTACATTAACAAAGTTAGTCAAGGCATCAACGCTATCTACAACGGCGGGACGCAGGCCTTCTCGACGCCCTTCGAAGTTGTGGCCTACAACACCCCAACGACTCAAAAGAACTATTTTCGGGATACCAGCTTCTACCTGCAGGACACTTGGGCTCTTAAACGCCACATCACGCTGAACCTCGGGATGCGCTATGACCGGTTCACGACCTACTTCCCGGCACAGACGACGGACTCTAATCTTACGTTCCCGCAGCTTTTCAAGGCTGGCTTTACGTTTCCAGCGTCGGGGGACCTGGTGGATTGGAACACGGTTTCTCCCCGTATAGGGGTAGCATTCGATCCTACCGGTAAAGGTACCTCCGTGTTGCGCTTCGGTTACGGCATCTACTACATCATGCAGGGAACGGGGCTGGCGGAGACATCGAACCCAAATGGACTAGTCACGTTAACTTTCCCTTGGGGACCTTTCTCTCCAGGTTGCACCCAATGTGACGCAAACAACGACGGTATTCCGCAACTTAGCGAATGGCTTCCCGCGGGAGCGAAGCCGATAAACTCGTCCGGAGGGGCGCAGATCAACCACAACATGAGCCGCCCTTATTCTGAGGAAATCAGTGCCGCATACGAAAGACAGCTGTGGCAGGACCTCCGCGTGGCCGCTACGTATTATTACCGTACAAAAAAGAACCTGTATGGGATCGAGAACACCGCTGTGCAACCTTCGGATTACACGCCGATCACGACGCTCCTGGACGATAACGGGGTTCCCCAGCCGATTACGAACGGCCTCACCGGGCAGCCGATGACGCTATTCAATCTGAATCCCGCCAAGGTGGGGCAGTTCAACATGTTGGTCACCAACATTCCGCAGCTCGACAATAATTCCTACAACGCTGTCGAGTTCACCGCGGTTAAGCGCTTGTCCCACAAGTGGCAAGTTCTCGGTGGATTCACAATTCAGCGCCAGAAGGGTATTTTTGGCCGTGGCTTCTCGGATGAAGCCACCGGTGACAATTTTACGGATCCCAACAACGACATTAACAGAAAGAATAACTATCTCAATCTTGATGCTACATATGTCTTCAAGGTGGATAGCACCTACGAGCTGCCATGGAAGTTCGGTACCAGCGTCAACTTCCAGCATTACACGGGCTTCCCGATTCTGCCAACCGAGACGTTTGGAGGCTTGACAAACGCTGGGGTAAACAAAGGGTTAAACCAAGGCTCGGAGACGGTTATTCTCCAACCAGCGGGTATCCAGCGTCTGCCCAGCGTGAACCAACTCAATCTGCGTTTTTCGCGCGAGTTTGTGCTGAATGATCGGTGGCATCTCACTCCGACTGTCGATTTCTTCAATTTAACCAACTCGCAAACCACTATTTCGGAGGTATCTCAGTGGAGTCCTCCCACTGGAGGGAGCTACTTGTTGCCTTCCCTCGCCATCAATCCGTTCGTGACCCGCTTCGGCCTGCGATTCACGTTTTAACGGCGCGGGCCTCGTTTGAGGCCGGCACTTTCCTATCCGGCGGGTTGGGCCTAAGATTGCGCCCACCCGCCGGTCTCGTGTTTAGAACTCAATTCTCAGTTTGTGTAGTGTGAGGGCGTTATGCCGAGATGGAACAAAGCGATTGGAATCATGGTTGGGATGGCGGTGATGTTTGCGGCCTCGGCCGCGGCGCAGAACAGCACGAAATCCTCCAAGCTGACCATCGAGCAATTGATTGAGATCAAGCATCCGTCCAACCCGGTGTGGTCTCCCGACGGCAAACATGTTGTCTTCACCTGGGATCGCGCAGGGGTTGGCAACCTTTATGTGGCCAATGCTGACGGCCATGGCCAACCCCAAGCGCTCACTTCGTTTCCCGAAGGCCAAGTGGAGGGCGCGTTCTGGAATGAGGACGGCGATACCGTTTATTTTCCACACGACGGCGATTTGTGGCAGGTCCCCGTTTCTGTGGGTATCCCCAAGCCGGTGTGGAGCAAGCAGGATCGTGGGACGGATATCGTCCCGTCGCCAGACAGCAGGCGCGTAGCGTTCGTACGGGGCAATCCAACGCCGAGTGAAGGGAACCAGCGCGGGAGCGACCTGATCATACGGTGGCTCTCCGACGGAACGGAATCAACCGTCGCGCACGATGACGTAAGCATTCGCGGTATCGTTTGGTCCCCCGACGGCGCATCCGTCGCCTACACCGGCGGTTCGAAGATCGTCCATCACGACGAGTCCCCAGCGTACTCCGGCGCAAAAATCATCTATCGAGTGTCGGAATACGTGCGGGGTCAAATGTATGCGTTGCGGCTCGCGGGCGGCAAACCGATCGCCATCAGCAAGCCCGGCGAGTACGGAGGTTTGGCTTGGATTGACCCAACGCATCTCGTATTCGACGGAGAATCCGAAGATTTCAAAAAATATTTCATTTATCTCGCTGACGCCTCGTCTGGTTCCACGCGAGCGATTCATGAAATAGACGAAGAAAAATTTTGGAGCATTCCCGACTGGGGCGAAGCGGGGGCGCAGCCGTGGCCCTCGCCCAACGGCAAGTGGATTGCCTTTCTCAGCGATCAAGACGGCTGGGACCATATCTATGTGATGGCCGCGTCCGGCGGGGACGCCGTCCAAATCACGAAAGGGCACTTTGAGGCTTGGCGCCCCGCGTGGTCACACGACAGCACGCGCATCGCCTTCGACGCGAACTTGGAAGACCACCCCGGCGACCGCGCCATTGGCATCGCCAGCATCGGCGATGATCCTGCGCGCGCAACCATCACTTACATCACAACGGGGCCGGGCACGAATATCGAGCCGCACTGGTCCGAGGGGGACGGGCGCCTTGTCTACCAGCACACCGACACGCGCAACAGCGCGGACTTTTTCACTATCGGCACCAACACTGGCGCACAACCAGTGAGGCTGACCGACTCGATGCCCGCGGGCATCGACCGCTCAAGATTTATCGAACCTCAGTTCGTGCACTATCTCGGACCCGACGGCCAGCAGGTTCCCGGCTGGCTCTTCGTGCCTAAAAACCTGGATCGTACAAAGAAGCATCCGGCGATTATCTGGATTCATGGGGACGGCGTGAATCAGAACTACGATGGCTGGCATGTGCAGCGGAATTATGCCGTCTACTACAGCTTTCACCAGTATTTGCTGCAGCAAGGTTATGTCGTTTTCGCCCCGGACTATCGCGGCAGCATCGGCTACGGCCGGGATTGGCGAAATGGCGTGTACATGGACGTCGGCGGAAAAGACGCCAAAGACGCATGGATGTCGGCAAACTATCTAAAGACGCTGCCTTACGTGGATAGTGACCGAATCGGTGTTTGGGGCTTGAGCTATGGCGGGTTTTTCACGCTCATTGCGATGACCGATCAGCCCAAGTTATTCCGCGCCGGTGTGGACGTAGCAGGCGTCGTTGACTATGTAATGTATTACTCGGACCCCTATCACGGCGATTGGACGGCCAGCCGTATTGGGACGCCGCAGCAAAATCCACAGGTCTATGCCAACGCCTCACCGATTTCCCACATCGATCGCCTCGAACGCCCTTTGCTCGTGCTTCACGGGACGTCCGATGTCAACGTGCCGTATCTCGAGTCCGTATGGCTCATTGACGAAGCCCTCAAGAAAGGCAAAGGCGAATTGCTTTCCTACATGATGTATCCGGGCGAATTCCACTATTTTACCAGAGCACATGTCTTGCTGGACGCGTGGCACCGGGTGGACGACTTCTTTGCGTTTCACCTGCAGGGCAGGATAAAGCAGCCTCGCTGAGTACTTCCCAACGAGACTGTGGCGGGATCTTTGAGCGGCACTTATTCGCTCTCCAGTCCACGACTATGAAGCATCTCAGTGCCCATGATATAAGCAGCGATTGGCTGACGGCGAATGATCGGGTGCGGCGACCTTCCGAGGAATTCGTTTTGTGACTTCAGGAGTGTAAGAAATCCTACTTGGCCGGAGGTTTTTCCGTGGCTCCAAATCGCAGCCGAAAATATTATTTCGCTCTGATCCTGGTCCTTGCGTGCGCGGTGGCGGGAAACGCACAATAGGAAAGTACTTCTCAGTAGATTGCTCGATAGTTTACGTCTTTCACCGCAAGTAGTTATGGAGAACGCACAAGCGCCATAAAGGGGCAACATCAAGTCGATGAGCCTAAGCGGTCAGCCCGCGCCGAGACGACCACTGGAGTTGGCCGTTGGATGACAATCCCAACACCCTTGATGCAATGACCTGTCAGGCATCTCAGTAAAGGATGCGGCAAGGGATCCGGGCAGGGAACTGCGACCGGCCACGTGCAATCTTCCATCAACCCCGGCGAAGAAACACGACAACCGCAAGCACAGTGAGCCGTGAAAACCGATTACAAATCGCCTCAATTACTCGCGGGGAATCTACTGCCCGTTTTATTCACAGATTATTCACAGAATTATGTTCAGGGTTCTGCTGACACGCCGCTGAATGTACCGTAACAGAAATAACACCAGCAAAAATACTAAGAATTTTAACACTGATAGTCATAGCTGACGGAGGGGTATCTACGCTTGCCATGCCTTCCGCGTGTTGTACGCCACACGGCGGCACCAAAATGGTGTCGACATCGAGACCCTCCGGCAGGAACTCGGACATTCGGATATCTCAACAACTCAGATCTACCTGCGCTCGGCGGACAGGAAGTCCGACAAGCATCGTGCCCGAATCAATGAGGCTGACAAGTTCTCGTTGCTGCCCGCAGGCGGACTCTTTGTCCGCCGCAGCGCTTCGTAAGCCTCCGAGCAATTGCCGCTTCGGCTGTCCCCAAAATTGACTTCTGGCCCGCGTCGGGGGTCCATCCTAGCCATAACTTCAGAGTTGCCCGTGATCCAGGCACAATCGCTAAGGGAACCAAGCAGACCCTTCACCTGTTGTCGACTACACTATCAACCTCGCGCGATAGGTCAGAAATTGAGCTTTAGGCCGAGCTGCAAGACGCGATTCGGCTCGCCGATGGCGATCACCGTTGCCGAGGACGGCAATGAAGCCGTAACGCAGCAAGTCCGCGCAAAAATGCTGCTGCGAATGCTGGGCGAACCGGATGTCGCATTCCGTGGGTTTTCCCAATTGACATGGTTCAAAACGTTGAAGAATTCCGCTCGGAACTGCAATTTAAAGCGCTCCGTAAGGCCGAAATCTTTCAGAAGGCCCGAATCCAAATTCCAGAAGTTCGGTCCCTGAACAATATTGCGGCCGTTACCTTGCTGTCCTGGCAGCGGGATGCAGAAATAGGTCTGCGTGCCAGTAACGTTGACACAGTTAAAGTTTGGGTCGGATGGGTTCGTGATGCGCTGGCCCGCGTTGTACATCACGGGGCCCTCCACGCCATTAATGAATTGCACGTGGCCCTTGTCTAATCGCCCTCTCACCTGAGCGTAACTGACGTGCGCCCCGTTGGCGGTAAGCGATCCGCTGGTGATGCTATAGGGTTCGCCACTCTGGTACGCAAAGATGCCGGTGTAGGACCAACCACCGATGATCTGGTTGGCCCAGCCCGGTGCCGACGAAGCAAGTCTCTTGCCTTTGCCGATCGGCAATTCGTATAGCAAGTTTGCCAGCAGCACGTGCGTATTGTTGAAGTCCGATAGCGCGCGGTCCAGGCGCCAGTTGTGGATGTCCGCTGGCGTGCGGCTGTTCGTCGTGCTTAGGCCGCCGCCAGTTGCGGCGCCAGTCGGATCCACGGACATGTCATCGATGGACTTGCTGAAGGTGTAAGAGAAGCCGAAATCCAGCCCCTGTTCAAACCGATGGCGCGCGGCGATGAACAAGCCGTGGTAGTAGGAATCGCCGCCAGAATCCTGGAAGAAAATTTGCCCGAATTGCGGATTCGGCCGGAAGAAATTGGCTGGGAATCCGTGAGCGGTGATAGCGTTCGCTCCCGTCAGCCCATCCGCAAAGTTAGCAAAATTGCCGATGTTATATGTATCGAAGTCGGCCGTCCTCCGGTTCAGATTGGCGGCACTCATCATCTGTAACAATAGAGTCGGCGACTGACCGGTTACCCCGGCCGGGCAGTTCGTCCCATCAGGCGTGCACCCCATTTGTCGGTTCTTCATAGCGATGTTGAACGAGTCCAGAAAGCCTGCGCCGTTAATGGAAACCTGGTTCAGATCATATGCTCTGTATAAATGCGTGCCGCGCTTTCCGATGTAGCCGATCTCCGCAACGAAATGTTTCGGGAGTTCCCGCTGAATGGTCAAATCCCACTCGTGCACTGAGGGATTCTTGAGATTCGCATCGAACGCGCCCACCGCCGGAGCCTGTGTCGCTGGCTGAGGGCCAGGGGACAAAGCCGCCGAAGGCGTAATCGTCGGTGTCGGCACGGTTACCGGAAAACCTGTCGAAATCCGCGCTCCGGGGTTGGCGACCAGAGCTGGGGGCACCACGCAACCGCTCGTTGCAGTGGCCGGGCCCTGGCCGGTTGTTGTGGCCGTAGGGATGTTTATCAAACAATTTTGCAAAAAGCCCGGTATCTTTCCCGCTATCGCCGTAACTTGGAATGTGGAAAGCGTGTCAAAGAGCCAGCCGTAACCGGCCCGCACCGAGGTCTTGTTGTCGGGCGACCAGGCAACGCCTACACGCGGCCCAACGGCACCAATATTGTCGTTCTTGAACCAACGGTCTGCTTTTGCGTACGTTACTGTCCCTTGTGACCCGTCCGGAAAAACATTGGGCACCAGGGCCTGCTTGGCGTTGTAGGGCGCGGGATTGTACTCCCAGCGCAACCCCAGATTGAGGGTCAGATTTGGCCGCAGCTTCCACTCATCTTGCAGGTACGAATCGTACTGGTGCGCGCGCGTATACACGGTCGCGAAATTGGTGCTTCCATAAGTGTTATTGCTGAAATTAGCCAGAAACGCCTGTTGGATGCGGCTTGGAATTCCTGCCAATTCGTCGATAGCCTGCTGAAGAAGGTTGATGTCGGTCGAATTCGCGCAGGTCGCGCACGTGGCCCCGCTGCCTGTCGTTGGAATGTTTGTGAAATTCCCTTGGCGGTTATTCTGGTTGAAGCGGATAATCGGAGTAACCACGCTGCCGCCGAAGAAGCCGCGGCTGTCATTGTGGATGTAGAACCGGAAGTTGATTCCCGCTCGAAGCGTGTGTGCCCCGTGAACCCACGTGATGTTGTCCACGAGCTGGGGCGTGGTGATCGCGCGTTGTGTGTGTGGCGAGAGACAGTACGGCGGGTCCACGTTCAGCATCGATCCCAGCACGCAGTCGTCAGCCCAGATGGGAACTTTCTGGGGGTTCGGAAAGTCCGGATTTGACTCCCCAAACGTGAATTGAAACGCGAAACGGTTAAACCCGGCCGTGAACTCATTCACTAACGTCGGCGAGAAATTGTGCCGGTAACTGATGGCCAGATTCTTGCCCAAGCGGTTCACCTCACCCAACGGCGGAAATCCGGGGTACACCTCAGGTCGCGCATTGAGGAAGTCGCCCTGCTTGGTATCGAAAGTATTTTGTAGCCACCGGACGAAGAGGCTGTCATTGGGACCAAAAGTGTGATCCACCCGCACGTAATAGTTGGGCCCTTTGAATTGCGAAGGCGGGTTCCAATTGAATCCTGCTTGATTGAGCCCATCACCCAGGTTGAACGCGTTGGCCGCCGGCAATTTGTTCATCAATGCCAGCACTGCCGGGTCTCCTCCGATTCCCTGGGGATCGTTCGCGAAAATGTTATAGGTGTCCACGCAGTTCCCAGTGATGGTCGTGCTGCACACTGGAACGCCAGGCTTCAGATTGCCGCTGGCGTCGACCAGAAGCGGCGAATTGCCGGTGACTGTTGTTCCGCCCACGTTGATCGCTCCCCGTACGAACCGAAACATCCCGTTTCGTGCCGGCGACGTATAGACGGTCGGCGCGCCAAAGAGAGCGATGCCCACGTTGGTGGCCGAGATAGGCTCGGTCTGCTTGATCTGGTTGTTCTGAAAGCTCCCGAAGAAAAACGTCTTATTCTTGACGATGGGACCGCCAACAGCAAATCCGTATTCGTTAAGTTTCAGGTCAGGGCGATTTCTGCCTTCGTAATTGCTGAACCATTCGTTTGCGTTGTAGTCCGTATTCCGATTGAAATAAAACACGGACCCGTGAAGCGAGTTGGTGCCGGGCCTGGTGGCCACGATTACATTGGCGCCGCTGTTGCGCCCGTCTTCCGCAGTGGCTCCCAGCGTGACGGTGCGGAACTCTTCGACGTTGTCGGGATTCAACCGCTGGATATTCCCTTGGGGGTTGGGGACCGTCGACTCATTGGCGTCAATGCCGTCAATCGTCACGTTATGGGCGCGGTCGCGCGACCCAAAGACGTGTGTCCCAGACCCGGCGCCGTTGGTGGTGCGCTGCACCACGCCCGGCTCGAGCGTCAGCAACGCCAGCGGATTGCGACCGTTCAGGGGTAGGTCCTGCACCTGTTTCGTGTCCATGACATCGCTCACGGTGGCGTTCGAAGTTTCTAGGCGCTGATAGTTCGATTCCACAACCTCCACACTCTCGCCGACAGCGCCTACTTTCAGCGTGACATCTACAACCAGCGGCGTGCCGACGGTAAGGATATTGTGCGTGCTGGTGAAGGTTCGAAAGCCAGCCATTGTTACTGTAATGCTGTAGCTGCCCGGCGTCAGTGAGGAGAACGTATAAGTGCCCGCGCCGGTGGTGTGCTGCTCAAACACCACCCCGTTGTCGTCGTTCTTCGCTTCTATTTTTGCGTTAACCACCATGGCGCCGGAAGAATCGGTCACGGCTCCTGTGATGGATGATGTGCTAACCTGCGCTGAAACGAAAGAAACACCTAAGAGCAGCAAAACCCCCGCCGTGGCGGCGTACTTTCTTGTCATGGAACACCCCCCGTTACTCGCAGAATGCATACAGTCCAAGTAGGCCTGAGCGAGGCAGCAACCTGACCTTGCAAACTACGAAGTTATTGGCCTATTTACTCTGCGAAATCGATTTAGTCAACCCCTTGATTCAGTTGAGTAAAGACATGCCAATATCGGCAAAGCGAGTCAGCTTAAAGCCCCCGATCGGGCCTCAAT
>Ga0209266_1000123_pt1 | contig 66090 bp, 55 predicted proteins | sample GraSoiAngelo_132_FD_185889 | JGI IMG/M metagenome (GOLD analysis project Ga0209266, IMG submission 185889) | Grasslands soil microbial communities from the Angelo Coastal Reserve, California, USA - 14_0929_02_40cm (SPAdes) (version 2) | ecosystem: Environmental > Terrestrial > Soil > Grasslands ...
CCGGCTGAACAGAAGTTGCGAAACGGTTGGACGAGATTCGTGCTGCGAACGGCGATGGAGGGGATCCTTCCGCCTGAGGTCCAGTGGCGCGGCGGCAAGGCCGACTTGAGTCCGAATTTCACGAGACAGCTGTTTCTGGGGAGCCGAGCCCGCCTCGAGGAACTCGGGGCGAACGGAAGACGACCGCTCAACAGGTTTGTCAATCAGGTCGCTCTGGACGACGCCGGGCGCCGTTTTCGCACCGGGCCCAACGAGGCGGATGCGCTGACCGCCTGGCAGTCGCTGACACTTGGTACCTGGCTCAATCGGGCACGAGCGAACCTCAACACGGAGGAACACCATGGCTACGCCATCGAAGCGCAACGAGCTGCCCGATGACGGGCAAAAAGGAAAAATCCCGTATGAGCCTCCCAAGCTCGTGGTCCACGGCACGGTCGAAGAGATCACGCAGAACGCGGGAGAGAAGGGTGCCGATGCCATCATAGGGTCAAACCTCTTGTGACGTCCACGGCGAGCCAGCAAGGCAGTCGAGGGCTTGGCCGAGCCAGGGACGTGGTCGTGCGGGTTCGGCCGGTCGAGAGCCGCGAGGAGGCCGATCACCGCGCCCTCACGGACGCTCGGTCACGGGCGAATTCGCGCGAGGCTTGGCTCGGGTGGCCCGGTGTCGGGCGCTTCCGGATCCGCGAAGGCCGCGAGATCGTGGTCGAGCCCGCGCCCAGCGTGGACGCCGGAACACTCCGCCTGTTTCTCCTCGGGCCGGTGCGCGCCGTCCTGCTGCATCAGCGGGGCTTCCTAGTCTTGCACGCGAGTGCCGTCGTGCTGGACGGAGGCGCGATCGCTTTCCTAGGGGCTGCGGGGTGGGGCAAATCGACACTGGCTGCGGCCTTAAACGCCCGTGGGCACCCGCTCGTGGCGGACGACGTCGTGGCGGTACGATTCACCGACAGGCAACCGCTCGTTCTCCCGGGAGTACCGGAACTGAAGCTGTGGCCCGACGCCGTCACCGCACTCGGCGAGGCCCCGCACGACCTAGCGCGACTTCGCCCGGAGTACGAGAAGCGCGCCCGGCCCGCGGGTGCCTTCGCCCCGGACCCCGTGCCGCTCGCACGAGTCTATGTGCTCGCCGAAAGTCTGGAGGGAACGAGACTGGAACCTCTCAAGCCCCACGACGCCCTGATCGAGTTGGTGCGTCACGCCTATGGGGCTCGCACGCTGCAACGGGCTGAGCCTGCGCGGCGCTTCAAGCAGTGCGCCGAGCTCGTCACGCGCCTACCGATCTGCCGGCTCGCCGTGCGCCGCTCGCTCGCGGCGCTGCCAGAGCTGGTGGAGATCATCGAGCGGGATGCGGCCGCTAGGCCCTGAATCCGAGCTGCTGCTGTGCTGCGCCCGCACGCGGCCGGACGACGGGACCGCCGAGCGGATCCGCGCCCTAGTATTCCAGCCGCTTGATTGGGACTGGCTGCTCCGAACCGCGCGTCCCCACGGCATGCTGCCCCTGCTCCACCGCCACCTCAGCGCCTCCCCTGAAAACATCCCCGCCCCCGTCCTCGCGGCGCTGAGCGACGGTTTCCAGGTCAGTATCCGACAAAGCCTTCGCCTCGTGCGCGAGATGGTGCGGCTCCTCGGCCGGTTCGCCGAGCGCCGTGTGGTCGCTGTCCCCTACAAAGGACCGACGCTTGCGGCGCGCTGCTACGGTGACCTCTCGCTGCGACCGTTCCGGGACCTCGATTTCCTGGTGCGACCGCAGGACCTCGCGCCGGCGCGCCAGGTGCTCGCCGCCGATGGCTACACGCCCTCACCCCCCCGCACACCGCGGCAGGAGGCAGCGATCCACAACACGTGGCGCGAAGACGCGTTCTGGCGCGACGCGGACGTTGTCGAGCTGCACTGGGCCTTCGCGCCGCGGGAGTTCCCGCTCCCGCTCAAGGTCGAAGACGTGTGGGCGCGGCTCGAGCCCCTCCCCATAGGCGGCACGCTGGTTCGCACGCCGTCCGCCGAGCATCTCCTGCTCGTGCTGTGCGCGCACGGCGCCAAGCATTGCTGGGAGCGCCTCGGATGGATCTGCGACGTGGCCGAGCTGCTGCGCCGCACCCCCGCGCTCGATTTGTCCGGGATGCTCGCGCAGGCGCGCTCCCTCGGCGTAGAGCGGATCATGCTGCTGGGACTGCGGCTCGCCGCGGAGCTGTTGGACGTGCCGCTCCCGGAAGACGTGGCGTGCCGGGCGCGGGACGACCGGGTCGTGGGCGCGCTCGCCGCGCAGGTGCGGGCCACCCTGTTTCGCCGCATGCCGACAGGCTCATCCCACTCCTGGGAGTCGCGGTTGTTCCACCTTCGGACGCGGGAGCGCTGGCGCGATCGGCTGCGCTACTGCGCCCGCGTCGCACTCACCCCCACCTCAGGCGACTGGGCGTGGCTCCGCCTGCCGGACGCGCTCTACCCCCTCTACTACGTGGCGCGTCCCATTCGGCTGATAGCGAAGTACGGCCCCGGCGGCTCACGGTACATACCGGTCCCGCCGTCGGGACGCCCGGGGGACCTCGCGCCCTGACCCGCTCTCCACATTGCGGAAAGCGAGAACCACGCCCGAGCGCGCCTAGCCGTACACCCGCTCCAGCGCCTCTCGCCAGCGCTCCTCGGGTGCGAGCGTCATTCTGGGACCACCGCGGCCAGCATCCGACAGAGCAGGGACATGGCGGCCGTGGTCCGTTCACGCCAGGCGCTGTCCCGCTGAAGGAGATCCATCCGGAGCCGATACTCGGTGTCGTGAAGTTGGGACTCGAGCGCCATCAGCCGCTGCTCCACCCGCTCCAAACCGGATAGCGAGTGCGCCGCCGCAGGCGATACCGCGAAGTCATGGAGAGTCATCGCGTGGCCTCGTGTTGGTGATCGTGCACGGTACGCTCGGCCTTTCCCCGACGCAACGGCACCCGCCACCCCAGCCTTGACTCGGCGCCACCGCCGAGCCGACATTGGGTCAGGCGCGCGCAATACTCGGTGCCCGCATGCAGTGCAATGGTTACGCCAGGGCACTCGGCAAACTAGACATTCGTGACCGGCCACCACTGGAGCGATTCATGCCGGTCACGGCGGTCCTGTCGAGGAAATTCTACGAGAAGTTTGGCGAGGACGTCACCAACGAGCTTGTGAACTGGTTCAACACGGTGGACGCTACCTATCGGGCTGAGCTGCGAGAACTCAACGAACTCAACTTCGCGCGCTTCGACGCGAAGCTCGGCCAGCGCCTCGCGGAACTGGAATCTCGACTCACCTGGCGGATGTTCGCATTCTGGGCCCCCACGGCGCTGGCCGTGATCGGCACCGGCGCCGGGGTGATCAGCCTGCTGCTCCGCCGATAGAGTCCCCCGCTACAACTTGATCCCCCGCCCGATCGCCGCCAGCCGGTGCCGAGCCATCCCCAGGTTCGCTCCCTCGCGGTCGAGCACGAGGTAGAGAAAGACCTTCAGCTCCGGCCCCACGAACCGGATCAGGTGATACTGCTTCCCCAGCGTGATCATCACGTCCTCGAGCGTGTCCTTCGTCCCCAGCGCGGCCATGACGCGTAGCTTGGCCCGCACGAAGTCGGCCGCGCCCGCGGCCGCGAGCTCCACATTCAACCGGGCGCTCCCGCCCGCCACGCCGAGGCTCATGCCGCTCCCGCCGTCCACCAGCGCCACGCCGAGCGCGCCGTCGATCTCCATCGCTTCGTCGAGCGCCTCCTGCAGGTCGGGGCGCGGCGGCGCGACCGGCCGGACCTCGTCCGCCGGCTCGAGCCCCCGCCCCCGCCCGCGCTCGTCCAACAGCCGCGCCGCCTCCATCAACACCTGCTGCAGCGGTTGGTCGATCGTGCGGTCGCGCGCCGTGCGCCGGTAGAAGATCTCGAGGCGGGGATCGGGCCAGCCCACCACTTCGTTCACCGCCGCCAGTCCCCGGAGCCGCCGCGTCTCGGCATGCACCAGGGCGCCGCTATCGAAATAGAGCCGCCCCTCCTCGTTGCCTGAGTGCACCACGATCAGCGCGGTCTTGCGCTCCACCTCGAGCAGCTGCAGGAACCCGAACAGCGTGACACCCGTGATCCGCCCCACCGTCGTGGGGCTGAGCGAGCGCTGCAATTCGTCGGCGAGCGCGGACAGCTCCACCGGCTTCGTGAACGTCGCCGCGATGCCGAAGCGCTGCAGCTGCTCCGCGAGCTCCGGCGTGATCCGCTGCCCCGTCATCACGGCGACCGGCGTGCGCACACCGCGCTCCAGCAGATGGCCCAGCAGTGTGAGGCCGTCCATCACCGGCATCTGCAGGTCGGTCAGGATGGCGTCCACCTGGTGCTCCCCGAGCAGCTCGAGGGCGCGCTCCCCGTGCTCCGCCGGCATGACGGCAAACACGCCGGTGCGGTTCAGCGCGCGGGTGAGCGCGAGACGAACGAACTCGTCGTCCTCGACGAGCAGCAAGGAGGTTGTGGTCAGGTGTCGACTCCGGGCATCAGGATATGCGAGGACGGGCGAGCTCGGCAAGGTTAGATTCCCCGCCATGTCCCGGCTCTGCGCCCTGCTCCTGCTCGCCGCCGCGTGCGAGCGCACTTCGCAAGCCCCCGCACCTGCGACACGCCTCATGGTGAGCCCGGCGTGGGCCACCGTGGCGCCGGGCGACACGACCCGGCTCCACGCCGCCACGCTCGGCCCGCAAGGCGACACCCTCGCCGTGCCCACGACCTGGGCGAGCGCCGACCCCACGGTCGCCACCGTGGACTCGGCCGGCCTGGTCCGCGGCCGCGCCCAGGGCGTCGTGACGATTGAAGCAACCGCGGGATTACTCGCCGCCCGGATCACCGTCGCCGTCGAGCCGGCGGTGCTGCTCGGCGCCGGCGACATCGCGAGCTGCACGTCCCAGGGCGACGAGGCGACCGCCGCGCTGCTCGACACGCTGCCCGGCGTCGTGTTCACCGCGGGCGACAACGCGTATCCCGACGGGAGTACGTCCGATTACTCGGGCTGCTACAACAGCTCCTGGGGACGTCACAAGCCGCGCACGCGCCCGGCGCCGGGCAATCACGAGTACTACAGCGCCGGCGCGGCGCCTTATTACGCGTACTTCGGCGCGCTCGCGGGCGACTCCGGGAAGGGGTACTACAGCTACACCATCGGGACGTGGCACATCATCTCCCTCAACAGCAACATCCCCGCGACGCCCGGCTCGCCGCAGGAGCAGTGGCTCCGTGCCGATCTCGCCGGGCACCCGGCGCGCTGCACTCTCGCCTACTGGCACCACCCGCGCTTCAGCTCGGGCAGCGAGCACGGCAGCACCCCGGCCACCCAGCCGCTGTGGCAGGCGCTGTACGATGCCGGCGCCGATGTCGTCGTCTCGGGCCACGAGCACGACTACGAGCGCTTCGCGCCCCAGACCGCCGCCGGCGCGCTCGACACGGCGCGCGGCATCCGCGAGTTCGTCGCCGGCACCGGCGGCATGAGTCACTACGCCTTCGGCCCGCCCATCGCGAACAGCGAAGTGCGCGACAACACCACGTTCGGCGTGCTGCAGCTGACGCTCAAACCGGGCGGCTACGACTGGCGCTTCATTCCGGTGGCGGGCGGGGCGTTCAGCGATGCGGGGAGCGGGAGCTGCCACTAAGGGTCCTGCGGGGAGTGGAAACCACCGATGGGGGGACCGCCACCTTAGGAAGGATGGAAAGGCGCGGACCCGAAACCCGGTCGGCCAGCTCCTCTTGGCCCACTCCCCGCAGCTATCGCTCCAGTCCGCAGGAATCAGGCCGTGGCGCACGCTGGCACGCGGCGCCCGCTCGCCCCGGCGGTACTGTCAAGCTCCAGTGCAGTGTCGCAGTACAGCCACAGGTCCGCCGGGCACATGGCGCTCCGCAACGCCGAATTGGTCAGGAGCGGGGGAGCGGCGTGTGGCACCCGGCTTGCGAGAACGCACGCCCATGGCGCGCACGACAGCAGTCCTGCTGGCTCTGGCGGTCGTTCCTGCGGCCGCGGCTGCGCAGCGTCTCGCCCCCCCCCTGCCAACGCTCCACGTGGGTGCCACCATTCCGGCGCGCGTGTCCTGGAGGGCGTCAGACGTGGCGCTGGCGGGCGCGTTCGTCGTCGCCCTGGCGATCGACGCCGCGCAGACGCGCTCCATCGCCCAAGGTGGGTGGCAGGGCTACCGCGAAATGAATCCCATCCTGGGGCCGCATCCCAGCGTCGGGCAGGTGAACACCTATACCGCCGTGGCCGGCCTGACGGTGCTCGGTGCCGCGGCCGTGGTGCCCGCGCGCGTGCGGCCGTGGCTGCTCGGCGTCGCCCTCGCCGTCGAGACGTTCACGATCGCCGGCACTGTGCGGCAGGGTGTTGCGCTGAGGTTTCCCTAGCGAGCGCTGAGGACAGGCCCGGGGCCGCTATACTTCTCCGCGCCATGGCCCCCCCTCCCCGCCGCGCCTTCCTCGCCACCGCCGCGGGCGCGGTGGCGGCCGCCGCTCTGGGCGACGGGTTCCTCGTCGAGCCCACAGCCCTCGAAGTCACACACCACGACCTGCCGGTGCCCGGCCTCGCGCCCGCGCTCGCCGGGCTGCGCCTCGCCTGCGTCGCCGACGTGCACCTGCACCGCGGCGTGCCCGCGCCCGCCCGCGCGGCCCTGGCGGCGCTGGCGCGCGAGCGACCCGACGTGGTCGCCCTGATCGGGGACATCTGCAATCAGCGGAGCGACCTCCCCACCCTCGTCGCCTGGGCGCGCGAGGCGCGCGGCACGACTGCGACGGTCGCGACGCTCGGCAATTGGGAGCACCACGCGGGCATCGACCGCGCCGCGGCCGAGCGGGCCTACGGATACGCCGGGGTGGAGCTGCTGTACAACTCGGTGGCGCGCGTGACGCGGGGCGGCGCCGGCCTGGTGCTCGTGGGCATCGACGACCCGGTGCGGGGCCATCCCGACCTCGGGGCGGCGCTCGCGGGCGTCGGCACGGCCGAGCCGAGCATATGGCTGATCCACGGTCCGGGGTACGTGGACGCGGTGGCGCCGGGCACCGCGCCCCGCCCGGCCGCGGTCGTCGCCGGGCACACCCACGGCGGCCAGATCCGGCTGCCGTTCTACACGCCCTACACGCCACCCGGCAGCGGCCGCTTCGTCGCAGGCTGGTACGGTGACACCGTCGCGCCGCTCTACGTGACGCGCGGCATCGGCACCGTCGGCATCCCCGCGCGGCTCTTCTGTCCGCCCGAGCTGCCCGTGTTCACGCTGCGGCCGGCGTGAGGGCGCGGCTGAAGCCGCGGCTCGGTGTTCACTCAGCTCCGGGCCCGCGACGCCGGCCCGGGCGTGTCAGGGCACGATGTCGACGGCGATCCCCGCCCGCCGCAGCCGCCCGAGTAGCGGCGCTTCCACCCGCGCCGTCACCTCGACCACCCCATCCACCTGCACTTCGGCCATCACTTCCGAGTCGCGATGCAGCGAGGCGAGGAGCCGCCCGTCCCCCACCGGCACACGGATCTGGGCGATGGGGCGGAGGGCTTGGGCCGATGTGCGGAGCGCGGAGCGGAGGGCGTCCACCCCACCCCAAGTCGGAACGCGGAACGCGGAACGCGGAACAGAACACGTGAGCACCGAGTGCGGGTAGCGCTCCCGCACCTGAGTAAGAAACGCCTCGGGGTCCGGCAGTAAGTCGGCCTTGTTGAACGCGTAGATCACTCGTTTGCGGTCGGGACTTGCATTACTGTTCCGCGTTCCGCGTTCCGCGTTCCGCGTTTCTCTCTCCGCGTTCTGCATTTCTCCATCCACGACCTCCACCTGCTCCTCCCACGTCGGATGCGCCGCGTCGATCACGTGCAGCAGCAGGTCCGCCTCCCGGGCCTCCTCCAGCGTGGCGCGGAACGAGGCGACGAGATGGTGCGGCAGCTTGCGGATGAACCCGACGGTGTCCGTGAGGCGGAAGCGGTAGCCGCCCCCGACGTCCACCTCGCGGGTGAGGGTGTCGAGCGTGGCGAACAGGCGGTCCTCGACGAAGATGTCGTCGCCCGACAGGGCCCGCAGCACGCTCGACTTGCCGGCGTTGGTGTAGCCGACGAGCGCGGCGGACGGGAGGTCGCGGCGCCCCTGGCGCTGGTTGGCGCGATGGTCGGCGACTTCCTCGAGCCGGCGCTTGAGACCCGAGATCTTGCGGCGGATCGCACGGCGGTCCGTCTCGAGCTGCGTCTCGCCCGGCCCCCGCAGACCGATGCCGCCCCGGATGCGCGACAGGTGGGTCCACATGCGCGTGAGCCGCGGCAACAGGTACTCGAGCTGCGCCAGCTCGACCTGCATCTTCGCCTCGGCCGAGCGGGCGCGCGTCGCGAAGATGTCGAGGATCACTTCGGTGCGGTCCATCACCCGCACGCTGAGCGCCTGCTCGAGATTCTGTCCCTGCACCGGGGAGAGCGGCTCGTCGAACAACACCAGGGTGGAACGCGCGTCCCGTACCACGCCCTTCAGCTCCTCCACCTTCCCCTGGCCAAGGTAGAGGTTCGGTGTGGGGGCTTCGACCCGCTGGTAGGTCCGGCCGACGACCTCGGCGCCCGCCGTGTCGGCGAGCCGGTCGAGCTCGTCCAGGTGCTCGTCCACCAGCCCCGCGTCCTCGGACCCCTTGCGCGGGGCGCCGACGAGAAAGGCGCGCTCGACGGGTGGTTGGATGTCGATCAGCTGGCGGATGCCGCGAAACCTCTCGCTCAGGATCCAGGAGTAAAGGTAATGGGTCCTGTCAACCGCGGGGGCGCCGCCCCGGTCGGGTGCGGCGCGGTGGCTCCGCGCCCGGCTCCGGGCAGGGCGGCAGCGTGAGCACGAAATGGAAGCGGGCGCCCCATCCCGGTCGCGTCTCCACCTTGAGCTCGGACCCCATGGCCGCGAGCAGCTTCCGGCACATCGTAAGCCCGAGCCCCGTCTGGGAGAACGAATAGCCCGGTCGGCCGACGGCCGGGCGCAGCGGCTGATACAGGCTCTCGACCACCTCGGGGGCGATGCCCTTGCCGCTGTCCCGCACGGCGAACTCGACCTGCGACGGGCCGAGCTCTTGGGTCACGATCTCGACGTACCCCGCCTCGGTGAACTTCAGCGCATTGGTGGTGAGGTTGAGGAGCACGCGACTGAGCGCCACGGGGTGACCGAGGCGGTGGTCGCGGGTGGGCGGCAGCACCCGCACCGCGAGCTGCTTCTCCTCCGCGATCGGCCGCACGATGTCGCGCACCGACTCGAGCGCGGCCGCGACCGAGAACGGAACCGGCTGCTTCTCGACCAGCTCGTCGCCACCCCGGGCCAGCTCGATGAGGTCGCTCGCGACGGAGCTCAGCCCCAGGGCGGCCCCGTAAATGAGGGCGAGCTGGCGCCGCTGCATCTCGTTCACCGTCCCGCTCTGCCCGCGCTGCAGCGTTTCCGCGAGAAACAGGATGGAGGTGAGGGGCGAGCGGAGATCGTGCGCGACGTCCACCACGATCTCCAGTCCGTTCGGACCTGCGAGCCGCGACGTGAAATCCTGCAACCAGTCGGGCTCGATCGCCACGCGGACCCGCTCGATGGCGGTGAGCGCCGCCAGGACCTCGGCGGGCGCGGCGGCGGCGGCGGACCAGCTCTGGATCACCTCGGACCGCAGCAGCTCGAGCAGGCGCTGGCCAAGCACGGAGCGCGCCGGGGTGTCGACCACGATCTCGCCGGCGACCTGTTGCCGATGCACGCCGAGGGCGAGCGCTTCCACGATCTCGAGGACTTCGCCCTGGGCCTTGCCGCTCTCGCGCTCCCACGCCGTCACCACACGTCGCGCGGCCGCCTGGAGCAGCGCCGACGGCACGGCGGCGAACCGCTCTGCCTGCGGCGCGGGCGGATACGAGCTGCGGCTTAGGTTACGGGGGGCAGACAGCGGGCTGGGGCTGGGTCGTGTAGTCATCCGCACGGGTTCGCAAGGGCGCGCCGTAAGTTGCACGCCCCACTGCGATCCCGCTAGACGCGAGAAAAGCCCGCCGTACCGGCCTGAAACGGTGCCCCGGCGGCCGTCACTCGTCGAACCGGCGGATGCGCGCGGCGCGCCCGGCTGCGCGCGTCAGCGCCAGGGCCCGGCTCGCCCGCCCCAGCAGGCCCTCCGGCTCGACCGGCGTCGCGTGGGCGTCGCTCACGGCGAAGTAACCCGCGCGCACCTCGAGCGGCGGGGTGGCCTCGCCCGGCTCGGGTGACTCATGCTCGATGGCGGCGCTCAGCCGCCGGGCGAGTTGCTCCGCGCCGACGGCGTCCGTCGCGGGGGCGAGCACCGCGAACTCCGTCCCGTTCCACCAGGCGATCGTGTCCGAGAGGCGCCCGTGGGTCTGGAGCGCCTGCGTGACGCGGGCGCGGATCGCGGCGCGTGAGCGGCGGGGCTCTTCCTCGCCTGCTGCCGCCGCCCCGAGATCGGCGCTGAACAGCACGCACGCCAGCGCGGCGTGCAGCCGCAGCGCCTCGGCGACGACCTCGCGGGCCCGACGCCGCAACCCGCGCCCGTTGTACAGGCCCGTCGCTTCGTCGATGAGGACGCCGGCCCCGGCCCGGTCCGCTTCCCGTTTCGCGCGCACGTAGCCGTCGAGCTTCAAGAGCAGCTCCTCGCCGTCGAGCGGGAAGCCGAGCAGCTCCCACGCGCCGGCGCGCAGCCAGCTGAGGCGCCGCTCGCGCGTGACCGTCGCCGCGCTGACGCCGAGAATCGGCGTGGCGGGCGACACCGCCGGATCACGACGCAGCTCGCGACACAGCTCCTCGCCGCTCGGCTGCTCCAGTTCGACCGCAATCAGGATGACGTCGGGCTGCGCGCGGCGCGCGCCCTCGCGCGCATCGGCGGCGGTGGCCGCGCGCAGCACCCGATAGCCGGCGGGCTCGAGCACGCTGGCGAGGGCGCGCGTCGCCCATTCGTCGGGAGAGACGATGAGCGCGAGTCCGGGCGACGACGCTGCGGGAGTAGCCACGGTGTTCCTCAGGAGCGCAGAGGCAATGGTAGTGCCAGCACGGGGGGCGCGCCCCGACCGCGGCTACACGATTCGGCTGCGGGGGTTCCTTAAAGGATGGGTGTGGCGCGGGAGCGACGATACTGGGCCTTCCCCGGGGTGCACACCTGGGAGAAGTCCCAGGTCAGGGAGTGATCAGCCCTTCGCGGATGGCGTAGCGCACGAGCCCGGCGGTGTCGTGGATGTCGAGCTTGTCCATCACCCGGCCGCGGTGAAACTCGGCGGTCTTGACGCTGATCTGCAGCAGGTCGGCGATTTGCTTGGACGACTTGCCCTCGGCGACGAGCTGTAGCACCTGCCGCTCCCGCGGGCTCAACGGGCCGCCCGAGTTGGCGTGTGCGCCGGTCACGGCGTCGATGAAGCCTTGCGACACGCCGGGGCTCACGTACAGCCCGCCGCGCTGCACGGTGCGGATCGCATCTTCCAGGTCGTCGATGCCCTGGGACTTCATGACGAAGCCGCGCACGCCCGCCTGCAGCGCCTCCGGCACGAAGTGGGCGTCCTCGAGCGCCGTCAGCAGGATGACCCGGGTCGCGGGGCTCATGCGGCAGAGCTCCCGCGCCGCGTCGACGCCGTTGAGGAGCGGCATCGCGACATCGAGCACCGCGACGTCCGGGCGCAGCCGGCACGCCGCGTCGACGGCGGCCCGGCCGTCGGCGGCCACACCCACGACTTGGAAGCCGTGGCGCTCCAGCAGGGCCTTCAGGGCCTGGCGCACCACCTCATGGTCGTCGGCCAGGAGCACGCGCGGCGGCATGCCGCGCTCAGGCAAGACGCTCACAGGGCGCGAAGGCTATCGTGGGAGGGGGAGCGACGCAAGCGTTGCGCTCAGTCCATGCTCGCTCCGTCGCACAGCACGGCGACGATCCGCGCCGCGGTATTCCCGTCCCAGCGCTCGATCGTGGGCGGCGGCATGCGGCGTCGCCCCCACAGCTGCCGCGCCGCCTCGCACAGCGCGTCGCGCCGGGCGGCGACGAGCCGGTTGGTGCCGGCGCTACAGGTAATCGGGCGCTCGGTGTTGGGACGCACGGTCAAGCACGGGATGCCGAGGTAGGTCGTCTCCTCCTGGAGCCCGCCCGAGTCTGTGATCACCGCGTCACTCCCCAGCACCAGCTGCAGCATGTCCACGTAGGACACCGGGTCGAGCAGCGCGAACCGATCGGGGCGGGGCGGCGTCCACGCCATCCCCTGCAGGCGCGCGCGGGTGCGCGGGTGCACCGGGAACAGGATGCGGCGATCGCCGCTGAGCTCCGCCAGCGCGTCGAGCAGCTGGCGCAGCGTGGCGGCATCGTCCACGTTCGCGGGCCGGTGCAGCGTCACGACCACGTACGGCCCGGCCGCCGCGCCCGCCGCGCCCGCCGGTCCCGCGCCGTTGCGCCGCCGCGCCTCCGGCAGCAGCGCCACCAGCGAGTCGATCATGATATTCCCCACGAAGTGGACGCGCTCCCGCGGAATCCCTTCGGCCAGCAGGTTGTCTCCCGCATCGCGCGACGGCGTGAACAGCAGGTCGGACAAGCGGTCGGTCACCACGCGGTTGATCTCCTCCGGCATGGACCAATCGCGGCTCCGGAGACCGGCTTCCACGTGCCCGACGCGAATCCCGAGCTTCGCGGCCACGAGCGCCGCCGCGAGCGTGGAGTTGACGTCGCCGTACACGAGCACCACGTCCGGTCGGGCCTCGAGGCACACCGGCTCGAGCCGCTGCATCACGGCGGCGGTCTGCTGGGCGTGCGAGCCTGCGCCGACCGCGAGATTGCAGTCCGGCCGGGGGATGGCGAGGTCCCGGAGGAAGGCGTCCGACATCTCGGGATCGTAGTGCTGGCCGGTGTGCACGATCAGGTGCCGCACGTCGGCCCGGCGCGCCAGCTGGCGGGCGAGGGGCGCCAGCTTCATGAAGTTGGGGCGCGCGCCCACCACCGAGAGGATCGTGCTGGGCGCCCGCCGCCCGCCCATCAATGAATCCGGCTGATGGTGAAGGCCGCCGCGGTGACGCTGACGAGCAGGCCAAGGATCTGGAACGCGCGGTCGCCCCCGACCCGGCCGGCCGGCACGACCACGCGGTCCCCCGCCCGCAGGTTCAACTGGTCGAGCGACGCGCCCCGCCCCAGCGCCTGCTGCAGTGGCGCACCGCTCCAGATCTCCGCGCCGCCGCGCTCGACGCGCATGCCGGCCACCTTCGCTTGCGGCAGCAGCCCGCCGGCGATCCCCATCACGTCCGCGAGGGGCACCTCCGGCGCGACGGCGTAGAAGCCGGGCTTCGCGACGCTGCCGTCCACCAGGATGCGGATGAGCGGGCGCGCCTCCACCACCGGGTCGCGCACGTAGCGCGCCAGGTGCTGCTCCAGCCGGTGCTGTAGCTCGGAGCGCAGCACGCCCGCGAGCGGCACCGCGCCCAGCTGCGGGAGGCCGAGCATCGGTCCCTCTCCGACCGCGAACGTGTCGGTGAGCTCCCGCTCGCCCTGCACCCGGACGAAGATCCGGTCGCCCGGCTCAAAGTCGCCGCTGTCGAGTCGCGTGCGGAGCAGCGTCACCACCGCCCCCGCGTGCGAGTCTTGCCGGGCCCGGACGAGCGCCTGCTGGAGCTGCTCGCGGGTCGCCAACGCCGGACCGACGTCGCGCGCAGTGAGACCTTGCCCTGCCGCGGCGCCGGCCGCGGCGAGGAGGACGAGCGGGAGGACGAAGTACGAGACGAGGCGCATGGCTACTCCACGGTGACGCTCTTCGCGAGGTTGCGCGGCCGATCGACGTCGCACTGGCGTCGCACCGCGATGTGGTAGGCCAGGAGCTGCAACGGGATCACGGTCAGAATCGGGGAGAGGAGCGGGATGGTCTCCGCCACCCGGAGCTGGTGATCCACCAGACCCGCGAGGTCGCCATTCCCCTCGGTCGTGACCGCGATGAGGCGACCGCCCCGCGCCCGTACCTCCTGCATATTGGACACGACCTTCGAGTACACGTCGTCCTTGGGGGCGACGAACACGACGGGCATCTCGGCGTCGATCAGCGCGATCGGCCCATGCTTCATCTCCGCCGCCGGATACCCCTCGGCGTGGATGTAGCTGATCTCCTTCAGCTTCAGCGCGCCCTCGAGCGCCACCGGAAAGCTGACGCCGCGCCCGAGGTACAGGAAGTTGCTGCGGTCGCCATAGGCGTCCGCGATCGCGCGCACCTGCGGCTCGAGCGCCAGCACGCGACTGATGAGGCTGGGCAGCTGGGCGAGGCGGCACCCGATCTCTTGCCCGGCCTCGACGGACAGCCCCCGTTGCCGCCCGAGATACAACCCCAGCAGCGCCAGCGCGGCGATTTGCGACGTGAATGCCTTCGTCGAGGCGACGCCGATCTCCGGACCCGCGTGCAGGTAGATCCCGCCGTCGGCTTCGCGCGCAATCGTGCTCCCCACGACGTTGATCAGGCCCAGCACGCGGGAGCCGGCCGCCCGCGCGGCGCGCATGGCCTCGAGTGTGTCGGCGGTCTCTCCCGACTGGGAAATCGCCACCGTGAGCGTCCCCGGCAGGGAGAGCTGGGTACGGTACCGGTACTCCGACGCGTACTCGACGGCCACCGGAATGCCGGCCAGCGCCTCGATGATGTGGCGACCGACCAGCCCCGCGTGCCACGAGGTTCCGCACGCGATGATCACGATGCGCTGCAGGTCGGCGCACGCCTCGGGGGGAAGGTTGAGGCCGTTGAGTCGCGCCATCCCGTCCTCGAACAGCAGCCGCCCCCGCAGCGTGCTCCGCACCGTGTCCGGTTGCTGGCAGATCTCCTTCAACATGTAATGCGGGTAGCCGCCCAACTCGACCGCTGCGAGGTCCCAGGCGATGTCGTCCACGGCGCGGAGCTGCACGTGCGAGTCGCGGTCCACGACGTAATAGCGGTCCGGTGTGAGGACCGCGATGTCGCCGTCGTCCAGATACACCACCGAGCGCGTGTGCTCGAGAATGGCCGACGCGTCGGACGCCACGAAAAACTCCTCGTCGCCCACCCCCAACAGCACGGGCGACCCCTGCCGGGCCACCACGACCTTCCCCGGCTCGTCCGCGGAGACGACGGCCAGCCCGTACGTGCCGACTACGCGTTCCAGCGCCGCGATCACCCGCGCTTCGAGGCTGCCGCCGGGGGCTTCCTCGATCAGATGGGCGAGTGTCTCGGTGTCGGTCTCGGTCTCGAAGCGGTGGCCGCTGTTCGCCAGGGCCGCCCGCAGCGCGTCGGCGTTCTCGATGATCCCGTTGTGGACCAGCGCGACACGCCGGTGACAATCGACGTGCGGATGCGCGTTGCGCTCCGTGGGCGCCCCGTGCGTCGCCCAGCGCGTGTGCGCGATGCCGGTCGCCCCCTGGACCGGACGGCGCGCCACGAGCGCCTCGAGCGCGTCCACGCGGCCCGCGAGTTTGCGCGTCACCACGCCGCCGTCGACCTGCACGGCGAGCCCCGCCGAGTCGTAACCCCGGTACTCCAGGCGACTGAGCCCGCGGAGCAGGATCGGCGCCGCTTCGCGACGCCCGGTGTAGCCGACGATGCCGCACATGTCAGGCGCCTCTCCGACGCGCCACTTCCAGGAGCGGCCGCGCCTGGCCGGTGAGCCCGAACCGCGCGAGCTGCGACTGCTTGCGAAGCAGCCGCTCGGCGACATCCTCCCCGGTGAGGATCGTGCCGCAGGAGGCGCACAGCAGATTCCCGAGGCGATGCGCACCCCACACGCGGGCGGGAGACGGCGCCGCATGACGCACTCCGGTTGCGGAGGAAGCGATCTCACACCGGCGACACAGCATGCGGAGCACCGGGCCTTCAAATTCCGGGCCGGGTGGTGGTCTGCTCGGCAGCCGGCGGCAAGCCACTGCGAGCGCACGAGTTAGAACACGAACGCCGGGGCCGGCACCGCCCCACACCCGCCCGCGTTGCAGTTAGGTGGCAGGCCCCGGTCCGGCTGTGGGCGCGGAGCAGCAGTTTCGCGTTTCCGGTACGGAGCGGGCCCGACCAGACGCGGCCACGACGACCGCGCCAGGGTCTCCCGCGCGCGCACGAGTCCTGCAGCGGCAGCGGGCGTGACTCGTGCGGTCCGCCGGACTCCCCCACGCTAGCACGGCCCCCCATGCCCGACGCAGCGGGGGCCGCTCGCCCAGCGGTGATCCTGATCGCGACCAAGCAGGAATGGGCCACGCGGTCGCTCGAGAGCATCCTCGCTCCTCGGGGCTACGTCGTGCTCCGCAGTTACACCGCACGTCGCACGCTGGAACGCGCCCTGCGGGACCGCCCTGACATCATCGTCCTCGATGCGCAGCTCCCGGACTCGAACGGTGACGACCTGTGCCGCGCGCTCCGCACGCGGCACATCGTCGGCGACGGCACGCCGATCCTGCTCACGTTGCCCCGTCCCGCGACCCGACACGACCGCGTCGCCGCCCTGCGCGCGGGCGCCTGGGGCTGCCTCAGCGAGCCGTTCGATGCGGAAGAGGTGCTCGCGCTGATCGGCACCTTCGGGGCGGCGAAGCTCGCTGCCGATCGCGCCCGCGTCGCCGGGTTGGTGGACGAGGAGACGGGTCTCTACAACGTGCGCGGGCTCACGCGGCGCGCCCGGGAGGTCGCCTCGCACGCATCCCGCGCCCACGCGGCGCTGGCCTGCGTGGTGCTGGCGCCCGACGCGGAGGTGCGGGAGCCGGACGTCGCGCCGGGCGATCTGCCCCCGACCGTCTTGCAGCACGTCACTCGCGCGTTGAAATCCGCGGGGCGGCGCTCGGACGTGGTGGGGCGCCTGGGTCCAAGCGCGTTTGTCGTCGTGGCCCTCGATGCCGATGCGACGCAGGCGCGGCGGCTGGCCGAGCGCCTCGGGCAGGCCATCGTCGGCGGGGTCGACCCGCCCGGGGAGCCGCCGCCGTTCCGGTTGCAGGTGGGCTGTCACGGGGTGGCGGATTTCCACGCGGCGACGATGGACGCCGTCGAGCTGATCCTGCACGCGACCGCCGCGCTGCGGAAGGCACGCACCGATCCCGCGGGGGGCTGGCTGCGAAACTTCGACGACGGCGGCCCCGCGCCTCGGGCAGGCTAGAGGACTCCCCGCACACGATGGGTGGCGATCGCCACGCCCTCATCCCGCGTCCCGTAGCCGGCAAAGTAGCTGTAGTACCGGTAGACGCCGCCCGGCCGCACGTCGTTCACTACCACGCCGAGCAGGCGAATCGGCAGGTGGTCGAGGACCGAGAGCTTGGTCCGCGCGAGCGACAAGTCCGTGGCATCGGTGCGCAATACGAGGAGCATGTTGCTGGTGAGCGTGCCCAGCGTGTAGGGGTCCACACCGGATCCCAGCGGCGGACTGTCCACCAGGATGACGCTCCAGCTCGCGCGCAGGCGCGCCAGGAGCTCCGACATCGCCCCGGATCCGAGCAGCTCCGGGGAGTCGCGGAACCGCGTCCCGGCGCCGATGAACTGCAAGTCGGGATACGGCGTTCCCTGGACGGTCGCCTCGAAGGGGGCACGGCCCGCGAGAAAGTCGGTGAGCCCGGGCTGGCGCCGCGCGCGTACCGCTCGGTGCAGGCTGCCGCGGCGAACGTCGCCGTCTATCAGCAGGGTGCGGCGCCCCGCTTCGGCGAACGCGAGCGCCAGATTCGCCGACACGAACGATTTGCCGTCGCCGACGCCGGGGCTCGATATGGTGACGAGCATCGGCCCTGCCGCACCGTGGGCGTGCGTCAAGCTGAGGCGGATGCTCCGCATCGCCTCGATGGCGTGGGCCACCTGCTGGTCGTCCGGCCCCGCCCGGCGGTCCCGCACGTGGGGCAGCACGCCGATGATCGAGAGCCCCATCTGCTCCGTCACCTGGTCGGGGTGGTGCACGCGCGGGTCGAGGCGATCGACCACGACAGCAGCCACCATGCCGAGGCTCAACCCCACGACGAAGCCGAACGCCACAAGGCGGGAGGCGGTGTTCTTGGCCGCCTCTTGCGGCGAGACCGCCGCGTCCAGGACCTGGACGTCGGCGACCGTGCTCGCCTCCCCGAGCCGGGCCTCGTTGTAGCGCTGCTGGACGCTGGCGTACAGGTTCTCGGCGATCGACACGTCGCGCCGCAGTCGCCCCTCCTCGATGCTGCGCTGCGGGATAGCCTGCAGCTCTCGACCCCCGGCGCTGATCTCCGTCGCCAGCGTCTGGGCTCGCGCCCCAAGGTCGGCGTGCAGCGCCCGCGCCAGGCCGGGAATCGCCTGGCGCTGCAGCACGTCGATGTCCGTCGCCAGGCGTCGCACCGCCGGGTGATCCTCGGTGTAGCGGTACCGCAGCGCGCGGAGCTCCGCCCGCTTCGTGGTCAGCTCGCTCAGGGCTTGCTTCAGATCCAGGGACTGCTGTACGGCACCGATGGCCGCGAGCGCGTCGATGGAGGCGGCCGAATCGTGCGCCTGGGTGAGGACGAGCGCGACCGCGAGCTGATCGCGCCGCATCTGGTCATACGCCATCCGGAGGCCGAAGAACTCGCTCATCGGCGACTGCACTCCCGCGGCCGCGGCCGCGGCGGCGCCCGGATCCGGGGGCAGGGTGATCGTCCGCGTCCGGAACGCCTCATAGGCGCTCTCGGCTCGCTGCAGACTCGCGCGCGCCGACTGCAGCTGCTCGGCCAGCAACGCGGCCAGCTCGCTCAGCTTGGCCCGCTTCAGCTTCAATGCCGCGTCGACGTACCGCTGGGCGACCGCGTTCAGCGTCGCCGCCACAGTGGGGCCGTCCGTTCCCGAGAGCGAAAGCCGTAAGAAGTTCCCGTTCGGATCGATGGTCACGTTCAGCTCGTCGCCCAGCCGCTTCGCGGCGTCACGCACCGACGAGACGATGAGCGTCACCTCGCTCCCCGGAGGCAAGACCGCGGCGGCCGGAGCCCAGCGGAAGCCCACCGCTTGACCGATCGAGTCCCCGACGGTGCCCCGCTGCAGCTCGACGCCGTCATCCCCCAGGAGCCGGAAGGTGCTCCCTGACCGGTCCAGCACGACGCGGTACCGGCCGGGCATGACTGGATCGCCGACGGTGAACCCCGTGAGCGCGCGGGTGTCTCGCGCCACAACGCCGAGATACAACTGCCGGTCGCGCACCACGTCGTCCAGCACGACGTACGATTTCAACAGATCGACCCAGGCCGACGCGTCGAGCAGGCGGTTGGCGCCGATCGGCCCGCGATCCGGCCCGCGGGGCTCGCCCGCCTGAATCCAGATGGTCGCTTGCGCCTGGTAGCGGGGCGGGCGCATCCGCGCGCCGACCACGCCGCCGGCCGTCCCGAGCACCGCACATCCCAGGATCCACCAGCGATGCCGTCGCACCGCCCCCCAGCAGCGCCGCCAGTCCACGCCTTGCTCGAAGGGTGAGGCGACTGGATCGGGCGCAGCCGTTACGCGGGCGGGGACCGGGAGGGGCGCCTCCCGCACGATGGGCGACGCCGCGGCGCCGGGCAGGTACTCGGTCACGTCGCACCGTACCGCAAGGCCGATACCGCACGCGGCGTGATCGTGACGGCACTAGACCGGATGCCGGGATTCGGAGCGGCCGGCGAAGTGTGGTAGCGCTGCAACACGCAATTGTCCCGGCGCAGAGACATGTGGTACGGCTGCGACACCGCACTTGACAGATCGGCCAGGTGCCTGTAAATCAAGCACTTCGGACTGCTCTCCGGGCGGCCCGATCTGTGCCATCTGCTGCCGCAGCCGTCAGTGGTCGGCCTCGGCGACTTTTAGTGACGGAGGTAGCAGACCCGATGCGTGTGCCCCCAACCGATACCCCCCCCGCGCGAGCCCCGCACAGCCGTCCCGGTCGTGTCCGGCCGACGCTGGGGCCGTGCCAGCTCACGGCCGAGCTGAAGGCCACCATTCGCGTGCTGATCGTGGACGACGACCGCACGTTGCGAGAGAGCTGCGCCAGCGTCCTGCAATACGAGGGGTATCAGGTCAGCCTGTGTAGCCGTGGCGACGAGGCGCGCGAGACGCTGAAGCGCAACAAGTTCGACATCGTGCTCCTCGACCTCTATATGCCCGAGGTCTCCGGCCTGCGCCTGCTGCGCACCTGCCTGGAGGCGCACTCGGACACCATCGTCCTCGTGATCACCGGCAACCCGAGCGTCGATTCGAGTCTCGACGCGCTGCGCGCCGGCGCGTGGGATTATCTCCCCAAGCCGTTCTCGGCGACGCACCTGCAGATCCTGGTAGGTCGCGCGGCCCACACCGTCACCGTGGCGCGCGAATCCCTGGCCGTCCAGGCGGAGTTCGAGCGGGAGCACGGGAACAGCGAGCATGTCACGGTGCTGGGCGCGTCGCCGGCGTTCCGTCGGGCGGTGGGTCTCGCCCGTCGCGTCGCGCCCACCGAGGCCTCCGTCTTCATCACCGGCGAGAGCGGCTCGGGCAAGGAGTTGATCGCCCAGTTCATCCACCACCACAGCCGTCGCAGCAGCCGGCCGCTGGTGGCCGTCAACTGCGCGGCGTTGCCCGAGGCGCTGCTCGAGTCGGAGATGTTTGGGCACTGCAAAGGCGCGTTCACCGGCGCCGTCCGGGACAAGCCCGGCCTGCTCGAGGCGGCGAACGGCGGCACGTTGCTGCTCGACGAGCTCGTGGACATGTCAAAGCCGATCCAGGCCAAGCTGCTCCGCGTGATCCAGGACGGCGTGGTGCGGCGCGTCGGGAGCGAGACCACCGACGCCGTGGTGAACGTGCGGTTCATCGCGTGCACCAACCGCAACCCGGAGGAAGCCGTCAAGACCGGCGCGCTCCGGGAGGACCTCTACTACCGCCTGCGCGTGGTGCCGATCCACGTGCCGCCGCTGCGGGAGCGCCCGGCCGACATTCAGCTGCTCGCCGAATACTTCCTGAAGCAATACTGGACCCGCCACCGTGGCGCGACCGTGGCCGTCCCGCGGTTGAGCGAGGCGGCGCTGCGGGCACTGCGCGCGCGCCCCTGGAAGGGCAACGTGCGCGAGCTCGAGAACGTCGTCGAACACCTGGTCGTCCTGCTGGAGCCGGGTGACGAGGTCGCGCCGGACGCCATTCCGGCCCTCGGCGACGAGCTCGCGACCGAGGCGTCGGCGACGCTGCTGCGCGAGGTCACGACCGAAGAGCCGTACTACGACGCGCGTGATCGTCTCGTCGCCGAGTTCGAGCTCCGCTACCTCAGCCAGCTCGTGTCGCAGGCGGGCGGCAACATGTCCCGAGCCGCCCGGGCCGCGCGCGTCGATCGCACCACCCTCTACCGGCTGCTGGAGCGCCACGGGTTGCATCGCCGGCCCGTGGACCCGCCGGACGACGAGCCCGTGACGCGCATGTAGTAACACGTTTACCACGTAACACGCTTACCACGTTCCTGTCGTCGGCCTGCGACAATCCCCTCGGGTTCCGTTGAACGGAGCCCGTTTTTCGTAGCACGGCGCCGGGGGCACGGCGTCTGCACGGTCTCTCGCCAGACCGATCCCCGAGCCTCCGCCATGACAGCCGTTCGACAGCCCACGACGTCCGCCCGCCGTGCGCCGTTCCCCCGCGCGCCCGCGCGCGGCCTGCAGCTGGCGCCTGGCCTGCCGCGCCGCGTCCTGAACGTCGCGGTGGCCGCCGTGGGCCTCGTGGTCGCCGCGCCGCTGATGGCGGCGATCGCCTGCGCGATCAAGCTGACCTCGCGGGGACCGGTGTTTTACAGCCAGCTCCGCATCGGCCTCGACCAGCGCGCGCCGGGCCGGCCGACCGGGAACACGCGCCGCCTGGCGGACTGCGGCGGCCGGCCGTTCCGGATCTACAAGTTTCGCACGATGGCCCCCGGTTGCCGCGGGCCCGATGAGCCCGGGGAGATCTGGGCCCAGCCCCAGGACGCGCGCGTCACGCGCGTCGGCCGGATCCTCCGGACGTACCGCCTCGACGAGCTGCCGCAACTCGTGAACGTGCTGCGCGGAGACATGAACGTCGTGGGGCCGAGACCCGAGCAGCCGGCGATCTTCGCGCGCCTGCGGGCCGACATCGCCGCCTACCCGCAACGGCAGCGGGTGCGCCCGGGCATCACGGGCTGGGCGCAGGTCAACCAGAGCTACGACAGCTGCGTCGAGGACGTGCGGCGCAAGCTCGCGTTCGACCTGGAGTACATCCGCCGCGAGTCCGTCGGCGAGGATCTCCGCATCATGCTGCGGACCGTGCCCGTCATGGTGCTGCGGCTCGGCGCCTGGTGACCCCCCCCCCAGACACCACGGCGACGCGGCGGGTCGGCTCCCAGGTCGCATGCAGGTCGCGGCGCAGCGTGCGGACCGACGCCTGCAGCGCGGCCAAGTTGCCCATGACGAAATAGGCGGGCAGTGCCACGAGCCGTGGCAGCGGCCGCTGCTCCGGCCACCACCAGGCGCCTGCCGCGCACGCCGTCGCCACCGCCACGGGAGCGACGCCCCACCAGGCCCCCGGGACGGTGGCGGCCAGCCACAGCAGGGCCGGGAGGGCGAGCACGCCGACGTGGGGAATCAGCCAGCGGCAGACTTTACGGCTCGCCAGGATCCACGCGAACAGTCCGAAGCGCACCGGGTTGAGCAGGTGCCGCTTGAACACCAGCGTTTCGATGCCGCGGGCAATCGTCCGGACCTTGCGGCGGTATTCCCGCCGCAGCGAAGGGACGCGCGGCACGAAGCAGACGGCGTCCGGCACCGAGAGGGCTCGGAAGCCCCGCTCCCGCGCGACGAGGCCGGCGGCGAAGTCACGGCTCATCGATCCGGGGAGGACGTGCCGGTGGATCGACGCCCGTACCGCGTACAGGCAACCCGCGGCGCCCACGATCCCGGAGACGCGTGACTCGAGATCCCGAACCCACATGTCATAGCGGACATACCATGACTCCGCGTAGTTCGCGTGCCGCTCCAGGCGCGCGACGCTGACGTTGTGGCTGGACGCGACGCCGACGGTGGGATCGGCGAACGTCGCGACCAGCCGCTTCACCGCCCCGCGCTCCACGCGCACCGACGCGTCGGTATTGACGATGATCTCACCGCGGAGCAGGGGCAGCGCGGCGTTCTCGACCGCGGTCTTCCCGGACCGGCGCGGCAGACGCACCAGCTCGACGCCCCGGCTCGCGTAGGCGGCGACGATCGCGTCCGTGGCGTCGGTCGAGGCGTCCGAGAGCACCACGATCTGGCGTCGCTCCGCGGGGTAGTCGACCTGCAACAGGTTGTCGAGCGTCGTCTGGATCGCGGCCGCCTCGTTATACGCAGGGACGACGATGCTGATCGGGGGCCACTCGGCCAGCGGCGGGAACGGCGGGCGCCGGTGCCGCACGGCCGCGAGCACCAGCAGCGCCACCGGATAGCCGGCGTAGGTGTACAGGACGAAAGCCGTCGCCACGCCAAGCACCCACAGGCAGACGGCGGTCATAACACGCTCCGATAAACGCGCTCGTAGCGCGTCAGCCACGGCAGGAGGGCGAACTCCCGCGCCACGCGCGCACGCGCGCACTCCGCCCGCGCCGCCGCCGCCGCGGGGTCCTCGTGGACGTGACGGATGGCGCGCGCGAGCGCCGCCGGATCGTCCGGGGGAACGAGCAGCGCCTCGTGGGACGAGACGACTTCCGGATTGCCCCCGACCGCCGTCGCCACGATTGGCGTGCCGGTCGCCATCGCCTCCAGCAGGGCGATCGACGTTCCCTCGGCGCGGGAGCTGAGCACGAAGACGTCGAACGCGGAGAAGAGCCGCCCGGCATCGGGCCGATTCCCCAACCAGCGAAACCGCCCCGCGACGCCGCGCCGCACCGCCAACGCCTCCAGCTGCGGGCGCGCGGGTCCATCTCCGAGAACCGAGGCGACGAGCGACAGGTCGCCCAGCGCTCCCACCGCCTCGAGCAAGACGTCGGCGCCCTTCTCGGGGGTCACGCGCCCCACCCACCCGACGTGAAATCGCCCCTCCGGCACGCCGAGCAGGTCACGGGCGTATTCCCGCGGCAGGGGGGGGGGATCGCCGGGCCACGCGTTCCGAACCACGTGGAGGCGTTCGGCCGGCACGCCGGCGCGCGTCAACTCGCCGGCGAGTGGGCGCGACACGGCAACCACGGCAGCGAACCGCCGCAGGATCCGGCGCTGCAGCCGTTCGTACAGACGGTTCCTGATGTCGCCGCGGGTGAATCCATGCACGGTCGTGACCGTCGGCAGCCCGAGGCGGCGCGCCGCGCCCGAGTCGACGACGTCCGCCCGGCAGCCGTGGGTGTGCACCACGTCGGGCTGGATGCTGCGGCACGCCGCGACGACCGCCGCCCGCTCCCGGAGGTAGGCGCGCGGCCGCAGATGGACGGGACGCACGTCCACGCCGGCGTCGCGCAGCGGTCCCAGGAAGGGATGGTCCTGCCGGCCGTCCCCGAGCACGGCGATGACGCTGACCCGGTGGCCGGCGCGGCGCTGCCCCGTGGCCAGGGCGTGCACCACGCGCTCGAGGCCGCCGATCTCGGCGGGCGCGAGCGCGTGGAGAATCGACAGGGCGCTCAGTCCGCGCCTCCTACCGGCATGAGCGTCCCGGCCACCTCAGGGACGGTGCCGAACCGGAGCGGCGTCATTTTGGCCAACGCTTCCACGTAGCGCGCGACCGCTGCATACAACCGCTCCACGGCGGCCCCACTGGGTGCGTACGGCGTGAGTCCCGGGAGGAGGCTGGAGCTGTGCAAGAACAGGTGGAGGTGCTCGACCCCCTCCTCGATCAATAACCGCGACAGCCGCAACATCTCGGCGACGCTGGCGCGCTCCGGTCCCAACAGGATCCGCTTCAGCACGCCGGTCCTGCTGAGGAGTCCACGGACGCGGAGGCGGCGCAGTCGCGCGCTGTCGGTCCACTCGTACAACCGGTTCCAGACGCTGAACGGCCGGCGATTGTAGGCGCTGGAGATGGGAACCTCGACGACGGCTCCGGAGGGCGCCGGCATGCGCACATCGCCCTGCTCTCGCAGGTAGTACGGGCCGAACGGGGCCCCGACGAAGGAGGGGCCGTTGTCGAATGGCTGCCAGTCGTAGTAGGGCGTGACGCTGCTGTCGACCGTGTACCCGCACTGGCGCAGTGCCGTCACCGTCTCCACGCCCAGGCCGAAACGTCCCGCGCGGAAGCACCGCGGCCGCGCGCCGACGGCCTGCGTCAGCAAGGCCGTCAGGTGTTCGAGCTTCGCCCGCTGCAGCGCGCCGGGGAGGTTCTTCAGAACGGTATTGTGCGGCAGGAACGGGTCGTCGAGCGGCGGGGTGTTCCAGGGATGCAGGTGGGCACCCACCTCGTCGCCCCAACGAGCACGGACCTCGCCCAGAATGTCCGCCGCCCACGGCTGCAACGCGACCTGGTAGGTGACGAAATAGGTCGCGCGCATGCCCAGCCCGTGCAGGAAGGCCGAGAGCCGCGTCAGCTCTCGGACGTTCTCGACGGTCGCGCGCTCCCGCGTCGGCGCCCAGGCGTCCTCCTCGGCGTCGACGGACACCACCAGCGTCACCTGGCCCGAGCGGCTCACAGGCGCGATGTACCAACAACCTTTGTGCCTGAGGACTGAGCAGCGGCGTGAGTCCGCGAGGTTCCGAGGTTGTCACATCGGTGCAACACCCGGGCGCCGGCGATGCGGTGCGCCGCGGCACCCGGCGAGATAGTCTCGCTATCGCGCATGGCCCTGCTCTTGCTCCACCGCGCCGACGTATGTGCGGCATCGTAGGACTCATCCACGCGGACCGGGACTGTCCGGTCTCTCCGCTACTCGTGCGGGAGATGTGCGAAGCCATCCGGCACCGAGGGCCGGACGACGAGGGCGTCTATGTGGACGGCCCCGTGGGATTGGGCATGCGGCGGCTCAGCATCATCGACCTGGCCGGCGGGCGCCAACCGATTTTCAACGAAGATCGGTCCAAGGTCATCGTCTTCAACGGCGAGATCTACAATTACCGCGAGCTGCGGCGCGAGCTGCTGCGGCGCGGACACACATTCACGTCGCAGGGCGATACCGAGACGATTCTGCATCTCTACGAAGAGCACGGTCCGCGGTGTGTCGAGCTGCTCCGCGGCATGTTCGCGTTCGCCATCTGGGACGCGACGACCCAGACGTTGCTCCTCGCGCGCGACCGGTTTGGCATCAAGCCGCTCTATGTCGCGGAAGGGCCCTGGGGCATCGCGTTTGCGTCCGAGTTGAAGGCCCTCCACGAGACCCTGCCAACCGAGCGGGTCCTGGACTGGGAGGCGTTGGATATGTACTTGCAGCTCGGGTACATCCCCGCGCCGCGCACCCCGTTCCGCGACATCCGCAAGCTCGAGCCGGGCCACACGGCCACCTGGCACCGGTCTCGCGGATTTGCAACGCGACAATACTGGGATTTGCCGCCGCCGAGCGAACGCCGTCCCGACGACCTGGAAGCTCAGGTCCTCCAATGGCTCGACGAGGCGGTGCGCGCCCACCTCGTGAGCGACGTACCGGTCGCCGCCTTCCTCAGCGGCGGCCTCGACTCGTCCGCGGTCGTGGCCAGCTGGGCGCTGGCGAGCGAGGCCCCGCACGCCTACACCGCGCGGTACTTCGGCTCCGGTGCCGCTGGGGCGGACGAAACAGGGCTGGCGCGGCGGCTCGCGAGCCGCTACGGCGTGAAGCTGACGGAGGTGGACGTTCATCCGCAGGTGCGCGACTTGCTCGAGCCCATTGCGCGGGCCCTGGACGAGCCCCACGCCGACGAGTCCGCGGTGCCTACCTGGCTGCTCTCACGCGCGGTCGGGGCGAGCTACAAGGTGGCGCTCACGGGGATCGGCGGCGACGAGTTGTTCGCAGGGTATCGGCGCCACATCGGGATGCTGATGGGGGAACACTACGCGCGCCTGCCCGGCGCCGTGCAACGGGGCGTCAGCACGCTGGCGAACCTGCTGCGCGAGCCCCGCGGCGGCTCGCTCGCCATCGACCGCCTCAAGCGGTTTCTCCGCCCGGGCTCCGGGGCCGCACCCGACCGCTTCCTGGGATACCTCACCCGGTGCCCGGACGCGGAACGGCGCAGGCTCTACTCGGCCGACTTGCGGGACGGGGGGGGCCCGAGCGGGGCGGCCGCCCGGCTGCGGTTCCAGGAGCTGCACCAGAGGCACGGGGCGCGCGCCGGCCTCAGCGCGGCGCTCTATCTCGACTACAAGACCTTCCTCTCGGACGACGTGCTGGCGCTGAGCGATCGAATCGCGATGGCCCACTCGCTGGAGATCCGGGTACCGTTCGTGGACCACGAATTCGTGGAGCGCGTGTTCCCGCTCCCGGACCATGTCAAGATCGGCGCCGGCCAGAACAAGCGGCTCCTCAAGCGCGCGCTGCGCGGGCGTCTGCCGCCGGAGCATTTACGCGCGCCGAAGCGCGGGTTCGTAGGACCCACCGCGGAGTGGCTGCGCCACGAACTGCGCGACGTCATCGAGGATGAACTCGCCGCCTCACGGGTGCGGCGACTCGGCTACTTCGATCCAGCGGTCGTCCGCGGATTGCTCGACGACCACTTCGCACGGCGTCACAACCGGGAAGGTATCCTGTGGGCCTTGCTGTGCTTCTCGATCTGGCACCGCGTGTACCTCGAGTCCCCGGCCGCGGTGGCGTCCCACTGTCAGGGCTTACCGACGTAGATCCGCTCGTACTGCCGGACCATGCGCTCCAGGCTGAACTCCCGCTCGACCCTCGCTCGGGCCGCCGCGCCGTCCGCTTTGCAGCGGTCGGGATGGGTTAATGCCTCGCGCCACGCGTGCGCGAGGGCGGCACGGTCTCCCGCCGGCACGAGGCGGTGGCGCAGGTCCGCCCCGAGGACCGCGCCCGAGCCGCCCACGTCGGTCACGACGGGGCAGACGCCCGTGCCCATGGCTTCGAGAAGCCCGAGCGACGTCCCTTCGCTTCGCGACGCGAGCGTGAACACATCGAACAGCGGATAGACGTCCTCGACGTCCCGCCGCCAGCCCGTGAGCCGGACGCTCGCCCCGAGGCCGAGCTGTGCGATCACAGCGGTCAAGCGGGCACGCTCGGGCCCGTCCCCCACGAGCACCAGCGCCGGCGCCGGCCCGTCGCTCCACTCCGCCCGGAGCCGTGCGAACGCGCCGATCATGAGGTCGTACGCCTTGATGGGGTCGAGCCGGCCGACGCTGCCGATGATCGGGACGTGCGCCGGGACGCCCAGCTCCGCCCGCAGGGCGGAGCTCACAGGCCGCGGGCGAAAGCGGGTCAGATCCACGCCGTTCAGTACGACGCGAATGCGGCTCCGCTCGGCGAGCAGGGTGTCGGCCATCTGATGCCCCAGGGCTTCCGACACCGCGACGATCACGTCGGTGCGGCGAGCCGCGAGCCCATCGAGCACGCGGGCGCTCAGCGGGTCGGGGTGATGCCGGCCGTGGTCCGTGTGGATGAGGCGCGGCACACCGGCATGTCGTGCCGCGAGCGACCCCTTGTACCACACGCCGCTGTGCGTGTGCACCACGTCCGGCGCCACGGCGCGGATCTGCCGAATCGCATTCCGGGGCCACAGCATCGACAGATGGGCAATCGACGTGACCTGATGCAACTGCGCGAAGGCGTCGAGTCCCTCGGCCATGCGACCGAAGCGGCTCATGGTGAGCACATGACTGTCGAAGCGGCGCCGGTCGATGAGCCGGACAATGGCCCCCACCAAGCCCTCCAGACCACCGAAGTCGAGCTCGTGCACGACATGCAGCACTCTGAGGGGCCGCCCGGTGCACGGAGCCTGCCACGCCTGCTCCCGCGCACGCCGTCCCATCACGGCGGCGGCGTCAGGCGTCATGGCGGCACAGCCCCGACGTGCACAGGACGAAGCCATTGACCGACAGGTCCCGCGGGACGCCGTGGCGCGGCACGGCGTAGCGGCGCACGCGGCCGGGCGCACACCAACCACCCTCCAGCACCAGGGCGGCGGTGTACCCCGCCGCCGCAGCCGCCGCCTCGACGGCCCGGCTCGCGAGCCCGTAGGGGTAACTCAGCCACGGAATGACACGCTCGAATCGCTGGCGTAGCCACGCGAGCGGCCGACGCAACTCGTCTTCCAGCTCCGCCGGCGGGAGCTGCACGAGGTTCGGATGCGTCCACGTGTGAGAGGCCAGGGTGATTCCGGGATGGCGCGTGGCTGCGTGCAGCTCCTGCTCCGACGCCACCAGCGCCCACTCCGGCACCGCGGCGAGCCGCAGCCGGTGCGCCGCCGCCCACTCGCGGACCTGACCGTCTTTGCCGGCCAGCGCGCGCAGTGCATGGTCCCGCAACCCCCGATCCACACCCTCGCCGTCGGGACGCGCCACCGCATCCCACCAAAAAGGCCCCCCACCGACGAACGCCGGCACAACGAACAGCGTCGCCGGTAGCCCGCGCTTCGTCAGCTCCTCGACACCCATGACCGTCGCTCCCCGGTATGCATCGTCGAACGTGATCGCAATCCGGGGGCGGTGACTCGGTCGAGCGGGTGCCAGGACGTCCTCGAGCGGGACGACGGCGTGGGTGCGGAGCAGCTGCTCCAGTTGGCGCACGAACAATGGCCGCGGCAAGTGCAGCGACCGATCGCCGAAGGGAGGCGACCGCTCCGGCACGATATTGTGGTACGTCAACACCAGCGTGTGCTCGCGCCGCCTCACCCGGCCGAGTTTGGCGAGGCCACCGTGCACGAGCCCGGCCTCGAGCAGCGACTTGACCGCGCGCCGCACCGTCATCACGCGTTGGCGGCGGGGCGCCGGGACCAGGGGAGCGTCCCTGGGCGACGATCCTGCGCCGCGTCGCGCAGACGCGCGAGCCCCAACGTCATCCCGAGGAGCGTATAGAAGTAGGCGGAGTACGCCTGCGACAGGAAGAACGCCGTCACGGCGAAGCCCACCAGCGACGCGGTCAGGGCACGCGCCAGCAGCGCCCCTTCTTGCAGCGGCCCACGCCGCACCCGCGCCAGGATCCGAAAGGCGCCAACGAACAGGCCCACGAACAGGAGCAACCCGAAGACCCCGATTTCGGCCCCGACCTCGACGAAGGCGTTGTGGGCCGTGGACCACTTGAACCCTTTGCCATACTCCTCCAGGCGGGCCGCTTCGGGCGCGAGGGTCCCCTCGGCGATACCGAAGGCCTGAGCGCCGACGCCAAGGAATGGGTGGTCGAGCATGTAGCCGATCCCTCGCTTCCAAACCTCCATGCGACCCGTCTCGGAGTTGCCGCTCCAGTTATAGTCGGCGGACGGATTCAGCAGCGTCTGCATGCGCTCGAAATACCCACCGTTGCCGAGTGCCACGAGCAGCAACACGGGCACCGCCACGGCACCCCACCGCTTCACCGGCGACATGCCGTCGAACCACACCAGCAGATAGAGCGCCACTGCGACGAATCCCAGGAATCCCCCCCGCGACTGCGTCTTGACGAGGGTCACCATCAAGCACGCCACGATCGGGAGCAACGCCAGGCGCGCCCACGGGCTCGACCAGCGCCATAGGTGCAATGCCAGGGGCAGGCTGCAGACGATCAGCGTGGCCAGGTCGTTGGCATCATAATAGGCCGTTTCGCTCAGCCGGCCGTCGCTCGCCACGCTTCCACGGGCGAGCATCACGGCGCTGAAGAGCGTCACACCGGCCACTTGAAGCCACGCGAACCGCCGCAGGTCGGCCGGTCCGCGCACGCTGGCAGCCACCAGGAGCATCAGCACGACGGTGCGCAGGTAGTCCTTCAACAGGAACTCAAAGCTGTACCTCGGATACAGGCTGCCGGGGATCGACAAGGCGACGAGGACGAGGAGCCCGAGCACCGCGGCGACCAGGGGTCGATCGAGACCGCCCAGCGCACGTCCGGAACTGCGACCCAGGAAAAAGAGCAGCCCTGCGCCGAGCGTCGCGACGATCGGGAGACCGGGCACGGCCAGAATGGGAAACAGCTCGTGGACGCGCCACACCTGCATCAGCACGACGATCGCGACGGCTGCCAGCACTGCGTCGGCGCGCGACCGGTCCGGCGCCGCCGCCGTCGCCCTGCCCCCACCATGTGGGACCGGGCCGGCGCGGATGGTCATGTGGATCGCTCAACCCGCCGGCTGAGGCACATCACCCGGATCCCCGACTGATGCGGGTACAGCCGATCGAGCACGATCTGATGACTCGGCGTGAGCGCCTTCCAGTACTCATCGCCCGGATCAGTATGAGCGAGCACGAGCCACAGGCGCTCGGTCCCCCGTAACTGCGCGACCGATACGTCGTCCGAGGACCGCACCGGATCGTCGACCGCCGTTCCATAGTAGCGCGTGAACGCCCGCAGCACGAACCCGCTGTGGACCACGATCACGTCGCCGCGACGCTCGTTCGCCCGCACGAAGCGGGCGACGTCGGCCCATTGCTCCTTGCCGAAGGCCGGGTCGGAGTAGTAGTCGACGAGCGCTCGCCCCAGGAGCAGCCCGTACAGGGCGAGGACCGCGATCCCCAGGGGGCGCCGGCCACCGTCCCCGCGCCACAGCGCGACCACGCCCGCCGCCAGCAGGGTGACGTAGAACGGGAAGCTGACCATGAGATAGCGCTCACCCATCATGACGACGACCAGCGAGGCGAGCAGCGCCGCGGCCATCGGCACGGCCAGCCCGCACAGCACGAACCGCCCGTCTCGCCCCGCTCGCCACAGCTCGCGCCACCCGACGACCGCCAACACGCCGAACACGACCAGGGCGACGACGAGGAGCACGGCATTCCCGGCGACCAGTTCGGGGACGCGATTCTTCCAGCCCGCGTTCGCGAGGAACTCCGAGTAACCGAGCGAGAACCGCAACAGCGTGTAAGGGATACCGAAGACGATGGTCGCAGGCCCCTTCCAGGCCTGCGGCTCCGGCCGGTGCGTCGCGAGCAACAGGACCCACGGACTGTAGGCGATCGCCACGGCCAGCTGCGCCCCCACGGTCTTGCGCCAGGCGGCGCGGACGGGCCAGTCCCGGAGGATCACGAACGCGAGCTGCGCCAGCAGCACCCACCAGAAGAACAAATGCGTGTACACGCCGCACACAGCGGAGGCCAGGTAGAGCGCGAGGGGGCGGCGCGCTCCTGTATCCTGCCAGACGAGGAACCAGTAGCCGTTGAAGACGGTGAGAAAGGCGAGGAGCGCGTACATGCGCGCCTCTTGCCCGTAGTACAGGAGGTACGGTGAAGCCGCCGCGATGACCGCGGCCACCCGAGCCGTCCGCTCGCCCGCGAGTCGCTCGACCAGCGCGTAGAGCGCCCACACGGTCGCGATCGCGAGCACGACGGACAGCGAGCGCAGCGTGGCCTCGGACGTACCGAGGATCGTCCATCCCCGCAGCAGCAGATAGTACAGGGGGTGCTGTTCCGGCAGCGAGCGGAAAAAGGCCCACACCCGTCCCCACGGGGCGCCGGCCACATCGGCACTCGTGACCTCATCCAGCCACAGGCTGTCCCGCCCGAGATGCGCGAGGAGCAGCGCCAGCTGTGCGGCAGATATGACGGCGAGAAACCGCCAGCGCTTCATCGCCGCCCGGCGCCGTCGAACCCGATGAGCTCGCGCTCGACGAAGTCGGGGCGACGCTTCACCTCGTCATAGATGCGCCCCACGTACTCGCCGAGCAGCCCCACCGTGAGGAGTTGCACGCCTCCCAAGAACAGGATCAGTATCGCGAGGGTGGTAAAGCCCTGAGGGACGTACTTCGCCGAGAAGAGCTTTTGGAAGAGGTACACGACCGCCAGGATGAAGCTCATGCCCGACACGACCAGTCCGAACGCGTAGGACACCCGCAGCGGCACGTAGGAATAGGAAACGATGCCGTCGAGGGCGAGCCGGAAGAGCTTGGACAGACCGTATTTCGTGTGGCCGGCGTAGCGCGCGTCGCGCTCGTACAGCAGGCTCGTCTGTCGGAAGCCGGCCCACGTCCGTAAGCCCCGCAGGAATTTGTTCCGCTCGGGCATCCCTTTGAGCACGGCCGCCACGCGATGATCCAGCAACGAGAAGTCCCCCGAGTCCAGCGGGATCTTCAAGTACGCGATGCGCTGGAGAAGGCGATAGAAGGCGGCGTACGCGACCCGCTTGAGGAGACCCTCCTTGCGCTTCCGGCGCACGGCGTAGACCACTTCGTGGCCCTCGCGCCACCGCTCGACCATCTGCGGAATGACTTCGGGCGGATCCTGCAGGTCGCCGTCCATCAGCACCACGGCCCGACCGCGGGCCCGGCACAGCGCCGCATAGAGCGCCGCCTGGTGGCCGAAGTTGCGCGAGAAGTCGATCACCCTGACCCTCGGGTCGCGGCCCGACCAGGCTCGCAGCAGGGCGAGCGTTCCGTCCGCGCTGCCGTCGTTCACCGCGATCACTTCGCAGTCGAGCCCGAGACCATCGAGCACGCCCTCGAGGCGCCGCTCGAGCTCCGGCAGCGTCTCCTGCTCGTTGTAGACCGGGACGAGGACAGAGAGGTCGACGCATGTGGCCCCGGCAACGAGGGGATGGGGTAGGGTCGTCGCGGGACGCGCCATGGCCCCCTCGCATGGCAAGGATCGGACTTGGGGTGTCCTCGGGAGGCGGCGCTAACCGGCCATCACGTAATGGATTAGAGATGTTGTGGTGGCGAGCGTATTGGGAGGGATACGGGATGTGTAACACACCTGCAACACCCCGACGCAGACGAGGCGCCGGCGGGTTCGCCGGCGCCTCGTCGCGCGCCATCCAACAGGGGGGGGCTACCAGCCGGGGTTAACGGTCCAGACCTTCACCTGGCCCCACCAGACGTGCATCCCGGCGACGGCCGGCCCCTGGTTCATGTTGGCCCCGAGGTCGATGTCCCAAATCCCCGTGGAGTTGTCGACCAGGTTCCCGACATCCACATGCTTCACGCCGTCCACCCACACTTGCCAGGCCGCATCCGCCGACACGCCCGGATTGCTCGAGTTCTTCGCGTGCATCCGGTAGACGTGCCACTGCCCGTCCCACACCGACCCGATCTGGAAGGTGTAGGTGTCCTGAATGCCGCTCGGGTAGTTCGTGCTGAAATAGCCGGGAATCCCATACGTGCCGGACTTGACCTCGTAGCGGCCACCCGGGTTCGTGCCGAGGAAGACGAACTTGTAATCGCTGTTGCACCCCCCCACCCCGGCGTCGGTCGCGAAATTGGTGCTGAACATGGCGACCACTTCGACCCAGATCTCCTGGGCGTTGACCCAGCCGGGGAAGCGCAGGCCGCCGGGCCGGATGCCGTAGTCCTGGCACACGGCGCCCACCACGGGGAAATCGTACCGCATGGACTGCGGCAGCGCCCCGTAGACCACCGTCGGGTCAAGTACGACCTGCCCCTGATTGGCCGCGCGCGACTGATCCCACCGGTACGCGCTATTGCCGCCGACGTCGGCGAGCAGCGCCGCCGTATTCGGGTACTGCGAGAAATCCATCACCATCCACGGGGAGGAGCCCGAGCCGGTAGACACCGTGACCACCGCCGTCCCGCTCTTCCCCTCAATCGTCGCGGTAATGTTGGCCGAGCCGGCTGCCACGCCCGAGACTAACCCACCCCCGCTCACCGTCGCGACGCCCGCGTTATCGCTCGCCCAGGTCACGGCCCGGCCGGTGAGAGGCGCTCCGGTCGAGTCGAGTGGCGTGGCGGTCAACTGCGTGGTTTGCCCGACGGAGACGCTGGCGGTGGCGGGAGCCACCACGACGGAGGCCACGGGCACCGGCGCGACGGTGACCGTGGAGGAATCCGACGTCCCGCCCCCGGTGGCCCTCACCTTGTATTGGCCTGTCTGGCCCGGTGCCTTGTACTTCCCATAGTGTTGGCCGTTGTTACTGGTCGAATCCGTAATAGTGCCCCCGGTCACGCTCCAGCTCACGGCGACGTTCGTCGTGTCGCCGGTGGACGTCAGCGCGACGACGGTGAACTTCGTCGTCTGGTTCGTCATCAGGGTCAAGCTTTTCGGGGAGAGATCCAGCCTCGACACGGAGCCCGAAGGGTCCGTGGTTTGAGCAATCCGTTCGCAGGCCAACGCACCGACCAGACCGATCGCAAAGGCCGCTTTCAGTCGCGCCAGGCGGTGTGCCAGCTTGTGCAAGAAAGTCATTGAGTCCTCTCCCTAACGAAGCCGGGCCGCCGAGCTTCGACCTAAGTCGATTCGCTGGCGGCCCGGCGGACGTGGCGAGCGGACTCGCGGTAGCCCCGTGGCTCTGCGTCACCGCCTTTCGGCGGGTTTGCTCTGAGCAGCGCAGTTCACTTCCAAGTGTCCCCCCCCGTCCCCGCCCTAGGGCGGCGTGGTGAGGGGGCACTGGGGCAGTGTACCGGCGCGCGCTGGGGAGGGGCTGTGACTCACATCATCTCGCCGCGGGCCATGTGTCAAGTCGCGCGCCCGCGCTGGCGTAGCCCGGTGTTCGTTTCGGAACGGAGGAAAGCAGGAGGGTCCTAGCTCACCAGCGGGGATTGACGTTCCACACCTTTACTTGGCCCCACCAGACGTGCATCCCGGCGACGGCCGGCCCCTGGTTCATGTTGGCCCCGAGGTCGATGTCCCAAATCCCCGTGGAGTTGTCGACCACCCTCGCGACGTCCACACGCTTGACGCCGTCCACCCACACCTGCCAGGCCGCATCCGCCGACACGCCCGGAATGCTCGAGTTCTTCGCGTGCATCCGGTAGACGTGCCATTGCCCGTCCCACACCGACGCGATCTGGAAGGTGTAGGTGTCCTGCAGGCCGCTGGGGTAGTTGGTGCTGAAGTAGCCGGGCGTCCCGTACGTGCCGGACTTGATCTCGTAGCGGCCACCCGGCTGCGTGTTGAGGAAGATGAACTTGTAATCGCTGTTGCACCCCCCCACCCCGGCATCGGTCGCGAAATTAGGGCTGAACATGGCGACCACTTCGACCCAGACTTCCTGGGCGATAGCCCAGCCGGGGAAGCGCAGGCCGCCGGGCCTGATGCCGTAGTCCTGGCACACGGCGCCCACCACGGGGAAATCGTACCGCATGGACTGCGGCAGCGCGCCATAGGTCACCGTCGGGTCGAGTACGAGCTGCCCTTGATTGGACGCGCGCGACGCATCCCAGCGGAACGGGCTACCGTCGCCGACGTCGGCGAGCAGCGCCGCCGTGCTCGGGTACTGCGAGAAATCCATCACCATCCACGGGACCGCGCCACCCGGCGACGTGGGGGTGTGCTCACAGCCCACCAGCGACCGCATCGACGCGCTCAGCAACGCGCCGAGTGCCACCGCCCGCCACACGCCCTTCACGGCTGCAGCCGCCCCTGGCACTGATACAGGTAATACGCCGCCAGCTGATGACGGCACAGGAATTGGTCGAAGAGCGCTTGCGTGGCGAGACGCATCCGCTCTCGCTCCGCGTCATCCTGCAGATAACGGCGACACAGCGGCACGAGATCTGAGAGATCGTCCGCGGTGTACACGATGTGCTCCCGATCCACCAGCGGGACGTGCAGCTGGGTGCGGAGCCGCGGGCCAATGACGCACGCACCGACGGCCAGGTAGTCGATCAGCCGAAAGCACAGGTCGCCGTTCCCGGGAAGATTGATGCAGATCTTGGCATCCGCGACTTCTCTCAGGAAGCGACTGTAGCGCACGACGCCGCCGCCTCCGACGTATCGCAAGTCCGCGCTGTCGGTCAGGTGCCGAATGGCGTCGCGCCGCAACTGCGTGGCGTAGTCCAGCCGGAAACGGCCATAGACGTCGAGCCGGGGCCGGCGCACCTGAGCCAGGGCGCGCACCCGCGGAAGATAGCGATACAGCGTCTCGCTCGCCGGAACGAACCCGCCGGGGATCACGTGGTCGTAGGGGTACCCTTGCGACCGATACTGCATCTTGAAGTACAACGCGCAGCGCTCGGCGCACTCCTCGTCGATCGTCGAACGGTCGGCGTAGTCAATCGCCACGGTACGCGGCAGAGCCGCTCCGGCCAGCTCGATCAGGATGATGTGCTCGAAGGGTTGGGGGAGGATCGCGGGCGACACGCGCACGAACCGCTGCAACCCGTGGCGCAGCGGGTCGAGCCATTTATGGGCATCGGGCCACGCATACTGCGACGGCCAGCGAATCGACACCTGGTTGATCCATTCCCGGTCGAGCGGCCAAGAAGAGCCCCCTTCCCCGAGGCCGGCGGGCACGGCCCTCCACGCCAACTCGATCCCCAGATCCTGCCAGGTTCCCGTCATGACGGCCGCCGTGCGCTCATGGCTTGGGGGGATCTCAACCCGCGGCCCGCGCCAGCAGGCTCTGCGAGCCCTGCGAGGACTCGAGGACGGAGAGGTACACGTTCACGAGTGATTCGCCGATCCGGTCCCAACTGTAGAGTCGCTCGACTGTGCGACGCCCTTCCGCGCCCAACCCCTGCCGCAAGCTCGCATCGCTCAGCACTGCACGGACCGCCTGCGCGAAGCCGTCCGGATCGTCCCGAATCAGGATGTTTCGCCCGTCCTCGGCGGCCAGCCCTTCGCAGCCGACCGACGTGCTGACGACCGCTTTCCCCATGGCCCAGGCGTCGAGAATCTTGACCCTCGTTCCGCCCCCCACGCGGAGGGGAACCACGTAACAGGCGGCGTCGCGCACCGCTGGGCGGATATCGGCGACGAATCCGGTGAGCTCCACATCGTAGCGCCGCTGGTAGGCGCTGCGGGTTCGTGCTGACGCCCGCCCGATCCATCGCACCGGCACTCTCCGGCCCTCCGCGCGCACCAGCGGCAAGATCGCGTCGCAGAAATACTGCAGGGCATCGCGGTTCGGGAACCACGTCGCCTCGCCGACAAACACCAACCCTTCGTCCCGCCCGGGCGTGGGAGCGAAGTAGCTCGTATCGACCCCGTTGGGAATCACCGCGCAGCTCGCCTCCGGCGCGATTGCCCGAAGGCGTGCGCGGTCCGCCTCGGAGACCATCACGTTGAGGGCCCAACGGCCGCAGCCGCGGCGCTCTTCCCGTTCCATGAGCCGGGCCTGGTGGGAGAGGTACGCGCGGCGCCAGCCGCGCACCACGTCGGCACGGCGTTGCAGCAGCACCGACTCGACGTTGTGATGCACGCACACGACCGGGGCTCCGTTCGCCGCGGCGCCGTAGCGGGCCAGCACCATGCTGTCCACGTGAACGAGGTCGAAGTGGGACGTGCGGAGCAGCTCGCCGAGCCGGCGCGTGAACGGCCGCGACTGATACGCGAAAGCGGTGTACACGCGGCCCAGGGCAAGGCTGCGCAGATGGTCCCAGAGCAACCGCGGCACGCTGTGCTCTTGCGGGATGGGGAAGGCCTCGACTCGCGCGAGCGAGCGCAGCCGCACGACGCTCGGGCCGGGACCCTCCGGTACCAGCCCCCGCTTCCGCCGGTAAAAGCACAGCGCCGTGACGTCGAAGACACGGCTCAGGATCCTGAGCGTGTGGTAGGACCGGATGGCGACGCCCGAATCCAGCGGATAGGGCAGCGCCTGGCACAGGAACAGCAGTCGCGGCCGCGTGGTCACGCGTTCCGGAACCACCGGCTACGGCGCGATCGGGATGCACGTGGCATCGGTCGCCTCGGTTTGCGAAACACGACACCGTCCCCACCGCGGACGCTGCGGCGGCGAACCGCACGAACGGCGGGGCTCACGGGAGCACAAGTCGGGCCAAGCGCGCTCGGAGCCCTACACCCTAAACCACTCCCTCGCCGCGGCTTACGGAAGTCGCCGGGGCGTGAAGCGCCATTGGCCGGCTCGGGGTTGTCACATGATGCCAACAACTCGCACCCACGGGGCCCGCGGCTACGGGCGCGGACACCCGGCCGCGGGGGGACGTGTAACGTGGCAGCAACAGCCGAGCCCGCGGGGACGGGTGCGGGTCCCCCCAGACGCGCCTTGCCCCCCGCAACCGCACGGTTCATGATGGCTCGTCGTTTGCTGGGAACGGTGGAGCATCGTCCTGACGGAGGGCGCGCGTGACGCACCAGGTGACTGATTCACCGGCTGACGGCGGCCCTGCGGGGCACCGCCGCGCCCTGTCGCGCGCGACTCGAGACTGCCCGCGCCTCTTGGTGCTCAGCTACCACTTTCCTCCCGACCCGGCGATGGGCGGCATGCGTTGGGCGGGGCTGACGAAATACCTGGCACAACTCGGCTGGAGGGTGTGGGTCGTCACGGCCGCGCCCGGACCGGAAGCGGCCGACGGAGTCTCCGTCGAGTCCTGCCCGCCCGGCCGCACGCTCAGCGACCTGTACCGACGCTGCCGCGCCGTCTTTCGCACGCCGGCGGCGGGCGCGTACGGCACAGTCGAGGACATTACCGAGGGACGGGAGCCCGCCGGCCGCTTGGCGAAGCTGCGCGCCGAGGGCGCGGGGGTGCTGGCGTTGCTCAGCGAAGGCCGAGGCTGGGCGCTGAGGGCGGCGTTACGCGCCCGCCGCGTGATCCGGCGGGTCCGACCGCACGTCATCGTCAGCTCCAGTCCGCCCGTGGCGGCGCATCTGGCCGCCTGGCTCGCCACGCGCGGGCTCGAGATCCCGTGGCTGGCCGACCTCCGCGATCCCTGGGCCGGGCCGGTATCGCGGGGCTTTCGCGCGCATCCCTTCATGCGCAGTCGCCTGGCGTGGGCGGCCACGGTCCGCCTCGAGCGGCTGGTGGTCGGGGCCGCCACCGGTATCATCACGACCACGCGCGAGCTTGCCACCGTGCTGCACGCTCGCTATCCCCGATCCACGGTGACCTGGCTGCGTAACGGAGCCGATCGCGACTGCTTGCCGGACCGCAGCGAGAGCCCGTGTGCCGGGGTCGGCATCGCGCACGTGGGCGCCCTATACGGAGGCCGCAGCCTCAGCCTGGTCCTGCGGGCCCTGCGCCTATTCCTGGAGCGGCACCCCGAGGCCGCCGCCGATGGCACCCGATTGCGTTCCGCGGGGTACGCGGACGCCGCTCGCACCGCCGCTCTGCAACACGAGATCACGGCGCTGCAGCTCGAGCGGCACGTCGAGCTCCTCGGGGTCATCTCGCGGGCCGCGGCGCTCGATCTCGTGGCCAGCTCACGCTTGGTCGTCGTGCTGGCGCAGGATCAGGAGCCGCAGATCCCCGGCAAGCTGTACGAGGGGCTTGCGATCGGTGTCGCCACCGTCGCCATCACGACGCCCGACAGCGCGACGGGCCGCGAGGCGTCGCGGCTCGGCGTGGCTGTGGTGGAGCCGAATGATGTGGAAGCCATGGTGGCCGTACTCGAGGCGGTGTGGTCGGATGGAGGCGTAGGCCTGCGCCGCCGCCAGACCGCGGTCGATTACCGGGACCTCGCGGCCTCGGTCAGCTCGCTTCTGGGCGCCGTGGCGGTGACGCCGTCGCACCGGCCGCCGCTGCGGCGCCAATGATGGTGGTAGGTGCGGGCGGTGCCGAACACATGGCGGTAGTCCCGTAGCCCGAGGCGATGCAGCCAGATCGCCAGCCGCAACCGGCCTCGCTGCAGGATCGGCCCGGGGAAGTCCGCCGCCTCGAGCACTTGCTCCGCCTCGGCCAGAAGCGTCGCCCGCTCGGCACGGGCCGCCTCGCGCAAGAAGGCCCGATCCCACTGGTATGACAGACTTGGGTTGACCGGCAGGGGACAGGGAACGTGCCCCGGGTACGCCTGCCACGGAACGGCGCGTACGGCCGGAGGAAAGTGTTCCAGCCACTGCACGTACCAGCGATGGCCCAGGCGAACATCGAGCGGGACCGCCTGTACGATCGTGAGGAAGCGCGAGTCGAAGAACGGGAGCTGCAACTCCATGCGATGCTGGTCGATGTCCTCGTAGTGGGCGGCGACGTGTCGCCGCTGTTCGTTGAACAGGAGGAAGAGATAGAACCCCCAGCCGGGATCCTCCACGTCGAACTGGGCGAGCTCCTCGCGGACGCCGAGCACCGGCACGGCGAGGAGCTCGCGCGCGAGGCGATGGTTGAGCAGGCGGCGCGACACGCCCATGCCCTGCTCGGCGAAGTATGTCCGGATGGCCTGGTCGACGGCCCCCCGGCGCAGCAGATCGGCGACCCGGCGCGTGAGGTACTGATGGCCCACGCCGACGCTCCCGCCGTCACCGGACCAGGCGAGGCTAGGCCGCTCCGGCAGCACCGCGTACCGGTGACGGGAGGCGGCCCACGCGGCGGCGAGCAGGGACGACCACTGCGGCTGGGCGAACACCTCCGCGGCAAGCGGAACTTCCTCATGCAGGGCCCCGGCCGCGCGGGCGAATTGCGCCGCGAAGACCTGATCCTGCGTTCCCGGGGGAGCGAAGTTGAACGTGTAGATCGTGGCGCCGAGTTGTCGGAGCGCCGCCACGGTGCAGCGAGAATCGAGTCCGCCGCTCAGAAACGCCACGGCGGCCCGATCGGCCCCGAGACGGCGCGCGACACCGCTGCTGAACGACTCGTACGCCGCGGCGAACACGTGCTGCGGGGGGTGGCGCGCGGCGGCCCGGTCCCAGCGCCAGTACCGTTGCCGGCGCGCGAACGATGAGCCGACCTCGACGATTTCCGCGGGGCGCAGCACGGCCACGTCCCGGTACGGGGTCCGGTCTCCGAGCGGGTACCCGAAGTGCGCGATCTCCGTCACCGCTCGCAAGTCCATGATTCGGGGCACCTCGGGCAACGCGTCGAGCAGGCGGAGCGACGTGGCAAAGACGACGTACCGCGGCCCGATCCAATAGTAGAGCGGACGCAGGCCGAGCTTGTCCGCCAGCAGCGTTAGACGAGCCGTCTCCGGGTCGTAGTGAATCGCGCAGAATACCCCGTTGACCTCGTCCAGCACCTCCCGCCGATCCGCGTCCCATCGCTCATGCAGGACCGCAAGGTCGTGCGAACGGCCGCGCCCAGCGGCGTCGGACAGCAACGGGTGGCCGGCCGCCATCATCACCGAACCGGATGGACCGATCCGAAACGCCGCATCTCCGTACGCTCCGATGTCGACCTTGGCCAGGAAGGCGCGCCGGTCACGGAACTCCGTGATGGCGGCGTCGCCGCCGCGCGAAAGGGCCCGTCGGACGGCGTCGACCTGCACCTCGCTGAGCTCCGGGTCCCGGTCGCGACTGAACATGCCGGCGAGGATCGTCATCGGGGCGCCACTCGAGACTCCTGGAGCACGCTACACCGCCGCCCGAGCCACGCGGAGGCGCATGTAGAACGCGCGCAGCCGGGTGTGATGCAGCGACCAGGCGACGCCGACGTAGGCCCCCGCGCCGACCAACACCTCCACCGTAAAGCGCGCCGCGAGAGGCCAATCTGAGAGCGCCCCGCGAGTCAGCACGACGGCCGCCGTCATGAGCGCGGCGCCGTCGAGCGCGGGACGCAGTGCGTGCAGGTAACGGGACGGCGACAGGTCCAGCCGGCGGAACGCCTTCCAGAACAGCGGGGCCATCACCAGGGGGTGCGCCACCATCCACGCCGCCGCGATACCGACGGTGCCCCAGCGGCTGCCGATGTAGAAGGCCGTCGGCAGCACGCCCGCCGCGAGCAAGGAGGTCCACATCAGGAACCGTGTGTTGCGCGTCGCCGTGAGGACGTGCGGCAGCACGGGGGTGATCGACCGGACCGCGGTGTAGACAGCGAGCAGGCGCAGCGGGCCGACCGCTCCTTCCCACTTGGCCCCAAGGGCAAGCGCCACGAACTGGTCAGCCACGAGGGCCATACCCACCGTGAGGGGGAGCGTGACCAATGCCAGGCCTTCGGTGATGTCCAGGCAGTAGCGTCGCAACGCAGCGGCATCGGTTTGGAGCGCCGAAAGAAACGCGGGGGCGACCCCGCTCACCACGTTGGTCACTTTCTCCGCCGCGCTCGTCGCGAGCGTCCAGGCCAGCGTGTACGCGCCGAGTGCGACCTGGCCGAGCGTACGCCCCGCCACCGCGAAGTCCGCATTCGAATAGACGTACCAGGACAGCCGTCCCACCAGCACGTGCCAGCTGAACTGCAGAGCGGGGCGGAGCGACGAGTGGCACGGCCACCTGAACCCCAGCCGCCGCAGGCGGAGCGTGAGCAGCGTGCCCACGACCGAGCTGGTCAGCCCACCCAGCACCAGCGACCAATACCGCAGACCGGCCAGCGCGAACAGCACCGTCGCAGCCGGGATCAACGTCCCGCGCACCAGGTCGATGAGGGCCAGGCTCCGAAAGCGCAGCTGTCGCTGCAGCAGCGCGGCGGGCACCACTCCGAAAGACGCCACGACGAACCCCGCCGCCGTCGCGATCAGGACCGGCGGCAGGAGCGGCGCACGAAAGAAACGCGCCAGAGGGTCGGCGGCCACGGCCGTCGCGAGGAACCCAGCCGCCCCCAGGAATAGGCTGGTCGTATTGAGCTGGGACAGCTGGTCATCGGAGAGCTCGCGCAGCGTGATCACCGCGCTCCCGATTCCGAACTCGCTGACGACCGTGATGAGCCCCAGGTACACCTGCGCCATCGTCACGAGGCCGAAGTCCGCAGGGTTCAGGGTGCGAGCGACGATCAGCGTCCCGACCCACGCAAACACCTGGGTGGCCCACCGCGCGCTCCCGGTCCAGGCAAGACCGTGGACGAGCGAGCGGTCGAGCTGGGCGGCGTCGGCGACGTCCCCCACGACGGCCTGGGTCATCGCGGTGCGCCCGCGGCCTTCGCCTTCGGTCGCGGCGACATGAGCCGGGCCTTCCAGCCTCCGACCCGGTCCAGGCCCTGCAGCCAGCGGCCTCGCACGCCGCGCCGGAACACGACCAGCACGCGGGTGGTGCGTTCCGTCCGCGTCCACTCGAGCTTGTAGGGATCGTCGCCGCGCAGGAAGTCGAAGCGCCGATACCCGCGCTCGATGGCTCGCCGCAGCATCATCTCCATCAACACCTTGCCGACACTCGCCCGCGCCCAACGGGGATCGCGACCCCCCTGATAGAAGTAGACGGTATCCGCGTCGGCGAACCCGTACCACGCCGCCGCCGGCTCCCCTTCGAGGTCGAGCGTCGTGAGCCACACCTGGCCCCGCCCGGCCCACTCGTGAGCGAAGCGCCGATGCAGCTGCTCGGTGCTCGCGGCGGAGAGCTCACTAGTCCCGTTCCAACGCCGCTCGTGCAGCGCACGCAGGTGCTGCCAGCCTTCCTGCCACCGGCCCGGCTCGTAGTCCGTGAGCACCGCGGCGCGCTCGCGCACGAGCTTGCGTTCCTCCCGACGCAACGCCTGACGGCGCGTGGCGCTAAGTGTCCCCAGGTAGTCGTCCCAGCTCACGGGAAGCTCGAGGTAGGGGCAGCTCCAGCCCACACGCCACCGCACGCGGTGCCCGCGCCGGGCCAGCGCCGCCGCGAGTCGCGCCGCGTTGGGCGCACCCTCCACCAAATTGCCCAGCCGTATCACGTCCCATGGGAGGGACTCGATCGCCGGCAGAATGGCGTCGACATCCGCCCCGTGGCAGGCCAGGACATCCAAGTGGTCGGGGCAGCCGAGGTCGCCGATCGCCCATGCGAGGACGTTGACCCGCATTCGTCGGAAGAGAGTCGGCCGCACGGCCACCGGCAGGATCGCCTGGACCGTGTGGTCCGCGCCGCGGACCAGCACGGCGTGACTCTCGCTCAGGTCCTGCGCCGATGCGCCATCGGCCCAGGCCCGATGCCACGCCCAGCTCATGAACGGAGATACGTCGCCGGTGCGGGCCAGCAGATCGTCCCAGACGTGGCGCCCCAGGTCGAGCGCTTCGACCAGCGACGTGCAATAGGCAGTGCTCGCCGCACCCGCGTGCACGGCCTCGATGCTGCTCATCGCTCGCCCTCCTCCGGGTGCCGCACGATTACAACCCGCGCCCTGCGACTGCCGCCAGCACCTGGGCCGCCCGCGGACGGTCGGCCGCGCGCAGGATCGCCAGGAGGAGGTCCGCAAATGTCTGCACGCGCGTGGGCCGACCGAGGCCGGGAACGACGCCAGCGACCGCTCCCCTCCTTTGCAACACATCGGTCGTGGCCTGCAGGAGTCCGCGCTGTCCGTGCCCGGCCACCACCCGCCCACCGGTTGCGCGGGCCAGCTCGCGCACACGCGCAGAGCAGCTCCCGGGCGCGTACCACTGCTCCGCCAGCTCGAGCATCGCCACGTCTTGGTCGGAATCGCCGATGGCAATCACGGGCGCTTCGGGCATCCCCAGACGGCGCTTCAGCGCCGTGAGGCCGGTGCCCTTGCTGACGGCCTGGTCCACGACGTAGCTATCGGCGCTCGTGGCGATCTGGGCCAAATCCTGCCCGCCGCCGCGCGCGAGTAACTCCTGCACTTCCCGAGCAACGAGCCCCACGGTGCCCCCGCCCGCGAACCGATACGCGCGAACGGAGTAGCGATAGCCGCGATCGACGAACACGCCGGGCAGGGCCGCCAACGCGTCCCGACACTGCGCGAGCCGTTCCCGGGCCGCGGGTGTGCAGAGTGCCACTTCCTGATTCGTGACCGCGTCGAACAGGACGCTGCCGTACTCCGCTATCCCCCCCGGAAGGCCGTAGGTCCGGCAGTACTCACGTACATGCTCGACGCTGCGACCCGTATTCAAGACCACCGCAAACCCTTGCGCCTGGAGCAGCGCGAGCGCTGTCAAGCCGCTGACCGTGGTGTGCGGGAACCCCAGGAGTTCGCAATCGAACACGCCGTCCACGTCCAGGAAGACGAGCGCGTCGGACCACCGCGCCGTGGGGCGCGGCGGCAGGAACCCCGCGCAGGCACGGTGCAGTTGGTGCGTGAGGAAATTCCGGGCCGCCAAGTAGCGCTCGTTCCAGTGCGCACCCTGACTGGCCGAGCGCATGCGGCGGACCCAGGACGCCGCTTGCTCCATCGCGGCGGTGCCGACGAGCAGCTTGTACATCAGGAGCCGGTCTCCTACCGATCGATCGCCGGCGCCCCGGGCATACGTCCCGACCAGCTCGGCCTCGGCCGCCTCGTCCAGCCGAAACTCGAAGACCGTCGAGGCCAGATCGTACGCCGCATCGACGACATCCAGCTCGGGCGTTCCGAAGTTGTGCTGCTCGTAGTCGACCTTGCAGGTGCGATCGCCCGCCGTCACCCAGTCCGCGGGGCGCATCTGTCCATCGATCAGCGTCGGCCGCGGGCTGGCGAACCGGTGGAGCGCGTCCCGCAGCGCGCGGACTTTGAGCCGCCCCGCATACGGTCCGTAGGCGCGGCGTAAGACGCTGAGCAGCAGCTTCCACGCATACCAGCCGGAGTCATCGCTGCCGAGGCGCGGATCTTCGGTGAGCGGGAGCGAGCGGGTCCGCCGGACCAGGTAGTGACCCAGTGCCGTGACGAGCACCGGCGGCGGGGTTGCACTCGCGGGCTCGTCGAGCGTCCCAATCCACTCGGAGAACAGCATCCCGTGACGCCAGCCGATCACCGGAGGCACGAGGCCCGCGAGCCGAGTGCCCACCAGATAGGCGTGGTAGCCGAGCCAGCCCCAGCCCACGCTCTTCGCAACCACGTAGCGAACGTCGCGATCAGCGCCGTCACGGCCCAGCTCGACTCGGAAGACGCGCTTGAGCCGCACCTGGAACCCGTCGCGGCCGTGCCGGGCCAGCCGTTGGTTGGCGGCGTCGACCTCCGGCGTGTCGCGGACGGCTACGTGGCGCCACCCCTGGGCCCCGAACCAATCACGCAGCAGGGGTTCGACCGCGGACGGCGTCAAGAGGCGTGCTTTGTAGCTCTCTTCGGGCTCGACCGTCACCAGTGCGACGCGGCCAGCCCCCGGCGCGTCGCGCGGCAGCCTCCAGTCGGGCTCGACCAGGTGACGCGGCGTGAGGATGGCGATCCGCTCGGGCGCAATGCCGGCCCGCACGAGCGTCGCGAGGACCTTCCCGAGCGTCGCCCCGGTGTTGGGGTGATCGTCGATCACGACGACTGGGGTTTGCGTGCGGCCGAATTCGTGCAGCCGCCACCGCTCAGACGCGGTGGGTCCCACCTGTGGCCGGATCGTCAGCCACGAGACGTTACCCCACCCGGTCGCAGCCAGCTCCGCTTTCACCAGGGGCGCGAAGTATGCTCCTGCGGTTCGCACGCCGACGACCGCCAGACCGCGGCTCCGCTCGCCGCTCTGCTGGGCGAACCGGCGTGCCAAGGCGATCACGTCGTGGTGCGAGAGGTCCTGGCAGCGATACCCCTCAGGAATCCGCAGCCGGCGGCCCCGCACCCGCGCGGGCAGGTGCGCTCGAGCGACTCGGCACGCGGCGTCGAGGTCGGTCCATTCCGCCGCGCCGGGCGTCCCGCCGCGTATCACCATCCGGGCCGCCGCGTCCACGCAACCGGTCCAGCCGTCTCTCCACTCGCGCAGACGCCGGTCGCCGAACCGCGCCGCCAGCGCGTGGGGCACGTTCAGCACAGCGCGCAGGATCGCGACCGCCCACCCGAGGCGCGGCATCCGCCGAGCGACGGCTCCCAGTTCCCAGCCGGGCCGCGCCAGATAGTCGTCAACAGTGCACGCGATGCCGCAGACCAGGAGGTGGACGTTGATCACGCATTCGTCCCGCTGCCAACCCGGCGCAAGGCCGGCGATGCGGTGCAGCTCCTCGCCCAGCCTCACCACTTGATCGTCCAGGGTCAGGATGGGATTCAGACACCAGGAATAGCCCGCGAAAAACGCCGCGTCGCCCGAATCCCGTGGAGCACGCGGGTCCCTGGCCGACTCCGTCGGGAGCGTGAACGTCGTCAACGCCATCGCCGTCGCCTACACCGACGGGGCGGCGCCCGGCCAGCGCCACCCCAGCAGCCAGTCTTTCATGGTCCACCACAGGATGCGCGGGTTCCGGCGAGCCTGTGACAGGCCGTACGGGAGCCAGGCGTGACCGTACGGCACATAGACGCGCACCGGCACGCCTGCGGCCCGCGCGGCCTGCAGCGACTGTCGCGCCGGCAGGCCATACAGCAGCTCCAACTCGCACGGGGTCCCGGCATCTCGCAGCCGCGCCAGCGCCTGCCCCGCGAGCGCGTGATCATGCGTGGCGACGGCGACCCGGCACGCCCGGCCCGCCAGCCGGTCCACCACCCTCAAGAAGCCGTCCCGGGCGTCCAGGTCCGGGGCCCCCCCCCCTCCGGCATCAGCCCATTGTCCTTTGACCACACGCACGCGCAGTCCCAGCTCCACCGCCCGATCGACGTCGCTGAGGCTACGGCGCCAACGGCCGGGCAACGTGCAGCCGAGCCTTCCGCCCCGCGCGGCCGCCTCCGCCAGCAACGCCCAGCTTTGGTCGGCGGCCTCGGGCCCGAGCGAGTCGAAGTGGATGCCGCACCCGTGCGGTCGCGCCGCCTCGAGCAGCTCCGCGACCAGGTCCCCTGAGAATCCCAGGGACGGTGCCTTGATCGACACGTAGCAATCCAGCGTCGCTCGCGCGAGTGCGTGAACCGCCGCGAGATACGCATCCGCCACCCGGCGGCACGGGTCGCCTGGCCCGTCCCACGGACAGATCGTGGCGGCGAGGCCTTGACGCGCGAGGGCATCGCAAACGCGGAGCGCGTCCGAGAGGGTAGGCCCGGCTACGTACGCACGAGCGGCCCGCTCCGCGATCGGCCTCCAGGAGACCCAGACGAGGCGTCGCAGACGGGCGATCACTGTGACTGCCCGACGGAGCGCCGCACGCGACCCCAACCCGATTTCGCGACGTCGATGGCCAGGGCGGCCATGCCCAGCGGTCGCGCCGGATACGCGCGCACCGCGACACACGGCCGGATCCGTTCGGTCCACACGCGGATCCACGGCTCCGGACCGCCAAGGAACTCGTACGTGCGCAACCCCCGCCGCGCGGCGTACCGCACCGTCTCCCACAACAGCAGCTGGCCGGGCGAGCAACGGGCGAACGCCGGATCGTAGCCGATCTTCAGCAGCCAAAACCGCCCTTCGGCTTCGACGGCGAACTGTACCGCCGCCGTGCGCTCGCCGATGCGGAGATAGCACAGCCGCAGCACGCCAGTGCGGGAGGCGGCGGCAGCGTAGCGGCGGTAAAAGGCCCCGCGTGACAGATCGCTCGCCAACGCCGTCCCGTGCCGACCCTTCCAACCGGTCGATTCCACCCGGAAGAGCTCGTCCAGCAGTGGATCGAGATCCGAGGGCCCCGGCGATACGATCTGGCAACTGACCGGCCCGATTCCCTCCGCCCGTCGCCGTGCCCGCCGCAAGTCGGAGCGGCGACCGGCCTCAAGCGGCGGCTCGGTGTCAGCCCACCCCCCCGCCAGTTCCAGGAACGGGCAGCCGAGCGCGGGCCGAGAGACGACCACGCCACGGCCGCGCCATGCGGTTTTCAGGGCGGACACCGTGTCCGATTCAGCGGGGACGCGCTCCAGGAACAGCGGGAGACCGAGCGGCGCCACGGCTGCCGCCAACGCCGCGGCCGCGCCAGCGTCCCGATAGACGAAATCGGTGGGCTCGTGCAGGTGACGCAGCCCGAGCAACTCCAGGCGGGGCACCGGGCCGTGCGCCCTGACCAGCGGCGCTATGGCCGCTGGGTCTTCCGGACTCCCCAGCACAACCAGATGCACGTCGCCGGGTTTCGAGAACAGCTCGGCGCACGCGCTCACCCACGCGTAATGGTGCATGGGACTGCCCGACCCGATCGCAAGTTGATCCCACGAGTCCGCAAGCTCGGCGGGGTGAGACAGAACCCGCACCGGGCGGTGGGCGAGAAGCGGCGCTCGCGGGAGTGCTGCGATCAGTTGGGGCATCGCGCCCCCCTCCGAGCATGGGTCTTGCCGCGGCCGCCCCGAACGCCGTCATCCGCATGCGTCCTGCAAGTGAAGGTGGCGCCGAGGGCTACGGAGCTGGAACGCGCGGGCACTCACGCGCCCCACCGCACGCCGTCGCGCGAGCGAAGGCCGATTAGTGTGGAGACTTTGTTACAGTGCGCGGCCGGCCGGGCTCGACCATGCAGTATGCAAGGACTCGCACGCCCGCGGCTCGGCGATGGCGACACGCGACGAGCCGAGCATTGTCGCAGACCTGATACAGAAGTCATGAGGCGGCGGCCGTGCGAGACCCGCGAATTGGTTTTGAGGGTCAGCGATTCCGATCGAGGCAGGCGGTACCAGTCTTGCGGGTTGGCGCGTCGCTCGATGCAACGAGACCTCGACGACGTGCGACCCATGGCCAGGAGCCCGATCCTGCTCTCTCGCGAAGCCCAGCTGCTGCTGTTGACGGCCAGCGCATCGCCCGACACCACGGCTCTAGCGTCCCTGTTGAGCGCCGGGATCGATTGGGCCGGCTTGTGCGACCTGGCGCAACGCGAGCGGGCAGCGTCGATCGTATGGCGACAGGTGCAGCGACTCGGGTCGATCGACCCTCCCTCGACGAGGGACGGCGGGTTGCGGCAACTCGCAACGTTCTCCGCGGCTCGAATGCTCCATCTCGAGCACGTGCTCCACGAGATCCTCGCGACCTTGGCCGGTGGGGGCATCGAAGCGTTGCTGCTCAAGGGCGCTGGGCTCGCGTACACTGCCTACGCCTCCTTTGCTGACCGGCCGATGGGGGATATCGACGTGCTGGTGCTCCCGGAGCAGGCGGAGGAGGCGTGGTCCCTGTTCCGGGCGCAGGGCTGGACGTGGCCGTCGGCGCAGTGGCCCAGAGAGCGGTACTCGGCCCACCAGCACTTGCCCCCGCTCATCCAGCAGTCCGCGGGGGGAGCGCGTCTCGAGATCCACCGAGACCTCTTACCGGGTCACGGGTTTCGGTTGGCGACCGATGCCGTCTGGGCCCGCGCCAGACGCGTGCCCGCGAACGACCGTGTCGTCCTCGTACCCCATCCCGTCCATCAACTCCTGCACGTGTGCGTGCACTTCGCCTGGTCGCACGGGATGCAATGGGGGACCTGGCGCGCACTCCGGGACGTGGCGGCGATCACGCACCGAGACGACTTCGCATGGTCTGAGTTTATCGAGCTCGCCCGCGAGAGCCGGGCCGCGACGTGCTGTTTCTGGACGCTCCGACTGACGCAGCGTCTGGCCGACACCGAGATCCCGGAGCACGTGCTTGCGGCGCTCCGCCCCCCGAGCCCCGAGTTCGTGCTGGACAGGCTCGAGCGGCATTACGTCAGCAATCTCTTCCCGTCAGAGTCGAGCTGCCCATCCGTGCAGCTCACGAACTGGTTGTGGGAGGCCGGCATCCTGCCCGGCCGGAGCGGGCACGGGCCGGCGCGTCCGTGGCATGTCTCCGAGCGATGGATGACGGAGCAGGAGCGACACGACGCGGCGAGCGCCCGGCGTCACACTCCATGGGCACGGCTCCGGAATTTCCGTGCGTGGCTCCGTTACGTTGGGCGGATCGTCTACCCCCACACCACCTCGACTCACGCCGGCCGGTCCCCCAGCACGAGCGCCGTGCCGTTACAGGGCCCGTACCTCACCGCCACAGTCCCGCACCCAACCGCAACGCAAGGGAGCAGTCATGACCTCACCCGACGCTAACGGCGCCATCACGACGAGCTCCCTGGTCGTCGCGACGACGGACCAGGTTTCGTCCGATCTCGCGGGCGAAGCCATCGTTCTCAGCCTGCGAACCGGGATGTACTACGGCTTGGCTCAGGTTGGAGTGCGTGTCTGGGAACTGGTACGGGAACCGATCCGGGTGGCGGATCTCCGCGACATGATCGTGCGCGAGTACGACGTCGAACCCGAGCGCTGCGAGCGCGATGTCCTCGATTTCCTCGGCGACCTGGCCACCCAAGGCTTGATCGAGATCAGAGATGAGATTGCGGCCGCTTGATAGGTTCCTGCGCCTCACGCCTGCCGATCGCTTGCTGCTCGTGCAGTCGGTGGTATTGCTCGGCGCCGCGCGGCTGGGCTTGTGGCTCCTGCCCCTCACGGTCGTCCGTCGCCTGCTGGCCCGTACCGCCCCGACGCCGTCTGGCGCCCTGGCGACGCCGGAGCGCATCGCCTGGGCCGTGGCCGTCGCCCGGCGGGTGGTGCCGCGGGCCAGCTGCCTGCCCCAGGCCCTGGCCGCGGAAGCGCTGCTGATGCGGGGTGGCCGTCGGGTCGAGCTGCGGATCGGCGTGGTCAAGACCGAGCGCGGCCGCCTCGTGGCACATGCGTGGGTGGAGAGCGGCGGGCGCGTCGTGGTGGGCGAGCTCCACGAAGGGCTGTCCCGGTACACGCCGCTTCCGCCTCTTCCCAACGCGCGGCGCTGACGATGATCGCGATTCTCGGCAAGAATGGCTCGTCCCCGCCGGATGAGGCCCTCGCGCGCACGATGCTCGCCGCCGCTCCACACCGCGGCTCCTGCCTCACGCTACGGGTCCTCGGCAATTGCGTGCTCGGCATCGCCACCCGCCCGGACTTCATGGACGCGAGCGTCTCCGCCGAGGGGGCCCTCGTGGCCGCGCTGTCGGGCCGCGTGGACAACGCGCCGGAGTTGCACCGGACCCTCACCGCTGCCGGCTTTCCGCCCGCGTCGCCGCGGGACGCCGACGTCATCGTGGCTGCCCTCAAGGCGTTTGGGCCGGACGCACCGAACCGGATGCGGGGGTCCTTTGCCGGGATCGTGACCGACGGACAGGCCCTCTGGTGCTTCCGCGACCATGCCGGATTCCGCCCCCTGTTCTACCGCGACGGCTCGCGAGCCTTTGTCGCCGCGAGCGAGCCCCGACAGGTCGTCGTCGGCGCCCAGGTCCCGGAGGAGCCGGACGTCACGGTGCTCGAACAGATCTTCTACGGGCGGATGCCGTCCGACATACCCGCGGCGTTGAAGGGTGTCTCACGTCTGGCGCAGGCGTCGACGCTCACCGTGGACGGCGTGAACCGGGTGGCCGTGCGGCGCTACTGGCACCCGGCCGAGCTGCTCGAGTCCGCCCGTCTCAGCCCGACCGACGTACGAGATCGCTTCCTCCAGCTCATGGCGCAGGCGGCGGCGCGCAGCCTCACGGGCAAGGATGCGATCTTGCTGAGCGGCGGCATCGACTCCCCCGCCGTCGCGGCGTTCGCCGCTCCGGACCACCGCCAGCGCACCGGCAGGCCGATAGGGGCGCTGTCCTGCGTCTTCCCCGACCTGCCCACGGTGGACGAGCGCCGCTACATCGAGCTGGTCGCCCAGCACTTCGGTATCGAGCTCCACACCTATCGCCCCCGGGCGCGCGCGCTCGACGACGTGGAGCAATGGTGTCGCCTGCTCGGCAGCCCCGTGCCGATCCTCTCCGTGCCCGAGGTCGCCGACAGTCACGCACGGGCTCGCCGGCTCGGCTACGAGAACGTCCTGACGGGAGACTTTGCGGAATTCGCGTTCGGGAACCCTCGCCACCTGGTGTCTCACCTGCTTTCCCACCGTCGCTGGCGGGCTCTCACTACCCTGCTCGTGACCGAGCGCCGGCGCGGCGTCGAGCGGCGGCGGCTGGCGCAACACCTGCTGGGCACCTTCGTCCCCGGCCGGTGGGCCAACTGGTACGTGCACTGGCGGCGGCTGGACGCGCCCGAGCGGATCCCCGACTGGCTCGACGCCCGCAAGGCGCGGCCGGGCCCCTATCGCACCGACCTGCTACCACCCAGCCGTCAGCGGTGGCAGCAGTTGCAGCTCCTCGGCACCGAAGGCTCGACGATCACGATCGAGGCCGCTGAGGTATGCGCCGCCATCGCCGGTGTCACGGTGCGGCGCCCCTTCGCCGACGTGGACCTGTGGGAGTTCTTCCTCCGTCTCCCCGCCGAGGTGAAGTGTCCGGACCAGCGTGACAAGACCCTGGCCCGCAGCCTGCTCCGAGGCACGCTCCCCGACCCCATCCTCGATCGCCGCGACAAGACGTACTTCGATGATCATGTCATGGCCCAGGTGGATTACGCCACACTGCGGCGCTTGCTCGCGACGCCGCGGCACCGCGTGCCCGGGGTGGACTACCGGCGTTTGGCACAGCGAATCGATCAGGGCAGCTTCAACCGATTCGACTGGTTCTGGGCCAAGGATCTGGCGTGCATCCACGCGTTCCTGAGCGCCTGGTGAACGACGCACCGTCGGCGTTCGGCTTCCAGGTTCGCTCCCGGCCCCTGCTGCGGTTCCTCCGCGCCGGAGGAGGAGTGGAGGCGCTCGAGATCGCGCCCGCCCCGGAGCCGCGGAAGCGACCGGACGTCGCACCCCTGGCCGAGTGGACGCTGGCCGGCCCCGATCGTGAAGTCCGGGGAACGCTCTATCGCGTGGATCAGACCTTCGAGTTCTGGGTGACGGACGCCGGCGCGTATCGCGTCGATCCGGAGGCCGGGCGCATCGAAATCCCGTGCTGTGACGACGAGATCGTGCGCGAACAGCGCCTGTGGGGAGTCCCGACCACGCTGTGTTATATGCACCGCGGGGACCTATCGCTTCACGCCGCCGCGGTGGAGGTGGCCGGCGGCGCGGTCGTGCTCGCTGCGCCAGGGCGCCACGGCAAGACCACGCTGGCCCTCGCCTTTCACCAACACGGCTGTCGCGTCCTGAGCGAGGATCTCACGTGCTGCCGGGTCCGGATGTCGCCCGAGGTGCTCCCGGGTCCGGCGCTGCTGCGCCTCAGGAGCGACGTCTATGACGGCCAGCCTCCGCCGGGCACGCACCTGGCCATGACGCGGCCCGACCGCGTCTACCTGGGGCTCGACGACGAGCGCAAGGGCAGCAGCGCCCCCGTCCCGATCAAGGCTATTGTGTTCCTGCGCGACTCGGCGAGCGACGTGAAGCTGGAGCGCGCGCCCGCACACGTGGCACTCGCCGATCTTTGGGCCCTCAACTTCCGACTCCAAACCGATGATGGTCGCGCCCGATCGTTCCGACAGCTGACCCGGCTGACCAGCGCGGTGCCCGCCTGGAACTTGCACCGGCCGCTGCGCCTGGCGATGCTCGAACGAACCGTGGCGCGGTTGCTGGAGCAGTTCGACCGTGACCGGGGCTAGGGACCCGGAGGCGGGGGCGTCGTACTACCCCGCGCTGGACGGGTTGCGTGGCGTCGCCATCTTGCTGGTGCTGTTGCTCCATTTCGGACAGTTCGGCCATGGCCTGCCGGCTCCACAGGTGCTGGCGGACCGGTGGTTTATCGGCGTCGTCCGAACCGGCTGGATGGGAGTGGATCTCTTCTTTGTGCTGTCCGGGTTTCTCATCACGGGCATCCTCCTCGACACCAAAGGGAGCAGGCACTACTTGCGCCAGTTTTATGCGCGGCGCGTCCTGCGCATTTTCCCGCTGTACTATGGCGCCCTGGCGCTCTTCCTCATCCTCCTCCCCATGCTGCTTCCGGGCGACCGAGTGCTGCGAGACCTCACAGCGGATTCTGCGTGGTATTGGACCTACCTCTACAATGTGAAGGTGGCAGCGGCCGGATTCACGTCGTCCAGCGCTCTGGGGCACTTCTGGTCTCTTGCGGTGGAGGAGCAGTTTTACCTGATCTGGCCCATCGTAGTGCTCTATCTCGCCAGGCGTCATCTCTTCGGCGCGTGCTGGGCCGCCGTGGTGGTGGCTTTGTTCTGCCGGATCGGACTGCGCGTGGCGGGCTACGAAGTTGCCGCAACTGTTTTGACACCCGCCAGAATGGATGCGCTGGCGATCGGAGGCTTGATCGCGCTGGCGGTGCGTGGTCCGCATGGCCTCGAGGCGATAGCACGTTGGGCGGCCCCGGTCGCCGGGGTCTTGGCGCTGGGGCTCGTCGGCCTGCTTGCCTCCAACACCGCACTCACGAGCGTGGGTTACACAGTGGTCGCCTTGCTGTGCGGAGCGATCCTGATCCATGTCCTGACCGCTTCCCCGGGTGGGGTGACGTCCAAGTTCTTCGCGTCGCCGACACTGAGGTTCTTCGGACGTTACAGTTACGCGCTCTACGTACTCCACCATCCGCTGCTGTGGTTCAGACCCCCATTCTCAGTTCGCTTCGTTCCCACGGTCTTCGGCTCCCACCTGCCGGCGTATATCCTGTGGCTGGCCATCGCGATCGGCGCCTGCGTGGCGATGGCGCTGCTCAGCTGGCACGTCGTGGAGAAGCAGTTCCTCAAGCTGAAGAAGCTCTTCCCGTATCAATACAAGAAAACACAGCCCGGCCTGCTTGCACTCCCGTCGACGTCGCTGCCCCCCGTCGCGCCGACGATGTCGTGAGCTGTAAGCCACTTGCCTCATGGGTGTAACAGGGGTACCACGATTAGCACGATTGGACGCCCTCCGGCCCGTCGCGTCAGCCGCAAGCCGACGGCAAAGAAGTTGCATCGTGCAACCGGCGAGTAGGAAGGCCCACCCCCCGGATGGGATAGGTGGGGGTGTGTAACTCCAACGCCGAGGGGGTGCGAAATGAAGCAGCGGTACGAATCACCCAGGTTAGTGGTGTACGGTCGCATCGCCGACAACACCTTCCAGACTCCCGGCGGGACGAAGGGCTGCACGACCGACTGCAAGATCGACAATTTCGGAGAACAGTCGGCGAACACTACCGGCAGCTGAAACGGCCTGCGACTCGCCGGTCGTACGGAGACCCCGGCACCTGCCAGAGGGCGCCGGGGTTTTCTCTCGCCGGTCGCCGCCCGACGGCCCGAGCTTTGCTTCCGTGCCTGCCGCACGAGCCATAGCCCATGATGCCATCGCGACCAGAACGACAGTCCCTCAGGGCCCCGCTTCGGGATGCGACGCTCCGCCGATCGTACCTGATCCGAGTGTTTGGCTTGATCTGGACGGCAGCGCGGGGGTGGACGGTGGCGTGGGGCATCCTCCTCGTGGTGCAGGGTTTGATGCCGGTGGCGCTGGTCTACTTGACGAAGCCCCTGGTGGATGGCCTGCAAGCCGCCGTGGGGCGCGGCACCTCCTGGGAAACCGTGCGGCCCGTTCTCCTGGTCGTCGTCGGCATCGGCGGCGTGCTGTTACTCACCGAGCTGCTCAAGGTCTGCCTCGAGTGGATCGGGACTGCCCAGTCGGAGCTGGTTCAGGACCACATCACCGATCTCGTGCACGCCAAGTCCACCGCCGTCGACCTCGCCTTTTACGAAACGCCCGACTTTTACGACCACCTCTACCGGGCTCGCGGCGATGCCGGCAATCGCCCTCTGGCGCTGCTCGAAAGCAGCGGTCGGCTGGTGCAAGACGGCGTCACCCTGGTGGCCATGGCGGCCGTGTTGCTCCCTTACGGCGTCTGGCTCCCCCCAGCGCTGCTGGTCAGTACCCTTCCTGCGCTTTTCGTGGTTGTCCGCACCAGCCGTCGCTACCACGATTGGTGGAAGCGCTCGACCGCGGACCGGCGTCGCGCCCAATACCTCGGCGTCATCCTCACGGAGGCATGGCACGCGGGCGAGGTCCGGCTCTTCGGCCTGGCCAACTATTTTCGGGATGCCTACCGCGCGTTGCGACGACGCTTGCGTACCGAGCGCCTGCACCTGCTGAAAGATCAGACCCTCGCGCGGCTGGGTGCAGAGGGGGTTGCCCTCCTGGTCTCGGCCGGTACGATCGCGTGGATGGTCGCACGGGCGTTCATGGGCCGTGCGACGTTGGGCGACATCGCGCTCTTCTACCAGGCGTTCCAGCGGGGCCAAGGCCTGATGCGGGCGCTGCTGACGAACGTCGGTCAGATCTACACGAACGGGCTGTTTCTGGCGAACCTGTTCGAATTCCTCGATCTCGAGGCGCGCATCGTCGACCCCCCCCAGCCCCTTCCCACTCCGTCGCGCTTGCGTCACGGGATCCGTTTCCGCGACGTCACGTTCCGGTATCCCGGAACTGATCGGGTGGCCCTGCGGAAGTTCCACCTGATGATTCCCGCAGGCCAGACAGTGGCGATCGTCGGCGCCAACGGGGCCGGGAAGACGACGCTGCTGAAACTGCTGTGTCGGTTCTACGATCCCGAAGCCGGGCATGTCGAGCTCGATGGGATCGACCTGCGCGACCTGTCTCTCGCGCAGCTGCGGCGCATGGTCACGGTCATGTTTCAACTGCCGGTGTCCTATCAGGGCACCGCCCGCCACAATATTGCGATGGGCGATCTCGCGGCCGAGCCGGACCTCTCCCGGATCGAGGCGGCCGCTCGGGATGCCGGCGCTCACACGGTGATCGCCGCTCTGCCCAAGGGATACGATACGTTGCTCGGGAAATGGTTCGCGGAGGGCACCGAGCTCAGCGCCGGCGAGTGGCAGCGAGTGGCGCTGGCGCGGGCCTATCTCAGGCAATCCCAGATCATGATCCTGGACGAGCCCACGAGTTTCATGGATTCGTGGGCCGAAGCGGAGTGGTTCGAGCGATTCCGAGCCCTTGCCCAGGGCCGCACGAGCATCCTCATCACCCATCGTCTGACGATCGCCATGCGGGCCGACATCATTCATGTGATGCAGCGCGGCGAGATCGTCGAATCGGGAACTCACCAGGAGCTGCTGGCCCAGGGCGGGCTCTACGCGCAATCCTGGCGAGCACAGGTAGAGTCCGCTGCTCACCTCTCCGAGATGTCGCCGGCGCACGCCGGGAGGTCCTGACGAACACCGTGATTGATCGCCAGCGGCTGGCCGCATGGATTCAACCTCGGCACCTCGACGACCAGGCGCTCGAGGCGTACCGGAGTGCGTTTACATCACACCCGGCGCGCCTCGTGATCATCAGGGACTTTCTGGCACCGGACGTCGCCGACCGACTGGGGCGGTTTCTGGCGAACGAAGCCGAGTTCAAACCCGAATTTGGACTGTATTCGATCGAGGGCGCGGTGAAGGAGGAAGACTGGCTGCGCGCCGACGACCAAGATCGCTTCTTCCGGCTTGGGAAGGTGGTGGGAACGCCGCCCCGATTCCAGACGAGTCCGAATGCCCTCACCTACCTCCAGTTTCGCATGGCGTTCCAGCGCCCCGAATTCAAGGCGTTCTTCGAGAGTATTTCCGGCATGCCATTGGGCTGGAGCGACGACTTCGGCGCGCATGCGATGGCAGCCGGCGACTTCCTGCGTCCGCATTCCGACGACAACAAGGACCGCCAGCTGGCGCTGGTCATCTACTTGACCCCCGGATGGAAACGGAAGTTCGGCGGGGTGCTGCGCGTGGTTCACCACGACGAACGCTTCACCGACGTTGAGCCGGAATACAATAGCCTGATCGCCTTCGACGTGCTCGCTTCTCCGGCACACCTCGTCCTCCCCATTCAGCCTGGGACGGCCGGATCGACGCGCAGGCTCAGCATTGGCGGTTGGTATCATAAGCTCGGCTGAGGACGGCGTACGCGCATGAGCGAGGCAGTGGCCATCAGCGTCATCATGTCAACCCGGAACCGGGCCCGCTATCTGCCCGACGCCTTGAGCACCCTGGCCGCGCAGCAGTGCGACGTACCGTTCGAAGTCATTGTGATCGACAACGGTTCCAGTGACGGCACACCGGCCATCGTTGAAGCGTGGTGCCGCAGCCACCCGAGGTTCAGAACCGCGCGTGAGCCGCTCGCGGGGCTCAGCCGAGGAAAGAATGCGGGCATTCGGCTGGCTCGTGCTCCGCTGCTGCTGTTCACCGACGATGACATGAGAGTGGACCCCCACTGGATCGAGGCGTATCGCGACCTGTTCGCTCGACGCAGGGATGCGCCGATGCTGGCCGGCGGTCCCATCGTGCCGATCCCGCACGATCTCGGGAGCTGGCCCGAGTGGTTTGATGAGGCGGCCCTGGCCGATACGGGACTCTTACACCACCGTGCCGAGCGGGTGTTGGGGCGCTTCGAGTACGTCTGGGGAGGGAACATGGCCGTTCCCAGGCACCTGTTCGACCGGTTTGGCTTGTGGAATGAGACGGCGGGGCTCAAGGGGGACGAGCGAGTCGCTTTGCAGGACAGCCAGTTCTTCGAGGACACCGAGTTTCAGGATCGCATCCGGCAAGCGGGGGGCAGCGTGTGGTTCTGCCCCGTCGCGGTGGTGCGCCATCGCGTCGATCGGCGGACCATAACTCCCCGGCGGATTGTATCGACCGCCTTCTCGCGAGGTCGGAACGACATTTGGATCCAGGAGCTTCCCACCTGCCATGAGGTCGGATTCGTGCCGCGGCGTAACGCCGTCGGAAGTCTGCTTGCCCTCGCCTGGGGTTTGTTCCGATGGAGCATCTGGGTGATCATGTTTCGGTTGTTCGGGAGAAAGCGCTGCTTCGAGCGTGCGCGTCGCGCTGCCTTTGCCTCCGGACGCTCCCTGGACGGCCTACGCGCGGGCCGGGCTTCGATGTCGTTGTTCCTCGCGGCTGGCCGCGTCGCATTCCCTGCGCGCACGCTGTTGCTGCGCTTCACACCCGACGGCGCGTGATGCGTCGGTTTTCCTCCGCCGGGCTCGGGGGAATCCGCATCACCGGATCAACTTCCTCAACGGCACGTTCCCCCGCCCCTTCAGGGTGACCGTCTTGTCGCCCAGCGGCGTGTCGAGGAACACGCGGCCGGTGAGGCCGAACCCCACCGCCTTGTGGGTGAGCAGCCCTTTCGCGCCCGCGCCCAGGCCCGCCCACTCGAACCGCACCGGCACCACCACGCGGCTGTGGTTGCTGGGTGAGAGGTCGAGCGGCCGCTCCAGCAGCGCGTCGCCGAAGTGCGTGCCCTCGAGGTCGATCCCCACTTCGAGCCGGGTGGAGCGGATGCGGTAGTCGTTGGGGTTGTACACGTCGAACACCAGATCGAACGTGCCGCCCGTGAAGCCGATCCCCGTGACGTCGATCTCCTGCAGCTGGAGGTCGGGCTCGGTGAACGCCAAGTTGCGCAGGGTGGCGCAGGCGGCCAAGAGCACAACGGCGACGGAAAGACGGACGGACGGAAAGGGGATGAAAAGCCGAGAACCGGAGCTCATTCGCTCATCCCCATTCCGTCTGTCCGTCCTTCCGTCGCCTTTTGTTTCAGTTGCTCCCACCACTCCATCCGCTTCTTGATGTCCTTTTCGTAACCGAAGTCGCTGGGCTCGTACCATTTCCGCCCCCGCAGCGCCTCCGGCAGGTACTCTTGCGGCACGTAGGCGTGCGCGTAAGCGTGCGCGTACTTGTACCCCGCCCCGTAGCCCAGCTCTTCCATCAGTCTCGTGGGGGCGTTACGGATGTGCAGCGGCACCGGCTCGGCGGGATGCTCCGCGGCCGCGTCGGTCGCCTGGCTGAACGCCTCGTAGACGCGGTTCGACTTGGGCGCGGTGGCGAGATATACCGTCGCCTCGGCGAGCGCCAGCTCGCCTTCCGGCGTCCCCAGAAAGTGATACGCGTCCTTCGCGGCGAGCGCCACCGACAGCGCCCGCGGGTCCGCGAGCCCCACATCCTCGGACGCGATCCGCACCAGGCGCCGCGCGAGGTAGAGCGGATCCTCGCCCCCCGCGAGCATGCGCGCCAGCCAGTAGAGCGAGCCCTCGACGTCCGAGCCGCGCACCGCCTTGTGGAGGGCGGAGATGAGATTGAAATGCTGCTCGCCGGCCTTGTCGTAGACTGGGAGAGGCTTCTCGAGCACGGCCTGCACCACGTCGCCGGGAACGGGAGAGGGCGGAGGGGAGAGGTTCGTGACGTGCTGGAAGACGGCTTCGAGCGCGTTGAGCGCGCGCCTAGCGTCGCCCTGCGCGTGACGTACGAGCAGCTCGATCGCATCGTCACCGAAGCGTACCTCGCCCTTCTCCCCTCTCCCCTTGGTCTCAGCCTCGATCGCCCGCCGCACGATCGTCCCGATGTGCTCAGACGTCAGCGGCTCCAGTACGAACACCCGACACCGCGACAACAGCGGCTGGGTCAGCTCGAAGCTCGGGTTCTCGGTGGTGGCGCCGATCAGCGTGACGATGCCGTTCTCGACCCAGGGGAGAAAGGCATCCTGCTGCGCCTTGTTGAAGCGGTGGATCTCGTCGCAGAACAGGATCGTGCCGCGACCCTCGTACTTGAGTCGCTCCTCCGCCTCCTTGATGATCTCGCGCACCCGCCCCACGCCCTCGGTCACGGCGGAGAACGGCTCGAAGTGGCGGTCGGTGTAGTTTGCGATGAGGCGTGCCAGCGTGGTCTTCCCGGAGCCGGGCGGGCCCCAGAAGATGCACGACCCCACGTCGCCGCGGCGGATCAGTTCGCCGAGCGGCTTCCCAGGCCCGAGCAGGTGCTCCTGGCCGAGGAACTCCTCGAGGCTCTTGGGGCGCATGCGCGCCGCCAAGGGCTCGCTCGAGCGTTGGAACAGCGTCGGTTCAGTCATTCGTCCACGGCGCGATCATCCCACGCGGTCCAGCAACACCTTGGTAAGATAGAACGCCGCAGCCCCTGCAAAGAAGGCGCCGGGGAGTTTCCAGCCCCGTTTGCCTTGAAACTCCGGGACGAGGTTCGACGCGGCGACGTAAATCGTGACGCCAGCGGACAACGCCAGCCCGTGGCGGACCAGGAAGGAGATCTGGTCGGTAAGCACGACCCCCGCCAGCGTCGCCAGCCCGAGCAGCGCGGCCGCACCGACCGCCTGGCCGCCCGTCCGCCCGACCGCGAGGTACAGGCTCGAGATCGTCACGCCCTCCGGCAGCTTGTGCAGCAGGATCGCGACGAACACCATGACGCCCAGCGCGGGCCGGACGAGAAACGCACTCGCGATCGCGACGCCGTCGAAGAAGGTGTGCAGCAGCAGCCCCACCAGGGCCGAGGGGCCCGCCAGGCGGTTCACGGCGTGCGTTTCCTCGCCGAAATGGAAGTGCGGGGTGAGCGTGTGCTGCGTGAGGTGCACCGCGAGGTACCCCGCGAGCACCAGCGCCGGCGCCGCCGTCCCGGAGCGCGCGAACGCCTCGGGCAGCACCTCTACGAGCGCGACGGCGAGCATGAACCCCGCGCCGAACGCGACGAAGTGCTCGATCAGCGCCAGCTCGCGCGCCGCCCGGCGCGTCACCGCGAGCGCGCCCAGGACGTTGCCGAGCGCGGCGATCAGGGCGTAGACGAGCGCGCTAGACACGGGAGAGCAGATACTCTTTCGTGTTGCGGCGCGGGTCCTCCAGCACCTCGCCCAGCAGGCGCTCCAGCGTCTCCCCCACCTCCGGCCCGGGGCGCACGCCCGCGGCGAGCAGATCGTCGCCCGTCACGACGAGGTCTTTCAACATCAAAGGATCCTTCGCAGCCCGAATTGCCGCCACGATCTTTGGGAGCGGGGAGCCGGGAGCAGGACTGGTCGGCAGCAATGTCAACAGGTCATCCGCGTACTCACGTGTCTCGGCGAGCCACCGACGGACGGCCGGCACGTGTTTGGGGTCGGGATACTTGTCGCGCCACTGGCCGATCACCCGCGCGCGTTCGATGTCCTTGGTGGAGCACCTGAGCCGGGTCAGCAGCGAGGCCGGATCCCGAGCCAGGAACGCGGTGAGCAGCACCGGATCACGCGGGAGCTTGTCCAGGGCCTTCAGCTCCCTGCTCCCCGCTCCCTGCTCCCTCAGCTCCGGCAGCCATATCCGCGCCGCCCCGATGTCCATCCATAACGCCACGAGCTTCGAGACCCGGGCGGCCGTCGCGATCCCTTTGAACCATTCGTCCCGCACCCGTTCGGCCGAGAGCTGGGCGAGCCCTTGCACGTTCGCCTTGGCGGCCTCGAGCGTGCGCGCGTGGATCTTGAACTCGAACCGCGCGCTGAAGCGCAGCGCCCGGAGGATCCGCAGGTAGTCCTCCTGGAACCGCCAGTTGGGATCGCCCACGGAGCGGATCAGCTTGTGCTCGAGATCGTCGGCGCCCTTGAACGGGTCGCGCCACGCGTGCTGCACGGGGTGATAAGCGATCGCATTGATCGTGAAGTCGCGCCGCGCCAGATCGTCCATCAGCGACACCCCGAACTCGACCACCGCGTGGCGGCCGTCGGTACGGATGTCCTTGCGGAAGGTGGTGACCTCGTGCAGCCGGTTGTCTTTGTCGAGCACGCCGACCGTCCCGTGCTCGATCCCCACCGGCACCGTGCGCTTGAACAGCTGGCGCACCACGTCGGGCGGCGCCGCGGTCGTCAAGTCGAACTCGGACTTGAGCGGATCGAAGCTCGGATTCTCGAGGCCGAGCAGCGCGTCCCGGATCGCGCCGCCGACGCACCAGGTCTCATAACCAGAATCCTCGAGCTTCTTGGCGATCCTAAGAACCTCGTCCGGGATGGGGAGACGGTCGGGGAACTTCATCGAACGCGGAAGTGCGAACGCGGAACGCGGAACAGCAATGCGAGGTCGCTCGCGGCGGCGACGCTCAGCGCTCTGTTCCGCGTTCCGAGTTCCGCGTTCCGACTTCGGCTCATCCGCACAACACACTCCCCCCGTTCACATTCAGGATCTCCCCCGTGATGTGCCGGGCGAGCGGCGAGCAGAGAAACACGATCGGTCCCGCGACGTCCTCCGCGCTTGCCACGCGCCCCAGGGGGATCGTCCGCTCGATCTCCCGCTTCCCGCTTCTCGCTTCCCGCGCGTACGGCTTCTCGCTCATCTCCGTATCCACCCATCCCGGCGCGATGCAGTTGACCGTGATGTCGCGCGGCGCGAGCTCGACGGCGAGGGACTTGGTGAACGCGATGACGGCGCCCTTGGTGGCGGCGTAGTCGGCGTGGAACGGCTCGCCCCGCTGGCCGGCGGTGGACGACACGAGTACGATCCTGCCGCCGGCGGGGAGCAGGGGGATCGCGGCGCGGCACACGTAGAGCACGGCGTCGAGATTGGCGCGCCGCGTGCCCTCCCACTGCGCGTCGGTCAGGTCGGCGACGGGGACGTCGTCGGGGGGCCAGACGCCGTGATTGACGATCAGCAGGTCGAGTCCGCCGAGCGCGCGCGCCGCCTCGTTCACGGCGCGCCGCGCGGCGGCCGGATCTCCCAGGTCACCCGCGATCGCCACGGCCTTCGACCGCCCTTGACCGCCCTCGACCGCGCTGACGGTCGCCTCCGCGTCCTGCCGGCGGCGTCGGTACCCTACCGCGACCGCGCAGCCGGCTCGCGCCAGCAGCACCGCCGTCGCACGGCCGATGCCCCGGGCCCCGCCCGTCACAAACGCACGCTTTCCCGAAAGGTCAATCACCCCACCTCCCCAAGGCGGAACTCGGAACGCGGAACAGAGTGCTGAGCGTCGCCGCCGCGAGCGACCTCGCATTGCTGTTCCGCGTTCCGCGTTCGCACTTCCGCGTTTCGAGGTTCCGCGTTCCGCCTTCCGCGTTCATCCTCTCAACTGCTCTTCTACCATCGCACAGATGATGTGCTCGATCGCGAGGTGCAGCTCCTGGATTCGCGCCGTGTCGTCCGCCGGGACCACGAGCGCGATGTCGGCGAGCGTCTTCAGCTGGCCGCCCGACTTGCCCAGGAACGCGACGACGGTCACGTTGCGCGCCTGCGCCGCCTGCGCCGCGCGGATCACGTTGGGACTCTCGCCGCTGGTCGAGTGCAGCGACAGCACGTCGCCCGGGCGGGCGAGCGCCTCGATCTGGCGCGCGAACACCTCGTCGAAGCCCAGGTCGTTGGCGCACGCGGTGAGGAGGGACGTGTCGGTCGTGAGGGCGATGGCGCGGAGCGGGGCGCGGTTCGCCTGGTAGCGCACGACGTACTCGGTGGCGAGGTGCTGCGCGTCGGCGGCGCTGCCGCCGTTGCCCGCGAAAAACAGCGTCCCGCCGGCGCGCAGCGTCGCGGCGTACCGGTCGGCGATCGCGGCGACGGCCTCGGCGTGCTGCTCGGCCATGCGCCCGGCGAGCGCCGCGAGCTCCGCCAGCCCGGCGCGCACCCGCTCGGGCGCCGTCACTCCGTGACCGCCCGCACCAGCGCGCCGAGGTCGGCCGCCCCCCCCGCCCCCCCCGCGGTCTCCTCCAGCGCGGTCCCCACGACCACGAAGTCGGCGCCCGCGGCGCGCGCCGCCCGCGCCTGGGGTGCGGTTCTGATCCCGCCGCCCACAAACAGCGTGAGCCCCGGGATCGCGGCGCGGCAGGCGGCGATCACGTCACCCGCGACGGGGCGCGGCGCGCCGCTGCCCGCGTCGAGATAGATCGCCTGCATCCCGATGAGCCGCGCCGCCGTGGCATGCGCCGCTGCCAGCTCCGGCCTGTCCGCCGGCAGCGGCCGGGTCTGGCTCACTGCCTCGACGCTCGTCACCCGCCCGCCGTCGATCAGGATGTAGCCGGTCGAGAGCGTGGGGACGGGGTGACGCGCCAGGAACGGTACGGCACGCACCTGCTCCTCGATCAGGTATTGCGGGTTGCGCCCGGAGACGAGCGACAGGAACAGCACCAGGTCCACCGCGTCGGTGAGCTGCAGGGCGGAGCCGGGGAACAGCGCGAGCGGCAGCTCGGGCGCGGCCTCGCGGATCGCGCGCGCGACGAGCTGCGTGTCCTGGGTGCCGTCGAACGACGACCCGATCATGACACCCGCCGCCCCCGCAGCCCGCGCCGCCCGTGCCAGCTCCGCCGCCTGCGCCGGCCCGCTGCGGCTCGGGTCCACGAGCACCAGCAGCCCCGGACGGTGCGCCAACAGG